>Ga0209540_10003194_pt1 | contig 11298 bp, 6 predicted proteins | sample BarGraIncu01121A_FD_184501 | JGI IMG/M metagenome (GOLD analysis project Ga0209540, IMG submission 184501) | Arctic peat soil microbial communities from Barrow, Alaska - Barrow Graham LP Incubations 011-21A (SPAdes) (version 2) | ecosystem: Environmental > Terrestrial > Soil > Wetlands > Peat... | reverse complement strand
ACCCAACATCACCACAAAGCACATGGTCCAATATGATTCCCGATATTAAGGGCGAACACTACCGCGTTACAACAGACGAATGGAATTTTCTAACTGCGATGTTCAATGTTTCAGGGATACCACATTATGTGTTGGTAGGAAAAGCGGGAGAAATCATCAATCCTGATTTCGGACATTATGACAATGAAATGCTAAAACGAGAGCTAGAAAAGTATATTAAGAACTAGAAACAACATGCAATACATATAGGTAGAAATGCAGTTGAGGCAATTCAAAAGGTATACTTATCACTAATAAAATGGAATCTAAAAACAAGTATTAAAACCCGTGGATAAACCCAAACTGGTTTATTTCGGGTTTTATAGGGAACTAATAAAAAATAAACACATGAAAAAAATAATCTTATTATCAATCATTTTGGGGCTAATAACCGCCTCTGCATCTTCTCAAACAAAACAAGAATCCATCAAACAATTATTTCATTTAATGCAAACTGATTCAATGATGGAAAAAACATTTACAGCCATCGTTCCAACCATTATGGCACAAATTCCCCAAGAGTATAAAGACTCGGTTAAGTCGGCTACAATGAATCAGTTTATGAACTCTCTTATTACTTCAAGCAAAGAGATGTGCAAAAAAATGCTTGACGAAGATGTTGTTGCATTATACGATAAATTATTTTCAGAAGATGAAATCAAAGATATGATCGTTTTTTACAGCTCTCCAACGGGTAAAAAAATGATTGAAAAGTCACCCGAAATGCAAAAGGAAATTGTGGGTCTGCTCATGCAAAAGTTTATGCCTGAACTGCAAAAAGACATCAAAGAGTTTACCCTTAAAATGAAACCTCCGGTGGCAAAATAGTAACGATAGTAACATCTCAATGTTCAATCTTAGTAGATTCTGTTCGGCATTTCTAATGTAAATGCTGGATAGAATCTAACCTTGTTTAAACGGCATTATTTCAACAATTATCTAATAATATAAATTGCGAGTCTAAATTTAAAACCAATATCCTGATATTTGTATTATTTTTGTTGTATTTAAAAAAGAATAATAAGTTGAGTAAATCTAAAATTATGTGTTTATAAATAAAGTAATTATCATTCAAAATGAGCATGAGCGAAACTATTCATGCAGGATATAAAAATGGTATTACATGATTAATAAAGAATGTATGAGAAAAATCACTTTTTTTGTTGCCGGATTATTACTGTCGTTTAGCGGATTAGCTTTTGCACAGCAACCGGCTCCCGTTCAAGTAGAACAAGGGAGAGTACAGGGAACGTTTGAAGAAGGACTGACTGTTTACAAAGGGATTCCTTTTGCTGCACCTCCGGTGGGTGACCTTCGTTGGTGGGCACCTCAGCCTGCTGCAAAATGGGCGGGTGTTAAGCAAACCACTAAATATGCTCCTGGTCCTATACAGGGAGGTAATCCTCCTTCTGGAAAGAGTGAAGATTGCCTATACCTGAACGTTTGGACACCGGCAAAGTCGGCAAAAGAAAAAGTTCCTGTACTTGTATGGATTTACGGAGGTGGATTTGGTGCAGGAGCCACTTCCGAATGGCCTTATAGCGGTGAAAAACTGGCAAAAAAAGGCGTAGTGTTGGTTAGTATTGCTTATCGGGTAGGTCAGCTCGGTTTTTTTTCGCATCCTGAATTAAGTGCCGAAAATCCACAACATGCTTCGGGTAATTACGGACTACTAGATATGATTGCCGGTTTGAAATGGATAAAGGCCAATATTGCGGCTTTTGGTGGTGATCCTGATAAAGTCACAATTTTTGGTGAATCAGCCGGAGGTATTGCCGTTAGTATGTTATGCGCATCACCTTTGGCTAAAGACTTGTTTCAGGGTGCAATTTCCGAAAGTGGTGGCTCATTTGGACCTTCTCGTCAAACACAAACTTATCCGGGCGAAAACATGAAACGCCTGAAAGATGCCGAAAAAGATGGTGAAGCTTATTTGAAAAGTGCCGGAGTTTCTTCCGTAGCAGACTTACGTAAAATTGATGCAGATAAACTTCCCTCACGTGGGTTTGGCGGATCATGGCCAATTGTTGACGGATATGTAATTATTGATGATCAGCACAAACTCTATGAAGCCGGAAAATATAACGATGTTCCGGTTCTGATAGGTTATAACTCCGACGAAGGCGCCAGCTTTTCGCCCGGACGCACACCGGAGGAATACATTCATGGCGTTAAAGTACGCTATGGAAAATTTGCCGACGACTTGATAAAAGCTTATCCGGTTGGAACGGATAATGTTCCAAAAACGGCAAGAGATTTGGTTCGTGATGCAGCTTTCGGTTGGCAAACATGGAGTTGGGCACGTCTTCAGGCAAAAACCGGAAAGTCGAAAGTCTTCTACTATTATTTCGATCAACACCCTGATAATCCAGAAGGTTCACCACGGGCCGGTTATGGTTCGCCTCACGGGCAAGAAGTGGCCTACGTGTTTCAACATCTGAACCCATCAAATCCTCAAACTACTAAAAGCGACATTGAAATTTCTGACGCTATGAGCACTTATTGGACCAACTTTGCCAAATATGGTCATCCGAATGGTGCAGGTGTTCCTCTGTGGCCAACTTTCAGCGATGCTAATCCGGTATTGATGTATTTTGAACAAACTCCCCATACAGGACCGGTTCCAAGTGCAGAGTCACTCAACGTGTTGGATAGTTATTTCGAATGGAGACGCACACCGGAAGGTGAGACTTGGGCTAAATAGTAGCCTGAGATTATTTGCAATAGTTCTTACTCGCCATATCATCAAAAAAATTATATAATTTCATGTAAAGATGAAAATCAAAATCGTTCTATTAATTTTAGTTCTAACGAGTCATTATCTTCAGGCTGAAGATGGACATGATTTGTGGCTTCGAAGCAAAAGCCCTGTGCCGGTGAATATTGTTTGCAAAGCAAGTTCTCAGACACTTAGTATTGCTAAAAAAGAACTTCTGCAAGGTTGGCAGGGATTCGAGAATGCTACGGTGCTTTTATCTTTGAAAAAAGATAAAACTATTAAAAATGATGGGTTTAAACTGACAGAGAATAGTATACAGGCAAATACTGAGCTCGGTATTTTGTACGGAACGTATGAACTTTTACGTCGCCAACAGACCGGAGAAGTAATTAAGGATGAAGTTTGCAATCCATCCTATGAGAATCGGGTGCTGAATCATTGGGACAATCTGGATGGATCCATTGAAAGAGGTTACGCGGGGCATTCTATTTTCTGGCGTAAGGGTGACGATGCTTTTGTTGTGACCGAAAAAGACAAGGTTTTATGGCAAGAATATGCGCGGGCCAATGCATCAGTGGGAATTAACGGATCTGTTCTTAATAACGTGAACTCATCGCCAAATATGCTTAAAACAGAAATATTGAACCGTGTAAAAGCTATTGCCGATATTCTTCGCCCTTATGGCGTAAAAGTATATATTTCAGCTAAATTTTCTTCTCCAACAGTGATTGGTGGTTTAAAATCTTCGGATCCATTAAATCCAGAAGTAATTAAATGGTGGCAAGATAAGGCTAAAGAAATCTACAGCCTGGTACCTGATTTTGGTGGTTTTCTGGTTAAAGCTAACAGTGAAGGACAAGTCGGTCCTCAGGATTATGGACGTACTCACGCCGATGGAGCCAACTTGTTGGCAGACGCAGTCAGGCCTTATGGTGGCATAGTCATGTGGCGTGCTTTTGTTTATTCTACATCTAACGAAGACCGTGCAAAACAAGCCTATAAAGAATTCTTGCCTCTCGATGGTAAATTTCACGACAATGTTATCGTGCAGGTAAAGAATGGTCCAATCGACTTTCAGCCACGCGAACCTTTTAGTCCGCTTTTTGGGGCAATGAAAAAAACATCGATTATGCCCGAAGTACAGATTACTCAGGAATACCTGGGTCATTCTATTGATCTGGTTTATTTATCAACCATGTGGGAAGAGTTTTTGAAAAGTGACACTTATCAGGAAGGTAAAGGAAGTACTGTTGCCCGTTGCACTGATGGTAGTATTTATCCTCAAAAGCATACTGGTATTGCGGGTGTAGCCAACGTGGGACTTGATGCCAACTGGTGCGGTCATCTTTTTGCACAGTCCAATTGGTATGCTTTTGGGCGTTTGGCTTGGAACAACCAAATGTCAAGCGAAAAGATTGCCGACGAATGGATCAAACTCACTTTCAATCAGACGTCAACAAGCAAAAGTATTTCATCAAAAGATTGGACAGAAAATTTTCTGAAACAGGTGAAACAAATGATGATGGACAGTCGCGAAGCTGCGGTTAATTACTCAATGCCACTAGGTCTTCATCACATTATGTCTGCCAATGGGCACTACGGTCCTGGTCCCTGGTGGGCACCTGCCCGAATGAGAAAAGATTGGACACCGCCTTATTTTCACCAAGCCGACAGTTTAGGTGTGGGATTTGATAGAACAAAAGCGAGCAGTAATGCCGTAAGCCAATACCACGAACCGTTAGCATCAATGTTTAATGACGTAAATACTTGTCCGGACATTTACTTGTTATGGTTTCATCACTTGCCATGGGATTATAAAATGAAAAATGGACATACACTATGGGATGATATTTGCTACCATTACAACACCGGTTTACGTCAGGTTCATCAGTTTCAACAAATATGGGAAAAGGTTCAACCCTACGTCGATGTTGAAAGATTTGGTAATGTAAAAGAAAGACTCAGTATGCAAATAAACAATGCTCAGCTTTGGAATGATGGTTGTGTGCTTTATTTCCAAAAGTTTAGCAAGAAACCAATTCCAGCAGATATTGACCAACCGGTTGGAAAATTGGAAGATATAATTAATAATGATTTGAAAAGGCCTACGCCTTGGGCAAAACATTAAGGTCGGAAATTTAGTATGAAATGTAAATATAAAATTTAAATATTATGAAAATTAAATCAGGATTAGTCTTATTAATTGGTTTTGTCTTGTTAAACATGACTGCTTTTTCGCAAAATAAAAAATTCTACATTTACTTGTGTTTAGGCCAGTCGAATATGGAGGGCAACGCACGTAAGTTTGAGGCACAAGACTCAATTGTAGATTCTCGTTTCAAAGTAATGGAAACCGTAGATTGTCCCAACCTGAACAGAATAAAAGGAAATTGGTACACGGCGGTTCCGCCTTTGTGTAGATGTAATACGGGGCTTACTCCTTCCGATTATTTTGGCAAAACAATGGTTGCCAATCTTCCGAAAGATATAACTGTAGGAGTTATCAACGTGGCTATTGGTGGCTGTAAAATAGAGCTTTTCGATAAAGATAATTACCAAACATATATTTCAACTGCACCCGATTGGATGAAAAATATGATTAAGGAATACGATGGAAATCCTTATGCCCGCCTTGTAGAAATGGCAAAATTGGCTCAAAAAGACGGTGTGATCAAGGGTATTCTGTTGCATCAGGGAGAGTCAAATACAAACGATAGCATTTGGCCACAAAAAGTAAAAGGTGTTTATGACAATTTGATTAAAGATCTTAATCTTAACCCCAAGAACGTTCCGCTACTTGCTGGTGAACTTGTTAACACGGATCAGAAGGGTGCTTGTGCAAGTATGAATAAGATTATAGCAACGCTACCTAAAATTATTACCAATTCCTACGTCATTCCTTCGACCGGCTGCACAGGTATACCCGACCATTTGCATTTTACAGCGGATGGTTATAGAGAACTAGGAAAACGATATGCTGCACAAATGCTATCTTTATTGGGTTATAAAATTGCTAATCATGAATGATCTGAAGTATTCAGTAACGATCGGACTTAGCACCTCACAGGTATTTCAATATACAGATATTATCTAATTTATAAATTACTAACAAATGAAAAAAATCATATTTATAGCTCTGTTTTTTCTAATCTATTTTTCTTTAAATGGATTTTGTACTCAACTTAAATCGGATACAACTGCTGGAGCTCCAATTCCATCGGAAATAGAAAATCCCGAATTACTTGGGATAAATAAAGAACCATATCATGCCACCTTAATGCCTTATGGCAATTTGCAAGAGGCGTTGGCTGCTAAGCGACATGCATCTTCGCTTTGTCGTACTTTGAACGGAGCATGGAAATTTAATTGGGTGCCACGTCCCGAACAACGTCCGGTTGACTTTTACAAACCGGATTTTAATGTATCTGCATGGAAAGAAATCCCTGTACCTTCAAACTGGGAGGTACAAGGATACGGAACACCTTTTTATCGCAATTTGGGATATACGATAAAGAAGGATTATCCGCATGTAATGAGTGAACCAGAAAAATGGTATACATCCTATAAAGAGAGAAATCCGGTAGGTAGCTATCGTAGGGAATTTGAGGTTCCTGCCGAATGGATTGGTCGTCGAAATTTTATCACATTTGATGGTGTTGACTGTGCTTTCTTTTTGTGGGTAAATGGCGAAAAAATTGGCTTTAGCGTAAACAGTCGCAACGCAGCCGAATTCGATCTTACCAAATACCTGAAACCAGGTAAAAACATGATTGCTGTTGAAGTATATCAATATAGCTCCGGCACTTGGTTGGAAGATCAGGATATGTTTCGATTGCACGGAATTTTCCGCAACGTAACGCTTTGGAGTGCTCCACAGGTACATATTCGCGATTTCTTTGTAAAACCCGATTTGGATAAAGATTACAAAGATGGAACGCTTGATGTTACAGCCAAAATAAAGAACTATAACGATAAAGTTGCCAAAGCTCAAACGCTTACTGCAACTATTTACGATAAAGAAGGCAATGAAATAGCCAAGGGTAATGCAACGGGTACTTCGCTTAAAGCTAATCAGGAAGAGGCTTTGAATGTGAAAATGAAAATCACTAACCCATTGAAATGGACTGCTGAAACACCGAATTTATACACGGTGGTATTAACCAATTCTGAAGGTGAAATCTTATCTTCAAAAGTTGGTTTCCGTAAAATAGAAATCAAAGGTCGTGTTTTTACAGTTAATGGTGTGCCTATTAAATTGAAAGGTGTAAACCGTCATGAGCATTGGTCTGATGTTGGTCATGCAGTAACCGAAGAACAAATGATTAAAGACCTTGAGGTAATAAAACAAGGCAATTGCAACCATATACGTACTTCACATTATTCCGATGACCCAAGGTGGTACGAGCTTTGCGATGAATGGGGAATTTGGTTGGTAGCTGAAGCCAATGTCGAATGTCATGGCTACGACGGACGTTTTGATAACGAACCGACCATAAAATCAGCTATTATCGACCGTAATGTTGCTAATATAGAAAATTTCAAGAACCATCCTTCGGTAATCATTTGGTCGTTAGGCAATGAATGTGGTTGGGGAGCTACTCCAAATTTTGTTGCGGCCATGAATGCAGTAAAAGCCATGGATCCTTCCCGGCCAATCCATTACGAGCGTTTTGGAACTGGAAAAGGCAATCCTTCAGATTTAGATGGTAGAATGTATGGTACAGCCGAAGATTATGCCAATGTTGCCAAAAACAAGGAACTAACTAAACCATTCTATATCTGTGAGTTTGTACATGCCATGTTTAACTCGATGGGGTCACTCGACGAATACTCAAAGGTATTTGACGACAATCCCGAAATTCTAGGTGGCGCGATATGGGAATATCAGGATCAAGGTTTGTGGAATAAACGCGACCCAAAACACCCGATATTAGCCTATGGAGGCGGTTTTGGGGAAGCTCCGAACGACCATTATTTTATACATAAAGGTGTGGTTTCTTACGATCGTTCAACAGAAGGGAATCAGGTTAAACCACATTATCCTGAAATGAAAAGGGCATTTCAATGGATTGATACCGAATTGACTGATCCGGTTACCGGAGCAGTTACAATCAGGAATAAATATCAATTTATTTCTTTAAATGATTTTGATGCGTCGTGGAGTTTGACTGAAGATGGAAAGGAAATAGATAAAGGAACAATAAAGTTCCGTCAAATAAATCCCCGAGGTATAGGTTGGGCAAATATTCCTTATAAAGTAGAGCACCCTAAAGCAGGAGCTGAGTATTTTGTGCGTGTTTCATATACACAAAAAGAAAAAACGCTTTGGGCAGACAAAGGATTTGAGGTAGCAGTTGCACAATTCAAACTGCCAATTAATACTCCGCCAGTTGTGGAAACAAAAGTAAAACAACCGGTGAAGTTGGTTCAAAATGCAGAAACAGTAACAATTTCGGGGAAAAACTTCTCTGTCAGATTTGATAAGACAACCGGCTTTATGGATCAGTTGGTTCAAAATGGAATCAATCTTTTGGCTGCTGATGGTTCTCCTAAATTGCATTTATGGCGTGCATCTCACCGTAATGATGATGAATGGGCATATAGCCAGTGGGAGAAATTTGGTATAAACAAACTTAAGTACACCTTAGTAGATTTTAAAGTCGAAACTATCGACAACACTTCGGTGAAGGTAACTTCTACAACAAAAGCCGATGGTAAAGAAGGCTTTGGTGTGTATCATACAGCCAGCTATCTGGTAAAAGGCGATGGAATGATCAAGGTTGATAATCAGGTTCAATTTGTTGGATTCCGTATCAACTTAGCTCGAATTGGTGTGCGTATGTTGCTTGACAAGAAGCTCGACCGTATGGAGTTCTTTGGTCGTGGACCAATGGAAAACTACTCTGACCGCAAGAGTGCTGCAGATGTGGGTGTTTATGAATTGGGTGTAAACGAACAATATGAATATGAAAAACCAATGGAACGTGGTAATCATGAAGAAGTAAGATGGGCAAAATTGAGTGGTAAGGATATGCCTTCTTTAATGATACAATCTGATGAAAAACTCATGCAAGTGGCGGCTCTTCCTCATACAGATGAACAAATGCAACCGGTAGAGTATAAAATTGATTTGCCTGCAAGTACAGCGACCGTATTTTGTTTTTCTACCAAGACTTTAGGTGTTGGTTCTAACAGTTGTGGTCCCCGACCACTTGAAAAATTTAAGGTGTTTGCAGACCCGACATCATTTACATACACTATTCATTTACAGCAATAATCCAATTGATAGTGAAAATGAATAGGAAAGCAATCATCACTTCGTTGATTGAGTTTAAAATATTATTATGTGTTAGATTATGACAACTAAAAGCAAATCTCTCAAAGTATTTATATTTATAGGTTCATTGTTAACTGCAATAAATATGCATGCCGAGAGAGAAGTCCTAGCGAACTGGCGTTTTGAGCAGATAAAACATCTTAAAGGTGACTCAGTTTCTGTCTCCATAGTAGGTCAACCTTTAACTGCTAGTAACCGTGGTCCGATTGAACCACAACCTTTTGTGTTCGATGATTCCGGAATGGGTAATTTCCTGCACGCACAAGCTTCAAAGTCAGCAGCTATTGTGTTTTCAGATAATGTGCCTTCTGCAATAGTCAATGGAAAGCCTAACACCCGGTCGCTTGCCTTGAAAAACTGTGAGTATGTGGTGACATTCGATCGTCCATTGGCTTATTATGACATGCGGAAAAGTTGGTCGATAGAAGCCAGCTTGAAGTGTAATCTACTTGGTACCGAACAGGTTTTTCTCTGCAAGGAAGGAGCAAAGGGTCAGTTGGCAGGTGATGTCTCCATTGGCTTTGACAATATGTATAAAAGATACTTTGTTGAGGTAATGTGCGCTGATGGAATGCCTCGTCGCATAGTGGCAGGAGACGATGTAGAAGCAGGCAAGTGGTATGATGTTCGTGCCCAAGCTAACTATGATTCCAAGAGTGGACAGACTCAACTTCGCTTTGAAGTGAAACTTTCAGGTCAAGCTAATTTCGGAAAGCCATCCACTATTTTATTCAAGGGTTCGGCTCTGAATCGTAACGCCGGCATGTGGGTGATAGGACGTGGATTTCCGGGAGGTTTTCCTAATAGTCTTCAGGTGCTTGATGGGGGAATAGATGAGGTAAAGATCTCCGGTGAGGCATTGCCTCGTGTAGCCGGTCAAAATCCTCTTTTTACGGATGCATTCACCGCCGATCCGGCTATAACAGTTATTGGAAACACGGTTTACGCTTATGTTGGTCAAGATAAAGCGACAGTAGGAGGATGGTTCAATATGCCCAACTGGCTTTGCTACTCAACTACTGATATGAAGAACTGGACTGCTCATGGTTCTGTCCTTGCTGCTAAAGATTTTGTCAATGCAAATAATGGGTCAGCTTGGGCGGCACAAGTGGTGGAAAAGGATGGCAAGTATTATTACTATGTTACTCTCGACTGCAAAGAAGGTCATTTCATTACAGTAGCTGTAAGTGATAGCCCTACGGGTCCTTTCAAGGAAGCTCTTTCTGGTAAACCACTCATTACCGATGCGATGACAACTGATTCGCACAGACCGAATGCCGACATTGACCCTACAATTTTTATCGACGACGATGGTACTCCGTGGATGGCTTGGGGCAATGGAGACTGTTACATGGTCAAATTAAAGCGTAATATGGTTGAGACTGATGGAGCAATCACTAAAGTGCCATTCAGAAATTATTCAGAAGGTCCATGGCTTTTCAAACGTGGTGATCTCTATTACATGGTATATGCTGCTGATGCTCCAGGTGAGCAACCTGAGCAGATTTGTTACTCTACTGCAAAGAAAATAACAGGGCCCTGGACATATGGGGGTTTCATTACCGGACCTGCAAAGCACGGTTTTACGATTCATCCGTCAGTTAATGAGTTTAAAGGACAATGGTATTTTTTCTACCACGATGGTTCCTATACTTTGAATGGAACACCCGGTGGCGATTGCAGGCGTCAGGTTTGTGCCGAATATCTTTACTTTAATCCTGATGGAAGCATTAAACCAATCACGTTGACAACCGAAGGAGTGAGTGTACCGGCAAAAAAATAGGACCTGAATTCTGCAATTTAAAAATTGTATTGGGAAAGTATTGTAAGCTTAAGAGTAATAAAAGTTATTCATTTATTCAATGAGAAATTTACTAATCAAAAGATATCTTGTAACAATTACAATCATTATGGTCGCATCCTTAGGAGTGAGTTGTTACGCCGATAATTCTGTTATCCAAACTAAATATACCGCTGGCTCTGATACGGCAGTAAATAATGCTAGCGGACTTTCTGCATGGAAAACAGGCAATGCAAGGAATCCCATCATCTGGGCTGATTTCCCCGATCCGTCCGTAATCAGGGTTGGCGATACCTATTATATGAGCAATACCACCATGCATTTTTGTCCGGGTTTACCAATCATGAAAAGTAAAGACCTGGTGAATTGGAAAATGGTGGGTTATGCATATCAAAAGCTCGA
>Ga0209540_10003191_pt1 | contig 11315 bp, 7 predicted proteins | sample BarGraIncu01121A_FD_184501 | JGI IMG/M metagenome (GOLD analysis project Ga0209540, IMG submission 184501) | Arctic peat soil microbial communities from Barrow, Alaska - Barrow Graham LP Incubations 011-21A (SPAdes) (version 2) | ecosystem: Environmental > Terrestrial > Soil > Wetlands > Peat... | reverse complement strand
GTGGATCCGTCTGCTGGACGTCCCGACCGCCCTGGCCGCCCGCCGCTACTCCGCTCCGGTGGACGTGGTGCTCGAGGTCACGGACGAGCGCCTGCCGGCCAACGCCGGTCGATGGCGCCTGGTCGGCGGTGCCGACGGGGCGAAGGTCACTCGCGCGGACGCGTCCGCCGACCTGAGCATCGACGTGCGCGAGCTGGGCTCGGCCTACCTCGGCGGCGTCTCGCTCGCCGCGCTGGCGGGTGCCGGGCTGGTCACCGAGCACGCACCCGGCGCTCTGCGGCAGGCCGCCGTCGCGTTCGGCTGGCCGGTGCTGCCGGTCTGCTCGTGGATCTGGTGAGCCTCAGCGCCGGTTCTCGTACGCGGCGACCTGGTCGATCCGTCGCTGGTGGCGTGCGTCGCCGCTGAACGGCTCGGCAAGGAACGCCTCGACGATGGCCGTCGCGTCGTCGATGGAGTGCTGGCGCGCCCCGATGGCCAGCACGTTCGCGTCGTTGTGCGCGCGGGCCAGGACGGCGGTCGCCGTGTTCCAGGCCAGCGCGGCCCGGACGCCCCGCACCTTGTTCGCGGCGATCTGCTCACCGTTGCCGGAGCCACCGATCACCAGTGCGACGCTGCCTGGTTCTGCGACCACCGCCTCGCCTGCCGCGATGCACAGAGCCGGGTAGTCGTCGTCGGGTTCGTAGGCCAGGGCGCCGTGGTCGACGACGTCGTGCCCCGCCGCCCGGAGGTGCTCCATCAGGTGCACCTTGAGCTCGAAACCCGCGTGGTCGGCGGCGATGTGGATCCGCATGCGCCCATCCTGCCTCAGCGGGCGACGCCCGTCAGACGGACTCGCGCCTGGTGAGCTGCGTCGGCAGGATGCGCTGGACCGGTGGCGCGTCCGGGTCGGCGATCCGGTCGAGCAGGACATCCACCATGAGCTGGCCCATCTCCTCCAACGGCTGCCGGACAGACGTCAGCGGTGGGCTGGCCGTCGTCGCAAGGATGGAGTCGTCGTAGCCGACGACCGAGACGTCGGCGGGGACTCGGCGCCCGCTGGCGGCGAGCACCTTCAGCGCCCCGGTGGCCATCAGGTCGGATGCGACGAACACTCCGTCGAGGTCCGGCTGGGCGGCGAGCAGGCGGACCATCGCGTTGGCCCCGCCGTCGGCGGTGAAGTCGGCGTAGGCCGCCTGCGGCACCGACATCCCGTGCTCGACCAGCACGTCACGCCAGCCCGCAAGGCGGTCCACCGCGACACCCATGTCCGGTGGCCCCGCAATGGTCCCGATCATGCGCCGGCCGGCGGCGACCAGCTCCTCGGTGGCCAGCCTGGCTCCGCCGTAGTTGTCGACGTCGACGTAGGAGTGCACGCGTGGGTCGGAGTCGACCGGCCGGCCCAGGTACACCACCGGGACGGCCGTGTCCCCGAGCAGCCCAGGCAGGTGCGTGCTGTGCGCCTCGAGGATCACCAGGGCGCCGTCGACGTGGCTGCCGTCGAGGTAGCGGAGCAGGGCTGCGTCGTCGTCGGGCTGCCCGGCGAGCAGCAGGACCAGCTGGATCGAGTGCCGCGCCACGGCGGCCGTCGCCCCCCGCAGCGGCTGGGCGAAGAACGAGTGCGGCAGCTCCGCGAGGTCGCGCTCGGTCAGGACCAGACCGATCGAGTCGTGCCGCCCGCGGGCGAGCGACCGCGCCGCCGGGTTGGGCCGGTAACCGAGCTCGGCAACGGCGCGGCGGACCGCGTCGACGGACGCCGACCGGACCGTCGGAACGCCGTTCAGCACGCGGGACGCGGTCGCCCGGGAGACCCCGGCGGCAGCGGCGACATGCTCGAGCGTCACCGCGCCACGGCGCGCCGTCTGCACCTGCTGCACCCGCCCATCGTGGCAGATGTCGGCGCGCCCAGGTGGTCATCTGGGCACCTTGCAGAAGGCGCTCTCTCTCGCGCCGGCCCGAACAACGGCGGCTCGGAACCGGCGCGGCGGAATCCCGTATCGTCTGGGTGAGGCACCCCAGAGAGCGCTCTCTCCGGGGCTGCACACGGGGTACCGCCGATGCACCGAGGCACCGCGGCCGCCCCGTCCGCCCCGTTCGCCCCGTTCGCCCCGTTCGCCCCGTTCGCACACGATGGCGGCAACGCGCCGCAGGTGGAAGGCAACGCCGATGGCCCTCACGACGAGTGCACAGACCCGCGTGGACTCTCTGCTCGCCCGGATGTCGCCGAGCCAGAAGCTCGCTCAGCTGGTTGGCGCCTGGATCGGGATCGACGCCACGACCGGTGCTGTCGCTCCGGCCCAGAACGAGAACATGCCGACGAGCCCCGACTGGGAGACGCTGGCCGCGAGCGGCCTTGGGCACCTGACCCGCCTGTACGGCACCCGGCCGCTCGACCCGATGGAAGGGCGCGCCGCCCTTCGGCGGATGCAGTCGGACCTGCGCGCGCAGACCGGCGTCGGCGCGATCGCCCACGAGGAGTGCCTGACCGGCGTGGCCACCTGGGGCGCGACCACGTTCCCGTCCCCGCCGGCCTACGGCGCCACCTGGGACCCCCGGCTGATCGAGCAGGTCGGTGCCGCCATCGCGGAGTCGATGCGCGCGCTCGAGGTGCACCAGGGGCTCGCCCCGCTGCTCGACGTGGTCCAGGACGCTCGGTGGGGTCGTGTCGAGGAGTGCTTCGGCGAGGACCCGTACCTGGTCGGGACTCTCGGTGCCGCGTTCGTCAGGGGTCTGGAGAGCGGCGGCATCGTCGCCACCCTCAAGCACTTCGTCGGCTATTCCGCCTCCCAGGGTGGCCGCAACCTCGGGCCCGTGCACATGGGGCAACGAGAGCTCGCCGAGGTGCTGCTGTACCCCTTCGAGGTCGCGCTGCGCGAGGGCGGTGCCCGCGCCGTCATGCCGTCCTACTCCGAGATCGACCAGGTGCCGGTGCACGGGGACCGGGCGATCCTGACCGACCTGCTCCGCGACGAGTGGGGGTTCTCCGGGACGGTCGTCGCCGACTACTTCGGCGTGAACTTCCTGCAGACCCTGCACGCGGTGAGCGACGGGAAGCGCGCCTCCGCCGAGCGCGCCCTGCTCGCCGGGGTCGACGTCGAGCTGCCGAACGCCGACTGCTACCCGACCCTTGACACCGACGTGACCCCGGAGGTCGCGGCCGCGATCGACCGGTCCGTGCGCCGGGTCCTGCAGCTCAAGGCGGGCCTCGGCCTGCTCGACGAGCCCGGCGACCTCCCCCAGGGACCCATCGACCTCAACCCGCCGGCGCACGCCGCACTCGCACGCCGGGTCGCCGAGGAGTCGGTGATCCTGCTCGCCAACGACGGCACGCTGCCCCTGGTCGCTCCGCGGCAGATCGCCGTGATCGGGCCCAACGCCGACAGCGGCGCCGCCCTGCTCGGCGACTACTCGTTCACCAACCACGTCGAGGTGCATTACCCCGAGGTCGAGCCGGGCCTGGTCCTGCCGACGGTGCTCGACGCGTTGCGGACCGAGCTGCCCGACGCGACGGTCCGGCACGCCGTCGGCTGCGACGTCCGGGAACCCGGGCGCGACGGCTTCGCGGAGGCCACTGCCGCCGCCGCGGACGCCGACATCGCCGTCCTGGTGATGGGCGACCGTTCCGGGCTCTTCGGGCGCGGCACGGTCGGTGAGGGCTGCGACGTCGACTCCCTCGACCTGCCCGGCGAACAGCGGGCGCTGGTCGAGGCCGTGCTGGGCACGGGCACCCCGGTGGTCCTCGTCCTGGTCAGCGGCCGGCCGTACGTCCTGGACTGGGCCGTCTCGACCTGCGCCGCGATCGTGCAGGCATGGTTCCCCGGGCAGGACGGCGCCGCCGCCGTCGCCGGGGTGCTCAGCGGCCGGATCAACCCGTCGGGTCGCAGCACCCTGTCCTTCCCCCGGTCTGCCGGGATGCAGCCGATGACCTACCGGCACGTCCGGCTCGCCGGGAAGGCCACCGTGACGAACCTCGACCCGACCGCCGTCTTCGGGTTCGGCCACGGCCTCACCTACACCTCCTTCAGCCACACCGACCTGCGGCTGAGCGCGGACACGATCGCCACCGACGGCACCGTCGAGGTGACGGTGCGGGTGACCAACACCGGCGACACCGCTGGTGCGGAGGTGGCTCAGCTGTACCTGCACGACGTCGTCGCACCGGTCACCCGACCGGAGATCGCCCTCCTCGGCTACGCCCGGGTGCCGCTGGAGCCGGGCGAGTCGACCGACGTCACCTGGACCGTGCACGCCGACCGCCTCGCCTGGGTCGGCGTCGACCGGCGCTGGACGGTCGCGCCGCACCGCGCGGCCCTGTCGGTCGGTGCGTCGTCGACGGACCTGCGGCTCACCGGCCACCTGGCGGTCTTCGGGCCGGAGCGCAGGCTGGGTCCGGACCGGGTCCTGGTCACCGGAGTGCGGATCGGCTGAACCGAGCCCGTAGCCTGGCCCGATGACGACCTCCCCCGCCCGGACCGGGCTGCGCAGCGGCATCGACACGTCCAGCCTCGACCCGGCCGTACGACCGCAGGACGATCTGTTCCGCCACGTGAACGGACGCTGGCTGGCCGAGCACGAGATCCCCGCCGACCGCGCCGTGGACGGCGCGTTCCGCCTGCTGCACGACCGGGCCGAGGAGCACGTCCGGGCCATCATCGCCGAGCTCGGTGAGAACGCTTCCGCGGACGGCGGCACGCCGGCTGCCCAGGTCGGCGCGCTCTACGCCTCGTTCATGGACACCGAACGGGTGGAGGCGCTCGGCCTCGACCCGATCCGCCCCGAGCTCGAGCGGATCGACGCCGCCGCCGACCGGGCGGAGCTCGTCACCGTGCTGGGTGAGCTGCAGCGCACCGGCGGCGCGGGCGCCGTCGGGTTCTGGGTGGACAACGACGCGAAGGACCCCGAGCGGTACGTCGTCTTCCTGCACCAGGGAGGCCTTGGGCTGCCGGACGAGGCGTACTACCGCGAGGACACGTACGCGGCGGTGCGCGAGCAGTACCGCCCGCACGTCGCGCGGATGCTCGCCCTCTCCGGGCTCACCGAGGCTGCCGCCGACGCCGCGGCGGACCTCGTGGTCGACCTGGAGACCCGTCTGGCCGCCCACCACTGGGACGTCGTCCGGGACCGCGACGCGGACCTCACCTACAACCCGATGACCCTCGCCGAGCTGGCAGCACGCGCACCGGGGTTCGACTGGCACGCCTGGGCCACCGCCCTCGGCACCCCCGACGGCGCCCTTGACCAGCTCGTGGTCCGCGAGCCGGACTTCGCAGTCGGCTTCGCGCGCGCCTGGGCCGAGCTGCCGGTCGAGCAGTGGCAGGCCTGGCTGCGGTACCACCTGGTGTCCGCCCGCGCACCGTACCTGCACGATGCCGTCGTGCTGGCGAACTTCGACTTCTACGGGCGCACCCTCACCGGGGCGACCGAGCTGCGCGACAGGTGGAAGCGCGGCGTCTCGCTCGTCGAGGGCGCCCTTGGCGAGGCCGTCGGGCAGGTCTACGTGTCCCGGCACTTCCCGCCCGCGTACAAGGACCGGATGGTCGAGCTGGTCGACACACTGATCGCGGCGTACCGCGAGTCGATCACCGCTCTGGACTGGCTCGGCGAGCAGACGAAGGCGAAGGCCCTTGCCAAGCTCGACGCGTTCCGGCCGAAGATCGGCTACCCGGAGCGCTGGAAGTCCTACCAAGGGCTCGCCGTGCACGCCGACGACCTGGTCGGCAACGTGCGTCGCTCCGACGCCTACGAGCACGACCGCGAGCTGCGCAAGATCGGCCGGCCGGTCGACCGCGACGAGTGGTTCATGACCCCCCAGACGGTCAACGCCTACTACAACCCGGGGATGAACGAGATCGTCTTCCCCGCCGCCATCCTGCAGCCGCCGTTCTTCGACCCCGAGGCGGAGGACGCCGTCAACTACGGCGGGATCGGTGCGGTGATCGGACACGAGATCGGGCACGGTTTCGACGACCAGGGCTCCAAGTACGACGGCGCCGGCCGCCTCGAGGACTGGTGGACCGAGTCCGACCGCGACGAGTTCGAACGGCGGACCGGCGCCCTGGTCAGCCAGTACGCGGCGTTCTCTCCGGTGCAGCTGGGCGGCTCGCACCATGTCAACGGCGACCTGACGATCGGGGAGAACATCGGCGACCTCGGCGGTCTGTCGATCGCCCTGAGGGCCTACCGGATCGCCCTGCGGCGACCGCTGGCCGAGGCGCCGGTGATCGACGGCCTCACCGGGGCGCAGCGGCTGTTCCTTGGCTGGGCGCAGGTGTGGCAGGCCAAGGGCCGCGACGAGGAGGTCATCCGTCGGCTGGCGACCGACGCGCACTCCCCGAACGAGTTCCGCTGCAACGGTGTGGTGCGCAACCTGGCCGAGTTCCGTCAGACCTTCGACGTCGAGCCGGGCGATGCCCTGTACCTACCGCCGCGGGAGCGCGTGCGGATCTGGTGACCTGCGGCTCAGCTCCGGCGCGTTGCGCCGGCGGTCACAGGATCGTGTAGCCCGCCTTCGCAACGGAGAAGCCCGCGCCGGTCGGGTTGTGCCGGCAGGTGGCGCCGTTGCGCGAGCTGAGGCAGGTCATCTCGCCGATCGTGGAGGCCTGGCCGTACTCGAGCACGGTCGCACCCTCCGGGCGAGGCGGTACGGCGTCGACGCAGGGCAGGGTGGCCCCCTCCGCCGCGGTGACCGAGAACACCGACCCGACGGTTCCGGTGCACGCGGCGGTGGGCGTCGGGGCGGCATAGCTGAACTGACCGATGGCGCAGGTTGCGGACGTCTCCGTCATCGAGCACCAGATGTTGCCGCTGGGCAGCACGAACTCCGTCAGTGTCTGGTTGTCGGCCGGGATGGTCGGTGCGGTCTGCTCGGGCGTCGACTCCGGCTCGGACGTGGACGACGACGACGCCGCCGGTTCGGCCCTCGGCGTCGGCGGGTTGTTCAACACCTGCATCACCGTCAGGACGAGGAAGGTGAGGAGCAGGATCGCGTCGACCACCAGGAAGGTGGTCGTACGTGGCCCCAACGCGGCGAGTGCACCCGGACGGCGTGCCTGTGGGAGCTCCCCACGACCTGCCATCTGTTCTCCTCCTCGCCCGACCACCGACGGAAGCATGACACGACGGAACGGGTGACGCGAGGCCGCCGACGGCAAGGGACGCCCCGGCGCCCGTCGAGCCGGCGCTGCTCCCGGAGGGCCGCCCGACCGGCCAGGCAGCCGTGACGTGGGAGGATCGCCGGAACGCCCACATGTTGATCATCCGAGGAGCACCACCGTGCCCGCAGAGAACCTCACGCGCGCCGAGGCGCACGGCCGCGCCGCCGTCGTCCAGGTCGAGTCCTACGACGTCGTGCTCGACCTGACGACCGGACCGGACACGTTCGCGTCCAGCACGGTGGTGCGGTTCGACGCGACACCGGGTGCGGGCACCTTCATCGACCTGATCGCCCCCCGCGTGCACACCGTCGAGCTCAACGGCCGAGAGCTGGACGTCGCCCGTGTGGTCGCCGACTCCCGGATCGCGCTTGGCGACCTCGCGGAGCACAACGAGCTGCGCGTGGCGGCGGACTGCGCGTACATGACCACCGGTGAGGGCCTGCACAGGTTCGTCGACCCGGTGGACGACGAGGTGTACCTGTACTCCCAGTTCGAGGTCGCCGACTCCCGACGCGTGTTCGCGGTGTTCGAGCAGCCTGACCTGAAGGCGGCCTTCCGCTTCACCGTGACGGCCCCGGCGCACTGGACCGTGACCTCCAACTCCCCCACGCCCGCCCCGGTCGCCGTCCCCGGCGGCGTCAACCGCAACGGCGGGCAGGACGCCGGCGCCGCAACGTGGTCCTTCGAGCCGACGCCGCGCCTGGCGAGCTACGTGACAGCCGTGATCGCCGGCCCGTACCACCGCGAGACGTCGGCGCTGACCAGCAGCGACGGACGGACGATCCCGCTCGGCGTGCTGTGCCGGGCCTCGCTGGCCGAGCACCTGGACGCCGACAACATCGTCGACATCACGCGAGCCGGCTTCGCGTTCTACGAGGACCTGTTCGGGATGGCGTACCCGTTCGCCAAGTACGACCAGGTCTTCGTGCCCGAGTTCAACGCGGGAGCCATGGAGAACGCCGGGGCGGTGACGTTCCTGGAGAGCTACGTCTTCCGGTCCAAGGTGGCGGAAGCGACCGTCGAGCGCCGCGCGGCGACGATCCTGCACGAGCTGGCGCACATGTGGTTCGGCGACCTGGTGACCATGCGCTGGTGGGACGACCTGTGGCTGAACGAGTCCTTCGCCGAGTACGTGTCCACCCTGGCCACCGCCGAGGCGACCCGCTGGACCAGCGCCTGGACCACGTTCTCCTCGATGGAGAAGTCCTGGGCCTACAAGCAGGACCAGCTGCCCTCGACGCACCCGATCGTCGCCGACATCCGCGACCTGGAGGACGTCCAGGTCAACTTCGACGGGATCACCTATGCCAAGGGCGCCTCGGTGCTCAAGCAGCTGGTGTCCTGGGTGGGTCAGGAGCAGTTCTTCGCCGGCGTCCGGGCCTACTTCGCCCGCCATGCCTGGGGGAACACCGAGCTGCGCGACCTGCTCGTCGAGCTCGAACGGACCAGCGGGCGTGACCTGCGGGCCTGGTCGGCGCTCTGGTTGGAGCGCGCCGGCGTCACCCTGCTGCGCCCGCAGATGGAGACCGACGCCCACGACATCATCACCGCGTTCGAGGTGCTGCAGGAGGTGCCGGCCGAGCACCCCGTGCAGCGACCGCACCGGCTCGCCGTCAGCGGGTACGACGTCGTCGCCGGGCCGGACGGCAAGGCGCGGCTCGACCGGATGGTCCGCGCCGAGCTGGACATCAACGGTCCCCGCACCTCGGTGCCGGAGATGCTCGGCCGGAGCCGCCCGTCACTGGTGCTGGTCAACGACGACGACCTCGCCTACGCCAAGGTCCGGCTCGACGCCGACTCCCTCACCGTCGCAACCGAGCACCTGCACGCGTTCACCGACTCCCTGCCGCGCACGCTGGTGTGGGGGGCCGCATGGGACATGACCCGCGACGGCGAGTGGGCCGCGCGCCGGTTCATCGACCTCGTGCTCGGCAACATCGCCAACGAGACGGACTCCTCGGTGGTGCTGGTGCTGCTGCGCCAGCTCACGACCGCGATCGACCTGTACCTCGCCCCGGAGCACCGGGCGGCGACGTCGGCAGCGGCGGCGGACCGGCTCCGGGAGCTGGCCGGGGCCGCCCCGGCGGGCAGCGACGCGCAGCTGCAGCTGGTCAAGGCGTACGCCGCACGGGCGGCCACCACGGCCCAGCTCGACGCCGTCGCGGGCTTCCTCGGGGAGACCGCACCCCTTGCCGGGCTGAGCGTCGACACCGACCTGAGGTGGGACCTGCTGATCTCGCTGGTGGCGGGTGGGCGTGCCGGCGAGGCCCAGATCGCCGCGGAGCTGGAACGGGACGCCACAGCCTCCGGGGAGCGGGCCGCAACCGCGGCGCGGGCTGCGATCCCGACGGCACAGGCAAAGTCCGCCGCGTGGGCGGCCGTCGTGGACGCCGACGCCCTGAGCAACACCCTGCAGACCTCGACGATCGGCGGGTTCGACCGGGTGCACGACGTCGCCCTGCTGGAGCCGTTCGTCGAGCCCTACTTCGAGGCGCTGGAGCGGGTCTGGACCTCGCGGACCAACGAGATGGCGCAGAACATCGTGGTGGGTCTGTACCCCACGCTGCTCGCCGGGACCGGGGTCGACCTGCTGGCCCGGACGGATGCCTGGCTTGGCGAGCTCGGCGACCGCCACCCGGCCCTGCGCCGGCTGGTCGTGGAGAACCGCGACGGCGTGCGCCGAGCGCTGGCGGCGCAGGAGCGCGACCGGGCCTGACGGCGCAGGGGCCGAGCGAACAACACGCGACTTCACCCCCGCCGCCGCCCAGACGAGCCTGGGCTCTTCGCTATCGTTTGTCCCGGTCCACTCCCCACCCGGCCGACCTCGACGTGACCCTCGCCCGAACCGTTGGCCGATCGGAGGTCGACCCCTGACCGTGCTGACCCACCGATGGCGGACTGAGGCGACGAGACGTGACCACGAGGTCCCGACGGCGGTCGCGCGCTGTCGCCGTCGGCCTCAGTGTCGTGCTCCCCACCGCCGTCATGCTGATCGTCGCCGTCGTCATCAGCATGGGAGTGACCACCGTGACGCTCCTGCTGCCCGCGTTGCGTGCCACGGCGGCGGCGGCGGTGACGGTGACGGTGACGACCCCGGAGACTTGCACGGCGCACACGATGCAGATCGTCGCCCACCCCGATGACGACCTGCTCTTCGTGAACCCCGACATCCTGCGCGACATCGAGGCGGGGCACTGCGTGCGGACCGTGTTCGTCACAACGGGCGATGCCAACCGCGACGACTCCTACTGGCCGCGCCGCGTGGACGGCGACGACCATCGCGATCGCCGGGAACGACCTCACGACGGTGACCCTCGACGCAGCCCCGGCGATCTCCCTGGTCTTCATGCGCCTGCCGGACGGGAACCGCCGCGGCACCGGCAACCGGATCCACGACTTCGAGAGCCTGAAGCGCCTGTGGGAGGGCGACATCCCGACCATCAGCGCGGTCGACGGCACGGCGACCTACGACCGCGAGTCGCTGCAGCGGACCCTCACGGGGCTCATGGACGACTTCGGGGCAGGCACGGTCCGGACCCAGGACTGGACCATCGAGTTCGGCGCCGGCGACAACGCCGACCACACCGCGACGGCCTTCTTCGCCCACGAGGCGGCTCGGATGTCTCCCGCCGAGCACACCCTGGTGGCCTACGCCGGGTACCCGAGCTGGCGGCGTGCCGCGAACGTGAGCGGCCACGACCTCGGCGCCAAGGCCGCCGCCATCGTCGCCTATGCCACACACGACCCGAAGATGTGTGTCGAGCCGCAGTGCGTGGATGCGTTCGTCGCCTCGATCCGTGCCGCCCGGCAGTACGTCGTCGCGATCGAGACCCTGGGACAGGTCCGGCCGACAGCGGTCACCGGCGCGCACCCCTGAGGTCGCGAAGCTCCGCAGCAAGGACGCGGGCGACGTCCTGCTCGCAGCAGGCGCGCTCGTCTCGCCCGAGCGCGTGCGCGCGCCGACGGTCGTCGAGGGCTCGACGCTGCTCTACCAGGCGGTGATCATGACGGCCGTGGCCTTCGTGCTCTGGTACCGCGGAGTCGCCCGCCTGGTCGCCGCCGGTGTGGCGGTCGCCGTCCGGACGCGAGACGCCGTCCGGATGCCCGAGGCCGACCTACCTCCGAAGGGCCGCGACCAGCGACCGCAGCCGGGGGTTGTCGAAGAGGTCCTCGACCATCACCAGG
>Ga0209540_10003190_pt1 | contig 11320 bp, 10 predicted proteins | sample BarGraIncu01121A_FD_184501 | JGI IMG/M metagenome (GOLD analysis project Ga0209540, IMG submission 184501) | Arctic peat soil microbial communities from Barrow, Alaska - Barrow Graham LP Incubations 011-21A (SPAdes) (version 2) | ecosystem: Environmental > Terrestrial > Soil > Wetlands > Peat... | reverse complement strand
TTCGGATCGTCAAACGCATGTGAACCCCATACCTTCTTGAAGAGGCCCGCGTACGATGAGTGCGCAACCTTGTTCACAACAGCTGCGGCGCTAGGGTTGTTCTGCTCAAGCGGATTCAGGAACGGACCCTGGGCCTGCTCGGCAAGTGGGTCGCGGAGCGTCGTCAGGCCGGTGGCTCGGCCGTCCCAGAACATGCCGCCAGTGAACGCGCCCCCGGTCTGAGAAAGCACCGGGCTCGCACCGCCGTACGCCGCCGACGGCGGCTTCCTGTTGCCGAAACTCCCACCAACCGCCCCTTGGTACACGGCACCGTTGAGGTTGACTGTCGCGTCTGGACCAGTGAAGCCGGTGCCAGACGAGTGGCACGCCGCGCAAGCCTGCCCTCTCGGCTCCGAAAGGTTCGAGTCAAAGAACAGCTTCTTGCCGAGCAGTTCCTTCTGGGCCAGCACATGCGCCGGCGGCTTTGGCGCACGATGCTTCTTTGCGAGGGCCACCCCTGTCGTCGTGCCAAGCACCGCCGCCGTCAGCACGACCAGCGCGATGGCAAACCATAGACTCCTCTTGCCTCTCCCTTTCATCGAATGCCCCTAACCGAGCGAACACGTCGCCCACACTCGAACGTAGCCACCTAAGCTGCGCCCTTCCCCATACCGGACGCTCTGTGCCCCCGGTGCTCTACCAACGCCCAGACCCGCGCGCTTGCCGTCTTGTCGGCCATTTCCGCATCAGGCATCTCTTTGTCCTTCCACTACAGCACTCGTATCAACCTCAGGTCTGAGAGACGCTCGGTCAGAACCATTCTCCCGACTCGGAAACGCGCATGGCTCCAGTTCTTCCGACCACTGCCGCCATACGAGGAAGTGCACTTCCTGAGTCACAAGCGTCATACGACGGACGTCGTTGGAGGAGGGTGAATAGGAGACCACAGAGTGCGCGCTCAAGCCGCCGCGATCCGGCCGGGTCGTCGCCGATGCGCAACAGTGACTCGCGCGCCCCCACCCGCGCGTCCGCCAAGACGTGCCGAGTGACCACAGCCGCCGCGGTCCGAGCGCGTCCTGAGCGTTGGCACAGTGTGATTCTTGTAACCCGTGACCTGCAGTGCGAACAACCTGCAGGTCTGCCTATTCCGTGGTGCCCCCAAGGGAGTTCGAATCTCTCCGTGTCAAGGCCCAGACGCACTTCGAGACGACTTCTTCCGTTGAGGGTGCGCCTCATGGCCGAGTGGCGCCTACTTGTTTGGCATTCCACGAGCTCAGAGCCTTGCGGCTGCACCAGCGTTCCCGCGAAATCGACCCGAATCCAAACCCCGTTGCTACACTCGTTGCCACATTCAGTCGCCGGAGGCCCGGTCGGCGGGAGCCGAACCGAGCCTCTGACCTGCGGTTGCTTTGGTGGGCGATGCAGGATTTGAACCTGCGACCCCTTCCGTGTCAAGGAAGTGCTCTCCCCCTGAGCTAATCGCCCATCTGTGCGACCTCCTCAGAGGCAGCGAACGATAGTGTAGCAAAGCGCCCGCTGAAGTGAAGCCCCGATTCTCTTTGGGCCCCGCGAAGCATGCGAAATTGACCCTTGCACGCCCCAAAAGGTGCCGCTAGACTGGCTAAGCGCGCGGACGTGGCTCAGTTGGTAGAGCACAACCTTGCCAAGGTTGGGGTCGCCGGTTCGAATCCGGTCGTCCGCTCCATCGAACCAATCGAAGGCTGGTCAGAAGGTCCCGGAAAGCGGGCCTGAACGGCCAGCCTTCGTTTCGTAAAGCGGCACTTCTGCCGCACAATACGGCGACGTGGCCAAGTGGCAAGGCAGGGGCCTGCAAAGCCCTTATCCCCGGTTCGAATCCGGGCGTCGCCTCCAAGAATACAGACGGCCGACAGGGCACCCCCTGCCGGCCGTTCTCTGTCTGCCGGGCGCCTGGCACGCGACGCTGCGCCGGACGGCCGCGCCCGGGCGCACGCGTCCTCGAGTGCGCCAAGGCCCGGCTCGGCGCTGATGCCGTCCGACCTTGAAGGTGTTTGGGAGGGGTCGCTCTCGCTAGCTCGCGTACTTGAGCTGGATACGTTTCGCCTGCTCGAGACATCCCAGACCGCGCTCGATGTCGCGAGGGTCCGGAATGTTCTCGACGGCCCACTGAACAATCTCAGCGGGTACGTTGGGATAGCGCTTTCGCGCCTGAGCCAGGGTCATGGCTACTCCTTCTTGCTACGACTACTGCTGCGACTACTGGTGTGATGTGATGACCCTTACGAACGTAAGTGTGCCCTCCAGCCAGACCGAGCGCAAGGCAAGCTCGGCTCATGCGATGACCAGCCGTCACTTTGAGTCCGGTCACTCCCCCCAGCGCTTGAACAGATGGTGCTCCACGTCGAGGACGTCGAGCACCTTGCCGACGACGAAATTGACCAGATCATCGACGGACTCCGGCTTGGTGTAGAACCCGGGCATCGCCGGCACGATGATCGCGCCGGCCTCGGCGGCCGCGGTGAGGTTGCGCAGGTGCACGAGCGACAGAGGCGTTTCGCGCGGCACGAGCACCAACGGGCGGCGCTCCTTGAGCATGACATCGGCCGCGCGCTCTGGAAGATCGTCGGCCATTCCGTGCGCGACCGACGCGAGGAAGCCCATCGAGCACGGCGCCACAATCATCGCGTCGGTGCGGTGCGAGCCGGAGGCGATCGCGTCGAAGAGCTCCTCGGGATAGGCGACGCGCAGCTTCTCGGACGAGGGGAGCTCGAGGAACGCCGCTAGCGCCACTGCCGCAACCCGGGCGTCTTCGGTCGGCAGCTGAAAGCCGAGCTCGAACGCCGTGACCTCTCGGCCGGCGTCGGTGAAGATGACCGCGACGTCGTGGCCCGCCAACACCAGCTGCTCGACAAGCCGCATGCCGTAGCAGCTCCCCGAAGCTCCGGTCACGACAACCGTGCATGCGCCCATCGGTGACTCTCCCCTCACGCCAGGAACCGGTCGACGACCCCGCCAAGCAGCACGACGACGGCCACGAGCCCGTTCACGTTGAAGAACGCCGCGTTGACCCGAGAGAGGTCGTTCGGCGAGATGATCGCGTTCTCGTAAGCCAGCAGCCCCGAGGCGATCGCGACGCCGATGTAGTACGGCCAGCCTGCTCCCACCAGCCAGCCTCCCAGCGCGAACAGCACGACCGTGATCGCATGCGTGACGCGGGTGACGGTAAGGCCGGCTGCAATGCTGAAGTCGGCCGGGATCGAATGCACCCCGTCGCGCACGTCGCACTCGTAGTCCTGCGTCGCGTAGATGATGTCGAAGCCGGCCGTCCAGATCGCGACCGCCGCGCCGAGGACCCACGGCGCGGGATGCGTCAGCGGCGCCCCGACGGCCGCCCAGCCGCCCGTCACGCCCAGGCCTAGGCACGCGCCCAGCCAGAGGTGGCACAGCCATGTGAAGCGCTTCAGATACGGGTAGACCACAAAGAACACGAGTGGGATCGGCCACAGCCAGTGCGTGATGGCCGCGAGCTGGTAGACGGAGAAGATGTAGGCAACAAGCACGACCGCCGAGAACAGCCACAACTCCCAGCGCTTGATGGTCCCCGCCGGAATCGGCCGGCCAGCCGTACGGGGGTTGCGCGCGTCGATCTCGGCGTCCACGGCACGGTTGACCACGAAGGCGAAGCTGCGCGCGCCCACCATCGCGACTGTGATCCACACCAGAGCCCACCATCCGGGCCAGCCGTGAGGCGTGAAGTAGCGCCACGGGCCGGGGAATCCTCGGCTGGGAACGTCCTTGACCAGGTCGGCGAAGCTGCTCGGCGACACGTGCAGTTGCGCGGCAGCGGCGTGCTGCAAGATCATCGCGCCGTAGAGCGCACCGAGGTAGGCGTATGGGAGCGCGAAGATGGAGTGCTCGAACTTGACGAGCTCGGCGAAGGTCTTGACCTTGCCCAGCTCCTTGGCGGCGTCGCTCACAGGCCCAACTCGTCCCACAGCTCGTCGACGCGCGCCTTGACCTCGGGCGACATCTCAAGTGAGTCAGGCCACTCGCGCACGTGACCCTCTCCCGGCAGCGGCTTGGTCGCGTCGATGCCCATCTTGTAGCCGAAGCTCTGGTGGTTGCTCGAGTGGTCGAGCCGATCCAGTGGCCCCTTGCTGATCTGGATGTCTCGGCTCGGGTCGACGTTGTTGAAGCAGCGCCACGCGACCTGGCCGTAGTCGTGGCAGTCGACGTCCTCGTCGACGACGATCACGAACTTCGTGAACATCATCTGACCCATCGACCACGCGAAGTTCATCACACGGAACGCCTGACCCGCGAACTCCTTCTTGATCTGGAAGATCGCGCAGTTGTGAAAGACGCCCTCGAGCGGCAGGTCGTAGTCGATCACCTCGGGGAGCATCGCCTTGATGACCGGCAGGAACAACCGCTCGGTCGCCTTGCCGAGGTAGTCGTCCTCCATCGGCGGTGGACCGACGATCGTGGCCGCGTAGATCGGATCGCGGCGCATCGTGATCGCCTCGACGTGGAAGACCGGGAAGTAGTCGGCGAGCGAGTAGTAGCCGGTATGGTCGCCGAACGGGCCTTCCCAGCGCGTCTCCTCCAGATCGGTCCAGCCTTCCAGGACGATCTCGGCGTGTGCCGGAACGAGCAGGTCGTTGGTCACACACTTGACCACCTCGACCGACTCGCCGCGGACGATGCCGCTGAACAGGTACTCGTCGATCATGGGCGGCACCGGAGCCGTCGCCGAGAAGATCGTGCACGGGTCGGCACCGATCGCGACGCTGACGGGCACACGCTGGACGCCGGCGGCCTTCCACATCCGCAGGTTCTTCGCACCGTCGTGGTGCTCGTGGATGTGCAGGCCGGTGGTGTTCTTGTCGAAGATCTGTAGCCGATACATGCCGACGTTGAGTTTGCCCTTCGGGTTGTCGGTCACCACGAGCGGCAGCGTCACGAACGGGCCGCCGTCCTGCGGCCACGTCGTCAGCACCGGCAGCTTGGTCAGATCGACCTCATCACCCCGTAGCACGACCTGCTGGCACGGTGCCTTCTTGACCACCTTGGCGCCCGCCGTTGCCAGGTCCTTGAGGTTCATGACCGCCGAGAGCTTGTCCTTCATCGATGCCGGCATGTCCATCGGCAACAGGTCGGTCACGCGCTTGGCGACCGCATCGAGGTCCTTCCACGTGCCGGTCTCGGCGTCGACACCCAGCGCCCAAGCCATGCGGTCGTAACTGCCCATGAGGTTGATGGCGACGGGAGCGGCGTAACGCTCGCCGGTCTCGCGATTGACCGGGTTCTCGAAGAGGAGTGCGGGACCGACCTGCTTGCTCACGCGGTCGGTGATCTCGCCGATCTCGAGGAACGGGTCGACCTCGGCGGCGACGCGCCTGAGCTGCCCTTTCTTGTCGAGCAGCGCGATGAACTCTCTGAGGTCCTTGATAGCCGGCATGTAGCAGCTTCCTCCGTGATCTGGTACGGACGACGGGTGGCGGTGGTGGTAGCGGTCGTGATGTTCAGGTGGCCGAGCCGCGCAGTGGGGGTCAGTGGCTCGCGCGTCGCACTCTGGGATGATACCGCCCGAGCAGGTAGGTCACTAGCGGCGCGAGCAGCGCGACTGCGCCCACCGCCGTCATCTGCGCCAGATCGAGGTCGTACTTGAAGCCCCACATGAGGTCGGGCAGAGTCCACACGACCGCCGCGCCCCACTGCCAGAGGAACCAGCCAACTTGCAGGCCCAAGGTTGCCAGCACGACGAGCAGCGTCGCCGGAGCAAGGGACAAGTAGCCGGCCAGGTACGCGGCTTCGCCGGGACCTTTCGGCTCCGAGCGCAGGAATGGGTAGACGAGCGTCGCCACTGCCACGCCGGCGAGGGCAGCAAACGCCGCCTCCCCCAAGCGCCAGTTCATGAAGATCTTCACGTAGGTCTCGCTGTTGAACGCCGAGAGCGACCATCGGTAGCGGTGTACGACGAAGAACAGCAGCTCGTAGATCGCGTAGTACGCGACCGTCCCCACCAGCGCCGAGACAAGCGCACGCCAGGATGCGACGCCGATCACGCCCACCGCCAGCAGCGCCGCGGCGCACGCGAAGAGCAGCAGCGGCAGCCGTTCGCTTCGCTCGGCGCCAAGGCGATCCGCCTTGGCGCTCGCGGCGTTGGCGTCCGGTCCGCCACCGGAGAGGAGCTGTTCGCGCGCCGGTTCGATCCCGCGCACCACGCCGATGTAGTGAGCTTCGAATGCGAGGTGATGGGCGACGTCTGAGCCGAAGACCGCTTCGTCAGAGGTAGCCACCACCGAGCGCAGTGCCTGCGAGTCGGCATACGCCGGAGGAGCGAGGCCCAGCAGCACGGAAACCGTCGGCGCGACCTGGTCCAGCGTCCCGGTGCCCTTGCCCAGCTTCACGCCTGATCCCACGAACACTCCCGGTACGTGCAGGACCTCGGGTTCCCACCCTCCGTGCCCACCGGTCGCGGTGTGTCCGTGGTCGGCAACGATCACGAACGTCGTAGAGGCTCCCTCAAGGCCAGCCACGAGGCGTCCGATATCAGCGTCGACCTTCGACGCCACGTCGCGGTAGGCTGCCGAGCCGCCGCCATGCTCGTGGCCTGCCTCGTCCACGTCGGGCAGATGCACGACGATCAGGTTAGCCGAGGACACCTTTGAAAGCCTCAGTGTGTCGTCGACGAGCCGTGAGGACAGGTAGCCGCCCTTGGGCCACGGGCGCAGCGAGACACCCGGGCCCGGCTTGATGCCGAACAGACCCATGAAGTCGGTCGGACCGACCACGATGACCTTGTCGCCCGCTGCCTTCGCGGTCTCGATGAGTGTGGGCGCCAACTCTCGGCCTGAGTGCCAGTTGGTCGTGACTCCGCTGATCTCAGGCGGCGCCCCCGTGAGGATCGTGGTCCAGTTCGGGAAGCTCAGAGATGGCTGCGGCACGGTGAGCGAGATGTCACTTGCGTAGGTGCGCAGCGTGTCCAGCGTCGGCATCGACGACCGAGACACGTCCTCGCGCAGCCCGTCGACGATCACTAGCACGACGCGCCGCACGAGAGGCGCAGCCGGCGTCGGCTCAACCGAGACCAGCCCCGGAGGCGGCGCGGCCGAGACGAACGGGCTACGGTAGTCGACCACCTGTGCCCAGGAGTACCCGGCAAGCGTGTAGGCGGCGTACGACACCGCCAGGCACGCGAGCGTACCCAGTGTGAAGCTCACCCACAACGGCCACCGCGTGCGGTTCGTGCCCAAGCGCTAGCCCTCCAGCCCGAGAACGGCCTCGATGTCATCGAGTGTACGCAGGAAGCGCTCCGACCGCACTTGGGGGGAGCAGTGCCGGTCGATCAGCACCGGCATCATACCCACCGCTGTCGCGCCGACGATGTCGGCGTAGTGGTGATCGCCCACGTGGGCCGCCTCCGACGGCCGTACGCCAAGACGCGCGCACGCGAGTTCGAAGATGCGCGGGTCGGGCTTGTGCAGCCCCACGTCGGCCGAGCTCACGACCGTCTCGAGCAACTGCCCAAGCCCGAGCCCCGCGAGGACCTGGGCAAGCCGGCTGTCCCAGTTCGAGATGACACCGAGCGCGATGCCACGCGCGCGCAGCCGCCGAAATGCCGGCGCGACGTCGTCGTACGCCCGCCAGCGTGCGGGGTCGCCGAATTCGTCGTATACCCGCCGAGCGATGCGCTCGGGTTCATCGGCGATGCCGAGCCGGCGACACAGCAACGAGTACATGCCGACCCATACTCCCGAGGTCTCGTCTTCGTCGGTCCAGAACGTGTCGTCGGTGCGATAGCGATCCTCGTAGTACTCATCGACCAGCGGCATGAGCGCGTCGATCGCCGAGAGATCGTGAATGTGGCCTTCGTCGGCGAGGATCTCTCGGCAGACCTCGCTCACGCTCGGGTACGGGAACAGCAGCGTGTTGCCGACGTCGAAGAAGACAGCGCGGATCATCCCGACGCTAGTCCAGCCAGACAACGCCGCCGGCGCGATGCTCAGGGGCCGCGGGTGGCCCCTCTCCCGGCCAGCCGATGGCGATTATGGTCAGGACGTCCCAGTCTTCGGGCAACTCGAGGAGCTCGGCGATCTCGTCTTCGACCCAATGCGAGAAGGTGATGTTGCATGCGCCCAAGCCTTCGTCAACCACCGCGAGCAGCAGGTTCTCGATCGCCGCGCCCACCGAGATATGTCGGTTGAGCTCGGCGAGCGGGTCCTCGGTGGCGGGCGATGCCACGGCAATGAGCACAGGCGCCTGGCCCAGGTACGAGTACCACTGCATGGCGTCCTCGTAGTGTTCGGGTCCGAGGACCTCCATATACTCGGAGAGGTGAATCGTGGCCTGCGCGAGCAGTTCGCCGAGCTTGCGGCGTGTCTCACCGGTCGCCACGAAGAACCTCCATGGCTGCTCATTGAGCGCTGAGGGCGCGAGTCCGGCCGCCGAGACCAGCCGCTCTAGCTTTTCGCGTGGTACCGGCTCCGGTCGGAAATCGCGCATCGAATGCCGTGCGGCTATGGTGTCGCGGAATTCCATACGGAGCCCTTCGTCTCGCCTACCGCAGCGCCGCGAGCACTCGCTCGCAGATCGTCTGCGCCGCCGCCGGCTTGCCAAGCGTACCTGCGTTGGCGGCCATCTGCCCCAGCCGCTCAGGGTGGGTCGACAGGAATCGCACCTTCTCGACCACGTCGTCCTCATCTCGCGATAGCAGTCCGGCACCGTAGTTGACCAGAAAGTCCACGTTGTAGAGCTCCTGCCCCGGCACGGGATTGTAGATAATGAGCGGCAGCCCCACGGCCAGCGCCTCGGATACCGTCAGCCCCCCGGCCTTGCCCACGAGCACATCGGCTGCGTGCATCATCTTCTGCATGTCATTGGTGTACCCGAAAACCTTGACCAGGTCTGCATTCTTGGCCAGCGTGTCGAGTCTACGCTTCAGCCGCGAGTTGTGACCGGTGACCGCGGCGACCTGGATCCCCCACCCCGCGAGCTGCGCCGCGATGTCGCGCAGGTCGCCAGGCAAGCCGGCCGCCGCCGTAAGAAGCGCCGTGAACCGATCCGAGAGGCCGAGCTCCCGGCGGAGGTTGGGGCGATCGAACTCCTCGGCGAACTTCTCGGCGACGGGGATGCCGGAGACCACGGTGCGATCCCACGGGATGCCGCGCACGACGAGATCCTCGCGGACCTCCTTGCAGGCGCAGAAGTAGAAATCGGTCGCGGGATGCAACCAGGCGCGGTGCACGCCGTAGTCGGTGATCACCGTGCCGACGATCATGGGGCGGTCGGCCTTGATGTCGGAGACGACTCCGCCGGCGACCGGATACGTCGAGATGACCGCGTCGGGACGGTACGCCTCGATGTAGGCGGCCGCCCGTGCGAAGCCCATCGTGCGCAGCTCGTGGACGATCGGGTTGGTCGGCAGCTTGTTGGAGAGGTCGTAGAAGTTGCCGTAGAGCGCCGGAAAGAACTGCACCGACTGCTGGTAGCCGAACTTGGCGAGCACGTTGACGCTCGGCATGAACTCCGAGAAGAAGTCGACGATGCGCACGTCGACGGTGTCGGCGTGGTGCGCGCGGTAGTAGCGCACAAGCGCCTCCGCAGCTGAGCGGTGACCGCCGCCGAACGACGCCGAGAACACCAGGATGCGTTTCTTGACCCCCGAACGCTGAGGCATCAGGCCTGCCCGGAGCGGTGGTGCTTGACGAGCCGTACGAGCGTGCCGCCACCTGAGGCCGCCTCGAACTCGACGCGGTCCATCAGCGCGCGCATGAACATGATCCCGCGGCCGCTGGGCGCGTAGAGGTCATCGCTGGCGAAATGCACCCCGTCGAAGCCGGCCCCGTTGTCCGCGACTTCGAGCACGACACGATCGTCGTACGCCGCGACGTCCACGCACACCCGGCCCTCACCGGCGGGCGCGCCGTGACGCACCGCGTTGGCGAGCGCCTCGCCGAGCGCAACCTTGATGTCGAACACCGCCGACTCAGAGAACCCGAGCGGGGTCACCAGCTCGCCGACCTCGTCACGCACGGCCGCGAGCCGGTTCACGTCGGCTGGGATGCAGATCTGGCGACGCCAGAGCACCTCGGCCGGTGTCTTGCCCATCTCCAACCCGGCGAGCGCCGTCTCGACGTCGTCGCTGACCGCGATCGACGTGGCGAGCCGCGCGAGCCCGGAGAGTTCGAGGATGCGCGACACGTCGGGATTGGCTCCAGCCAGCAGCACGCGCCCACTGCCCGGGATCAGCTTGCGGTCGAGCCATACGAGCAGCCCCAGAGCCGAACTGTCGACGTAGGTCACATCCGTCAGATCGAGGATGAGGTTGACGCACCCGGAGTCGATCGACGAGTCCAGGTCCGCGCGCAACTCAGGCACGACCGAAGTATCGATGTCGCCGAACAGACGCGCAATGCAGGCGCGTGCGTCCAGGGAGTGCGAGATCTCGAAAGTCGGAATCAAGTGGCCATGTCTCCTTTTGCAGGTCTAGCCATGTTCGCTGTGCCGCGGCCGAAGCGCAATGGCGAGCAGGGCAACGTCGTCCCGCAACTCTCCGTGCACCCAGCGTCGCACCAGCGTGAGCAGGCGCCGGACGATCTCCTCCACGCTCCCACCGAGCGCCACCGCCTCCTCTACCCGATCTTCTCCGAAGAACTCTTTGCCGCTCCGTGCCTCGGTGACGCCGTCCGTGTAGAGCACGATCACATCGCCCTCATGCAGTTGCAGGGTTTCTTCCCCATAGACGACGTCTGCGAGCGCGCCGAGCAGAGGGCCGGTGGGCAGTGTTCTTTCGAGGGAGCCGTCGGCGTGTTTGACGATTCCGGGCGGATGGCCGCCACTCGCATACGAGAGGATGCCCGTCTCGGGGTCGAGCCTGCCGGTCCACAGCGTCACGATGTCGCTCGTCTCACCCGCGTCCGCGACGAAGCGGTTCACCTCGCGCAGCACCGCAGCCGGAGAGAGCCCCGCCGCGACGAACGCCCGCACCGAGTACTTGATCATCGACGTCTTGGTCGCAGCGGTGACGCCCTTGCCGCAGACGTCGGCTATGGCGAACCAGATCGCGCCGTCCGGCGAGCGGAACAGGTCGTAGTAGTCGCCGCCGATGTCGGCATCGGCCCCAGCAGGCTGGTAGACGCTCGACGCCTCGATCTCGGGGTACTCGGGCAACTCCTCGGGTAGGATGCTCTGCTGCAGGATTGACGCGACGTCGTGCTCGCGGCTGTACAAACGCGCCGTGTCCAGCGCGAGCGACGCCTGTGAGGCGAACGTCTGAAGAACGCTCATGTCCTCGTCGGAGAAGGCGCCGGGATCGACGGCGAAGACGATCAAGACGCCGATGGAGCGACCGCGGGCG
>Ga0209540_10003189_pt1 | contig 11324 bp, 13 predicted proteins | sample BarGraIncu01121A_FD_184501 | JGI IMG/M metagenome (GOLD analysis project Ga0209540, IMG submission 184501) | Arctic peat soil microbial communities from Barrow, Alaska - Barrow Graham LP Incubations 011-21A (SPAdes) (version 2) | ecosystem: Environmental > Terrestrial > Soil > Wetlands > Peat... | reverse complement strand
TCCTTTGGCTTTTCCTCCGACAATATCACAATTACATTCTCGCCAGGTTTCATAAGCCCCATTCTTTCACGAGCTATTTTTTCCTGATAAGAGGCACTTTGATAGTAGATTATCTGTTCAGATAATTGCTTGTTAGATAATTGCATTTCGATAATTGATGTCTTCAGATCATCCACTTCCTTGCGTACCTGGTAGCTCTGGTACATGGTTTTGCTGACAACATAAAGAAGATAGAGCACCACCAGCCCTATGAGTACACGTATGTAACCTTGCTGTTTCTTCACAATCTCATTATAACAGAAGCGGGTTTGGATTGACTACAGGGGCAAAATTCGCTATAATATTCTCGTTTCAAAGTTTTCTCTACTAATGTCAAATAACAACAAGTTGCGGTGTTCGGCCGCCACTCTTTGACTCGGAGAAAATTTTGTTATCAGCGCACGAGGGCCCGTAGCTCAGTCGGTAGAGCAATTGCCTTTTAAGCAACTGGTCGTGGGTTCGAGTCCCACCGGGCCCTCCAAATAGATATTACGCATTCGCGGCTGCGTAGCTCAGGGGTAGAGCAGCAGACTCATAAGCTGTTGGTCGGTGGTTCAAATCCACCCGCAGCCACCAAGAATCAAAAAAGAGCCTTTAGGCTCCTTTTTTGTATCTAGCTACCTTCTCCCGAATCTCCCCATTACATTCTCGGCGATAACTGCCAAGATTGGCGCGGTTAGCCAAGCCAGACGGAGATCCGCCACACGGCTAGCCAGATTGCTGTTTGCGAATAGATTTACCTGTTCAGCATTGCCCATAAAAGCGAAAATACTGGAAAGTATCAGTCCAGCGGCTAACAGTCCATATAAAACGGTCCAAAACTTACTAGACGCGCCATTATCACGAGCACCCGCAAGTTCGCTATTCAGAGTCAGCACAAACACAACCAGTGCAAATACAAATACCTTTGCCCCAAACAGAGTTACAGTAACCGAATGCGAGAGCGATGCAGCACGCGAGAGATAATCAAAGGCAAAGCTGCCCAGCTCATAGGCAACCACATATCCAACAAACGAATGAATCAGTATGTTAAACACGCGTGATTTGCCGAGCAGAAAACCGTAGACGGCCATAATCACGAAGAACAAGATGATAAATAGGTCCCAAGTCAGGGTCATAAGATTCCTTATGTTAGTACTTGTTCAAATTATACTTTTATCAATCATGGGAGTCAAACTGATACAGAACAGGGGCGAGATCGTTTGCTTAGCAAACTTCCTCGCCCCATATGACAACCTCGTTGCCTCCCTTGGCTTTCGCTTGATACATCGCTGTATCGGCCGCCTCGAGAAGTTCCCTGGCTGTCTTAAGCCTAGGGTAGCAGGCCACACCGATAGATGCAGTGATACCACCGCAAACTCCGTCAAGCTTTTCGATGACAAGACAGACTTTCCTGGCCGCTTGCCAAGCCTCCCCTGCCAAGGAAGAAACGATGATTACGAACTCGTCTCCGCCGTATCGAACGACGATATCCGACGCCCGAAGGTTGCTAGTGATTGCTAGCGAGATGTCGCGGAGAGCCACATCCCCGGTCAGATGTCCTTGTGTATCGTTTAGCTGCTTGAAGCCGTCTAGGTCTAGCATGATAATTGCCAGCCCCTGTGAATGGCGTTCGGCACCAGAAACGCTTTTGGGCAGGTACATCTCCAGGAAGTGACGGTTCCAAAGACCCGTCAACTTATCGGTTTGTGATTGCCGGAGTAGTACACTTGACCTAACAAGCAGTAGAACTACAACTATAACCAAAACCAACGTCAGCGCCATGAGGCTGACGAGAAAAACGGTTGAAACCATTTGCATTTCGTCGCCCCCTTAGGCTGTACTTGTCCCAATCCTGTTGATTGGAGACACAAAACTGAAGTGATTTCAATTTTTTATCTCCAAAAGTTGATAGATTATTCTATCATTTTTGGGGCAGTTTGTCCACACTTTCGATGTGAGGGGGGCGCTGCCCGATTCACATTGCGTTGCGCAACATTCTTGAGCTTGTCTGGAAAAGTATAAAGTAAAATTACGAAAATTAGTCATCCTCCGGCCGTTCATAAACGTCTAGCAAAAAGGCTCTCCGAAGTAGCGACAGTTCTGAATCGCCAGGGTTTGTCTCCTCAAGTATTTTCTTGATAATCGTTTCAGCCTCATAGGAGGAAAGCTTTACGCCCTTCTTGCTTAAGTCTTCCATCAACTGATCTGCGACTGCGATATGGGCGTCTCTTCTATCATAGTCAGCCTGGTTGTAGTCAACGGTTCTACCACCATTAACTGTCCTTAGGCCCTCTTCTCGCGCAGCTGCTCGCTGGTACATACCATAAAACTTATTAAACTCTCCACTAAAAAGCTCTGGTTTATAGACAATCCTGCCTTCATCGTTGAACAAGAAAGACAGTTCATCTCTCGTTTTCAACGCGAGTTCTTCCTTTTCTAAGTTTGGGTCAAACCCTTCACCATGATTCATAGTTAGCATTATATATAATTAATTGCGACTTGTAAAAGAAACAGGCCCGCTCCCCAGGAGGGAAGCGGGCCTTTATTACTGTTGGGCTGGACTACCGATTTGCCTGATCGCCCAGCTGAACACGCAAGCTACGAACCTGCCTCTCGAGACGCGCAACCTGCTCGTTCTCAGGAACGAGATAGGCCTCCTTGGCCTTGGTGAAGGTATCGTGGTCGTTGAGAGCGACCCAAGCCTCTTGTATAGCCTGGTACCGCCTCTTCAGCCCTCCGTTTTCCGGAGCGTGCAACGCGGTCTGCGATATGTAGACGTCCCTTGCGAGAGACATGATCTGATCATCAGTGAGACCTTCGATGGCCCCCGGCGTAAGACCGAGAACAACGAACGGGTTTCCTCTGACGACAGCAATCATCGGGCCACCTCCCCAGTTGTGCGGCGAACCTCCTTCGTATGAAGGAGGAATATATTAACATATTATAGTTTATTTGTCAATGGCCTTTTAGAACCAGCCGCCCTTGTCAAAATCTTCGAGGAGTTTCTTCTGCTTTAATGATAATTTGGTTGGAGTTTTCACAATGACTGTGACCAAATGGTCACCACGCGAACGTCCAGAAAGAGTTGGCACGCCCTTGCCGCTGAGGCGGAATACTTTGCCACTCTGTGTGCCGGCAGGAACTTTTAGTTTCACTGAGCCACCAATAGCAGTGACTTCTACAGTTGTACCTAGAGCAGCCTGCGGAAATGTAACTTCGACTTCATTCTCGATATCATAGCCATTCCTGACAAAACGTTTATCCGATTGAACATTTATGCGCAAATATAAATCACCTGCTGGCACACCAGGTTCGCCCGCTTCGCCATTACCGGCGAGCTTGATGGTTTGCCCGTCGGCAATGCCGGCCGGAATTTTCACCTTTATCTTCACTTGTTCGCGCAAACGGCCTTCACCGTGACATTTGGTACATTTCTTCTCTGGCACTTTGCCTTCGCCATGACATTCAGGACAGACCTGGGCGCTCGCGAATGTGCCAAAGATAGTATGTTGTTCCGTCTGTACCTGGCCACGGCCATGGCAAGTCGGGCAAGTTTTCATGCCTGCCCCTGGCTCGGCGCCATTACCCCTACAGCGATCGCAAGTGTTCATCTTGAGCAAGGAGAAGTCCTGCTCGACGCCAAATACAGCTTGCTCAAAAGCGATTCGTATCTCGGCCTGTATATCGGCGCCTTTACGTTTGCGGGAACTACCACGCCCGCCACCACCGAAAAATGTGTCAAAAATGTCACCGAATCCGCCTAGGTCGTCCATATTTATGTTGAAACCGGATGGGTCAAAGCCACCACCGAATCCACTGTACTGCTGATATCCACCGGCACCGTTACTATTCCCAGCGCCATTCGGATTGGCATGACCAAACTGATCGTAACTTTTACGTTTTGCAGCATCAGAAAGCACAGAGTAGGCCTCATTGCCCTCCTTGAACTTCTCCTCATCTTCTTTGCTACCACCCTTGTCTGGGTGGTATTTCATCGCCAGTTTGCGGTACGCCTTCTTGATTTCGGCATCCGTAGCGCCCTTCGCGACTCCTAAAATTTCATAATAATCTCGTTTTGCCATTTATTTCTTCTGATCCACTAAACCGCCGACGATAAAGGTTTTGAATACTAAATCACCCATGTAGAATATTTCTTCAAGGCCAGAAAAATCCTCCAGACTACCCTCCACTGTTAATTTGTATTCAAATTTGTCTTTTGTGTTGCTAAGCGGCCCCCGAACTGGAATCTCTACATCTGGATTCGAAAGTTGCTCTTTGAGATATGGGTAAATAGTATCAATACCCAAAATATCACCGACAACTCCACCATAATAAACCATAATCCAAGCCGGCTGATCCTTATAACTGATAACTGTTCTGCCGCCATATGGTTCACCACCGAAATAATTATCGGACATCTTGAAATCTTCGTTTGAGACTTCAATTGTACTGGAACCGTCAGACTCTTTTCGCTCAATTCTGTTGTCGTTTCCATATCCGTGCTGTGCAGAATAGATTAGAAATTGTTTAAGCTCGTCCAAATTTTTCATCTTGGTCTCCTTTATAAATATTCCTGTCATTCCGACTGTAATGGAGGAATCCCTTAGTAGTATTACCTGAGGGATCTCTCCGCTTCGGTCGAGATGACAATCGAGGGTTAGAAACGAGATCCTGAAACGAGTTCAGGATGACGTAGAGGCGGGCTACTTACCCGATTGGTCCCCCGAGAGTTCGGGAGACCTGTCGGATATACGAGATTATTTCTCGTCAACGACTTCACCTTCAACAGGCTCTTCGGGCTTGGCTTCAGCCTCGCCTTCTGGGGTAGCCTCGGCGGTTGGTTGCTCATACATGGCAGCGCCAACTTTCTGAATTGCTTCAGATAGTTCGTCGTAAGCCTTTTGGATAACTTCTTTGTCTTCTCCATCTTTCACGGCTTTTAAGGCTTCAACCTTTTCTTCGACTGCCTTTTTGTCTTCGTCTTTGGCTTTGTCACCGGCATCCTTCAGGGTCTTCTCTGAAGTATAGACCAAAGCATCGGCTATATTACGTAGATCTACGAGCTCTTTACGCTTTTTGTCCTCATCAGCGTGAGCCTCGGCATCCTTTTGCATCTGCTTGATTTCCTCGTCAGTCAGGCCAGATGATGCTGTAATGGTAATCTTCTGCTCCTTACCACTAGCCTTGTCGGTAGCCGTAACGTGCACGATACCGTTGGCATCGATGTCGAATTTCACCTCTACCTGTGGAATACCACGGGGGGCTGGTGGAATACCATCCAAGATGAATCTGCCGAGCGTTTTGTTGTCAGCAGCAAATTCACGCTCTCCTTGCAACACGTGAATTTCTACCGATGTCTGATTGTCGGCAGCGGTCGAGAATACCTGGGAGGCATTCGTAGGAATAGTTGTGTTCTTCTCAATCAGCTTAGTTGCGACGCCACCAAGTGTCTCAATGCCGAGCGAGAGTGGAGTAACGTCGAGTAGCAGGACATCTTTCACTTCACCACCGAGCACACCACCCTGGATAGCAGCGCCGATAGCAACCACTTCGTCAGGGTTTACGCCCTTCAGCGGTTCTTTGCCAAAGAATTCCTTCACAGCTGCCTGTACGGCTGGCATACGGGTCATACCACCAACGAGCACAATCTCGCTCAGGTCTTCCTTCTTTACGCCAGCATCTTTGAGTGCTGTTTCACATGGCTTCAGGGTCTTTTTGATCAGATCCGCAACAATGTTTTCTAGCGTCGCGCGAGATAGCTTGATGTTCAGATGTTTTGGACCAGAGGCATCTGCAGTCACGAATGGAATGTTGATCTCCGATTCGGTCTTGCTGGATAGCTCAATCTTGGCTGTTTCAGCAGCTTCTTTGAGGCGTTGCAGAGCGGCTGTATCGTTCTTCAGATCGATACCAGACTCTTTCTTGAACTCATCTGCCAGATAGCCAATGATTACTTGGTCAAAGTCATCACCACCGAGGTGAGTGTCACCATTGGTGGACTTCACCTCAAAAACGCCGTCGCCAAGCTCCAGAATAGAAATGTCGAATGTACCACCACCGAGATCGTACACAGCAATCTTCTCTTCTTTCTTTTTGTCTAGACCGTAGGCCAAAGCGGCTGCGGTCGGCTCGTTGATGATACGCTTCACGTCAAGACCAGCGATTTTACCGGCGTCCTTGGTAGCCTGACGCTGTGCGTCATTGAAGTAAGCTGGCACAGTAATCACGGCCTCTGTGACTGGTTCGCCCAAGTAAGCCTCGGCGTCTGTCTTCAGTTTGCTGAGAATCATAGCTGATATCTCGGCTGGGCTGTAATCTTTGTCGCCCATCTTTACTTTGACACCCTTGCCACTAGCGACAATTTTGTAAGGCATTAGCTCGATATCGCGCTTCACCTCAGGATCGTTTATCTCGCGCCCGATGAGACGCTTGACCGAGAACACGGTGTTCTCATAATTGATGACGGCTTGACGTTTGGCCACTTGGCCGACTAGTCTCTCTCCGCCCTTAGCTATGGCTACTATAGATGGTGTGGTGCGATTTCCCTCGCTATTCGCGATTACTTTTGGTTCGCCACCTTCCATTACTGCCATGGCTGAGTTGGTTGTACCTAGGTCGATTCCTATAATCTTTCCCATTTTGAACTCCTTTTGTTTATTATTTCGCTTTATTTACTATTACTTTCGCCGGACGAATGAGTTTACCGCCAAGTGTATAACCTGGCGTTTCCTCACTAATCACAACTCCTGGTTTAGCACCTTTATGGTGCGCTTCACCAACCGCCTCATGAAAGTTTGGATCGAAGACTTGGCCTTCTGTCTCCACTCTCTCGAGGCCGTTTGTGAGCAATATTTGCTCGAACTGCTTCTCTATCGCCTGCATTCCCTGCGCCCACGAATTAGTCGCAAGTTCTGCTGGTATGTGCTTGGCCGCTAGAGCAAAGTTGTCCATCACGGGCAGCAGCTGCTCCACCAGGTCGCTAGTAGCTAAGCGCACAAACGTGGACTTGTCTTCCTCGTTGCGGCGGCGATAATTCACGAAGTCCGCCTGAGTACGCTGCAATAGCGACTTTAGCTCGTCAAATTCGGTCTGCAAATCTTCTTCGGTTGTCTTTTTTTCTTTTTTCATTCCTTTTCTCCGTACTTTTCACCCAGTGCTTCCAAAAGCTCTTTTACCTCTTCAACTACCGAGATTATCTTGCTATATTCCATCCTCGTTGGCCCCAGTACCGCTAGTCGCCCGATGGTCCCGTATGGTGTCTCAAAACCCGAGACTACCAGCGAACAGCCGGATGATTTGCCGAGTGGCGTCTCACTACCTACAAAAACAATCGGATTATTCAGCGGCGGAAGCTCGTGTACTAGCTCCTGCATGCGATCTAATATTTCCGCGGCTCTTTCGACGTTCTCGCTATCTTTGAACTCCGGTTGGCTAAACAAATTTGTAAGTCCGTGCGAGTAGACCAGGCCAGATACTCCAACTATGCCGACGTTACCAGTGTTATCGGCCAGCGTTTTGGCAGCTAAATCCAGCAACTTCTCGTAACGAATGTGCTGTCCGAGCATCTTCTCGCGAATCTTGCGCTCATCGCGAAGCGCGAGAGATTGGGATTCGGCCAGTATCAGCCCGACAAAGTGTTTGTAGCCTTTTTCGGTAGGTACACGGCCAGCAGAAGTGTGTGGTTGATGAATATAACCATCACGTTCTAGCTCGGCCATTTCGCCACGAATGGTGGCAGGAGAAAATGGAAAATCGTACTTCTCGACCAGCGTCAGTGAACCAACCGGTTCTGCGGTTTCTACATATTCGCGGATAATCGCGTCTAGTATAGCTTCTCTACGTGGATCCATTTGTTCTCCGTTAGCAGTCGACTATCTCGAGTGCTAAGGATAGTTTAGCACTCTCGTCTCACGAGTGTCAAGAGGTTTTCTCTGCCACTTTTGGCAGCAAAAGTAGCGCAAAACTGCCGCTCCGTACAAAATCCTGGTGTCACTCTGACCCTCGTTCTTTCGTAAAAAGCAGAACTCGTCCGTCAGCTGACGGACTCAGACAGCTGTTTTTACGATAATCACTCGCGCCACACTCGCCGGATTTTGCAAGTCGCGTAGTATCTCCTTCTCTTCGAAAATTCACAAAGCCCAAGTGCCGATTATCGACGAGCGTCTCAAAAGCTGGCTTGGATAACCGCTTTTGAAGCGAGTCAAAAGAGTCTGAATTTTCTTGATCTTTTGGTTACTTTGCTTTCAAGAGAAAAGTAACGATAAATTAGTACTAAGGGTAAATGAATTGCCCTTGACAATTCGTGCTCAAGGCGTTATTATAATCAGTCAAATTAATCGGTGGGTGCGGGGAATATAAGTATGGAATTATCACCAAAACAGCAAATCAGTGAATTGATCAAACAGAGCCAGCGCATCCTAGTGGTTTCCCACAAGAACGCCGGCGGTGATGCCGTGGGCAGTATGCTCGCTCTCGAGCATGTCCTGGCTAAAGCAGGCAAAGAAGTCACTCTAGTATCTAGCGAAAAGATCGACGAAAACGTCGCTTTTTTGCCCGGAATCGACAAGATCAAGAAGGACGTCACTGGCGCCAGAGATCTAATTATCCGTATAGATAAAAACAAATATCCCATCGAAAAGCTTAGCTACAACGCCGAAGACGGCTTTCTAAATATCGTCCTTACACCCAAAACCTCGCTCGAACAAAACAACATAGAATTCGTCCAAGGCGAGTTCAAATACGACCTAATCTTTGTGCTGGACACGGCCGACGTCGAGCGAATCGACGCTATATATGACAGATACACCGAGCTTTTCTTTGAAACACCAATCGTAAATGTCGACCATCACAGCGGCAACGAATACTTTGGCACCGTAAATATGGTCGATTTGACTGCTACATCAACAGCCGAGATTCTTGTCTCTATTATAGAGGCGATGGGGCCAGGCAACTTTGATGCCGACGTCGCCACCTGCTTGCTGACCGGCATTATTGCCGACACAGCTAGTTTTAAAAATACCAATACTACACCAAAATCCCTTACGATTTCGGCTCAAATGCTAGCCGCCGGTGCTAGACAGCAAGAAGTAATCCAGAATCTATACAAGACTCGCCCACTATCTACTCTGAAACTCTGGGGCCGAGTGCTTAGCAATATGGAATATGACCAGGAACACCGCATGGTGGTATCCTCTATTTCGCTTGCCGAGTTTGCTGAAAGTGGCGGAAATGCCGATGAACTTCATGGCGTCATGGACGAGCTGCTCGCCAATGCACCAGGCACGGACGTAGTGCTATTGCTCGCCGAAACTGATAAGAATAAGCTTACGGGAAAGTTAAAGGGTATGAACGGCTCTGACGTACTTGTCATCGCTGAAGCCTTTGGCGGCAGTGGCCACGTGCTATCTGCTGGCTTCGATATGCCAAATGCTACTCTGGCCGTCGATAAAGATACTATATTGGCTAAAGTGCGCTCGATTCGCGATAAGCAACTGGGGCGCGCGACACAGAATACAGAATCTAGAATAGAGAATACAGAAACAGAGAAAACCACTGTCGTCATTCCAGCGCAGGCTGGAATCCAGGCCCCCCCTCCACGTCATTCTGAATTTATTTCAGAATCAACCAAACTCACTCCCGAGATCCTGAAACCAGTTCAGGATGACGTAAAACCAGAAGTAGCTGTCGCCTCCCCTGAGGAACTCGCCTCCCTGGATTCCCTCGTCGAGTCGGAACCTGAAGCCGGAAGCATGATGCCTGAAGCTGACATAGAGCCAACTTACGAGGAAATCTTCACTCCAGAAACGGTTACCACCGCCAACGAGGACGAGATCACGCAGGCGATTAAGTCTATTGATGATGAAATTGAGGGCGTGAACGAGGTCACCCCGAACATTGACGTGGAAGACAACAAGAGCAAGAAAGAAGCCCTACAGCAAATCGGCGAGGTCATCCGTGGGTACAACCCAGGCCGACCAGTCGAAGAAAAGGGCGAACAACCAGTAGACCCAACTATCTGGAAATAATTCTTGGGTTGTCAGACCCACGATGGTTAGGAAATTCCCAGTCATCGCACGTTTGACAACCGAAGGGGGCAACATGGAAGCCGAGCCACATTACTACGACCTGACGTACGTTCTACAGATGGCCGCCAGGGGCAGCTATCTGGGCTTCCAGGCGAATGGTTTCGACCATGTCGCCTATCCCGACGAGCTGTTCGTAAAGCCACGCAGCGTCACCATCACACACCCACGAGTGTTCGTGGACTACGGCGACGGCAAGTACGTGGAGATGAGGGAGAACAACCCGAAGCACCACGAGTTCCCGCTGGACGCCAAGATTACCTGGGACGACAGGCCAAATTTCCAAAACGGCCACGTCTGTATCAACGACGCCCTGGATATCTACTTCGTCGATTGCTAAAAGAGGTGGAGAAGATGACAAGCCCTAGCGGCATCTGGCACATGCAAGCGAAGGACTTGGTCGAGATTGCGGAGATGCTCGACCAAAGGTTCTGTGGCCATCGGGTCATGCTGACAGTGTCGCAGCACGACGAACGCGACAAGGTCGAAAAGGGTCTCCGCATCCTCGGTGTTCGATTGGCACCGCTTGATCCGGAGCAGATCGACATCGTCCTCGTGAATCACAATCAAGAGGTCGATGATGACGCCGAGGGCGACATGAAAGTGGAGCCTCAGATCATCAGCTTTCACGTCAACTCGCCTCACTACTCCGACAACCCGCTCGTAGGGATCTACGGGCAGAACGTCGCAATCACGGTCTATAGTGGGCCGGATCGCGGCAAGCTGTTCACCTTCACGACTGAGTGAAGTGGATACCCGTCTGGGGGTGCGCAAGCGCCCCCAGACACCAACTTTTGACTAGCAAAGGGTGGATACGAACCCACAGAATTGTTCGCAAACAGCCGAATTTAGTCAATCTGTCTCGGAAGGAGACGGCATGTCCAGAGTACAGATCGCCAAGTGGGCCGGCTACAAGCTGGGTATCGCCAGCTTGGAGAGCACAGGCATCACAGATCGCGGTACGGTCGCACTCTGCTTCATCGAAGGCAACGACATCCTCTTCCTGACCAAGGGAGGGGAGGAGTTCCGCTTCGTTAACAAGTGCTTCAAGGAAAAGGACGGCACTTTCCGTTTTCCGAACGAGAACGGTGAGAACGCCATTCTGGCCCCGCCGCCGATGCGCAAGAAGTTCCGGAGGAGGTGAATCATGGCCAAGGTGGTGATTGAAGGCTTTAAGCCTGACGCCGGCTTGAAGTACACAGTCTCGGTCACCCAAGTGAC
>Ga0209540_10003186_pt1 | contig 11333 bp, 10 predicted proteins | sample BarGraIncu01121A_FD_184501 | JGI IMG/M metagenome (GOLD analysis project Ga0209540, IMG submission 184501) | Arctic peat soil microbial communities from Barrow, Alaska - Barrow Graham LP Incubations 011-21A (SPAdes) (version 2) | ecosystem: Environmental > Terrestrial > Soil > Wetlands > Peat... | reverse complement strand
GCGTCGCAGGGCAGATCGTCTGGGCCTGGTTGCTGACCATCCCGGTCGCGGCCGCCGTCGCTGCCCTGCTCTACTCCCTCATCTCGCTGGTGCACTGAGCGGCGGGTTTCGGGCTGGATGGGGATTTTAGCCGATCGGTTCCAGCCGTGCGGTGAAATGCCGCAGCACCGGCGCCTGCCAGACGACCCGGTAGCCCGGCAGATGCGCGCGCTGCTCGTGGACGGCCAGGATCACCTCGCACAGGTAATCCACGTGGCTCTGCGTGTACACCCGTCGCGGGAACGCCAGCCGCACCAGGTCGAGCGCCGCCGGCTTCTCCGTGCCGTCGGGCTGCAGGCCGAACATGATCGTGCCGATCTCCACCCCGCGCACCCCGCCCAGCAGGTAGAGCGCGTTGTTCAGCGACCAGGCCGGGTACTGCAGCGCGGGGATGTGCGGCAGCATCTCGCGCGCATCCAGGTAGATCGCGTGGCCCCCGGTGGGCAGGATGATCGGCACGCCGCCCGCCGTCAGTTTCTCGCCCAGGTACTCGATCGAGCGGATGCGGTAGCGCAGGTAACCCTCGTCCAGTGCCTCGTACAGGCCCTGGGCGATCGCTTCCATGTCGTAGCCGGCCATGCCCCCGTAGGTCGGGAAGCCCTCGGTCAGGATCTCCAGGCTCCGGCAGCGCGCCGCCAGATCGTCGTCGTTCAGCGCCAGGAAGCCGCCGATATTGGCCATGCCGTCCTTTTTGGCGCTCATCGTGCAGCCGTCGGCGTAGGAGAACATCTCGCGCGCGATCTCGAGCGGCGTCTTGCCGGCGTAACCGTCCTCGCGCGTCTTGATGAACCAGGCGTTTTCGGCATAGCGGCAGGCATCGATGATGAACGGGACGCCATAGGCGTGCGCGAGCTCGCTCACCGCGCGCACGTTGGCCATGCTCACCGGCTGCCCGCCGCCCGAGTTGTTGGTCACCGTCAGCATCACCACCGGGATGCGCTCCCGGCCCAGCTCTTGCAAGGTGGCCCGCAGCGCGTCCAGGTCCATGTTGCCCTTGAACGGGTGGATCGTGCGCGGTTGGCGGCCTTCCGCGATCACCAGGTCACGCGCCTCGGCGCCGCTGTTCTCCACGTGGGCGCGCGTCGTGTCGAAGTGCGTGTTGCTGGGGATCACGTCGCCAGGATGGGCGATGCTGCTGAACAGGATGTGCTCGGCCGCGCGCCCCTGGTGGGTGGGAATAACGTGCTTGAAGCCGGTGATGTCCTGCACCGCCGCCTCAAAGCGGTAGAACGAGCGTGCCCCGGCATAGGATTCGTCGCTGCCGATCATGCCGGCCCACTGTTGCGACGACATCGCGCCTGTCCCGCTGTCGGTCAGCAAGTCGATCAGCACGTCCTCGGCGCGCATCAGGAACGGGTTATGTCCTGCCCGCTGCAGCGCCTGCTCGCGCTGCTCCATAGTCGTGAAACGGATCGGCTCGACCGACCGTATGCGGAACGACTCGATGATCGTGCCGGACTGAAAAGGCTTTAGCTGCATGATCCTGCTCTCCCTCCCCGCGTCCATCCTGACCGCCGGATTCTACCCCGACTTGGTCCGCTCGTCCACCCTTGACCTTGCTGCTATAATCGCGGCGATCGGAATCGCATGGCAGCGGAGTGAGAGCGTAAGATCGGAGCCGCGCCATGACCGTTCGTACCCTGTCCGTTCGTGGGCTCAACCGGGCGACGCTCGCCCGCCAGATGCTGTTGGCGCGCGCCACGCTGCCCGCGCCGCAGGCCATCGACCGGTTGGCCGGCCTGCAGGCCCAGCTCCCCGTCGCGCCCTACATCGGCCTGTGGACCCGGCTGCACGACTTCCGCCGGGAAGACCTCGCGCGTCCCATCGAAGAGCGCTGCGTCGTCAAGGCGACCCTCATGCGCGCCACGCTGCACCTCTTCAGCGCCGAAGATTACCTGCAACTGCGCGCCACGTTGCAGCCGGCGCTCGACCAGGCCGCCGGCAGCATCGCCCGCCGGCGCGCGCCGGGGCTGGACTACGAACGCGCCGTCGAGGCGGCGCGCGCCTACATCGCCGAGGAGCTGCGCACGTTTGCCGAGATCAGCGCCATGCTCAGCGCCCTCATGCGGGACGCCGACGTCGGACCGCTGCGCTACACCGTGCGCACGCGCTTGCCGCTGGTCCAGGCGCCGGTGGCGAACGGCTGGAGCTATCCCGGCAACCCCCGCTTCGCTCTCGCCGATCGGTGGCTCGGCCGGCCGGTTCCCGTCGAGCAGGACCTGCGCGCTCTCGTCTGGCGCTACCTGGCGGCCTTCGGCCCGGCGACGGTGAGCGACCTGCAGACCTGGTGGGGCCTGGCGAAGCTCAAGGAACCGCTGCAGGCGCTCAAGCCCGAGTTGGTTACTTTCCGCGACGTGGGGGGCCGCGAGCTGCTGGACCTGCCCGACGCGCCGCGGCCCGGCGCCGATGCGCCTGCCCCGGCGCGTTTCCTGCCCGACTTCGACAACCTGCTGCTCGGCCACAGCCTGCGCACGCGCATCATCCCCGCGGCCTTTCACGCGCAGGTCTTCCTGCCCGGCCTGCGCGTGGCCGCCACGGTCCTGGTAGACGGTTTCGTCGCCGGCGCCTGGAAGATCGAGACGGCCAGGCGTCGCGCGAGCCTGGTGATCGAGCCATTCGTCCCGTTCGACGCTCCCACACGCGCCGCGCTGGCCGAAGAAGGCGAGCGCCTCGTCCGTTTCGTCGCCGGCGGGGAGGGGAAGGGCGGGGAGCGGTCGTTTGAAGTGCGGTTCGAGGGTCAGAGGTAGGAGTACGGTCGCCATGCAGCCGGCCTCAAAGCGTCAGGAGAGTGACATGCGAGAACTGCGAGCGTTTCTGAAATCGGGCGACTGGGCGGCCTGGGACGAGACGGTGACCGACCAGCGCCGCGGCCTGCCCCCGCCGCCGCTCGAGAAGCCGGCGCCCCCCGACGCGCCGCGTGTGGCGCTGGTGCCGCCCGAGCGCTTCAGCGTGGGCGCTATGCCGCTGCTGCAGGCGATCGGCCAAAGGCGCAGCCGGCGCAAGTATACTGACGACGCGCTGTCGCTCGAAGAGCTGTCGTTCCTGCTCTGGGCCACGCAGGGGGTACAGCGGGTGATCAACGAGGGCCGGAACAGCCTGCGCACCGTGCCGTCGGCCGGCGCGCGCCATCCCTTCGAGACTTACCTGCTGGTCAACCGGGTCGTAGGGCTGGCGCCCGCGCTCTACCGCTACCTGCCGCTCGAACACGAGCTTTGCCTGCTGAAAGCCGAGGAGGGGCTGGCGGCCGCCGTGGATGCCGCCTGTCAAGAGCAATACGTGCTGAACAGCGCCGTCACTTTCATCTGGACGGTTCTGCCGGCGCGCGGCGAGTGGCGCTACGCCACCCTGGCCCATCGGATCATGCTCATGGACGCCGGCCACGTGTGCCAGAACCTCTACCTGGCCTGCGAAGCCCTCGGCGCCGGCGCGTGTGCCATCGGCGCCTACGACCAGGCCCGCCTCGACGAGCTCCTCGGCGTGGACGGCGAGGAGGAATTCACCATTTACGTCGCCACGGTTGGCCGCGTACTATAAACGACCGGCTGGGTTGAGATTGGGGTTCCATCCGTCTGAAGTAGGGCATCAGCAGCGCAGTTGTCAGATACAGGATGAATCCCCACGCCGCGAAACCCAGCACGGTCGCAAGCGGACTGTTCAGGCGGAAGGGCCATGGGCAAGCGCCCGGAACCCCTTGCCACAGTCGTCCGACGGATGTATACTGCATTTCAGAAAATCTGCCGGTAATGAAATGCAGATCGGAGCACATCCAATGGAAGCGACAGTTCAAATACGTCAGCGCGGCACACTGACTCTGCCTGTTCAGCTCAGGGAGAAGTACAACATCCAGGCCGGTGACACCTACCGCGTGATCGATTTCGATGGCACGATGGTGCTCACGCCGATGGCGCCGATGGTGCCAGAGTTGGCGTGGGAGATCGAGCGGATGCGCCTGGAGTCGGGCCTGAGCATTGAAGAGCTGTTAGTAAGCTTGCGCGCGCGACGCGAGCGCTACCACGAGGAGCGCTATGCCACCGACCAACCCAAGTAGGTTGCAGGTTTTCGTCGATGTAGATGTGCTGTTCGCTGGCTCGGTGGCGCCCAGCCAGCACGGGTCAAACCTGGTAGTCTTCCGGTTGGCCGAGATCACACTGATCGAGGCGGTCGCGTCGCTGCAGGTGATCACCAAAGCAGTACGCAACCTGGCTAAGAAGCTGCCGGATGCGTTGCCAGCCTTTCGCTTGATCGTCAGCCGCTGCCTGCGCATCGTACCCGATCCCGAACCGGCCGATCTGGCGCCCTTCATTGGGATGGCCGACCCGAAGGACCTGCCCATCCTGGCCGCAGCAGTGCACGAGGGCTGTCCCTGGCTGGTCAGCTTCAACGGACGGCATTTCCAGCCGGGCCATCCGGCGGTGCAGGTCCTGCCCCCGGGTCAGCTGATCCTGCGCGTGCGCGAGCGGCTGGCCGGCCTGGCCGCTGGACCCACTGGGCGATGAATCTACTGATTGCCAACCGCTACCGGGTAGAGGATGCGGAGGCGGATCTGCTCGGCCAGGGCAGCATGGGCGAGGTCTACCGCGCGACTGGGCCTGCTCACGGCAGCCACGCTGACCGCCGAAGCTACAGCGCGAGAGCCTGGATCTCCAGGTCAAGCGGCGGCATAGCCTTGCCGATTGGGAGCTGCGGGTGAGGGGCATCGCTGCCCTATGAATGCCCCGTCACGATGCACACGTGTCGTGACGGGGCAGTGTCGAAAAAGCAAAGCGGCTCACTCTGCTGAGCGCCTTCAGCCCGCCGCGCCGCTGCCCGCGGCGGGCGCTGCGCCCGCCCGCAGGTGGAAGGTGATCGTCAACACCAGGTTATCTTCGACGCTGAGCACCATCATCGTGCGCGGCGGGCTCATGCCGAAGTCTTCGAACTTCACTGCGGTGGTCGCGGTGCCGGTCAGGTCGTTGCCGGCGATCTTGCCCTGCGCATCCCAGGTCACCTGTTTGGTGACCCCGTGGACCGTCAGGTTTCCGTTGAGCTTGAAGGTCACGTCGCCGCTGCTGGGCAGGGGCGAGGGCAGCCCCTGTGCCGCGCTGGGCACGAAGATCGCCTTCGGGTATTTGCTGGTCTGCAGCACGTTGCCACGTATGTAGCCGTCGCGCATGCTCGAATCGCTCTTCAGCGTTGCCATGTCCAGCACGAACTGCGACTGATCGGCGAGGATCGTGCCGTCCTTGCGGATCGCCAGCGTCCCGGTGACGTTCGACGTCATGCCGATCGCGTCCGACGGCAGGTTTTTGCTCGCCAGTTGCTCATGCGCCTTGTAGCCGGCTTGCGTGCCGTCCGGCTGTAGCGTCAGGTAAAGCACGTCTGCGCCCGCCGACGAGCCCGACGCCGGGGCAGTGGTCGCGGTCAGAGCAGCGGCCTCGGTGGCCGCCGGCGCCGTAGTGGCCGCCGGCGCCGAACCGACACCTGCGGCCGGTGCGCCGCAGGCCGACAGGGCGATCAGGGCGACTATGAGCATCACGAAAATCTTGCGGTCCATTCTCTCTCCTTATCTGTTCCGTCATTCCAACCAGGATTTTGATGTCCTCACTGGCAAAAGGGCTACAAATCGCGCTCGCGGCGCGGCCCGCGGGCGCCGCGCCGGCGCCAGCGGCGCCCTGCCCACGCCCGGAAGCGACTGAAGTCGCCCCCGGGCACCCGCTCGACTTAATTCCCGCTCACCATAAAGTTGAAGGCCGCCGTTTCGCCGCCGCTGCTGCTCTTCTGGATGTTGAGCACGTTCTGCGCGGCGAAGATCGAATCGCTGCTGTTCTCGGCCTCGTTCGGGAAGAACAACTGCGTGGTCAGCGTCGTGCCGCCCGGCGTCGTCACCTTGACATGGATGTGGCGCGTGCGTCCGGGATAAAGCCCGGGCACGACCGTCTTGACGCTGTAGCGCCCCTGGGCATCGGTTAGCTGGTAGCCGCGCAGATTGTAGCCTGAATTATCGTACTGCCCCTGGGCATCCGCCTGCCAGAAGTCGACGCGCGCCCCGGCCAGCGGCTTGCAGCTGGCATCGAACACATAGCCCGTGATCGTCAGCAGCGTACCCTTCGCGCCCGGTCCCGCCAGCGTCGAGTTCTCGGGCGGGTTCGCCTTGTAATACGGCCCTTCCGTCAGCGCGGGGGTGAGCGCGCCGGGGGTGCAGGTGGCGGGCGGGTTCGCGCTAGCCGCCGCCGCAGTGGGAGCGGCCGTCGCCGCCGCAGCCGGCGCAGCTGTCGCCGCGACAGTTGCCGTCGCCTGCGCCACCGTCGCTTGCGTGGCCTGGGCGAGCGGGGCCGGTTGGTTGCCGCCGGCGCTCGACCCGGCGCAGGCGGCGAGGAGCAGGGCGGCCAGCGCCATGACCGCTATGGTAAGGCTCTTGTTCAGCCTGATCTGCTTCATTGGTTCCTCCGGCTCCGTCATCTTGACATTTGTCCTCAACGCGGGATTACTGCGTGCATGGTCAGAAATCACGCCTCACATACTCTTTTCTGTCAGCCAAATCACAGAGTATAATATCCACCATCAGACCCCGGAAGGAGCCAGCCATGACCGACATTCGATCCATCGTCGAGCAGATGACCCTTGAAGAGAAAGCGGCGCTGTGCACCGGCGCCAGCAGCTGGACGACCCAGGCAGTCGAGCGCCTGGGCGTGCCCTCGATCTTCGTCTCGGACGGCCCGCACGGGGTGCGCCGGGTAAAGGACGTCAATTCGCTTTCCGATCTGAGCCTGCCGGCGACCTGTTTCCCCACGGCTTCGAGCCTCGCCGCCACCTGGGATACCGGCGTGCTGCGCGCGCTGGGGGAGGCCCTGGCCGAGGAGTGCATCGCCCTGGGTGTGGACGTGGTGTTGGGGCCGAGCAACAACCTGAAGCGCACGCCGCTGTGCGGGCGCAACTTCGAATACTACTCGGAGGACCCGTTCCTGTCGGGCGAACTGGCGGTGAGCTTCATCGACGGCGTGCAGAGCCGGGGGGTGGGCGCCTCGCTCAAGCACTACGCGGCCAACAACCAGGAGTTCCAACGCTTCTCGATCGACGCCGAGGTTGACGAGCGCACGCTGCGCGAGATCTACCTGCCTGCATTCGAAACCGCCGTCAAGCGGGCGAAGCCCTGGACGGTGATGTGCGCCTACAACAAGCTCAACGGGACCTACTGCTCCGAGAACCATTGGCTGCTGGTGGACACGCTGAAGGATGAGTGGGGCTTCGAAGGGCTGGTCGTCTCCGACTGGGGCGCTGTGCACGACCGCGTGGCCTCGCTGCGTGGCGGGCTCGACCTGGAGATGCCTGGCCCGCGCGACCGGCGCGTCAAGGCGGTCGTAGAGGCGGTGCACGCCGGCACCCTGGACGAACCGGTGCTGAACGAGTCCGTGCGCCGGATCCTGAGCGTGGTCTTCAAGGCGGCCGCGACCCCGAAGGGCGGCACGTTCGACGCGCCCGCCCACCACGCCCTGGCGCGCAAGATCGCCGCCGAGGGCATGGTCTTGCTCAAGAACAACGGCCTGTTGCCGCTGAAGAACCGCCAAAACATTGCCGTGATCGGCCGGGCGGCCAAGGAACCGCACTTCCAGGGCGGCGGCAGCTCGCACATCAACCCCACGCAGGTGGATATCCCCTTCGACGAGCTGCAGCGGGCCGCCGGCGGCGCCGAGCTGAGCTACAGCGAAGGCTATCCGGCCGACGACACCCTCCAGCCGGCCCTGGTCGAGGCGGCGGCTGCGGCGGCCCGCGCGGCTGAGGTGGCGCTGATCTTCGTCGCCCTGCCGGCTTATAAAGAGTCCGAAGGCTACGACCGGGCGGATCTCGACCTGACCGCGCAACAGGTGGCGCTGATCAAGGCCGTCACAGCCGTGCAGCCGGACACCGTCGTCATCCTCAACAACGGCTCGGCCGTCGTGATGGGCGAATGGCTCGACGGGGCGGCGGCGGTGCTGGAGGCCTGGATGATGGGCCAGGCCGGCGGCGGCGCTGTGGCCGACGTGCTCTTTGGGGCGGTCAACCCCTCGGGCAAGCTGGCCGAAACCCTCCCGTGCGCGCTGGCCGACACCCCGGCCTATATCAACTACCCCGGCGGGAACGGGGAAGTGCGCTACGGCGAGGGCCTCTTTATTGGTTACCGCTACTACGATGCCAAGGGGATGCCGGTGCAGTTCCCCTTCGGCTACGGCGGCAGCTACACCAGCTTCGCCTACAGCCCGGCCCGGGTCTCAGCCGAGACCTTCCGCGACGTGGACGGAGTGAGCGTTTCGCTGGAGGTGACCAACAGCGGCCAGGTCGCGGGCAAGGAAGTCGTGCAGGTCTACGTCCACGACCACCAGTCCGCCCTGGTGCGGCCGCCCAAGGAGCTGAAAGGCTTCGCCAAGATCGCGCTTGCGCCGGGTGAGAGCAAGACGGTGACGATCCACCTGGATTGTCGCGCCTTCGCCTATTACCACCCGGGCTATGGGCGTTGGATCACCGAGGACGGCCAGTTCGACCTGCTGGTCGGCGCCTCTGCGGCCGACATCCGCGCCGTGCAGACGGTCACGCTGCAGTCGACCCTCGCCCTGCCCAGCATCCTTGACCGTGAATCGACCCTGCGCGAGTGGCTGGCAGACCCGCGCGGCCAGGCCGTGCTCGAGCCGATTTCCCGCCCGATGATGGCGCAGATGAGCGCCGCGTTCGGCGGCGGAGAGAGCGAGGCAAGCCCCTCGATCGGTATGGACGCCATGCGTTTCATGATGGACTTGCCGTTGCTGAGCCTGCTGCAGTTCCAGGAAAGCGCCCTGCCCATGCCCGCCGAGGACCTGGTCGCCGGCCTGTTGGCGCAATTGTAGGGGCGCCTCAAAAGGGGAAAGGCAATGAACACCCACCGCCCGTTCCAATCTGACGCCGACCGCGCCGCCTTGACCTGGCTGCTGGAGCCTGACTCGCCCGGGGTCAGGTATCTCGCCTTGCGCGATCTGTTGGGCCGCAAATTCAACGATGCGGAGCTGCACGAGGCGCGCCTGGCTGCGCACACCGAGGGACCGATCGCCGAGATCCTGGACATGATGTTTGATGCGGGCTATTGGGTTGAGCCCGGGCCGGGTTATCACCCGAAGTATCGCTCGACGGTCTGGGCAGTTATCACGCTCGCGCAGCTCGGCGCCCGGGTCGAGCACGATGAGCGCATCGCCTGGGCCTGCGACTACGTCCTGGACCACGCGCTGACCCCGGGCGGCCAGTTCACCACGACGGGGACGCCCGGTGGCACCATTGACTGCCTGCAGGGCAACCTCTGCTGGGCGCTCTGCGAGCTTGGCTGCGGCGATCCGCGCCTGGACTCGGCCTACGAATGGATGGCGCGCAGCGTCACCGGGGAGGGCATCGCGCCCGCCGGCGACGGCCAGTTCGGGCCGCACTACAATTCGCTCAAATGCGGGCCGCTGTTCGCCTGCGGGGCCAACGGCGGCCATTCCTGCGCGTGGGGGGCCGTCAAGGTGCTGTTGGCCTTCGCCGCCTGGCCGGCCGAGCTGCGCACGCCCCTGATCGAGCGGGCGATCCGCCAGGGCATCGACTTTCTCTTCAGCACCGATCCGGCGCTGGCCGGCTACCCGACCGCCGAGGGCGGCAAGCCGAGCGCCAACTGGTGGAAATTTGGCTTCCCGCTGTTCTACATCACCGATCTGCTGCAGCTTGTCGAGGCGCTGGTCGCCCTGGGCCACGGCAGCGACCCGCGCCTATCAGGCGCGCGGGCCTTGATTCGCGAGAAGCAGGATGCGCAGGGGCGCTGGCCGCTGGAAATATGACTATGCGGACAAGACGCGGCTGGATTTCGGGCCGAAAAAGGCGCCCAACAAGTGAGTGACGCTGCGGGCCTTGCGCGTGCTGGCAGCTGTGTAAGATTTCGGGTGAGGCGTTGCTGCAACTATTTGTCAGGAGACGTCTGTCAACGATGCAACCAGGGTTGCCAGCGGCGGCATCGCGCGGCGTAGATGGTGAGGATAGTGTTTGCGGCATGCGCGCACATACGCCCGGTAACCGCGCGTGCTTGCCTGAAACAGCGCGCGCAAATGCGACGTCGCCGGGGCGCCGCTATTCTCTCGTTCAGCCGGCTTGGCGATCTACCCCACAGCCAGACAGGTGACCGTCTCTATCACACCGGGGGCGCAGCGGATCGTCTCCGACACGAACCGGCCGATACCGGCCAGGTCCGGTGCTTCGATTTCCGCGATCACATCATACGGGCCGAAAGTGAAATCCGCTTTGAGGACACCCGTGGTACTGCGCAGTGTGCTCAGAAGCTCCCACTCCTCCCCCGAACGGACGCGGGTCAAAACATAGGCTCTCATGTGCATGCCTCCTTCCTCAGACCTGTCCCCCCTATCTCCTTATCGCGCCCCACAACCCGCTTGTCAATAGGCGCGCGAGAACCGAGGAGTCATGCTTCCAGGGAGCATCTCTCATGTGTTTGGTCGCACCTCAGGGGCAACGCACGATGCCCTGCGCCCACAGGCAGCCGCCGCATACGGGGAAGGTGTTCCCCTTACAGTCTTCTTCGTTCGACTCGTCCAACTCACACCCGCCACAGAACACGCAGGGTGCGAAATCGAAGGCCTGCACCTTGCGGCGGAAGGCGGCATACGGGTCCGAGGCCCAGATGTCCGCCAACGATTGCTCGGCGATGCCGCCGAACGACGAATCCTTCACGTGCTTCCAGCGGCTGGCCACGAAGACGGGATGCGCGTGCAAGAGAGGGGTGCAAGGGCTGACCCGGCCGTCCCAGCGGATGGCCGTAGCCCCGCCCTGCACAAACGGGCAGTAGTCGCTCTGTCCGGCCGGGTCGGCGCCGGCCAGATCCAGGTTGTCGGCGCGGCCCAATAGCGCCAGCAGCGCGGGGCCGGTGGTCTCGTCGAAATCGATCCGCGGCAGATGCACCCGGGGCACCTCGTGCGACTGGCTGTAGCGCCCCATGCCGATCGAGCGCCGGTAGAGGATCTCGTCCAGCATGTCGGGGGTATGGGGCAGCAAGTTGGTGGCCAGGACATCGCTCGCGTGGACGGCCATTGCCAGGCGGTACAGTCCCGGCAGCTCGTCGATGTTGGAGCGCATCGCCACGAAGGCCAGCCCGATCTCAGGCAGGATCCTGCGCTCTCGCAGCCGCTCGTGGTAAAGCCCGCGGATGTGGCCGCTCACCTCGGCCAGCTGCCCGCCACGTCGGATGGCTGCATAGCGTTCCGGCGTCACGGCATCCACGGAAAACCACACCCGGTCGACGCCGAGATCGATCAGGCCCCGAGCCATGGCGGCGTCCA
>Ga0209540_10003185_pt1 | contig 11333 bp, 8 predicted proteins | sample BarGraIncu01121A_FD_184501 | JGI IMG/M metagenome (GOLD analysis project Ga0209540, IMG submission 184501) | Arctic peat soil microbial communities from Barrow, Alaska - Barrow Graham LP Incubations 011-21A (SPAdes) (version 2) | ecosystem: Environmental > Terrestrial > Soil > Wetlands > Peat... | reverse complement strand
CATCTTTGCCACAAATTTCTTGACAGCGAGCAACAACTTCTTCTTGTGAACCATTAACTATATGTGTAGCACCAAGTTCACTGGCCACTCCAAATCTAACTTTAGTGTCTTCGTCCAAACCTACCATAACTATATTAACAGCACCCATTATTTTTGCAATTTGTACCGAAAACAGTCCTAATGGGCCTGTACCAAATACTACAACATTTTGTCCTGGTAGAAATTTAGAACGTTGAGCTATTGCTTTGTAAGCATTACAAATTGGATCTAAAATAGCTGCTTCTTCATAACTTATATTTTCTGGTATTTCCCAAATTGCATGTTTATGAATACTTAAAATTTCACCAGGTATTTTGCAATATTTCGTGAATCCACCATTTGTACCATATCCTAATCCTAAATTTTCTTTTTCAGGGCATAATAAGAAGTCACCTGATTCACATGCTGGACAAACACCACATACATGAGCTGTGTTATCAGATACAACTCGTTGACCAAGCTTCCATCGAGTAACATTTTTACCTACTTTAACAATTTCACCTGATAATTCATGCCCCCTTACAGAACCAAATTGATCTGAACCATTTTCTACTTTATAATGTTTCATATCAGCGCCACAAATTGCTGCTGCTTTTACCTCTATGATGATATCGTCATCACCACAAACGGGTTCTGGAACATCAATCCATTTATAACTCCCAAATTGACTTGCTGTACCATACTTTGCTAATGCTTTCATAATACCCCTCCTAATTTATGAAACGTTTTCATGTTTATGTTTATTTTTGTTTGTATTCATATAATACTATTCTAATTCTTTATTGTCAACTATTTATTTTGCTTTTCAAAGATTTTTTTATTGTTTGCAAGATTTAATCTCTAATATATAATTTGTTCTAAACATAAATTCTGTTTACTTATCAAGCAGTATCCTTTTCTTTACTATTACCAAAATAAAAAAGAGCCTTTCCTGATAAATATAATGAAAGTTCTCAAACCCACAACTAAGAAGGTTTGAGAACTTTCAAATATTAAAACAGGAAAAGCTCATGAAATAAATATAATATTTTTGTTGATCAATATAATCTGTAACCTATGTCAAGGACAATCTTGAAAAGCTCTAAGCTCCGAGAAACAAAATACAGATCACTATTGTCATAAACCACACTCCTATAATAAATAGGTGTAACATATATTTTTATACTGTACTCTTTTCACAACATCAATATAGTATTTTTACATTATTGCTTTTTAGAAATTCTATCCACTCAATCCTTGGCTCTTCATCTGTAATTACATAATCTATTTCATTAAAATCAAAGAGTTTGACTAGAGATGTTTTATCAAATTTAGTGTGATCGATTAACAATATAACAGTGTTAGCTTGTTCAATCATTTGTTTCTTTATTTCAGCTTCTTCGTCACTAGAATCCATAATTCCATTAGTTTTGTCCATTCCCTTGCAGCTGACCAATGCTATCTCAACATGATAATTTTTAATAGTATTTTTTGCTACAAGTCCTAGTAATGATAAAGAACTTTTTTTTAAAACCCCACCAGTCGACAATATACTTAAATCTGATTGACTTAATTCATGTAATGCTTCTACAGAGTTTGTAATGATGGTAAGATCAGTTCTGTCCTTAATTAATTTCAAAACCTCCATCACTGTAGAACTTGAATCCGTAAGCAACGTTGTCCCCTCTTTTATAAAGTCAAGCGCCTTGTGAGCTATAATTTGTTTGCTTTCAAGGTTAATACTTGCCCTCTTATAAAAGGATATATGCTCACTTTTCTTTTCAATATTTAGGATTGCTCCTCCATAAGTTCTAACGACAATACCTTTCTCTTCCAACTTTTCAAGGTCTCGTCTTATGGTTTCTTCTGTAACATCAAACTTTTCGCTCAATTTTGATACAGTTACTTTTTTTTCACTAATTACCATTTCTTCTATAATATCCAATCTATCTTTAACTGCCATTATTATTCTCCCTTTTTATATATTACAAATTTAATTCTTTAATCATTTCTTTTATATTTAGCTATTCTTAACAAAACAAATGTGGTATTTAGTTTTTTATTCTTTTATTCATTATAACAGATATGCAAAAATAGCTCAAACAAATAATATTTCTTTGAAACGCAGAAATATTTAACCTTTCTACCCACCTTTTCATAATTACTGTAAAATAAAAAAAGCCATAATGGCTTAGATTTTGTTAACAATTAAAAGGATTCTTAATCCCTCAAATTAAAGATTGTAGTGGCCACGCAGTTTTGTAACATTTTGACCTAATATTTTCAAAATTTCGACGTGCAGCAAATGGAGTCAGTCCACCATTGAATGTTTGAGGTCCGAAATGATTATACTATACATAAGCAAATTCATTAACAGCATCGTTGAGTTCATTATCACTATGATAATGGTAATGATAATTAATTCATTTTTCAGTGTGTTGTAATAACCCGCAATTTTACGTGGCATTTTGTCTAAAAAGCATGAAGCAAGAAATGCTCCCAGAGGCGCTCCGCATAATAAGATTGTATTCATTCCAAGAGACTTGTTCATGCTGATGCCGTGCTGTACAAATATTGTCGGAATCCAGGTAACGATACTATACAATGCGGTATTCATACCTATGAGCACAAGCGAACCGACTATTGTTCATTTTAACAACTTTCCCTTAAATAATTCAGTCCAAGGCAATTTTGTTTTATCTTCGGAAACATCTGAAGCACTGATAGTATCCTCTTGAATTGGTGGCAATTTTATTCCTTTTTCAGCTTCAATATCTTTTTCCACCCGGTGTTTGTCAAGATAGTTGGCAGTTTTAGTTGAAACTGCCAACTATCTTGACAAACACCGTAGAATTATTACATTGACTTGCAAAAATCAAACTAACAATTCGTAAATTTAGATTATATAACATCATACACTAGCACAATTGAGAATAAGTGCTAAATAATTTATATCCTACCTGTATATCTTTAGTACTCTCATAATTCTTTCTGCAGTATTTTGTAAGAGTAATTCACTATTTTCTATTGCCTCTTCCAACTGCATTGGCTTATCAACTATTGAAAAAATGCTATCGAAGACTTTTGAGTATAATTCTTCAGCACCCTTTCCTATCCCTCCTGCTATAGCTATCACCGGTATGTTATACTTTTTAGCAAGCTTGGCTACTCCATAAGGTGTTTTACCATATTGAGTCTGATAGTCAATCATTCCTTCACCAGTTATTACTAAGTCTGCATCCTTAAGCTTCTCTTCAAGATCTGTCGTTTCTATAACAATATTAATACCTGGTTGTAACTTAGCATTCAAAAATGCAAGAAGCCCACCTCCAAGTCCACCGGCCGCCCCTGCTCCTGGATAGTCCATAATCGAAACTCCTAAATACTGCTCTATCATTTCAGCATAAAGCAATAAATTTTTATCTAATGTAATAATCATATTTTCATCTGCACCCTTTTGAGGACCAAAAATAAATGAAGCTCCTTTCTCACCACATAATGGATTATCTACATCACAAGCAACCACTATGTTACACTGCTTAATTCTACTATCTATTTCTGATAAGTCTATAGATTTAAGTCTATTTAAGTTACCACCACCAAAGTCTATTTCTTCACTCTTTTCATCTAATAGTTTTACCCCTAATGCTTTAACCATTCCAGCACCACCATCGTTAGTCGCACTGCCACCTATACCTATAATAATATTTCTACAACCCCTATCCAAAGCATGTTTTATTATTTGTCCGGTACCATAGGTAGTTGTTTTCATTGGATTTCTTTCTTCTTTTGTAATCAATGTAATTCCAGAAGCTGATGCCATTTCAATAACTGCAGTGCTACCATCACCAAGTATGCCATAAAAGGCGTCAACTTCCTTAAGAAGTGGTCCTTTAACTTTTAATTTTATGATTTCTCCTCCTGTAGCATCTACAAGAGATTGGACTGTTCCCTCTCCGCCATCAGCCATTGGAACTCTTACTATTTTCGCAGTACCAAACACCTTTCTTATTCCTTTTTCAATATTTTCACATACTTCCAAAGCTGAAAGACTGCCTTTAAATGAATCTGGTGCAATAATTATTTTCATGCGTCTCCCTCCAAAAAAACTACTTCATATCGAGATTAAAATCTAATTTTCTGGACATTCACTAAAATTAATGCCCATCTTTTTTAGATTACATTATTTATTTACAACATTAACAGAATTGCCTGCTAAGAACTGTTTCAAGTTTTCAATTGCAATATTCATAAGGCGTTCTCTCGATTCTTTAGGAGCCCAAGAAATATGAGGTGTAATAATGCAATTTTTTGCTTTAAGTAGTGGATTATCCATCTTTATAGGTTCTGTAGATACGACATCTACAGCTGCTGCTCCAACTTTTCCACTATTTAAGGCTTCCGCAAGATCTTCCTCTACTATTAGAGGTCCTCTAGAATTATTTATTATTTTTACTCCATCTTTCATCTTTGATATTGTGCTTTTATTTATTATACCTTTTGTGCTTTCAAACAGCGGACAGTGTAAGGTTATTACATCTGATTTTGCCATCAATTCATCAAGTTCAACATATTTCATTGTATTACTTTCTAGCGATTGGTTTTTGTACTGATCGTAGGCAATTACATTCATACCTAGTGCCTGTGCTATTTTTCCTGTCCCTTGTCCTATTCTTCCATATCCTATAATACCAATTGTCTTTCCGGCAAGTTCGATTAAAGGGTACTTCCAATAACACCAGTCAAGGCTATTTGCCCACTCTCCGCGCTTAACTGACTCACTGTGTTCCCCTACATGATGGCATATACCAAGAAGCAATGCTATAGCCATTTGAGAAACAGCATCGGTACCATATGTGGGGATATTTGTTACAACTATTCCTAATTCCTTTGCCGCATCAACATCTACAATATTGTATCCTGTCGCCAATACGCCTATAAACTTCAAATTGGTCATTTTTTTTAGTGCAACCTTTGACAATGGAGTTTTATTTGTAAAAACAACTTCAGCATCCCCCACTCTCTTTATTATTAATTCCTCTTCACTTCGGTCGTATACTTTCAATTCTCCAAGTTTTTCAAGTTCTTCCCATGTTATGTCCCCTGGATTCAATGTATACCCGTCTAATACAACAATTTTCATATTCACATTTACCTCCTATTTGTTTGCTTGTAATATATTAAATTTAAGGGCTTTAGGTCTGCACCACATATAGCTACCGCTTAACCTCAAGAAGTACATCTTATGTTCATCTTGCATGTATGTCCGCTTATAAAAGTATAATAACATGATAGTTACTATAAGTAAAGTTGATTTTTAATGTACTTCAAAATATTATATAGATGCTTGTAATTCTCGGTCTCCATTCTATGCATATGCAGGACCTCCGCCAATAGGCCATGTTCCAAGGCCCATTTTTGAAATATCTAAATTTTCAAGTTGGGTGATTGACAAATACTTAAAAGTGTTATAATGTTAGTTTGCATGCAAGTGTAATATAATATCAATTCACTGAAATTATTACATATTTAGTAACATATTTCAGTTAGTTTTCCAATATTAAACGCTATATTTTAAGCGAAAAAGCGAAGTAAATAGCTATAAAAATCAAGTTACACTTTGCGGAATTAAAATATTTTACCACAATAGAAAGGGCAAGTAAAATGAGTTTAGATAATAAAAATGAAAATAATAATTTAGATAGTTTGACTCAAAAAGCATATAAAATAATTAAAAATAAAATAGTAACTGGAGAAATTAAACAAGGAGAAGTTATTAGTATATCTGCAATGGCAAAAAAACTTAATTTTAGTAGGACTCCTATAACATACGCGTGTCAAAAACTTGAAAATGATAAATTTCTCACTATTATACCTAAACAAGGAGTAATAATTCATTCAATAACGATTAATGACGCAAGAGAAATATATGAGTTAAGAGCTGCAATTGAATCATATTCGGCAAAACGAGCTTTTTCTAATATCACAGAAAAAGACATAAATTACTTAGAAGATTCTTATATAAAACAATTATATAACGTGAAACAAAATGATATTAGTCTCATAATGTCTGAAGATATTAATTTTCATAAATATATATTATCAAAATATGAAAATTCACAATTTTTTACCATAATTGAAAATCTTTTTGACAGAGCATTTTTAATTGGCATTGAATCATTCAAAAATTCATTAAGAATTGAGGAAACTCTTAATGAACATAAACAAATAATTAATTGCCTTAAAAACAATGATAAAGATGGTTTTGTTGATGCGATTGAAAAAAATATATTAAATGGTTATGCTGGCCTTACTGGTAGTTATAAATATTAATCGTTATTAATATAGGTTAACAACATTAGTATCCTGCATGCCCGGATTAACATAACGAGAAGGCTGTAGCCCCCATCAATAAGGGATACTTGCCTCGTTATGCGATTTTAACATAACGAAGCAAAATGACATTGAAAAGTCCCTATAAGCCTTTAGTATAAAGGGTTTTCAAAATTCCTCGTTACGTGTTTCCGGGAATACAGGAATTATACCTGCTTCCCTACCTATTTCTTCAACTGTTTTTTGTCTTGTTTCAATACCTATTGTAGCGATAACTACTGCTACTATAACAAGTATAGCTCCAATTGTTAAAAACACAGCAACAGATCCATACTGTGTCATAATCCACGCTACTCCAAAAGGCGTAAAAATTGTTACGGCTCGCCCTACTGCATTGCATAATCCTAAACCTCTAAGACGAGCTTCTGTCGGCCATAATTCTGGAACATAAACTGAACATGCAAAACAAACATACATATAAAGAACAGAAATTAGAATGAATCCAATTATAAGAATTAACGTCTCTGATGTCTGCAGTGAATAGATATACCCAAGTATAGCTATTATGATTAAGAGTGTGGATCCCATCAATTTACGAGGAAATTTGTCTATTATTCTTGAGGCAATAAATATACCAAATGGTGCACCAAACAAAATTATTGTTGTCATAAAAATAGACTTAGTAACGGTTATACCAGATTTTACGAAAATAGTTGGAATCCAAGTGGTAATGCTGTAGACTGCTGTATTCATTGCAATAAGCATACTACTACCTATTATTGTTCTTTTTAACAAAGTACCCTTAAATAAACTTGAAAAAGGTATATTTTTTATATCTTGAGATGAATCCAATACTTTTACTTTTTTAACTAATGGTAGTTTAATTCCTTGTTCTTTTTCAATTCCCTTTTCAACTTCTGTAAGTATTTCGTTTGCTTTATCAAAATCACCACGAGATGCATGCCAACGTGGGGATTCCGGCAAATCATGACGGGCATACCATAATACTAGTGCAGCAATTCCGCCAATTATAAACATTGCACGCCACCCATAATTAGGTCCTAAAGAAGACATAACGATTAACCCGATTAAAGTTGCTAGTGGTGGGGCACAATTCGCTAACAGTGATAATGTGGCAGTCCATCTACCACGAATCTTTGCTGGCACAAATTCAGCAAATGTACCAAAACCAACCACAAGCTCTGCGCCAAGACCAAACCCTATTATTCCACGTAAAACAATCAGTATGGTCATACTAGTGGTGAAGGCTGCTGCTAATGAAGCTATCCCAAATATAAGGAGATTTACTTGATAGGCAAATTTTCTCCCCCAATGGTCACCAGAAAAGCCTGCAAACAGTGAACCTAAGAAAAGTCCAACCATAGTACTCGAAGTAAACGCTGCATTCAAGAAATTGTTAGACCAACCATTTTTAATTAATTGAGCTAGGATTACACCTCCGGAATAATTATCAAAACCGTCTATTAAAACACCAAAGCCAATCAGCCAAAAAACCGACATATGCCATTTTGACATAGGTAACCGATCCATTCTTTGACCTATATTATTTGTTTCTTTACTCATTGAAACATCCCCCTTATTTCCATTTATTTTGACTAAAATACAAATCGCAAATTATTTATTTTAAGCTACATAAAACGTTTACTTACATTGAAAACCGTAGTATATACTTAAAATAATAGGGTTAATCATCAGTAGAGCGTTTACATGCTCTGACTGATGATTATATAGGTTAAATATATAATATTACGCTAACTCTTTTGTAGTTTCCAAAAATGCATCAATATCTGCTACGCTATGACAGTGCAGTGGCGATACTCTGATACAACCTTCAATACCGAAGGAATCAAGCATTCTCTTAGAGTATAAGCTTGTGTTAATTCTTTCATATACAATAATGCCTCTCTTTTCGTACTCTCTTACTGTTTGTGTGAATCCCAACTTATCAATTCCCATAGGGATAATGAAATCTCTCTTTGTCATATCCGGATTGTCAAGGTATACACTTACACCCTTCATTTTTCTAAGTCCCTCAATATTGTCGCTACCGTTGAACATTCTGTTCATAAGTGCTCTTTCATGCATCTTAATTCTGTTCATACCTTCAACAAATTGTTCTCTTCTGTTGTCGCTAACTATAAATTTACGACCTAACCAGCAAACATAGTTTACAATTTCAGTGATAGCTACAAATTGAGATGGTGCAGGAGAGCCAAGCTCCCAAGTTCCTTCAGGTTTTGCAAGAAATGTATGGTGACGAAGCTTTGAAAGTCTGTCTGAAACATAGGCAATTCCGGAACCTCTGTTGCCAAAGAACTTGTATGGTGCAAAGTTCATACCATCTGCCTTTAGCTTCTCCACATCAATAACACCGTGAGGAGCGTGCTGAACCGCATCAATGATGATGTAAAGGTCAGGTTTCTTTGCTCTTGCAGCTTTGATAATAGCTTCGGCATCTAAAACGGCACCAGAGATATTTGATGCATACATAAAGCTCAAAAGACAAGTGTTACAGTCAATTTTGCTTACAATTTCGTCAACATCTACGCTCCCTGTCACAGGGTTTGTCTTAACAGGTCTGAATTCTTTGCCAGTTTTCTTAGCATAATAGAAGGCAGCATCATAAGCTGATGGGTGTTCCAGCATAGTTGTAACAATGTTTGTGCCCGGTATATTTTCAGCAACTGCTCCCACCATATCAAACATAGCTTGAGAAGCAGTCAGTGTTGTATGCAAACTACCATCTTTTGCGTTGAAAATAGTTCTGATGTCTTTTTCACTATCTTCTTGTACCTTTTGCAGATATAGAGCTGTAGCATGCACTCTTTCAGGGCAGTCTGGAATCGCGTCAATTCTTGCGTAAGATTCCAAAACACTCTTTAGTCTAAATGCGCCACCTGCATTATCAAAGAATATTCTTCTTCCCTCTCTAAGTGGATCGCTATCTACCTGCCAAAATTTTTCCTTAATCTCATTTTGTAATTCATCACTAAAGAGTATTCCCTCTTGTATGCTTGTATCAACCATGATAAAATCTCCTTTATATTTTTATTTTTTATGTTTGAAATTAATATTGTAAGTCAATCAAAAACTTAAGCTATCTTTCCCTCGGCTAGAATAACTTTTCCATCCACTGTCAGCGTTGGCTTTCTAAATACCATATCCAAATGATATGCACTTGCAACAATACCGCCGAAGCCTCTGTTGTCACCGCAGCCAAAGTGAGCGGTTCCGCCACACCCTTCATCTTCTAACATTCTTCCGTTTAATTCGCACATGCTGTTTAATCCAAGGCCAATTTCTCCTATACTGTATACATTAGGATCATTAAAATCTTTCATAATTCTCTTAAGTTTTTGTGCCTGATCCCCCCCGCTTATGTCAACAATCAAGCCTTTTTTAATAGTAAGCTTAATTTCATCTGTAATAAGTCCAAGTTCCGGATGAGGAATACTTCCGTCAATATAAACAACGCCCTCTCCGGTACCCTCCACCGCGCATGTAGCACATTCAACATCAGGAGGCGAGGAAGAAGCACCTACTACCAGACTTCTTGCATACTGAGGATTTGGTGCTCTGTCAGCAATGGAACATGTGAAATCACTGCCGCTTGCTGTAGTAATATTGCAAATATTTCCACCTTCCAGCTTCTTTGCAATATTCTTGCAAGTTTTTCCTATTGCTTCAAAATCACAATAAAGGCCACCCTTCATCATCATTTCTACACTATAGTCAACCATGTTAACAAATCTAGCACCTCCGGCAACTGCATCTCGTCTCGCCTGAGAATGAAATAATGAGAATTTAGTACAACCAAAGATAACATCCGCCTTAGCCATTGCCCCGGCAACAGCCTTATTAGGTTCCTGTCCATGCATTGTTCTCTCATCCATCATCACAATAGACTTATTTGTATACGTTTCCATTGTATCCCACATAATCTTTGCTATTTTAAAGCTTGTCGGGTCAGTTACAACTAAAATATTTTCATCTTTTTTGCAATCTGAACAAGTAGTTAAAAGAACTTTTGCTGCTTCGTGGCATTTGCTCACGTCATCCATTATTATTTCCTCCAAAATTCTTATTTAAATTCATCATATATTTATGTTGCATGTAAGATCAACTAAAAAAATTTGTTGTTCATCTTACTCCACTTAACCCATGACTATATCCTAGTACATTTTCTGTATTATCGATATATTTGCCACATTTACTTACTTCACTATTATTATTTTCCCTTACTTAATTTAATAGATGTATTTATGTTGCATGCATGTATAATACATCTATAGTGTAGTACATTTTTCTTATATTGTCAATATATTTGCTAGAAATACTAAATAATTATTCTTACATGTGAATTTATGTATTGCAAAAACGGGGAAAAATCGAGACAATTACCATATAAGTTCACATAATTATACACAATTACTAATCAAACTCTTTTCAAGATCTGACTTATTAGCAGTATTTAAAATAGGTGTATCAATTACTATAATGTTTACCTTTATTTCTAAAAGGTTGCTCCACTTAACGCTTGTTATGCGAGAATTAATTACTGATGCGATACTTGATTGAATTATCCATGATTCCTACACGGTACGGTTGGAACCACGCAACCGCCGGATACCATGGTTCCTTTAACCGGTATATTTATCACATCCACTTAATCATCAAATGGCACTTTGGAAAACCCAACAGAAATAATGAAAATCCATTTTTTCAAAATACTAATATTTTTTCAAAAAATAAAAAAAACACCCTTTTTAAGGGTGAATACTTGAAATTTCATTAAAATTGTCGTGCATACGCATGGTATTCCTCAAACAAATAGAGCTCAGAAACGGCTCTATTATACTAAAAAATGGTGTGCCCTGAGGGATTCGAACCCACGGCCTCTCGGTTCGTAGCCGAACGCTCTATCCAACTGAGCTAAGGGCACCCAAGAAAATTGTGACCTA
>Ga0209540_10003179_pt1 | contig 11342 bp, 7 predicted proteins | sample BarGraIncu01121A_FD_184501 | JGI IMG/M metagenome (GOLD analysis project Ga0209540, IMG submission 184501) | Arctic peat soil microbial communities from Barrow, Alaska - Barrow Graham LP Incubations 011-21A (SPAdes) (version 2) | ecosystem: Environmental > Terrestrial > Soil > Wetlands > Peat... | reverse complement strand
AGATGAGGGAATGTATTGAAATAATGCTATTAATGCTCAATAACATTAAAATAAAAAAGAACATTACCGAGAATCCTTTATATAATTCAATTTTCAGTACAGAGGAGGTAAACAGATTGGTTAAACAGGGTATCCCGTTCAGAGATGCATATAAAGCAGTGTCTGAAATGGTGAGAAATTCGACTTTCTCAAAAACGTCATTATCAGATTATGTTCATGAAGGGAGTATAGGTAATCTCTGCAACAAAGAGATAGCAGAAATATTTGAGAACAGGATGAAAAGTTTTAAAAATAAAACAGCTGCCGAACTTGCAGATAAAATGATGCATCATGTGACACCTCCCAACTCCCCCAACGGGGGGCTTTAAACCATACTGCTCAATAAAAGAACCCCCCAAAATGGGGCAGGGGGGTAGAAAACCGGGGAATTTACTGTTAATTATTTTGATTTTCTTATATTCTCTATAAACACATCAAACAGATAATCAGTATCCGTAGGTCCGCCAGATGCTTCAGGGTGAAACTGCGTTGAGAAGAAGGGTTTATTTTTGTGCCTCATACCCTCATTCGTCTGATCATTAATGTTGATAAAAAAAGGTTCCCAGTCTGACCCCAATGTTTTGTTATCAACAGCAAACCCGTGGTTTTGAGACGTGATATATGCTTTATCGGTACCAACCTGAAGAACAGGTTGATTATGGCTTCTATGACCATATTTCAGTTTATATGTGTCAGCTCCTGAAGCAAGAGCCATTAACTGGTTACCAAGACAGATGCCGAAAACAGGCTTGTCACCTTCAAAAGATGTTTTAATATTTCGGATCGTTATCCCGCATATTTTAGGATCTCCCGGACCATTTGAAAGAAAGAGCCCGTCGAAATCTTCAGTATGATAGTTATAGTCCCATGGTACTCTGATTATCGTAGTGTCTCTTTTCAACAGATTTCTGATGATATTATACTTGACTCCGCAATCAACGAGTAGAATCTTATATTTTCCCGAACCGTAAACTTGTTTTTCATGAGTACTCACTTCAGCAACGAGATTCACTTTATTGGGGTCATAAAAATCGGTTTCTGTTCCCTCGGGTTCAACCTTGCCAAGCATGGCTCCTTTTTCCCGTATTCTTTTTGTCAGAGCTCTGGTATCTATACCATAAATTCCCGGAACATTATTTCTTTTAAGCCATTCATCGAGGCTTTGAGTTGCATTCCAGTGGCTGTATTCAAATGAATAATCAGATACAATCAGACCTGATATATGAATGGATGAGGACTCATAAAAACGGTACAGATCATTTTCTTCACTTTTCCCGGGAGCTCCGTAATTGCCAACAAGCGGATATGTAAGACAAAGGATTTGTCCCCGGTAAGATGGATCGGTTAAACTCTCAGGATAACCGGTCATAGCAGTATTGAATACCACTTCACCTGCAGCAGGTATTGTAGCACCAAATGATTTGCCGGAATATACAGTTCCATCTTCAAGAGTAAGTTTTACCTTTATTTTTTCAATCATTATAATGCGGTTCTAAATTCTTAATTTGTTATTCAAATGTTCCTGTTTCAATTAAAACTACCTTACGGAGGCTACCGCCTTTTCAATCTGTTCCATGGCTTTCATTACTGTCTGATGCGTTGTTCCAAGATTCATTCTCATAAACCCTTCACCACCAGGTCCAAAAGTAGACCCTTCATTCATTCCCACTCCTGCTTTATGTACAAAAAAATTCTGAAGATCTTTTCCTGACATACCAAAACGCCTGCAATCCAACCAGATCATATAGGTTGCCTCGGGTTGAACAGGTATGATTTCGGGTATCATTTTCCCGCAATAATCCTTAACAAATTCTATATTGTTGTCAATATAATCAAGCAGGGCATCAAGCCACTTATGCCCGTTGGTATAAGCAGCTATTGAAGCTGTATTCCCGAATATATTACCATTCCCCACATGGAGATTATCTACAATCCGGTTAAATGATTTTCTTAAAACTGGATTTTTAATAATGACAGATGAAGTAGAGAGGCCGGCCAGATTAAATGTCTTGCTTGGAGCTATTAATGTAATAGTATTTTCTGCAATTTTTTCAGAAAGCGACGCCATTGGCATATGGGTGAATCCCGGAAGCACAAGGTCGCAGTGTATTTCATCTGAAATGATCAGAATATTGTTTTTCAGACAAATATCAGCCAGATTATTGAGTTCCTCGGGTGTCCATACCCTTCCAACCGGGTTATGCGGATTGGAAATAATTATCATTTTTGTCTTGCTGTCAATTCCGGCAATCAGAGAATCATAATCCATCTCCCATTTGCCTTCAGATTCGGTCAATCTGTTATAGATAAGATTACGGCCATGAGATTCTGCGGCTGAAAAGAAGGGAAAATATACAGGAGGCTGAACGATAATATTATCTCCCGCCTGGGTAAAAGCCAGAGTACAGAAGTTCAGAGCAGGAACTATACCAGGACTAAAGGAAATCCATTCCTTTTCGACTGTCCAGTTATGTCTGGTTTTTATCCAGCTTATCATTGACTGGAAATATTCCGAAGAGCGGAAAGAATAACCATAAATCTGATGTTCAAGACGTTTCTGCAGTGATTCTACAACAAAATCAGGGGTATTAAAATCCATATCTGCAACCCACATTGGTATAATATCTTTTACACCAAATGTCTCTTCCCTGCGGTCATATTTAATACAATCAGTGCCCTCTCTTCCGGTAGGTTCATCGAAATTCCACATCCTAAAAAATGGTCTGGTTTCAGGGGCTTAAAGATATGTAAAAATTGGAAACAGCAGAATAGTTATCCAATAGCAATATGATCAGTACTAGAAATGAGCTTCCCAAATTGCCCGTAGATATGAGTTTTGCTAGATCAATAGTTTGTGATGATTTCATAAGTTATATGGGATGTTCTTTTTAGATTTTCATAGCCACGAATGTGGCGTTATATGAATAACCCCCGGAGCACCGGGGGTTATTCATAGTTGGCTCTTTCAGAGCCATAATTAGTAATGCAAAAACTTAATTTTTAAAGCAAAAAAAATCAGGCAATAAGAAAAATTTTACTTTTTCGAAATAATTTTAGGCATTTTAGGCACTCCAGACTCTAGGCACTTAGTAGTTTCAATATTATTTATTACTTTTATGGATGATTTTGAATGAGTATTTTTAAATTTTAAATTGACTTAAAATGAAAAAAATTGTTGCAGGTTTTATACTTCCATTGCTGATAATAAGCTTCACATGTCTAAGTTCATGTAAAAACAGAGCGACTTCTAACCAACAGAAAAAGGCTGAAAAGGAAGAAGTTAAAGCGATTCAAGGTCAGATTGAGACTAATGTTTATCCCTTACCTACGTCTGCTGAGGTTATCAAGATGCTCACCGATCTGGAGGTTGGTTATATAATCGGGATATCAAATCCGGTCGAAAATTCTAAAAAGTATTTTAGTAGTTCAACCAGGTCGATCAATGTAGGGGTTTTTGGAGCCGACTTAAGTTACGCAACACTCTATAATCAACAGCAGGAAGTGATTAATTATCTGAATGCCATAAGGGCTCTTGCTAACGAACTCAATATGTCAAAAATATATAATGAGGATTTGTATACTAAAATAAAACAGAATTTTGACAACAAGAATGAATTGGTAAAGATACTTACAAGCGCATTTAATGATACATATGCATATCTGAGTGAAAATGATCAGCAGCCGTTAGCCCTGCTGGTTGTAGGTGGAGCCTGGGTTGAAGGCATGTATCTTACAACACATGTTTCGGAGGCTGCATATCAGGTTGCAGGAATCTCAAAGGTATTGCTTGAGCAAAAAAAATCGTTCGATATTTTCCTCGAAATAACCAAGCCATATCTTAACGATCCAAGTGTCAGTGATTTTGTAAAAGTACTTGATCCTGTAAAAAAAGTATACGAAGGAATTGGCACAAGCCTGACTGAACAGAATATTAAAGACATAACCAAAGTTATTGTTGATGTAAGGGAACAGATAGTAAAATAATTATTAAATAAATAGTTGACCGCAAAGAATCTTACTTTGCGGTCTTTTTTTTACTTAGTGTTTTATGAGGGAATCGGTACTACTAGCCTTAATTCATATTTTTGCCATCGTTTCGACCATCAACCCTGCCGGAATATCATCGAGAGGCAAAAAAATTCTGCGCAGTTACCTCAGGAGATATCTTAACCGGGAACTTGAGGAAGAATACTATGCCCTCTTCGAAAATAACCTCGAGTTCTATTCAAATGAACTTAAAAGTGTCGATAAAGCGGAACTGGCAGATGACGAATCTCTTATCTCATTTCAGATTACGAATATCTGCCGGCAAATAAAAAAAGGGTTGTTCCTCGAAGAGAGGATGATCGTGTTTCTGCAATTGATTGAATTTGCTTTTGAAGACGGAATGATCTCCGAACAGGAGAAGACTATTATAGACATTGTCTCCAGAACTTTCAATATTTCGAAAAAAGAATATGACAACGCAGCTGCCTTCATGATTGGCAGATCATATGATGAGGTATCGCCTGAATGTGTTTTAATAATTGAAAGCGATAATCCTGAATATTCCGGATCGGGTATTTATAAAAATTACGACAAGTGGCGTCATATAAGATTAAAGGGATTTAAGGGCCTTCTGGTTGTAATGCATATTGAAAGCACCGGCACGCTTCTTTTTACTTACGATGGATCACTCGTTCTGTATTTTAAAGGAAGAGATATAATTGCCTGCAGACCCTATCTTCTGGACCGTGGTGTGAATATAAAAGGACAGGGCATAGATCCGATTTACTACTCAAAAATTTACAAAAAATTTGTTTCCAGGAAATTTCCTGAGAAGATTTTCTTCGAAGGTCATGACGTTGAATTTCAGTTTAAAAACTCCGAAAACGGACTTCAGAAAACGAATTTCAGAGTCGAATCAGGAAACATGATCGGAATAATGGGAGGCAGCGGAGTTGGGAAAACCACGATGCTAAATTTGCTACACGGCAAAATCAAACCTACTTCCGGTAACATTTTCATTAACGGCTATGATATTAATGAAGATTCAGAAGAACTAAAAGGACTTATCGGATTTGTTCCTCAGGATGATATGCTTATTGAAGAGCTGACAGTATATCAGAATCTCTATTATAATGCCAGGTTGTGCTTTGGTGATTATAATGAAGATCAATTAAAAAATACGGTTCAGAAAGTCCTGCAGGATCTTGACCTTTATGATATCAAAGACCTTCAGGTTGGAGATTTGATGAATAAGAAGGTCAGCGGTGGTCAGCGGAAGCGGCTTAACATTGGTCTCGAACTTATGCGTGAACCGGTGGTGTTGTTTATTGATGAACCAACATCGGGATTATCCTCATTTGATTCTGAAAAAGTAATGATCCTGCTGAGAAATCAGTCATTAAGCGGGAAACTGGTCTTTGCAATCATACATCAACCCTCATCGGATATTATTAAGATGTTTGACAGGTTGTGGATTCTCGATAAAGGTGGCTACATGATTTATGATGGTGATCCTGTTGAAGCCCTGGTTTATTTCAAAACCGAGACTTCACAGGCAAATGCTGCTGAAAGTGAATGCCCTAATTGTGGAAATGTTGAGACTGATAATATTTTGCATATTATTGAGGTTAAGGTTATTGATAATTCAGGTTATCCGGGTAAAGAGAGGCAAATCAGTCCAAAGGAGTGGTACGAGAAGTATAAGAAGAAGATGATGCCTGTTCTCGGGGGAAAGCCCTCAAAATCAGTTATTCCTCCGAGCAACTTCAGGGTCCCTAAAAAGATTGACCAGATCAGAACATTTATCAGGCGAAACGTCACCAGGAAATTCGCTGATCGTCAGTATATGACAATTAACCTTATCGAAGCCCCATTGTTGGCATTCATCCTCGGATATATCTCCAAATTCAGCCAAAATGGGGTATACAGCTTCGCGAATAACAAGAATTATCCGATTTTTCTCTTCATGGCTGTCATAGTTGCATTGTTCATAGGACTGACAGTAAGCGCTGAAGAGATCTTCCGCGACAGAAAAATCCTTGAACGGGAAAAATTTCTTGATCTGAGCAGGTTGAGTTATCTTATTTCAAAGATCAACTTCCTGTTTACATTATCCGCAATTCAATCGCTATCGTTTGTACTGATTGCCAGTTTAATTCTTGAGATCAGGGGAATGATTTGGCAACAATGGATCATTCTTTTCTCGACAGCCTGTTTTGGCAACATGCTGGGCCTTAATATATCTGCCGGAATGCGAACGGCAGTCAGCATTTATATTCTCATCCCGCTTATTCTTGTTCCTATGCTTTTGCTTGGAGGAGCAATGATAAAATTTGATGATCTTCATAAATCGATCAGCAAAAAAATTTACGTTCCGCTGGCAGGTGATATAATGGTTACCCGATGGGCATACGAGGCCCTGTGTGTTGAACAGTTTAAAGGGAATAGATTTGAAAAGCCATTCTTCGCATATGATATGGAAATCAGTCAATATGACTGGTATGCATCATTTCTTATCCCTGATTTAAAAGTCGAAGTCGATTATTGTCTTTCCGAAGGGAAAAATCCTGATTATAAAACGAAGACTGAAACAGATTTTAAGAAACTTAATTATCATATAAATTACCTTTCATCCATTTCAGGAATTATGCCCTGGAAATGGATAAGAAATTTGAATTATCAGTCATTCAATGAATCCGCTGCTATGGATTCAAAAGCATTTCTTGACAGTGTAAGATCTTCTTTCAGGCTGAAAGGCAGGTTAATAACCTACAAACGCGACACATTGTACAAACAGATTGCAAACAGAATGGGAGAGGATCAGTTCATGATTATGCGGGATAAAAATTATAATGAAAATCTTGCAAATGTTGTACTTAACCGGCTCTCGATAGATAAAATTTACGATGCAGATGATAAGCTTATTCAGAAAGCGGATCCAATCTATATGGCGCCCGGATCAAAACTAGGAAGAGCTCATTTCTTTGCTCCCTATAAACAAATTGGAAACCTGAAAATTGAAACCATGATATTTAATATGATTGTAGTCTGGTTTATGATCCTGGGTCTGTTTGTAACTTTATATTATAATGTTCTTAAGCGTTTTATCGCTTTTCTTGAATCGCTTAAATTGCCAATACTGAGAAAGTTCGGGAGAGAACTGCTGCAGGTGTAAGAAATTCACCTATGATCCTGTCAACTCGGGAACAAAAATTTCTCATTGGGGCACCTCATCTCCCGGCCCCTTCTCCCAGGAGAGAAGGGGTGCGAAGAAAATCAGTTATTAAGTCCCTCTCCCCTGGGAGAGGGATTTAGGGAGAGGTGGATTCGAAGAATGGGAATAGTCAATTATATAAGAAATAATGAAAACAGATGACAAGAGTTTTTCCCAAAAAAAGCCTTGGGCAACATTTTTTGAAAGATACAGCCACTGCCCGCAAAATAACTGACACACTTACCGGAAACGGATATGGAACTGTACTTGAAATTGGTCCGGGGATGGGAATACTCACCGGTTACCTGCTGGAAAAAAATTTTAATGATTTCCGCGTTATTGAAATTGACAATGAAGCGGTTCATTATATCAATGAGCATTTTCCGGAACTTAAAAATGTTATAACCGGCGATTTCCTTTCTCTGGATATTGAGAAGTATTTCACAGACAAAATGGCTATAATCGGGAATTTCCCATACAATATTTCAACTCAGATTTTTTTTAAGGTACTGAAACACAGAGAAAAAGTAGTTGAGATAGCTGGAATGTTGCAGAAGGAAGTTGCTGAAAGAATTTGTGCCGGACCTGGTTCAAAAACATACGGTATCCTGAGCGTATTGCTACAGGCTTTTTATAAAACCGAATATCTTTTTACGGTTCCGGAGCACGTTTTTTCACCTCCTCCAAAAGTAAAATCGGGAGTAATCAGATTGATGAGGAACGATGTTAAAAACCTCGATTGTGACGAGGCATTATTTTTCAGGGTGGTAAAAGCCTGCTTTAACCAGCGCAGAAAAACATTAAGGAACTCAGTAAGGGCTGCATTTGATCTCAAAAGGGATGATTACCCCGAATTCGGTCTAAGACCCGAGCAATTATCTGTTGATCAGTTTGTTCAGCTGACACGATGGATAGATGAGAACAGGATAAAATCAGAATGAGAAACCTATTGCCTCAACAGGATTCATCTTGGCAGCTGCATTTGCCGGTGCATAACCTGCTACCACGCCTATTATTCCGGAAATGAATATTGCCATAAAGATATTACCTATAGTGAGATACATATTCAGATCCCAGAGATAATTTATGACCAGTGTGCCAATAAAAATCATCAACACACCAAGCAGTCCTCCGAGTATTGAGAGCAACATCGATTCAACAAGAAATTGTTGAAGTATAAAAAACTTTTTTGCTCCGAGAGCCTTCTGTATGCCTATAATATTAGTGCGTTCCCTGACGGAAACGAACATAATATTTGCTATCCCAAAACCCCCAACAAGAATTGAAAACCCTCCAATAACCCAGCCTCCTATATTAATTGCTACAAAAATAGCATCCAGTCCTTGTGAAAGCATGCTTGCCCTGTTGACTGAGAAATTGGAAGTCTCTTCCGGGTGAAGACTCCTTGAAGCCCTTAAAATCATTGTTGTTTCATCACTTAATTCCTGAATAGCAACACCAGGTTTAGCTTTTATCATTAATTGTGCTTCGATGAATCTGTTGCGCATATTAATAAAACTTCTACCGAAATTCAACGGGACAAGAGTTAAATCATCCATGCCATTATCGCTGATTCCTCCCTTACCTTCCTTTTTTAAAACACCTATAATGGTGGTTTTAAATCCTGCGATTGTTATGCTTTTTCCAACCGGATCGGTCTTCTCAAATAATTTTTGTGCGATTTCGGCTCCGATCAAAGCAACGTTTTTCCCCGATGAAGCTTCAAAAGGAGAAAAATATCTGCCTTTGTCAATCTCAAAAGATCTTATATCCTGGAACTCGAGTGTTATCGCACCAACAGTTACATCATTAGCAATATTTTTCTGGTATTTTATTTTTTCAGGCTGGAGAACAGCAAAACAGGCTGTCTGCGATTTAGCAGATTTTTTTAAAATTGCCTGGTAATCACGGTCAGAAACTGAGGGCCATTTAATAATATCCCACCAGGCAAGATTAGGATCAAATGACCATGGGAATTTCTGCACATAAATTACATTCTCGCCCAGTGTTGATATACTGTCGTGTATTGATTTTTCCATCCAATCGAGCACTGTGAATACCGAAATAATGCAAAATATACCAATTGTAATTCCCAGAAGTGAAAGAAAAGTCCGTAACTTATTAACAATAACTGAGTTAATTGCAAATAGAAAGCCCTCTTTGAAAAGTCTGAAGAACATTTTGCAGTCTTTAATCAATAATTTGTGAAAGGTCAAAGATAAGAAAACCTGAAACAATGCCTAATTCAGTCAGTGCATAAATTATCAGGATTTATTTGGTTCAAATGATACAATGGGTTGATGATAACTTGATGAAATCAGAATGAAAAGCCTATTGCCTCAACCGGATTCATTTTAGCTGCGGTATTTGCCGGAGCATAACCGGCTATAACACCTATTAGTCCTGAAATGAATATTGCAAGAAACATGTTTGACAGGGTAAGATGTATATTCAGATCATAAAGGTAATTGATAACAATAGTGCCAATAAAAATCATAAAAACTCCAAGAAGACCCCCTATAATAGAAAGTAGCATGGACTCAACTAAAAACTGTTGAAGTATAAAAAACTTCTTTGCTCCGAGGGCTTTTTGAATACCAATAATATTTGTCCTCTCTCTTACGGAAACAAACATTATGTTGGCTATTCCAAAACCTCCTACAAGTATTGCAAATCCTCCAATTATCCATCCGCCAATATTTATTCCCGCAAATACACCGCTAAAACTCTGAGAAATCAGACTGGCCCTGTTCAATGCAAAGTTATCTGCCTCATTAGGCTGAAGTCTTCGTGCAGCTCTTAAAATCATTGTAGCCTCATCATTTAACTCCTGTATCGGAACTCCGTCTTTGGCCTTGATCATTAAAGTAGCATTGAGAAAATTATTTTTCATGTTTATAAAGGTCTTGCCGAAATTCAAAGGCACTAAAGTCTCCTCATCCATCCCGGTATCACCTATTCCTCCCGTACCTTCCTTTTTAAATACACCTATAATATTTGCTCTTTTTCCTGATATTGTTATCTGTTTACCTACAGGATCAGCCTTATCAAATAACCTCTCAGCTATTACGGCTCCTACAACCGCTACATTTTTACCTGAAGCCGATTCTTCAGGTGAAAAATAACGGCCATTTTCAATTTCAAATGACCTGATATTAACAAATTCGGGAGTAACTGACATAACATCAACCTCGTTTGCGAGATTCTTCCTGTATTTTATTTTTTCAGACTGGGAGACTGTAAAGCAGGCCGTTGCAGATTTTTCGGACCTGGTAAGAACTGCCTGATAATCATTTTTCGAAACTACAGGTCTTTTGATAATGTCCCACCAGGGAAGTTTTGTATTGAGACCCCACGGAAATTTATGAACATAAATCACATTATCTCCCAACGATGAGATTGAGTCGTGGATCGATTTTTCCATCCAGTCAAGTACCGTGAATACCGAAATAATTGAAAAAATCCCTATTGTAATGCCGAAAAGAGAGAGGAAAGTTCTTAACTTATTAACAATAACTGAGTTAATTGCAAAAATAAAACCTTCCTTAAGAAGCCTGAAAAACATTTTACTTTTTTGAGTTATAATTAATCAGGACCAAAGATACAAAAATCATTCAACGTTAATAATCATATGTTATAATGTATGAGGTTAATAAAAAAATATCTATTTTTAGACGCCAGAATAGGGACATCCAACGACGGTCGTAATTATCATGTAATGAGTAACAAACGAATTCAAAGTGCTCTGATTTCAGTTTTTTATAAAGAAGGTTTAGCCGATATAGTGAAGTTTCTTTATGATTTAGATGTGAAGATTTATTCAACAGGAGGCACATTTAGTTTTATTAATGACCTTAATATACCTTCAGAGAAAGTTGAAGATCTTACAACATATCCTTCAATTCTCGGTGGAAGAGTTAAAACACTTCACCCTTCTGTTTTTGGCGGAATACTGGCCAGAAGAGAAAACTCCACGGATCTCGAACAGCTTTCCAAATACAACATTCCTGAGATAGACCTTGTTATTGTTGACCTTTATCCATTTGAGGAGACAGTACAATCAACTGATCAGGAGGATGAGATAATTGAAAAGATAGATATA
>Ga0209540_10003177_pt1 | contig 11343 bp, 6 predicted proteins | sample BarGraIncu01121A_FD_184501 | JGI IMG/M metagenome (GOLD analysis project Ga0209540, IMG submission 184501) | Arctic peat soil microbial communities from Barrow, Alaska - Barrow Graham LP Incubations 011-21A (SPAdes) (version 2) | ecosystem: Environmental > Terrestrial > Soil > Wetlands > Peat... | reverse complement strand
GATGCTTTTCTCAGGTGAAGAAGCTCTTAAGCAGGCGAGTGTATTATCCGGCGGCGAGAAAGTTCGCTGCATGCTCTCGAGAATGATGCTGTCCGGATCCAATGTCCTGATTTTGGATGATCCGACGAATCACCTTGACCTTGAGGCGATTACAGCGGTCAACGAAGGTGTTAAGTCGTTCAAGGGATCCATGCTTTTCACATCGCACGATCATGAATTCGTGCAGACAATTGCCAACCGGATATTCGAAATCCGGCCGGAAGGACTTCTCGACAAGAGGATGGACTATGATGAGTTTCTTGAAAGGCACGCAGAATTCAACTGACGAAGAGTTCGCATCAGCAAGAAGAAAAAACTAAATACAGACATTGGATCGTGTAAGGCAGTAAATCAACTGTCTCACACGATCTATATTTTTGTTCAATCACAATACCTGCCGCATGGCTCTTGTTTTTTACAATTGCATCATCTAATTTTAATAAACACGTGTTGTAATTACAGTGGTGTCGTGTTACGATAACTGCATAAGAAAATGAAGGCGGTGATCGTATGTCGGTAATTATGAAAATTGATGTCCTGGGAGATTCAATTCTTAAAGGTGTTGTACTTGACGAGGCAGCAGGACGTTACCGTCTGCTCAAAAACGGTGCCGTCAACGCATTTGCCCAGCTTTTTCATCTGGATGTTAAAAATCATTCGCATTTTGGCTGTACTGCTCCCAAGGCCCTTGCCAATTTGGACCGTACACTCAACTCCGGGTTCGACGCAGATACAGTGCTGCTTGAGTTCGGCGGGAATGACTGTGATTTTAATTGGGCGGAGGTTTCCAGTGATCCCGATTCTGAGCATCAGCCGAATACTCCCTACGAAGCTTTTGTGGAAACAATGCAAAAGATGATTCAGGAACTTATTGCAAAAGGAATTACACCGGTACTTATGAGTCTGCCGCCGATAGACTCCTTCCGTTTTTTCGATTGGATAACAAAGCCGGACAATGTTGACTCCGATAAAGTTCTTTCCTTTATAGGTGATAAAGATTTCATATATCGGCATCAGGAGAGATATTCGCTGGCTATAACCAAGCTGGCATTAACAAACAATCTGCCGTTCGTTGATGTACGTGATGCATTTCTGAAAGAGAAAAATGTTGGTGCGTGCATGTGTTTGGACGGCATCCATCCGAATGAAAAAGGCCAGAAATTGATTCAGGACGTCTTTTCTGCGCAATATCTTCTGCTCGGCACGCTGTGATTGATGCCAATTAGCACGGAAAGCATGCATTTTTGCAATTTTAACATCAATCATCTTCAAAATTCGCCTAGTTTTTTAAAAAACGCGGAATATTCTGCGTTTTTTTGATTATTGTTGCGCAGCAACTTGCACTGTGCTAGAATATATCCACCATTATGACGGATGACATATAATTAGACAGCAAGGTTACGTTCCTGCATAATCTGGTTATATAATGTCTAGGTGCATCAACGTCGATGTGCTCGGGCAATTTTTTTACCAAACAGCAATGAGTTCCGTTAAAATGATGCAATAAGAACTCTGGTAAATGGCACATGGGAGGCAATAAGAATGGATTCAAATATGAGGGGATTACCTAAGGCACAGGGGATGTACTCCCCGGAATTCGAACACGATGCATGCGGCATTGGGTTTGTTGTAAATATTCATGGTAAAAAATCACACACGATCGTTCGTCAGGGTCTTACGATACTGGCTAATCTTGCGCATCGCGGCGGTGCGGGAAGCGAAGAAAATACGGGCGACGGTGCCGGTATTTTACTGCAGATTCCGGATCGGTTTTTTCGTCAGGTCTGCCCGCTGATTGATATTACTTTGCCCGCGGAAGGCGGATACGGAGTGGGAATGCTTTTTCTTCCCCGTCAGGCTGATGCACGCGAAGCCTGCCAGCAGAGAATTGAGGATATTGTACTAAGCGAAGGGCAAGGTATCCTCGGCTGGCGTACGCTTCCTGTCAATGAGACAACGCTTGGATCGGTTGCAAGAGCCAACCGGCCGCATTTCAGCCAGATCTTTATCAAGAAGAGTGACGAATGTAAGTCAGAACTTGAATTTGAGCGCAAACTGTATGTTATACGCAAGCGCTGTGAGAGTCTGACAATGAATCTGCCTGAAGACAGCAACAATTACTTTTACTTTGCGAGTCTTTCGTGCCGTACAATTGTCTACAAAGGCATGCTTACAGCAGATCAGATTGATGCATTTTATCTCGACCTGGCCAGTCTGGAATTTGAATCCGGTCTTGCTCTGGTCCATTCCAGATACAGTACCAATACATTTCCGAGCTGGGAGAGAGCACATCCGTACCGTTATCTGATCCATAACGGAGAGATCAACACTCTGCGCGGCAACATCAACTCGATGCACGCACGTCAATCCACAATCAGGACAGATGTTTTCGGTGAGGATGTTACAAAGGTGTTCCCTATTATCAATACAGAGGGAAGCGACTCCGCCATGTTTGACAACTGCCTTGAATTCCTGTCGCTTTCCGGAAGATCGCTTGCTCATGCAGCGATGATGATGGTGCCGGAACCGTGGTCAAAGCATGAGAGTATGAACGACGACCTCAAGGCTTTCTATGAATATCACAGTATGCTTCTGGAGCCCTGGGACGGGCCTGCCGCCATGGCTTTCACCGACGGCCGTCAGATCTGTGCAATTCTTGACAGGAACGGCCTTCGTCCTTCCCGGTACTATGTCACTAAGGATGGACTTGTTATTTTGTCTTCCGAAGCCGGCGTTCTCGATATTCCGCCGGAAAATATTATCTCCAAGAGCCGCCTGCGTCCCGGCCGTCTTCTTTTAATAGATACGGTAGAAGGACGAATCGTCACGGACGAAGAAATCAAGAAAAAAGTTGCGGATGAGCATCCTTATCGTAAATGGATTGATAAGTATACGCTTTCATTGGAGCACCTTCCTGTCAAAAAAGAAGTGTCCAAGGCGTTGATTATTGAGCGGGACCAAATTGAGCTTTTCCAAAAAGCGTTCGGATATACGTACGAAGATGTAAAAACAATGATTCTTCCTATGGCTAAAGACGGTATCGATCCGCTCGGTTCTATGGGACAGGATACGCCTCTTGCCGTTCTTTCCAATAAGCCTCAGCTTATGTATAACTATTTCAAACAGCTTTTTGCACAGGTAACAAATCCCCCTATTGACTCTCTTCGCGAAAATATTGTTACGATGAGCCGGCTGTACCTTGGGTCAACGGGTAATCTGGTTGATCCGAAGCCTGAAGACTGCCATCTGATTAAGATCAGGAATCCGATTCTGACAAACGAGGATCTTGCCAAGCTCAAGAACATTGATGAAGCAGGTTTCCGCTCAATCACACTTCCGATACTCTTTCCGGCTGGCGGCAATGGGCTTGCACTCAAAAAGGCTCTCGATGAATTGTTTGCAACGGCAGAGAAAGCTGTGGATACGGGATCAAATCTTATTGTTTTATCGGACCGCGGCATCAATCGCGGAAAGGCTGCTATTCCAGCCCTTTTGGCTGTGTCCGGCCTTCATCAGTACCTGACCCGCAAGAGAAAAAGAAAGTTCTGCAGTATTATTCTGGAGTCGGCTGAACCGCGCGAGGTACATCATTTTTCTCTGCTTATCGGATACGGAGCTTCCGCCATTAACCCGTATATGGCCTATGCGACGGTAGAAGATCTCATTAATCGGGGCCTTCTGACGGATATGTCCCTTCATGATGCTATTTCCCACTATGTGAAGGCTTCCGTAAAGGGCATCGTAAAGGTCCTTTCCAAGATGGGCATTTCTGCGATCCAAAGCTATAGGGGCGCTCAGATTTTTGAAGCTCTCGGCATCGGCAAAAATGTCATTGATACCTATTTCACATCTACTCCAAGCAGGATCGGCGGAATCGGACTTGATGAAATTGCGCATGAGTGCAACATGCGGCACGCCGCCGCCTTTGCACCCTGTAATCCTGATCAGGGTCTTGAAGCAGGCGGTCAGTACCAGTGGAGAAAAGACGGTGAATATCATCAGTTCAACCCGATGACGGTGCACTTGCTGCAGCAGTCCGTCAGAAACGGAGACTATCAGATTTTCAAAGAGTATAGTGATCATCTCAATAAGGAGACGCAGCGGCTATGTACGATTCGCGGGCTTCTGGAATTTGTGCCGACCAAACAGCCTATCTCCATTTATGAGGTCGAACCGGTTGAGTCTATTGTCCGTCGATTTAAGACCGGCGCAATGTCCTATGGCTCGATCAGCAAAGAAGCACATGAAGCACTTGCTATTGCGATGAATCGCTTAGGAGGAAAGAGTAATACAGGTGAGGGCGGAGAAGATCCGGCCAGATTCGTTACTCTTCCCAATGGTGATTCAAAGAACAGTGCCATCAAGCAGGTTGCTTCAGGCCGGTTCGGAGTGACCAGCGACTATCTCGTACATGCCAAAGAAATCCAGATTAAGATGGCTCAGGGAGCGAAACCGGGTGAAGGCGGACAGCTTCCCGGCCGTAAAGTGTATCCGTGGATTGCGCAGACACGCCACTCCACACCTGGAGTAGGCCTCATTTCTCCGCCTCCGCATCACGATATTTACTCCATTGAGGATCTTGCCGAGCTTATTCATGATCTGAAAAATGCCAATAAGTTTGCACGTATCAATGTGAAGCTTGTATCCGAGGTCGGCGTAGGAACGATTGCGGCCGGTGTCGCCAAGGGGCGCGCCGATGTAGTACTGGTCAGCGGATATGACGGAGGTACGGGTGCCTCTCCCAAAACAAGCATTCGACATGCCGGCCTTCCGTGGGAACTGGGTCTTGCCGAAACACATCAGACACTGCTTTTAAATGATCTGAGAAGCCGTATTGTCGTTGAGACGGACGGTAAGCTTCTGACCGGACGTGATGTAGCAATAGCAGCACTGCTTGGCGCTGAAGAATACGGATTTGCTACAGGTCCCCTCGTCGCACTTGGCTGCGTTATGATGCGTGTCTGCAATCTCGATACATGCCCTGTAGGTGTTGCCACACAGAATCCGGAACTGCGCAGAAAATTCTGCGGCAAACCGGAATATGTCGTCAATTTCATGCGGTTTATCGCAGAAGAACTTAGAGAGATCATGGCTGAACTCGGGTTTAAGACGATTGATGAGATGATAGGAAGAACAGACATGCTCCGTGCCGACCAGGCAATAGATTTCTGGAAAGCCCGTGATCTTGACCTGTCATGCCTTCTTTACCAACCCAACCTTGACTCGGCAGTCGAGCGTCACTGCACTAAGACTCAGGATCATAAACTCGAGGAAACTCTCGATCAGAAGGTTCTGATTCCTCTGTGCCAGCCGGCTCTCGAGCAGGGGAAGCCGGTCTGCGTGACACTTCCTGTCCGCAATGTGAACCGTGTTGTCGGTACACAGCTTGGAAGTGAAGTGACCAGAAAATACGGTGCAAAAGGCCTTCCTGACAATACAATTAACGTGCTTTTCAAGGGATCGGCCGGCCAAAGCTTCGGCGCCTTTATTCCTGCAGGTATTACCCTCAAGCTTGAAGGCGATTCAAATGATTATGTAGGAAAAGGTCTGTCCGGAGGACGGATAGCCGTATTCCCGGATGAAAAAGCAACATTTGTTCCGGAAGAAAACATCATCATCGGCAACGTTGCTTTCTACGGAGCAACAAGCGGTGAGGCGTATATCCATGGAATCGCAGGTGAGCGTTTCTGCGTAAGAAACAGCGGTGTATCAGCTGTTGTCGAAGGATGCGGAGATCACGGCTGCGAGTATATGACCGGCGGTTATGTCGTTGTTCTCGGGCCGACCGGCAGAAATTTTGCGGCCGGTATGTCCGGCGGTATTGCCTTCGTATACGATGAAGACGGCACATTCGCATCGCGCTGCAACAAAGATATGGTCGGGCTCTCCGCACTTTCGGACCCTGAGGACATCACACTGGTTAAGATGATGATCAATAAGCACATCAATTACACCGGGAGTACCTATGCAGCTCAAATGATCAAGGATTTCGACGAATATGCGCCTCACTTCGTAAAGGTACTTCCAAAGGATTATGAGCGGATGATGACCGCGATCAAGGAGATGGAAGCGCGCGGACTGACCGGCGAAGAAGCCCTTCTTGCCGCTTTCGAAGTCAACAGTGATGGGAGGATATGATAATGGGTAAGCCCACAGGATTTATGGAATATGCCAGAGAACTTCCGGCAGACCGACAGCCGATTGAAAGAATAGAGGACTGGAAAGAGTTTCATCTTCACTGGGACGATGAGAAGCAGCGCCTGCAGGGGGCGCGCTGCATGGACTGCGGAATACCGTTCTGCCATACAGGATTGCTGATCAAGGGTGCCGCATCCGGCTGTCCGATCAATAACCTTATTCCGGAATGGAATGAACTCATATATCGCGGACTTTGGAAAGAAGCTCTCGCAAGACTGCAGAAGACCAATAATTTTCCGGAATTTACAGGGCGGGTGTGCCCGGCTCCCTGTGAAGGCGCATGCACTGTCGGAATAAATGATCCGCAGGTTACTATTAAGAATAACGAGTGCTACATCATTGATAAGGCGTTTGAAGAAGGCTGGATCAAACCCGTGCCGCCGCAAAAGCGTACAGGGAAGCGTGTCGCGGTAGTCGGCTCAGGTCCGTCGGGACTCGCCTGCGCCGCACAGCTCAATAAAGTCGGACATGAAGTTACTGTATTCGAGAGAGCCGATCGTCCGGGCGGTCTTCTGATGTATGGCATTCCAAATATGAAGCTTGAGAAGAAGGTAGTCCTGCGCCGTGTGAAGCTTATGGAAGACGAAGGAATTCATTTCGTCACCGGGGTGGAAATTGGCAGGGACATATCAACACAGAAACTGCGCGAAGATTATGATGCAGTCGTTCTTTGCGGAGGTGCGACCAAGCCTCGTGATCTTCCGATTGAAGGCAGATGTCTTAAGGGTATCCACTTCGCAATCGAATTCCTCGCTTCTAATACAAAGACGCTCCTTGACGAAGATAAAATGGACACAGCAGGAGCCGGCCGCGCCGGAGCTGCTTCCAGTGCGCCGATTAGTGCAGCAGGCAGGCATGTCATTGTTATCGGGGGCGGTGATACCGGAACGGATTGTGTTGGAACAAGCATCCGCCACGGTGCTGTCAGTGTGAACCAGATTGAGATCATGCCGCGTCCGTGTGAGACACGTGCAGCAGGAAACCCCTGGCCTCAATGGCCTTTTGTACTCAAAACAGACTACGGCCAGGAAGAAGCTATTGCGCTGACCGGAGAAGAGCCGAGAACATGGCTGACGACTGCCAAACGATTTATAGGTGATAAAGACGGTCATGTAAAAGAAGTTCACACCGTATCTGTTTGCTGGGAGAAAGATGCATCAGGCAGACTGAACCCTGTAGAAGTAGAAGGTTCGGACAAAATCTGGCCCGCTGAGCTTGTACTTCTCGCGATGGGCTTTGTAGGACCGGAAGACACCGCACTCGAATCAGCCGGTATAGCACGTGACCCAAGATCCAACGTTAAGGCTGAATATGACAAATTTGCGACGAATCTTACCGGTGTATTTGCAGCCGGGGACATGAGACGCGGACAGAGTCTGGTTGTATGGGCAATCAACGAAGGAAGAGGCGCCGCGAGGGAATGCGACCGCTATCTGTCCGGTATCAGCTACCTTCCGTAAATTCTGTTGAATATCAAAAAGAGATAATGAGCCTATAGTAGACACCCTGCAGCAACCAAAACGATTTGCTGCAGGGTGTTTTGTATACGGCGGACCCGACCGGACCCGACCGGACCTAACCGGACCTAACCGAACCTAACCGAACCTAACCGAACCTAACCGAACCTAACTTTAAGTAAATATCCATTCACATCTATTTCAGTGTGCGCTATAATTTCTGTATGATACAGCGTGCTTCGGTTCCGGTTTGATTGAGATTCGTAGAAGCCGGACTGTTGATTTTTAACAAAGACATTTTTATGCCGGCGATGGGGGAAAAAATGAGCAAGAAGAAAATAATGCCTGTCGAACTGCGCTATTATGAAATGCCGCAGAACGAGAATGTGCTTGCCTTATTGGGCGACAGTTGGAAGAGACCGTACCGCCAGAGTGCTGACGAATTGCATTTTCACAATTTCCTTGAAATAGGCTACTGCCATTATGGAGACGGTGAGATTATATTTGAAGGGCGTTCCGTGACTCATTATTCAACCGGGACCCTAACAATAATTCCTCAGAATATACCGCATGCGACTTGGAGTTACGGCGACATTATTAATTTTTGGGAATTCCTGTTTATTGACGTCGAGACATTTCTGGCCGGTGCGTATAAAGAAAATGTAGTATTTGCACATGAATTAATTACACGCATTGACAAAAAACCTTATGTGTTGAAAGCTGAGGAGCATCCAATATTGGTCGAAAGCATTATGGCGATTATGTCTGAAAAGAGAAATCCGTCGGAATTCGTTTCGGAAATAGAGAAGAGTCTTGTACAGTGGCTTCTGCTCAGAATTGCAGCCTTAACACCATACGAAAACGCGGAAGTCGATCATCCTGTGAGACATCGCAAGGCTATTCACAAGGCACTTGAATATGTCAGCGAACATTTTATGGAACCTATCAAAATAAATACACTTGCTGAGACCTGCCATATCAGTGAGACGCATTTCCGCCGTTTATTTCAGGAAACGATCCATATGACGCCTGTTGACTACATAAACTTTATGCGGATTCAAAAGGCCTGTGAATATTTGAAAAGTACAAATGATTCAATAGAATATATTGGAACGAGAGTAGGGTTCGTTTCGCAATCAACATTTATAAGAAATTTCAACAGGTTTGTCGGGGTATCGCCATACAAGTGGAAGATGACGGCGGAGGACAATAAGATGAAGCTCTTTGACTATAAGATCACTGCTTTAAGGGGATGGTAATCAGGTCCGCTTCCAGCCGAATTTACGATTGGGGTATCCTGATCCGGATGGCAGTCAGGCTGTCCTTGTCCAGACGCTAACAGAGCCGCCCTTCACATAGAACCTTCCCTTGCCCTCATCTGAAAGCGTAACAGGATCAGTTATGTGACCTGTGCAGTCTTTCCAGATACTGCCTGCCGAAACCCCGCCAAAATCCAAATCCTTATACCCATCCTCATTGTTGCTGATGAGCGCGGCCAGACCGGAGCCGGTGTGTTCTGTGTCACCCATTCTCTGCCACGCAATTACATTTGCATGATCAAAAATATCGATCTGATCACCGTAGGCATATTTCATGCGGGCTAGAAGGAGCGGGTCAAGATCGCCCTTTCTCCCGGGAATCGGATCATCTCCGCCGATACCGTAATAATCGCCGTAGAAAAGACAGGGATACCCGTCCTTCCTTAAAAGAACAAGAGCATAGGCTGCCTGCTTAAACCATTCGGCCACCCAGGATTCAAGTGACTGATGACGCTGGGAATCATGGTTATCTACAAAAGTTACGACATTCATGGGATTGCTCTTCACCAGAGTACCGTCAAAAATCGTCCTTAGGTCATAATCTTTCCCCCGGTTTCCCGCGTCGAACAAATTAAAATGGAGAGGCACGTCAAACAGTGTCAGCGAGAACGCTTCATCATTCAGATATTTACGCAGCAGCTCCGTATCGTCCTTCCAGTATTCGGCGACAGTAAAAAACGGACGCTTACAATATTCCTTCATTGTCTTCACAAAGAGTTCGATAAAGTCTTCGTTGATGTGCTTGACTGCATCGAGGCGCATCCCGTCGAGCTCCAGTTCATCGCATAACCATTTGCCCCAGATCAAAGACTCGTTCACAACATCCGGATGATGATAGTCTATATCGGCAAACATGAGATAATCGTAATTCCCGAGTTCCTGATCAACATTTTCAGAGAACGATTTGTTCTCGCCGACGATCCGGAAAATAGAAGACCTGCCTGTTCTCTGATCATAGTCCGTTGCTGTAAAATGCTGCCAGCCCCATGTGAACGAAGAATACTTGCCTTTTCGGCCGGGGAAATCGAACTTTGTCCAGGCTTCGATGGATACAGGTGCAGAGACATCGCGTTCTCGATCCTGCCGGTCGACTTCAACGACCGTTATCTCTTCGGTCGAATCCGCTCCTGCCTTGTGATTCAGCACGACATCCGCATATACGCACAGACCCTTCTCGTGAAGGGCAGTTACAGCAGCTTTCAGCGAGTCCCTGTCCCCGTACTTGGTGGCAACCGTACCCTTTTGATCAAACTCGCCCAAGTCATATAAGTCATATACTCCGTATCCGACATCCTGTGCCGAGGTGCCCTTTGAACAGGGCGGGAGCCATACACCCGACACACCAATAGACACGAGATGTGCGGCATCGTCCTTGAGACGCGCCCAGTGCTTCTGGTCGGCAGGAAGATTCCATTCAAAATACTGAATGATTACATAATTATCCATGAGTTTTCTGTCCCCTTTGATTGTTTGTCTATCATTAATTGAGAAAAGTATATAACAGAAAGAGTGGAGTTGTATATATTATATATACGAAAAAAGAACAAGTTTTCGGTTGTGCGTTGAAATTGACAGCAGATTCGTATACGATAATATGTAAAAAAGATAAATTAGTAATTCGGGGGCACCATCATGAATGAAGATATGATCTCTTTTCTCTGTCGGGCCAAAAAAGCTACATATGCCGGACATGGGGCTGAAGCGATCCCGAGCCGTCCGTCATCGCACGACCTGATACATACAGAAGGCGCACTGACATATATTGACAGCTACCTGGGCGGTGAACGATTCTCCGGAGAGGAGGCACTTTGGCAGACGGGACAGCCTGTATGGGCTATGAACTATACAGGCCGCGTTACAGGTCAGCCATTCTCCGGCGATTTCCTCAAAGAAGCACTAGCACATGTTTCTAAGGATATTCCATACCGCGGACCCGCGTACTACACAGACGGAATCTACGAGTATGTAATGACCGTAGAAGGCGATATTTCTTGGTTTCACGGATATGAGAAAATCACACTCGAGGGACGACTGATCTATGATCTGTATTTTCACGGGGGAACAGTAATCTGATCGGTACGACGGATGAATACAGTCGAAGGCAGAGCCGAAAGTACAGTCGTAACCAGTCAAAGATACAGAAGAATTCGATCAAAGAAACAGTCAATTCCGGGCGAATTCCGCGGAAAATGAATTGACAGGAAAAGATCCTCCCTGTATAATTTAGCGTGCGTCAGAAAAGACGCGGATGTAGTTCAATGGCAGAACTCCAGCTTCCCAAGCTGACCACGCGGGTTCGATTCCCGTCATCCGCTCCAGCTCCATACGAG
>Ga0209540_10003176_pt1 | contig 11345 bp, 7 predicted proteins | sample BarGraIncu01121A_FD_184501 | JGI IMG/M metagenome (GOLD analysis project Ga0209540, IMG submission 184501) | Arctic peat soil microbial communities from Barrow, Alaska - Barrow Graham LP Incubations 011-21A (SPAdes) (version 2) | ecosystem: Environmental > Terrestrial > Soil > Wetlands > Peat... | reverse complement strand
AAATCGAGAAAAACGCTATGCGCAAGCTTTCTGAGTACATTTCCACCGAGATTCGTGGTCAGGAAATCCTGAGTACTATCGATATCAAAATAGTTCGTGATGGGGGAGTAGTTATCAAAACTCGTCTGTACGAGCTGCTGCTCGGTAGCGATAACGTTAGCACCAAGTTGAAGCATATGGCCTCATTCCTAACGATACTTGATACTAAGATTACGTCTATAAATGAAACAACCGACCTGAAGGCTGGATATTCGATCGACATCAAATCTACTGACGTTACTGCCACTATCAAACAGTCAATCGAGATTCTGGACGCCGAGAAGAAACCAGTTGAGGAGAAGGCATTCCTGTCCAAGGTTGAGAAGTCCGAGATCAACCTGACAAATGACCAAGTCATCGCCATTATTTCGCTGTCAAAGAAAATTCTTCGCACTGACACAGGCCACCTAGGCCTAAGCCACTGGCGCGAGATCAATCCGAAGAGCATTCGCGACAAAACTTATTATGTCCTAAAGAAATTCAATAAGCCACTTCACTTTACCGATATCTCGAAGCACATAGAGGCCCTCGATGAGAACAAAAAGAAAGTCACCAAGCAAGCCGTTCACAACGAGCTGATTCGTGATGAGCGTTTTGTCCTGATCGGCCGCGGTATCTATGCGCTCTCAGAATGGGGTTATACTGCCGGCGTAGTCGAAGATGTAATCGAAGAAATCCTAATAAGTGCTGGGAAGCCAATGCATAAAGATGATATTATAAATGAAGTGAAGAAACGTCGCATGGTCAAAGAAACGACCATTCTGCTAAATCTTCAAAAAGATCGCTTCCAGCGAGTCGCTCGCGCAACCTACACTGTCAGCAACCGGAGGGGATAACTTTGTTAATTCAAGATATTAGCTTAAATCTTCTAAGTGTCCTCTGGACACTAGTGGTTTGGACTTGGTGGATAGTGGTCCCAATAGTCGGTTATTTTGCATGGAAAAATTTCAAGAAGGCTGAATTCGTCGAGAAAATCGAATCTGTTGTTTTATCTATAAAAGTACCAAAGAACAATGAAAAAGGGCCGGTTTCGGCTGAAATGATGTTTGCAGCTTTGCATGGTATCCTTCAACCCAAAAGCCAGAGCAAGAAAGGAACTACCGTCCAGGAACATATCAGTATGGAGTTCGTCGCTAGCGTAAACTCTATAGAGTTCTTCGTTTGGACACCAAAACACCTCAAAGACTTCGTTGAAGGTCAGATATATGCTCAGTTTCCAACCGCCGAAATAGCGACAATGGAAGACTACTCGCTGAATATAGATATCGACGATGACAAAATTCCAGATGCTGTGGTCGGTACTGAGCTGAAGCTGACCAAAGACGAGATATACCCAATCAAAACTTTTCTAAACTTTGACGTAGACCCACTAGCTGGCATTACGGGCATGCTGTCCAAGCTAGACCATGGCTCCGAACGAGTCTGGATACAGATACTGGCCAAACCGATTGCTGACGACTGGAGAGACAAAGGATTAGGTCACATAGCCACCAAGAAGGGTGGCAAAATAAATGACACCCTGCCTCAAAAGATAGTCGGTATGATAGAAAAGGGACTTGGCGTTATATCCATCATGCTTACTACCATCTTGTCACCCCTAAACGACGAGCAAAAAAAGAAGAAGACTGAGGCCGAAAAAAAGAAGAAAGAAAAAGCCGAGAAAGAGGGTGTTAAGCTTTCGCATTCTGAAGAAACCGAGCTTACCGCTATCGAGGAAAAAGCCAATAAGCTTGGCTACAAGGTGGTCGTGCGCGTCCTTTATCTATCTAAGACCAAGGATAAAGCGACCGAGCGTATCCAAGCTGTCCTGGGTGCTTTTAAACAATTCAATACCACTAACCTAAATGGTTTCGAGGGTACTGGCCTGTATACTGGGCAGGATTTCCTGGACGCTTATCGTGCTAGACTATTTAACAACGCTGGCTTCATCCTAAATATCGAGGAACTAGCCAGTCTTTACCATCTACCACATGTCTCTGTAGAGACGCCAAATATTGCCTGGACTTCATCTAAAAAGGGCGAACCACCATCCAATATCGCGATCGTCGAAGACCCAAATGTGATAGACCCAGAATTGTCACCTTTAGGCACAACTACGTTCCGTAATGGGCAGAGACTATTCGGCATCAAGCGCGATGACCGTCGTCGTCATATGTACATAATCGGTAAGAGTGGTACTGGTAAATCCAGACTGCTCGAAAGCCTGGCTATTCGTGATATACAGCAAGGCGAGGGCGTGGCCGTGATTGATCCTCATGGCGAGCTAATCGATAGAATACTAAAGTTTATCCCGAAAGAACGTATCAAAGACGTTATCTATCTAAATCCAGCTGACAAGGATTTCCCAGTCGCATTCAATCCGCTGGAAAGTCCAGAAGGCATGCGCGAAGAAACAGCCAAAGGCTTTGTCTCTGTACTTAAACGTATGTTTGGTTTCTCCTGGGGCCCTAGATTGGAATATGTCCTGAATCACACCGTGCTGGCACTATCCGAAGTCGAGGGATCAACTATGCTTGGCATCGTCCGTATGCTAACCGACAGAACCTATCGCAACAAGATAGTTTCCCAAGTAACAGATCCTGTGGTTCAGATGTTTTGGCTCAAGGAATTTAGCTCATATAACGACAAGATGGCCACAGAGACAGTAGCGCCTATCTTGAATAAAGTAGGTCAATTTACTGCGTCTCCTATAATTCGTAATATAGTTGGCCAGCCAAAGAGCAGCATCGACTTCTCTGAAATAATGAATACAGGGAAAATATTACTAGTTGACCTATCGACCGGTAAGATAGGGGAGGTAAACTCGGAACTACTGGGCTCACTGATTATTACTAAGCTGCAGCTAGCAGCCATGCAACGCGCCTTTATGCCCGAGGAAGAGCGTAAAGACTTTTACCTATACGTTGATGAGTTCCAAAATTTTGCGACCGATAGTTTCGCGACTATCCTATCAGAAGCCCGTAAGTACCGCCTGTCCCTGACAGTAGCCAACCAATACATTGCTCAAATGGAAGAGACCGTCCGTGACGCCGTTTTTGGCAACGTTGGCTCTCTAGTATCATTCCGCGTTGGTGCGACAGATGCAGCCTATCTAGAGAAGGAATTTGAGCCTGTCTTTACCCAGAATGACATCATTAACCTAGATAACCGTCATATCTACCTAAATATGCTCATAGATGGCGTGACCACTGTGCCTTTCTCAGCTATGACACTAGAGTCGCCAAAAGTCACAGATGACCTATCCAGCGTTGTCATGGCCGTCTCCCGCGAAAAGTATGGTACTCCTCGTGAAAAAGTAGAAGAAGATGTACGACACTGGTACAACGTAGACTCTGTGATCGCTGGTGTAAATGCTAACGAAGCTCTCGGCAGTAAAATTGTGACACCCGCCAAAGCAGCCGAGCTTAAGGCAGAACCAAAAGCTGGACCTAAACCTGAAGTTAAACCAGAACCAAAATCTGAGCCTAAAAAAACAGAAAATATTAAAAAAGAAACTCCCAAAACTGAGACCTTTGCCGACAAGCTGAGCAAGGATGATTTACGTAAAATAATAAATGAAGTTACTAGACCAGCCAACAATGAAAAAATAGGGGAGCATTCCCCCGCTCAAGAGCTCGTTACACCTGCAGAGAAGGCGCAAGAAGCACCAAAGTCCTTCCAGCATAACGATGGGAAGGTCGTGAAAGAAATCGCCCCAGCTGACTTCGCAGGGCTGAAAGCCATTCACCCTAATGAAAAAATACAAATAACCAAAATCGCCAGCACCGAAGTCAAACCAGGTGAAACGATAAAATTTAATTAAATATATTTATCAGTATCAACTCAAATAGAATAGAAAAGAGCTACAACACTGGGGATAGAGAGCTCAGAAGGAAGGTATAGAGTATCTATAATATTTTTATCTGGTTTTGTACCCCTCCATCTGTAATGTTAGTAGTGTGTCGCACAATATATCTTGGACGACATTGGACAATCTGGCTAAGGGATGACTACTAGGTCATTATATTCACGTATTATTTATTGTATTATGGCTGTGTGAAGCCGTTTTGTGCTTGTTGGGTACTATTACCCAAACGTCATTCTGAACTCGTTTCAGAATCCCAGATAATACGTAATGGCAGATCCTGAAATAAATTCAGGATGACGTAATATGATATATTGTTCGAACAAAGTGAGAACTGCAATTCTCGGTTGGACACTCGAACAATAATTATTAATTAATAAATAATTATTTAATTTACTTACCGCCTCGCCCACCCAAGACAACTCCCCCTGTCTATTTATAAAAAATTCGATTGTCGATACGCAGATCTACGTACTCCAGACGCTTACCCTTGTTACGGACCTCCTCAAGTACTCGCACCAGACTAGTGAGTTCGTTTTTAGCAGTGCGACTAGTGTCAAAGTATACATACCAACCGGCGGCAGACGTAATCTTTAGATCGCTCACAATGTCTAGTATCTCAGCTTTTGCGACCTTGGAGCCAGTAGTACCCTCGAAGTTGCCAAAAATGTCCCTAGCGAAGGCTACGAAGGTACTCGGTACTATCTGTGTCCCAACTTGTACCGGAACATTCTTGGTATCGATAACCAGTGGCAGAGAAGCATACTTGTCTTCGTAGTTCGCCCACGCGTAGCCATTCTCATCTACCAAGTACTTGTGATCCAAAATTTGCCAAACAAAAATAGGGGACTTCTCTACTATTTCTATATAAATGCTATCCGGAAAACGTCGAATTATTTTAAAACTCTTTACTCCCGTAACGTCCCCTAGCCTACTCTGAAAATTAAAAAAACCGAAAGTAATAATATTATTATTTAGTATTCCCCTGCTACTGGCAACCACTCCATTTAGTTCGTCGCGGCTGACATATTTGGTATCGCTAAAGGTTACGTTCTTCACGTGGAAGTATGGAGACCAGAAGACAAAATATGCCGCAGCTCCAAGCAACACACAAAAAAGAAGCGGATAAATCCACCCAAAGCTCCTTTTCTCTCGTGTGTTCTCTGTTCTGGAGTAAAGTGAGGGTTGGCGGATACTCCGGGAACGAGGCTTCACGCGCTTACGTTCGCTCCTTTTCAACCTTCCCCTCCGTATCAGCGGTATCCTTGGCAAATTCAAAACCCAACTTATAGATTTCCCCCGATACTATCTTGGCAGCATCTGGAGTGGCCAGAGTACTAATCTTCTCGGACATTGCTCTCATCTCTTCGGGGTTATCAAAGAGATAATCTATCTTGCGAATCAGAGTCTTCGCACTTAAGTTATCCTGCAGCAGTAACATAGCGGCACCCATACGTGAAATGATTTTCGCATTACTAAGCTGATGGCTGTTTGCCGACGTGGAAAGTGGAATCAGGATCGTCGGACGATGTAGTGCAGCAAGTTCAGCGATGACGTTGTTCCCAGCTCTCGAGATCACCAGATCAGAAGCGGCATAGGCGTCCTTTAAATTGCCGGAGAGAAAGTTATACAAGAAATATCGCTTCTGAAGGTCCGAATCCAGTTTGGATGCCTGGAAACCTAGCCAATCATAATCGCGTTCCCCTGCCACATGAATAATCTGATACTTGGTGAGTAAGTCCTTCAGTGCCTCCGAGACAATCTGGTTAATCATCAGACTACCTTGACTACCCCCAATAACCATAATAGTGTGCAGATCAGGATCTAGCTTTAGTTCTTTAACAGCATTTTCTTTCTTGCCGCCATAAATGTCGTCACGGACTGGATTTCCCGAGTAGATTAGCTTCTCACGATCGATGTCTTGGTAGCTCTTTATCGGATAAGATACGCAAACTTTATCCGCTCGCTTCGCAAGCAGTTTGTTGGCAAGGCCCATTACGCTATCTGATTCATGGATAACCAGCGGGTAATGTAACGACTTGGCCGCAAGTCCCACCGGCAGACTGACGTAGCCCCCCTTGGCAAAAACCACATCTGGATCATATCCAGAGATTATCTCTCGTGCCTGAAAATAACCACGGATAAAACGAAACAAATCCGCTATATTTTTGAAGAGAGTGCTCGGATCGATAAGGTTCAGTATATTGCTCTGGTGATAGCGGCGAAATTTGCCAGCACTAATTGCGGCATACTTGATACCGGTTTGCGGAATAAATTTACTCTCTTGTCCGTCCTCAGAGCCGACGAAGAGTATTTCAACGCTTTTATCTAGTTTGGTGAGCTCGGTGACGACCGCCAATACCGGGGATATATGACCGCCAGTCCCGCCGCCCGAGACGAGTATTCGCATTACTTCCTCCAATTTCTGAATGTTTCGAGATATTAAGCAGTATTCCACAAGCCGCTAGCAACATCACTAGAGATGTTCCGCCGTAACTGATAAATGGCAACGGCACACCAGTAAGCGGCATCAGTCCCAGAATCGCCAGAATGTTGATAAACGACTGCGCTGCCACCCAGGTGGTGATACCAGTAGCGACCAGTCGCGCATATGTGTCTGGTGCTTCCTTTGCTATTTTATATCCCCTGAGCACAAAAAGCAAAATAATGAAGACTATCATGCCCGCACGGATAAGCCCAAGCTCCTCAGAAATAATAGCAAAGATGGAGTCTGTCGCTGCTTCAGGTAGATAGTTAAATTTTTGGATTGATCGACCAAAGCCGAGTCCAAAGATACCACCACTACCGATGGCGACTAGTGCCTGGCGAATCTGATACCCAGCTCCGGTACTGTCGGTACTAGGATTTAGAAATATCGTGAGCCTAGCCATACGATACGGCTCTACCACAATCAGTCCCCACATCGCCGCCGCACCAGCCATGACCAGGCCTATAAGATGTGTCACACTAGCCCCAGCCACCAGAAACATGATACCAGCTGTCGAGACAATGACAGAGGCCGTACCCATATCTGGTTGGATTAACACTAGACCGGCGATAACGCCCACAATTGCCAGGAATGGCAACGTGCCACGATAGAGATCGCGCACATCATTCCCCTTTTTCTCGAACCAAGACGCTAGGAATAGGATGAGTGCGAGTTTGATAGGCTCCGACGGCTGCAGGTTGGTAAAACCTAGATTTATCCATCTAGCTGCGCCATTGTGTTTGAAACCAACTCCCGGTAAAAAGACTGCGATCAAGAGCCCGATGGATAAAATCAGCAATATCGGCGATATTTTGGCCCAAAACCGATAGTCTATCTTTGAAAAAATGTAGAGTAGTACTAGACCAATACCCGCAGCTGCAAGCTGTGTGAAAAAGTAATAATTACTCTGTCCAGCAACCATGCGACTCATCACCACGGATGCAGAAGAAATCATAATCAGACCGATGATAGTGAGAACCGCAATCAAAACAATTAGCACAAAGTCGGGTCGGCCACTGCCTCCCCTCCTCTGGTCGCGCTTAATCTGGCTCCTGGCTACTGGCATTTACTGCGGGCCTCTGCCGATAAGAGCTATGACGACACCTGCAAAAGCAGTGATGGCGCCGATTATCCAAAATCTCATGGTTACTTTTGTCTCTGGCCATCCACTAGCCTCAAAATGATGATGAATCGGCGCCGACAGAAAGACTTTTTTGCCATGTCGAAGTTTTTTTGAAACTAGCTGGATGATGACAGAGAGTGTTTCGCCGACGAAAACGAATCCGATGATTGGCAATACCAAGGCAGTATTGGTAAGCATTGCAACTACGCCCAGAGTAGCTCCCAGCGCTACTGCGCCAGTATCACCCATGAAGAAACGAGCCGGAAAGATATTGAACCAAGTATATGCAAGTACTGCCCCAACAATGGTGGCACAGAAAGCCGCTATGCCAAAGTTTCCCTGGAAGAAAGCAATGATGGCGTAGGCGCCGAATGATGCTGACAACAGCCCGCCAGAAAGTCCATCGAGTCCATCAGTAATGTTGACCGCATTAGCAGTAGACGTTACCACGGCGATGAAGAGTGGTATGTAGAGCCAGCCGATAGTCAGATCGCCCCAAGCCGGAATGTGGATGATGTTAAATCCAAGTTTGTAGTAAAACCACCAGGCGCCAATACTAGCGAAGAGCAGTATCCAGGCCATCTTGAATTTACCCTTAATGCCAGCAATCCCACCTGGTTGAATACTATAATAATCGTCAAGCAGACCCATAAATCCAAGGGACACAAGCGTAAATAGCGGTAGCCACGTCTGTGCTCTGTCAAAGTTGAACACCAATGTGATTACGGCCACAACGCCCCATATAATTATACCCGCCATAGTTGGGATATTTCTTCTGTGCTTTGCCTCATGCAGTTTATGAAAAACCGGCGCTGCATCCTTGCCCCCTCCTATCCAAGCTGTTTCGTGAATTTGCTTCCACCATTTATATTTGTAGGCAAAGTAAGTGAATATCGGCGTAACAAGCAGCGCCAAGACAAAGCTGCCTGCTGACATTGCAAGCAAACGGATTATCTGCGGCATTACCGCCAGCTCATTTATAGTGATAAGTGGATTACTCATAGTTTTCCTTTCTTATTTTGCCACATTGGTCCTTGCCTCACAAGCAGTTCAGATGCGTTGTCCGAGTTTGCAAGAACATATTTAACGGCTTCTTCGGCGAAAACGCCATTCTGAGAGCCTTTGAATAAGATGACGTCACCTGGTCTTACCATAGAAACCAGGTATTCCCCTGCCAACCTGGCAGTGGCGAAGGCCTTTACGGGTGCTTTCTTTTTTCTCACCGCTGGATACATATACTTACCGGCAGTATCACCAATAATAATAACTTCATCAGCGGCTTTGGCGGCTAGTTCCCCTACTTCGCGATGAGCAATCTCGGTATAATGTCCGAGCTCATTCATAGAACCAAGGACGGCTATCTTGCGCTTTCCTGGATAATCAGCCAACACCCGAAGCGCAGCCTTGGCTGATTCTGGATTTGAATTGTATGAATCATCAATAATTACGCTACCATTTACACCAAGAATTACATTCATTCTGCCTCGTTCAGGAGTAAGTTTTGCCAATTTTCCAATAAGAGATTGTATATCATGACCCATGAGTAGTCCCACTAGTAATGCCGATAAATACGATGGTATTAGCTGTGGCGCGGCAACCGGAATATTTACATGATATTTGTCCCCCTTCCAGCTAATGTCAAAAACCATACCGTGATCATTAAATTTTACATTGTCATAGACCAGGTCTGCACCCTCTCGACCGAAGCTTTTCACTCGTGCTTTGGTCATAGCAGCCATTGGTTTGACATATTTATTCTCAAAATTCAGGATTGCAAAATCACTGGACTCAAGACAAGTCACCAAGCGTGCCTTCTCTGCTGCAATCACTTCTACGGAATAGAAACCAGCCAGATGAGCCGGCAAAACTGTCGTAACTATGGATATATGAGGTTTCGCAAAACTGGTCAGATAGTCAATGTCACCGGGTTTATCGGCTCCAAATTCCAACACAATTTTGTGATAAGGAGCTGGTATAAATAGCTTCCCTAGCATTTTTATAAAGACAGTGAACCATGCAATCAAATTACGAGGATTATTTGGCACCTTTTCACGAAATATGGCTAGCGGCACGCCGAATTCAGTGTTATAAGCCTCTGTAGGCACGTAAATTTCCGAAGAAGGCAACAATTGACGCAAAGTAACTTTGGCTGTGGTTTTGCCAGCGCTGCCAGTAATAGCTATGATTTCGATGTTTTTAAACCTCAAATAGGCCCGCGACAATAGTCGGAGCTTCCAAAGAATAAGTTTTTTGATCATTCCTGCCATTACTGCACCTTTTCTGTCGGCGGTATCTGATAGTATTTTAACAGATAATCGAGCATTGTCCCAACGACAGGGGCGGCAGTACTCTCTGCCCATTGGACGCCTTTTGGGTTATCAATCTTGGCAAGGACCACAAAGTTCGCATTTTCAGCTACCGGAAAACCGACAAATGTACCAATATTTGCCCCATCTACATATCCTGTCCCGTCTGCCTTGACCACTTGAGCCGTACCGGTCTTGCCAGCAATCTTGTACCCCGCTACCTTCGCCTGATAACCATGACCTTCTTCGACAACATTTATAAGCATCTTTTGCATGTCAGCAGCAGCCTTCTCGCTGATTACTGTTTCAACAGGCTTGCTACTGGTTGTTTGTGTCTTTCCGTTGGCATCAACGGTTTTGTCAACGATGTAAGGCTTCATCATCTTGCCATTATTGGCGATTACCGCGTAAGCATTGAGCATTTGCAATGCAGTCGTAGAAATACTTTGCCCAAAGCTCATGGTGGCATAGCCATGTTCAGTAAATTCTGCCGGCTTATAAACCTTTCCGGCCGCTTCCCCATCAAATTCTATGCCCGTAAGCTGGCCAAAACCAAATTTCTTAATATAACTGTAGAATAGATCTTTGCCTAGTTTCTGCTCGACAAAAGTAGTCCCAGTGTTCAATGATTGTGCCAAAACGTAAGTCATCGTCTGAACTCCATGAGCTCCAGGCGTAGAATTGCTGATCTTGTTCCCGTCGATTACAAGGTAACCATTATCTGTATATGTTGTGTCTGGGGTTATTCGTCCGCTGTCGACTCCGGCAGCGAGAGTAACTGCCTTAAAAACAGAACCTGGTTCATAGAGATCCGTCACCGCTTTGTTCTTGAATATAGAATAGTCTTTTACAGAGGCGTATGCGTTCGGGTTGAAACTTGGACCATTAGCCATGGCAAGTATTTTGCCACTTGTCTTGTCCATCACGATCACCTGGCCGCTATCAGCAGAAAAATTCTTTATTGTATCGGCAAGAACGGTTTCTGCCTTTGCCTGAATATAGCGATCAATCGTCAGGTAGATGTCGGAACCTTCAACGGCCGCCGTTGAACCGCTTGTCCCGAATGCAATCTTCACACCGTTTGCATCCGTCTCTTCATTCAAATAACCATTTTTACCTTTTAGAATGTCATTAAAATACTGCTCAATACCATAATTACCGCTGCCTTCATTATCTACATATCCGAGCAAAGACGCAGCTAAAGTGTTCTCTGGATAGAAGCGCCAGTTTTCTGATTGCAGATAAACACCCTTTAAGTTTGCAGCCGTCACCCGATCACTCTGATCTTTGGTCAGTTTGTGCATAATGATGACATATACGGCCTGATCGTTAAATTTCGCGGCGACGTCCTCGGCCTTCAAGCCGGTAATGTCTGCAAGCTTCGCTACCGTGTCATCCTTGTTCTCTATCTCCTCTGGATTGATGTAGAGCAGGTTCAGAGCCTGGTTGCTGGCAAGCAGAGATGGTGTGCCAGAAATGGTGTCATATGCAAATATCTGCCCTCTCCTAGCATAAATAGTGTCTTTGAAGGAGTGTTGCGCAGTG
>Ga0209540_10003175_pt1 | contig 11345 bp, 11 predicted proteins | sample BarGraIncu01121A_FD_184501 | JGI IMG/M metagenome (GOLD analysis project Ga0209540, IMG submission 184501) | Arctic peat soil microbial communities from Barrow, Alaska - Barrow Graham LP Incubations 011-21A (SPAdes) (version 2) | ecosystem: Environmental > Terrestrial > Soil > Wetlands > Peat... | reverse complement strand
GCCGTCCCCCGGGACACCGGGTACATCAGGTCCAGCACCCGCTGCCCCGTATGCAGCGGGACCACCTCTGTGAGCCGGCCCCGGAACGGGCGTGGCCGTCTCACCGGCCAGCGCTGCGCAAGATGTACCTCGTGGTCACCGATCCGAGCGACCACGTCCAAAGCATGAACCTGGCTCTCGGACGCCAGCCAGGTCACCTCACCGGAGACCCCAGATGGCACCAGCACCCTGTGCTCCACCGAACCGGTTCCCGGAACCGTGCCCAGAACATCCCCGGGCAAGACGCGGGCACCAGCCGCGGCCGCCGGCACGAAGGTCCAGCTCCGGGCGAGGGTGGCCGGATCATCCTGGGTGGAGCCGGCACGGTCAGGGGTCAGCCACAGCGGCGCGGAGGACAACGGCCGCATCAGTCCATCGAAGACCTGACCAAGCAGGCCTGGCCCCAGCAGCGCGGACAGCTGGTTGCCGGTGGCCTCGGCGGTGTCTCCGGCCTTGAGCCCGCCGGTGTACTCGTAGGCCTGCAGTATTGCCCGGGTGCCCGCAATGGCCACCGTCTCGGCGCTGATGCGCTGGGGACCCACAGCCACGAGCTCCAACATGGACACTCCAGCCACACCGTCAACTTCCACCAAGGGGCCGCTGATCCGGACAACCGTGCCGGCGCGGCCGGGTGCTAGCGCGCCCACAGCTCACGGACTTCCTGAGCCATCGACTCGAGCGTCCTGGTGGCCAGAACCGGCAGTGACAGGTCCAGGCGGCGCGAACCCGCCTCGGCGACGACACCGCCTTCAGGGCTCTCGGCGACCGTTGCCTCCGGCCCGAGCACAGCATGGCTCTGCTCGGTCAGCCGGGCCAGCAGGGCGGGGTATCGCGGGTCAGTCCTCAGCTCCACCGCGGACTCCCGGACCTGCCGCTGCAGCTCCAGCCGCAGGGCATTGCGCCGTGTCAGCACCGTCTCGTGGGCCGCCCGGCGTGCGCGGGCAGAACGTAGGACTGCCTGCGACCGGGCCGTGGCCGTGCCTTCCTCGGCCGCGGCTACGAGAATCCGGTCAGCCTCGTGCCGCGCCGCATCCAACAGGGCCAGGGCCTGCTCGCTGGTGTCCCTCCGGATGTCTGCGGCCTCCCGCTGTGCGGCGGTGAGCAGCGATCCGCGAACCGGGGCAAGAGCGGCAGCGGAACGCTGCGGAAGCCCCATCATGAGGGCAGCACCACGGTCATGGGTGAGTGCGGATCTGCCAGGACGGCACCCAGCACTGCGGCCGCCCAGGGCGTCAGGATGACCACTGCGGCATCATCCTGCAGCGCAGTCCAAGCCCGGCGCACCTCATCGTCAGTCTCGGCAGCGTGGATGCTGGCTCCGGCCAGCCGGAATCCCTCCAACAGTGACTGCTCGCCCAGAGCGGCGACGATGTCTGGCATGCACTCGTCCCTGCCCTCAAGCCTTGCCGATGAGGATGATGGCGATGATCAGGCCGTAGATGGCGATGCCTTCCGCCAGACCGACGACAACCATGGCACGCCCGAAGATCTCGGGGCGTTCGCTCATGGCCGCCAGCGCGGCTGATCCCGTGTAGGCGACGGCGAACGCCGCACCGATGGAGGAACCGGCAACGGCGATGGCCGCGGCGATGAGGGCTGAACCACCGGCACCTCCGGAGGTGCTGGCGGCCGCCGCGACGGCGGCAGGTGAGACCCCGCCGGAGGCCGCTGCGGGGCCGGCGTTCAGCGCGGTTGCCAGGAGGGCCAGCGCGCCCGCCATCACCGCTGCGTTGATGCCCACCAGAAGCTTGAGGCCTGACTTCCGCCGGCGTCTCACGAACACCATGGCTCCGATGGTGGCCACAACGAACACGGGAATGGTGCCAAGCCAGAGATTCACGGGTGCCGCCCTTCGGTGGAACTGCCGGAGTAGATGTCAGGGGATGCCTCATGGGAGCTTGCCGGGGACGGATCCGGTGCCCAGGGACGGAACGGCCGCCCCTCCGACTGGAAGACACGGGAGAACAGCTCGTAGTACTCCAGCCGTAGGGCCTGGATCCCGGCCACCAGCGCTTCAAGAGAGAAGGTGACCACATTGCCCAGAACGAACACGAGGATGGCCGCCAATGCCGACAAGCCCGGGGCCCACAGGGCCGTCGTCCCGTTCCAGACAACCATCATCAGCGCTGCGTGGGTGAGCCCGAAGGCGGCCAGCCGCGCGAACGAGATCACGTTTGACCCCAGACGGATCACGGTGTCCACCAGCTCGACGACAGCCTGGATCGTGCCAGTCCCGCCACCACCTGCTTCGACCAAGAGCCCGGTGAAGATCAAGGCGAGTGCGACAACTGCGAGTACGGCGGCGGCCACGACCAGCGGCACGATGCCCGCTGTGAGCCCCCAGCCAAGCAACCCGACGGCCACGAACAACAAGGAACCGGCGAGGCCGGAGCGGGCATACAGGGCGTAGCCCCAGCCGCCCTCCCTGAACCGATTGACGGTGCCCAAGACGTAGGCACCCGCCAGCAGGACGGCTCCGAAGACCAGGGCGGCGAGCAGCACCGGGATGGGGTTTGACAGGGGGTCAAGCCACGGCACGGGCACCAGCCCTGTGGGGCCGAAGCACTCGCCATACAGGGCGCCGAAGACCATCGAGGCCAGCCCGGCGCCGACCACGAACCACCAGGTCTTGTTCAGCTTCTCGAGCTTCCTCACCCTGCCGCTGCGCAGGAGCAGGCCGCCAAGCAGCAGCATCGCCCCTTGGCCCACGTCACCGAACATCATGCCGAACATGACGACATACGCCAGCCCGGCCATTCGGGAGGGGTCCACGTCGACATACGGCACCGTCCCATAAGTGTCGACCAGCATGCTGGAGACCCGTTCCTGCCCCGTGCCGGTCAGCAGGGTGGGCGGCTGCACCCCGCGCGGACGGGCCAGTGGGACGACGGCGGCTCCGCGGGCTGCCAGCGTCGCCGCCAGAGCAGGCAGCTCACGGGTGGGAGCCCAGCCCACCAGTCCGGCGGTGGGACCAGAGACGACGGCGCAGTCCACCGCCCTGTCGAGCTCCCCGGGTCCGGTGCCGGGGGTATAGGGAAGGTCCAGCTCGACGGACCTGCTGCGGGCCACTTCCACGAGCATGCCGCGACAGCACGGGGCCAGCGCCACCAAGGCCACCCGCTCCATCCGGACAGGGCTGAGGGACTCACGCCACGGCATCGAGCACCTCACTTGATCCGGTGCCGACGGCGGCGGCTGCCAGAGCTGCACGAACCCGCCACGCGTCCATCGCCAGAACGGCAATGGCGCCAAGGACCACATCCGGGCCAGGCTGGGAGCCTCGCAACAAGCGAAAGCCGTCGACCTCCACCGCCGCCCGCATCCCGGCGTCTGCCCGCCACAGCTCTTCGGGGGCCTCAATGCCGCGGAGCACGGGCTGCGCCGACAACGGCAGGGAAGCTCGCAGCTCTGCCAGGTTTCCAGCCGTCTCCCACGTCCGACCCAGGATGGGGCGGACAAGCTGGAGTATGCGCGGTGCGGGCACGGCGGCGTCGACCAGCAGGATCCGGGCCGCGATCAGGACACAGGCCGCCTCCACCCAGGGCCGCGCCGCCGACGCGACGGCAGCGAGCCTGCGCAGCCACACCAGCGTCAACACATCCCGCAGGGCGGCCGTGCCTCCCGACCCCGCGCCGTCCGACCCCGGGTCCCCCCAGGGGGAGCTGCGCAGGGCCTCGGCCAGCTCTTCGGCGGAGGCCACCGTCCGCAGCCGGGGCCAGACAGTTGCGAGCGCCCCGAGGTCGAAGGGGTTGTCTGCCGCCGCGCCGCCGTCCAGCCGGCGGGCCAGAGCCACGATGTTGTCACGTTCAAAGGCACCGGCCGCGGCCCGGACAAGGCGGGTACCACGGGCCGGCATCCACCCAGCCAGCACCCTGAGCTGCCACAGCACGGTGTCACGGGTGGCCCGTTCAGCGACAGCCAGATCGGTGCAGCCTGCCAGCCGGTCGGCGTACCCGGTATCCGCGAGCATGAGGAGCGCATCCGCAAGGCTGTGCTGCTCGGCGAGTCTGCGGCTGCCGCCCGCCCCAACCCGGCGCTGCGCCATGGACCGGGCCCGGACGGATGCTGCAACCCAGTCGGCACTCATGATCGCTGGGCCGGCTGCCCGGACGTCAGCTGATCCGACAACAGGTTGGCAATGACCCTCCGGACAGTGCCGGGAAGCACAGCCGCCCCGGCCTCTTCCAGGTCGTCTGCTTCTCTGTGGGCTTGGGCAAGCACCAGGGCATCCTGCTCTGAGGCGGTCTGCTCCACACGTGCCGCGGCGCGGGCACGCTCTGCACCCGCGTCGAGCCGGGCTTGGGCAATGATGGCCGCCGCCTGTTCTTGAGCACGGGACAGTGTCTCGTCCGCCTCCCTCCGGGCCTCCTCGACCAGCTCGCGGCAGGACTGCACGTCTGCGGCGAGGGCAGCGAACACGGGTGCCAGCTCGGCAGCAGGGCCCTGGTCATCGGCGGCCGGGACGCCCGCCGGACCCGCTGGGCCGGGCGCACCCACCGGGCGGAACCGGTCCAGGATGTTGAGCCGTGCCATGACGCCTCCCCCAGGAACGTGGAAACGCTCTGATCCTATGGCGACGCAGGCCCCAATAAGTAGGTCAAGATCCTAATGACACCGCAGGTCCGACCGCATAAAGTTCAATCACGGGATCATGTGGCGATCGCTTCGCACACCGCGATCGTTGACTCGACCCGGATCTGCCGAGGAGGTCGCGAACATGTCGAAAGCCTTCGATCTGACCGCATCCACGGGAACAGGGCCGGGCGCGCGTCGAACGATCGAACGCGCCCCGGGGCGACCCCCGCTGATCGGCAACTATGAGGAACGCTGCAAGACCTTCACGTGGGACGAGGCCCGGCGGTGGGTCGACGGGCTGCCGGGTGGGTGCCTCAACATCGCCCACGAGGCGGTGGACCGACAAGCCGCCGCAGGCCTGGCCGATCAGGTCGCGCTGCGGTTCCTGGACCGGACGCGCCCCACGCAGGAGCTGACGTACGCCGAGCTCCGCGAGCTGACCGACGCGTTCGCCATCGCGTTGCGGACCCTGGGAGTTCGTCCGGGCGAGCGGGTCACCACGCTGCTCGACCGCTCGCCGGCTCTGTACATCACAGCCTTGGGCGCGCTGAAGAACGGGAGCGTCTACTGCCCGCTGTTCCCCGCCTTCGGCCCGGGGCCCGTCCGGGAGCGACTCGAGCTGGGCTCGGTACGCGTGCTGGTGACCGATCCCGAGGCCTACCAACGCAAGGTGGCGCCGATCCGCGACAGCCTCACTGCCCTCGAGTTCATCCTCATCGTCGACGACAGGAGCGAGGCGGCCGACCCTGCGACACCCCCGCCCGCGACACCGCTCCCGGAGGGAACGCTCTCCTGGTCGGAGACGATGACCGCCGCGAGATCGGTGCGCCGCCGTGACGGGTTCACCATCGCAGCCACCCGGCCGCAGGACCCGGCACTGCTGCACTTCACCAGCGGCACCACCGGCAGGCCCAAGGGAGCAGTGCACGTCCACGAAGCAGTGGTCGCTCATCACGCCACCACCAAGTTCGCCCTCGACCTGCGCCCCGGGGACATCTTCTGGTGCACGGCCGACCCCGGCTGGGTGACTGGCACGTCATACGGCATCATCGGCCCACTGACCTGCGGGGCGACCGTGGTGACCGACGCGGCCGACTTCGACGCGAAGCGGTGGTACCGCATCCTGGAGGAACAACAGGTGGCAGTCTTCTACACCGCCCCCACCGCCCTGCGGATGCTGATGCGCAAGGGTGCCGACCTGGCCCACGAGTACGACCTGTCGGCGCTGAAGCATATCGTCAGCGTCGGGGAGCCACTCAACCCCGAGGCGGTCTTCTGGGGACTCGAGGCGTTCAACCTGCCGGTCCACGACACGTGGTGGCAGACCGAGACCGGCGCGATCATGATCAGCAACTATCCGGGTATGCCGATCCGCCCGGGCTCGATGGGGCGGCCGATGCCCGGCGTCGAGATCGCGGTGCTCGAGCGGGGCGAGGACGGGCGGGCCGACGTCGTCGAAGGCAAGGTCAGGGTGGTGGCCAAGCCGGGGGTCGACGGAGAGCTGGCGTTGCGGCCGGGCTGGCCGTCCATGTTCCAGGCATACCTCAACGACCCCGACCGGTACGCGCAGGCGTTCGCCGACGGGTGGTACATGACCGGCGACGTGGCCCGCATCGACGAGGACGGCTTCGTGTGGTTCGTGGGCCGGGCAACCGACGTCATCAAGTCCGCGGGCCACCTGGTCGGGCCCTTCGAGGTGGAGAGCGCGTTGATGGAGCACCCCGCGGTGGCGGAGGTGGGTGTCATCGGCAAGCCCGACCCGCTGGCCGGCGAGATCGTCAAGGCGTTCGTGACGTTGCAGGCCGGGTACGAGCCGAGCGAGAAGCTGCGCCGCGAGCTGATCATGTTCGGCCGTCACAGGCTGGGCTCGGTCGCCCCGAGGGAGATCGCCTTCGACCCGGCCCTGCCGCACACTCGCAGTGGCAAGGTCATGCGCCGGCTGCTCAAGGCACGCGAGCTCGGGCTTCCCGAAGGGGACCTGTCCACGGTGGAGCCACCGTCATGACCGCCGGTGACAAGAGCGCCGGGAACGGGCACACCGGCCGTAAGCCGTCATCGCGCCGCCGAGCCACGGCCACAGAAAGGACTGCAGTGACAGCAACAAGCCGCACGACTGACACAGCCGCTTCCGCAAGGACAGCGCCGGACCCCGCGAACCTGCTGCGACAGATGATGCGCATCCGCCGCTTCGAGGAGAAGTGCGCCGAGCTGTACAGCGACACGAAGATCCGCGGGTTCCTTCACCTGTGCATCGGCGAGGAGGCGACCGCGGTGGGACTGATGTCGGCGCTGACGTCCGGCGACGCAGTGGTGTCCACCTACCGCGAGCACGGGCACGCCCTGGCCCGAGGGGTACCGATGAACTCGGTCATGGCGGAGATGTTCGGCAAGGTCACTGGCTGCAGTCGCGGACGAGGCGGGTCGATGCACCTCTTCGATGCGACGCGCCGTTTCTACGGCGGCAACGCGATCGTCGCGGGGGGTCTGCCAGTTGCGGTAGGGCTGGCCCTGGCGGACCACATGAACGCCCGGCCCAACGTGACCGCGTGCATCTTCGGCGACGGCGCCATGGCTGAGGGCGAGTTCCACGAGAGTGCCAACCTGGCCGCCCTCTGGAAGCTGCCGGTGCTGTTCTGCTGCGAGAACAACCGCTATGCGATGGGCACCGCGCTAGCCCGGGAGCACGCCCAGACCGACCTCGCCACCCGCGCGGCGTCCTACGGCATGATCGCCTGGGCGGTGGACGGCATGGACGTCGAGGCGGTCGCCGAAGCCACCCGGCGCGCGGTCGACGAGATCCGGGGCGGCGGCGGGCCCTGCTTCTTGGAGCTGCGCACCTACCGGTTCCGGGCGCACTCGATGTATGACCCTGACCGCTACCGCGAGAAGTCCGAGATCGAGCAGTGGAAGCAGTCGGACCCGATCCCTGCGCTCGCCGGACGGCTGCAGTCCCGGGGCGCCCTGACCGACGCGGACGTGGTCCGCTGGGCAGCCGAGATCGAGGCCGAGATCAAGGCCGCCATCGCCGCGGCCGAGGAGGCCGGTCTAGAGCCGGTGGCCGACCTGACCCGGTTTGTCACCAGCCCGCAGGACAGCGTTGGAGGCCCGACATGACGAAGCCCACAGCCGCAGCCACAGCTGCCGCACCGGCCACCGGCGTCGCCACCGAGGGTCTGCAGACCACCTACCGCGAGGCCCTGCGGGAGGCCCACCGCGACGCATTGACCCGCGACCCGCGGGTATTCCTGATGGGTGAGGACGTCGGCCGTTACGGCGGGTGCTTCGCGGTCAGCCTGGGACTGCTGGAGGAGTTCGGCCCGGAGAGGATCCGCGACGCCCCCTTGTCCGAGTCGGGGTTCACCGGTGCCGGGATCGGGGCCGCCCTGGGCGGGATGCGGCCGATCGTCGAGATCATGACCGTCAACTTCAGCCTGCTGGCCATGGACCAGATCCTCAACAACGCCGCGACCCTGCTGCACATGTCGGGGGGGCAGCTGCCGGTTCCGCTGGTGGTGCGGATGACCACCGGGGCCGGGCGACAGCTCGCAGCCCAGCACTCGCACAGCCTGGAGGGCTGGTACGCGCACATCCCGGGCTTGAGGGTGCTGGCGCCGGCCACCATCGAGGACGCGCGAGGCATGTTGTGGCCCGCGCTGCAGGACCCCGACCCGGTGCTGATCTTCGAGCACAGCTCGCTCTACAACCTCACCGGGACCCTGCCAGCCGGCGCCGCCCAGGTGGACATCGCGCGCGCCGCCGTACGACGTGCTGGCACAGACGTCACCATGATCACGTACGGCGGCAGCCTGGGCAAAGTGCTCACAGCGGCGGAAGCGCTTGCTGAGGAGGGGATCCAGGCTGAGGTCATCGACCTCAGGGTGCTGCGACCGCTGGACGACGAGACCATCCTGGCCTCGGTGAGGAGCACGCACCGGGTGGTCATCATCGACGAGGCGTGGCGGACCGGCAGCCTGTCCGCGGAGATCGCCGCGCGGATCGCCGAGCAGGCGTTCTACGACCTGGACGCCCCGATCGAGCGGGTGTGCGGCGCAGAGGTGCCCACGCCGTACGCCAAACACCTCGAGGACGCCGCGTTGCCCCAACCGGCGGACATCGTGGCAGCGGCTCGTCGAGCTGTGGCCCCCAATGAGTGAGTTTCGTATGCCGTCCCTCGGGGCGGACATGGACGAGGGCACCCTGCTGGAGTGGCTGGTCAGGCCCGGGGACGCCGTTCATCGCGGTGACATCATCGCCGTCGTCGACACCGCCAAGTCCGCGGTCGAGGTCGAGTGCTTCGCCGACGGGATCGTCGAGGCGCTGGTGGTCGATCCCGGCCAGGTCGTGCCCGTGGGCGCCGTGCTGGCCCGGCTCGCAGAGAGCGCGGCGTCCGCGGGACCGTCCGGGACCGCACCCTTGAAAGCCGCTCCACCACGTAAGCAGCCACCCGAGCCTCAACCACCCGAACAACCACCCGAGCAACCCCGCGAGCCGGCGTCGTCCGCGACGACACCAGTTGCGCCGTCACCGCTCGTCCGGCGGCGCGCTCACGAGCTCGGCATCGACCTGGCCACAGTCCGCGGCAGCGGCGAGGGCGGGGTCGTGACCCGCCATGACCTCGAAGAGCTCGCACACCGCGCGGTCTCTCGGCCCCGCGTGTCTCCGCTGGCCCGACGGCTGGCCAAGGCTGCTGGGGTCGACCTCACGACCGTGCCCGGCACGGGGAGCGGTGGAGCGATCCAAGCCGACGACATCCGGCGGGCGACGACGGCTGGTACGCCGAAGACCGAAGCGGCGGACGACCAGGTGCCAGAGCGCCACGCCACGAGTGGCCACGCCCCCGACCAGCGCACCACCGCCGAACGCGCGGCCGACCAGCGCGCCGCCGACATGCGCAACAGCATCGCAGCCCTGATGTCCCGGTCAAAGCGCGAGATCCCGCACTACTATCTGTCAACCACAGTCGACCTGCAACGCGTCAGCGAGTGGATGAAGGAGCGCAACCGGGAGCTGCCCGTCGGCGAGCGCATGGTGCCGTCAGCGGCACTGCTCTCGGCCACCGCACGAGCAGCCCGCGAGGTGCCTGCGCTCAACGGTCACTGGATCGACGGCGAATTCCGCCCGGCCCAGGATGTCGACCTCGGACTCATCCTCTCGCTGCGCAGCGGTGGCCTACTGGCCCCGGTGCTCAAAGCCGCCGACACCCTTGACATCTCACAGGTGATGGCGCTCATGCGGGACCTGACCCGTCGGGCCCGTACCGGACGGCTTCGGGGTTCCGAGCTGAGCCAGCCGAGCATCAGCGTGTCCAACCTTGGCGACCAAGGCGTGGAGAGCGTGCTGGGCGTCATCTATCCCCCGCAGGTGGCCTTGGTCGGATTCGGCGCGGTGACGCCACGCCCGTGGGCGATTGACGGTCTGCTCGGGATCAGGCCGCTGGTGACGGTGACACTCGCTGCGGACCACCGTGCCACGGACGCGGCAACCGGTGCGCGCCTGCTCAAGGCCATCGACAGGATCCTGCAAACCCCGGAGGAACTATGACCCCTGACCAGGCCCGCGCCATGCTGGAGACCACGCTGCGCGAGATCGTCCCCGATGCCGACCTGTCGACCTTGGCGCCTGGAGCCGACCTGCGGGACACCTTCGAGCTGGACTCCCTGGACTTCGTCGAGCTGGTGGACAGGCTCAGCACCCGTGCCGGCTTCCGGATCGAGGAGGACGACGCCGACGGCATGCGCAGCATGAACGCCGCCATCGACTTCCTGGTAGCCCACACGTCCTCGTAGCCCACACGGAACACACGGGTGACGAGAATCGGTCATCGACGTCTGGTCGCCACGGGCAATGTGCTCAGTCTTCGAAGCGGGGTCGCAGCGGGTAGGAGCTCTCGCCGAGATCATCCGTTCTCGTGGCGAGGACCTGGTGCAGCTGGATGCCGTTGCGTTCAAAAGCCAGCCGTGAACCGGCCATGTACAACCCCCAGATTCTTGCCGTCGCGAGATCGGCTTCGGCGACGCATTCGTCCCAGTGTTCTTCGAGGTTCTCACCCCAGCGCTGCAAGGTGCGGGCGTAGTGCACCCGGAGGTTCTCCTGGTGCTGCACCTCGAGGCCGGCGTCCTCCATCGCGCACACGATGTCGCCAGAGCCGGTGAGCTCTCCGTCAGGGAAGACGTACCTGCCGATGAAGCCGCGCCGGGCCAACCCGGGGTGGCAGTTGTCAGGGCGGGTGATGCCGTGGTTGAGCAGCTGGCCACCGGGACGCAGCCGGGACCGCAGGAACCGGAAATATTCCGGGTAGTTGCTCACGCCGATGTGCTCGATCAACCCGATGGAGCTGACTGCGTCGAACCCGGTCTCGGTGACGTCACGGTAGTCGAGGTGACGGACCTCGACGAGGTGGTCCAGGCCCTCTGCAGAGTTGCGTTCTCGAGCCCAGCTGGCCTGTTCGGCAGACAGGGTGACGCCCAGCACCGATACCCCGTAGTTCTTCGCGGCGTGACGCACCATGCCACCCCACCCGCAGCCGACGTCGAGCAACCGCATGCCGGGTTGCAGACCCAGCTTGCGGGCGACCAGGTCATGTTTGTGCTCCTGGGCCTGCTCCAGGGTCGCGTCGTCGGTCGGGTAGCAGGCGCAGGTGTAGGCCATGGACGGACCCAGGACCAGCTCGTAGAAGCGGTTCGACACGTCGTAGTGGTGCTTGATGGCGCCAGCGTCACGACGTTTGGCGT
>Ga0209540_10003174_pt1 | contig 11347 bp, 8 predicted proteins | sample BarGraIncu01121A_FD_184501 | JGI IMG/M metagenome (GOLD analysis project Ga0209540, IMG submission 184501) | Arctic peat soil microbial communities from Barrow, Alaska - Barrow Graham LP Incubations 011-21A (SPAdes) (version 2) | ecosystem: Environmental > Terrestrial > Soil > Wetlands > Peat... | reverse complement strand
CATGACACTAGCGGGGTATTCGACTGAAATAAAAACTCCACATATAACAATCCGGGATTTAGATTTAGAAGTTGGAAACAATATGTCAGAATCTAACAAGGCGCCAAATTTCATCGCCAATGTATTAAAACTTGTATCCGGAAGTGTTACTGCACAGATCTTAGGCATACTTCTTGTACCTCTAATCACCAGGATTTACAGTCCTGACGATTTAGGAATTTTTCAGCTGTTTCTCTCAATATCTGGCATATTAGCAATCTTCTCTACTTATTCATATCAGTTCGCGATCATGTCACCAAAAACAGAGGAAGACTCTGCAAACGTTGCTGTCCTCTGCGCGATATTAGTAACTATTACATCTTTACTCACAGCCGTAGTAGTGTTATTCCTTCCAAAAGATATTGAGTACATGCTCAATGCTCCGGGAATTTCAAAATATTTAATTTATGTTCCAGCAATAACATTCTTTAATGGTATTTTTTTCGTGCAGAACTACTGGCTTTCAAGAAAGATCCGTTTCGGAGTCATAGCAGGATCCAGAATTTTAAATACTGTTTCAACCAAAGCATTCCAGTTAGCTATCCCTATCTGGAATGTTTCTCCATTCGGCCTGATAGCGGGATATGTCGTAGGATACGGATGTACAGACCTTTTCATGCTCAAGGACATAAAACAGGACTTGAAGGTCTTCAGGAAAATCTCATTGAAAAAAATGAAAGAAATGGCTATTCAGTATAAAAATTTCCCTTTGTTTACTTCCTGGTCTACACTTGCAAACACGATTTCGCCGCAGGTACCTTCCTTTTTGCTTGCATACTTTTACGGGACAAGCGTTGTCGGGTATTTCTCACTTGCAAATCAGGTAGTTAATATGCCCATGGGACTTCTAGGCACCGCTATACAGCAGGTGTTTTTCCAGAAAATCAGTGAGGTGAAAAACGGAAATGAGAAGGGAGACATGAAGGTCATCGTTGGCGAGGTTTACAAAAAGCTAATTTTAATAGGAATATTCCCAATGATACTCTTGGTGATCATGGGTGAAGAGATATTTACATTTGCTTTTGGAAAAAGCTGGTATATATCAGGTACATATGTAAAGATCCTTGTTCCATGGATATTCCTTGTCTTCCTTTCCTCGCCTATTTCAACTCTCTATAGCGTATTCGAGAAACAGAGAGTCTGGTTTACCTTCAGTATGATTCTCTTAATCTCAAGAGTCGTGGCATTGGTTATAGGGGGAACTTATGGAAGTCCTGAGTTTGCTCTTGGCTTGTTCAGTCTTACAGGAGTTTTGTTCTGGCTCTGGAACAATGCATATCTACTAAACCTTGCAGGGATTAATAAAATGGAAAGCGTAAAGATCCTTATTAAGTATACGGCGATCGGCGTAATCGTTTCGATCCCATTAATTCTGCTGGAAGTACTCTCTGCGAACTTTTATGTTATCCTCCTTGCAGCAGTGATCATAACGCCTATCTATTATGGTATAACCCTGCATGATGATCCTACATTCAAAAGATTATTCTCGGCCTTCCTTGTGAACATAAAGAGCAAAATCTGAAAATGAAATCAAACTTTTAGAGAGTTTGCAGAAGAGAAGGCATATTTTCAGTCCGAAAAAAGAAGCAAGGAAAATTAAAAAAGTGATTTAGGGAAAATCCAATTTTTATATTTTTAAGACTATCTGTCATTCTCTCAGTCAGTATCCTGATGAGTGCTTTTGTATAAAGTTTTCATGATTGAGTACTTTTTGCTCTCCAGAGTTACACTATAATAAGGTACTAGTTCAGGAGAAAAGCCGATGATAAAATCCGCAAATCTGGGAACATTTCCTGCCATAACATTCATGTATTCAAAATTTCTGGACTTCGAATCAAGAAACTCATTATAATAGAGAAGAGCATTAGGGCTCATCCGGCTAAAGGACGGATTGAGGGCAGAAGACCAGGTAACTGTGCATTTTTTTCCATAAAGGTTAAGATGCGCTGCTACTGCTTCTCCCTCAGGGGTTTCGGAAACGAACATATAACCAATGTCTTTTTCCCTAATCAGATTAAAAACTCTTTCGAAAAACTCCTTTGGCACTGGAAGTTCCATGTTTTGTTTCTCATAGACTTTCGAAAGCAGACCATAATAGGTTTCCAGGTCATTCCATACCCTTGTCTTGAGCCCCGCCTCATCTGCGGATTTAAGTTCCCTCCGAATCTTCCTTGAAACGTTATTATCAACATTTTCTTTCAGGTTCAGGTGATGTGTATAGTGAACCTTTGAGTCCCATCCATTCCAGGTAAAAGGTCTAATGTCCCCAAGCCCTGGAGAAAACACTAGATGAATACTATCAAAGCCCTGCCTGCAGAGAAACTCCCTGAGGGGATTAAGGATTTCGTGAGTTTCCTGTACTCGTTTGCTTGCTTTGGAGCTAGCACCCTCTTTTATAAGGGGCCCGCAATAATCAGTCATATTACAGGTGGAAGATCCTACTTCCAGAACCCCTTTGATATTCTTAACAAAAATGGGACATCCTCCAACAAGCTCACCACTTCTGAAACAACCATAAATCCTGAGATCTCTGGAAAGAACATCCCTGCAGATTTCCAGCCATTGACTGGTGTGAAAGAGTGTACCAGGTTGAGCTTTTTCTACAAGCAGATCCCATTCTTTGTATTCAGATGGCGCTAATTCTCTAACTTCAATTTCGTCCATTTTAAGCCCCGTGTAATAGATGTTTGTTTTTATCTGTAATGAATTATGGAAAAAATATAAGATAGACTTGGGCTTTCAACCCTGAAGTCCTGATTTGCAGACTCTATCAACCTTTTTCGCAACACTGTACCAGCTGTAATTTTCAGTAACATAACTTAAACCTTTTGAACCCAGTTTATTCCTCAAATCCGGGTTTTCAAGCAATTTTAAGATGGCTTCTGCAAGAGCACCCGGGTTTTCAGGACGGACAGGAATCCCTCCTTCGGAAGCTTCAAGTGCATCGGAAACGCCACTTATGTTACTTGCAACAACCGGCTTTCCACAAGCCATATACTCGTATAATTTTAAAGGAGACAGACCGATTTTTGCGTTCCTAGCTAATATAAAGGGAGCAGTACAGACATCGCTAGCATTGATGTACATAGGCACGCGGTCATAAGAAACGACACCTGTAAAAATGAACCTGTCTTCAACTCCGAGTTCGCTGGAGAGCTTGAGAAGCTCATTTTTCATGACCCCGTCTCCAATGATCAGAAAACGACATTTAGGAAAGCGAGAAAGTATGAAGGGAGCTGCTTTTACCAGATATTCTACCCCCTGCCAGGGAGCAAGATTTCCCACAAAGCAGACATAGGAAATTTCAGGGTCCAGACCCAGTTCTCTCCTGCAGTTTTCTTGCTCAAGTGGTTTGAAAAGAGAGGTATTTGCCCCATTAGAAACCACGACTATTTTTTCTTCTGGGATGTTGTAAACTTTCTCAAGATTTGCTTTTATTCCGGGAGTCACAGCAATTATTCGGTCAGAAAATTCAAGAGCTTTCTTGAGAATAAATAGTTTGAACCTGGCATGTGCAGTGAAGTAAGTTTTTGAAAATGATAAATCGCTCGTTTTCCCTTGCTGAGATAGCTTCTCCTCTTCACATTTTGTCCTGAAGAGACTGCTTTCGTCCTCAGGAATCCCGTTTAATTCGTAAACCATTTTTTGGAACCTGCTTTTACAGAAGACTCCTGAAAGAAAGCTGAAGTTTGGATTGCGGGTATAAAGTACATCAAAAGTTTCGGAGCTGAGAAGCTTTACGTAATTTCTGAAATAGTTGACAGTAAGAGAAAACAGGCTTCCAGGCTTAACATAATTGCAGTGAATGTTGGATATATTCGAAAGTGAAGCCTTGTCAGTAGTAAATATATGGATTTCATTGTCCAGTCGAGCCAGATTGCTTACAAGCTCGTACCTGTGGATAAGCGAGCCATCGGCCAAATAAAGAGGCCATACCATATCCAGAAAAAGAATCTTCAAAATATCACCTGTATAGGGACCGATTTTTCAGAATATTCAATAACATTCACTGCTCCCCTTTGTGTGTATCTCCTGAGTTCCGGCTAAAAATTTCCGAGACCCTAGAAGATAACCCTGAAAGCTTGAAGTTGCGATAGTAAGATCTTATTTCAAGATCCTGGATTTGTTTCTCCTTTTTGATGGAGGAACTAATATACCCCCAGAAGTATGCGGCCCCTGTATAGAAGGGAAATTTCACGGAATAGTAAAGTACGTTTGTCAGTGCCACAAGAGGATTTTTGCCAAGATAGTAAGCCATCCATCCGTTTTTGACATACCCATACCAGAGGCCATCCGCTGCGCTCGTCTTACGCTTCTGGATCTGGATGATATTAGCATATTGCTTGAGCTTCCAGCCTCGCAGGAGAGCTTTTATATTGGAAATCGAATCTGGAGATGGTTCAACCTGGTAGCCTCCTGTCTCGATGAAGCATTCTTTCCTCCAGAGCCTCCCTGTGCCACGGGGAAGGTTTTTATCAGTCTTTTCCCTAGAAAGCTTCCTGCCGGTATCATAATACACGCCTCCGCTTGCAATTCCGAGAGAACTGTCTTTTTCGAATTCAGTCAGAAGTTTTCCGGAGTAATTTTCCTCCAACACTGTATCGGCATCAAGAAGACCTATATATTCAAATTCGATGTTATTTTCCGTGCAGTACTCAAGTGCATAATCAAAGCCCTGTTTGCAAACATAGCTGTAATGAAAGGTAATGTCTCTTGGCCTCGGAGGTAGCCTTATGCTCTGAATATAGGAGTAACTGGCTCGGAGGTTTTCGACAATATGCGGTGTATCATCCGTACTTCCATCGTCGACTATCACCCATAGCTCAGGTTTTACTTTTTGTCCTGTCACGGACCTCGCGATCTCGGGCAGATTTTGTTCCTCATTCTTTGCAGGCGTAATCAGCAGGTATTTTCCTTTCAAGTCAGGATCTATTTTCCCACCACCTGTAAATTTCTTCTCCGCTCGTCATCCAGGCCCCTCTCTCGGAGCAGTACTGCAACACCTTTTCATATAACCTCACCCAATCCCTTCGGAAGCTGCAACCAAAAACAAAATTGTGCCATAGCAGGGTAATGACACCGTTAAGCTTTGCTGTGATATCGATCAGTTTTTTTGTGCACTCCCACGCCTCCTCAAAAGATTTTGAGATCGCAAAAAGAGCAACATCCATTATAACTAGTGGAATTTCGAGAATTCTTATCTCCCGATCTTCTTTCAGATTATATGGTCTGAAAGGATGGCACATTCCATTCCTAAAACCAGCTGAGTTGCTGTGTCCGAAAGTCGAATCATACCTGAAACTGGCATCTGCAAGAATTTCCCAGGAATCAGGAGTTTTAAATCTCAGGTAATGGTTGCGAAAACCCAATACTTTTTTTCCCAGAACAACTTCAAGCCTTTTCTTTTCTTTTTTTATCGCTTCCAGATTATCAAATGAATAATAACCCCCGTGAAGGCCAACTTCCCATCCTCTATCTGAAACCTCTCCCAGATGGTGTCCTATATCCTCTATATCATACCTGAATCGTATGGGATCGGCTTCTGTCGCGATGAAATAAAAAGAGGATTTTGCTCCGAAGCTTTCTTCAAGATCCATGATTTCCGAAAGGTTAAAGTAAGGCGAGTGTTCCAACCCCCTGAACTTCCACAGGAACTGTGCTGCAGAACCTTGAAAATTCAGATTTCTCAGGCAATGAGCTGAGGAAAGTAACATATGGGAAAGAGGTGGATAAATATCATCCACATCATGGGTCAAACAAACGGCAAAGGTTTTGTTCTCAGGAAATTCGATCTTCATCCCATGTTCCACCAGGTATCTGGAGACCTCAGGTTCAAAAGTCTTTTTGAGGTCTTTTTGAGCATAGAGAACACGGCCGTGCTCATCCAGATTTTTGGACGAATACTCTTCTTTTCGGGTGAAAAGATCCCAGATTTCCTGGTTTTGCTTCAATAAATCATGCATAGCTCTCATCCGAAACTGAATGTAAAGAAACTCCAGATTTCTTTTTAGGAAGGCTTTCTATGAGCTTGACCATGAATCCGGTCACATCGATCTTATCCTTGAGAAGAGCAGCCCTTTTCAGACCCCAAGTTTTCTTAAGTTCCGGGTCCTTGAGAAGTTCTAAGGCTTTTGCTAGGGCAGCTTCCGAATCACTATAATTGAAAAGCAAACCGTATTTCTCTTCGAGTTCGGAGAAGTTCCCCATCGTTCCCGCAAGAGTGGAAATGTAGATTGAAGGAGTTCCCAGGATTGCACTTTCAACAGCCATAGTTGCCCCTTCACCCACATAAAGTGTGGCATAATAGAGCAGATGATGAATTTTCTCGGAAGAGACCCTAATCCGATACTTCTCAAATTCCTCTGCCAGTGGCCCTTCTGAGGTTATGAATACTTTCCCGAGTTTTTCAAGTTCTTGAACAAGCGCCAGTTTGTTTTTGATTCCGTGCTGACCGACATCATGGTGAGCTCCCCACGAAATAAAGCGTAGTATTATGAAAGGTTCACCTACCTTTACTCCGAGCTCTTTTAGAATTTCAGGGCGTGGAGTAAAATAAGATGGGTGAAGGTAAGCCAGTTCATGAAAACCACTATACCTTATCTGCTTTTTACCTTCGTTTTTTAGATAGCATGAAGGAGTGCAAATTATATCGCAGAAAGGATAGGTAATCTTCTGGGCTAGTACTGCGTGTTCGGTGTCGTTAAAAATAATAGATTTTTTCCGCAGCACCCAGGCTACCTGAGCTACAGTTGGAGAAAGGATACCCATAAGAACGTCAGGGTCAAATTGTTTGGTGATTTTAAAAGCTTTATACTCCCTTATAAACCACTCTTCAAGCAGATGGACTTTCCCTGGCTTCACTTTACTTAGAACTGTATGCGGGATTCCATAGGCATTCAACAGCTCTACTACTACATCTTTATCCCGCGAGACCACCATTACTTTATGCCCTTTTTTCTCAAGATTCCAGATAGTATTTTTAAAAAAATGAACATGGGCTGGATGCCCTATATCAATAAGAACTCTCAATATGTTCACTCCCCATAATATTTACTAATTACGATACGCTAAGTACCCGCTGCGAAATAACTTGATTCAATTTTGACACTGTACTTAAACGATTTCACGCGCTGCTCCATGATTTCGTTTGAATTAAAAAATGCATTCCTCAAGTTATTTCGTTCCAACTCCTAAGAGACAAACAATCCATAGGTATGAAAGGTTCCTGTAAAACAAAGGGTAAAAGAACCATCTCAAAAGCCAATATGAAAGCACATGAGAGAAGGTAATATCAACAGACCAAGAAATCTTTCTGACCTCGTTATAGAGAAGTATACAGTTGACAGTCAACTTATGATTCTCCTTCAACCCTGGTTCCGAACCTTTACTGTCAGAGAAACTTTTTTACATCTCCCCATACCTTACAGCAGGTAGCAACTATTCCGGTCCCACGGCCAAAACCGCCCCATATTAGTGGTCTTACGAAACTTAAATTTTTACATTAGATAAGATCATTAACAAATACTATTATGATAAGAAGATAAATTATTCAACAATAAATACTTATGGAAACAATGTTTCTTAACTAAGATCACTGAGTTCTTCCACATATAGAAATTATTAAGTTTTAAAGCCTTAAAAACAAAAAACAGCCTTCTCTAAAACCCCCAATTTTTCACATATAAATCCACCCACCGAAAGAGAAGAAGTTTTTGAAAATAAAAAAATTATTAAACTTCAGGGAGATAACTGTGAAAGAATTATACCGAATCCTACAGTGAAGGAAGTCGCAATAAAACATATCATTAGAGGGTAAATTCCCATATCCATGGAGTCTATTGAAAAGCGATCCTTTTTGGTTGATACAAGTAGCATTTCCTTCATCCCAAAAAGAGCGATGAGTCCCAAGATCGCAATCTGATAATATATAGGGACTCCGAAATCCGTATAAAGAAAACAGATACCTGAGCCGGGAAAAGAGCTTCCCGCTATAAATCCTTCAGTTCCTATGGCAAGCATTGAAAGCATTATAAATTCCCCTAAAATCTCTATAAAGGAATTGTTGGAGCATGTACTAAATCCTAACTGTAAAAGATATTAAACAATTAAACTATATAAATATATGAATAGAGACGTAAGGATTAAATACATGAAACCCGATGGATTTGCTATTTCCTGAGAAGAGGAGTATTTAGAAGGTAGCTATCAAAAAATAGATAAGAATTGGAATTGATAGCCTCTGCAAATCCAAGAAAGAGGTTAAATCTATGAAAATTTCCGTAATAGGTTCAGGGTATGTCGGCTCAGTCACAGCCGCATGCTTTGCAGAAGCAGGGCATGAAATAGTCTGTGTGGATATTGATGAGAAAAAAGTGGAGCAGATAAATGCAGGTATTCCTCCTATATATGAGGAGGGGCTTGGAGATCTTTTGCGAAAATATGCAGGAAAGAAGCTTATTGCAACCATTGATTATGAGTTTGCGGTCCGCGAAACAGATATTTCTTTTATCTGTGTAGGAACTCCCTCGGCAGAAGACGGGAGTATAGACCTCTCAATTGTCCGCGCAGCGGCAACAAATATTGGAGAAGCCCTGGCAAAGAAAAAGGGTTACCATGTAGTAGTCGTAAAAAGTACAGTTGTGCCCGAAACAACGGAGAAGTTTGTCCTTCCTGTTCTTGAAGAAGCATCAGGAAAAACAGCAGGAAAAGATTTTGGAGTCGCAATGAACCCTGAATTTCTCAGGGAAGGGAAAGCAGTTCACGACTTCATGCATCCTGACAAAATAGTTATTGGAGCAATTGACCGGAAATCAGGGGACCTTATCTCAGAACTTTACCGGAAGTTTGAATGTGAAGTCATCCGCACGAATCCGGCAACAGCGGAAATGATCAAATACGCAAATAATTCTCTGCTTGCAACCAAGATCTCCTTTGCCAATGAGATAGGAAATATCTGCAAAAAACTGGGAATAGATACCTACGAGGTCATGGCAGCTGTGGGTAAAGACTTCAGGATATCCCCCAGATTTTTGAACTCTGGAGCGGGCTTTGGGGGATCTTGTTTCCCTAAAGATGTAAAGGCTCTTATAGGGAAAGCAAAAGCAATAGGATATTCCCCCATTCTTCTGGAATCCGTGATTGCCGTAAACGAAAAACAACCACTTCTGATGACCGAAATTCTCATACGGAAAATAGGAAATCTTGCGGGCAAAAAGATTGCAGTCCTCGGCCTTGCCTTTAAAAACGAGACAGACGACATAAGAGAATCCAGAGCTATTTCTGTCATTGCTGAACTCCTAAGGCTTGGGGCAAAGATTTCGGCTTATGACCCAATGGCAATTGAGAACATGAAGCGAGTCTTTCCGACAATCGAATACTCTGGAAAAGCTGAAGATGCGCTTAAGGGTGCTGATGCCTGCCTTGTCATGACAGAATGGGATGAGTTCAGGCAGCTTGAGTCTGAGTCCGAAAATATGAAAGAGAAAATAGTAATTGACGGAAGGCGGGTAATTGAAGCGAAAAACATAGATTATGAGGGGCTCTGCTGGTAAATAACCGGCAGAAATGATCTCTCTTTTCTAAAAAGAACTCTGTGAAAAGATACTTCTCACAGCTAATTCAAAGAACTTTTCATCCATAACATTATTAATTTTCCTTAACGTTTACCTGACCTCATACAGATAGTTGAGGCAAGGAGTTTTCTGATTACCTGGAAATAGTGCAAAATATTAATAGGGACAGAAAAATTATTGGAGGATTTTCAATGCCTACAAAGAATAAGATACTTGTTACAGGGGGGGCTGGCTTTATAGGGAGCCACCTGGTGGATTGCCTTACAGAAAAAGGGAACAGGATTATTGTTTTTGATAACCTTAGTTCAGGAAAAATTGGATTTATAGAGAACCATCTTGAAAACCCGGATTTCACACTTATAAAAGGAGACCTTCTTGATCATAAAGCTATAGAAAGAGCTTGCAAAGATATTGACCTCGTTTTCCATGTGGCTGCGAATCCTGACGTCAGGCTTGGGGCTTCAGATACTAAAATCCATTTTGATCAGAACATTTTGGCAACCTACAATCTTCTGGAAGCTATGAGGAAAAACAGCGTTAAAAAGGTTGCATTTACCTCAACTTCTACTATCTACGGAGAGGCACATATCATGCCCACTCCGGAAAATTACGGACCCCTTCTTCCTATATCCCTATACGGCGCTTCCAAACTTGCCTGTGAAGCTCTTATTACCTCATACTCTCACACCTTCGATATGCAGGCTTGGATCTTCCGTTTTGCAAATATTGTCGGCCCTCGGAGCACTCATGGAATTACTGTTGATTTTATAAGAAAGCTGCAGGAAAACCCTATCCAGCTGGAGATTCTTGGCGATGGCAAGCAGGAAAAGTCCTACTTGCACGTATCAGAATGTGTCGATGCGATATTGTTTGCAATAGAGAAAAGCAAAGAAGATGTAAATATTTTTAATATTGGCTCAGAGGATACTATCAGTGCCACCGGAATAGGAAGAGCCATTGTTGAAGAAATGAAGCTTTCTGAGGTCAAATTTATCTACACAGGAGGAAGCAGGGGCTGGAAAGGTGATGTGCCAAGGATGAGGTTAGACATCGAAAAACTCAAGGACATAGGATGGAAGCCTGCCTACACTTCGGAGAGAAGCGTGAGGGAAACTGCGAGGACATTACTTGAGGAATATTATAATTAAGTTTCAAACCCTCTTCATTATTTTTTAAATTTAAAGGTGGACTATAAAAGACACAGGAGATATCTCTGGATATTTATAAGAAACGTAAGGGACAGATAAACCAGATAACGGCTCTTTGACTTAAAAAGGGTGGAGCCTTGAAGAATGAGAAAAGTAGGAAAGTCTGTAAAGTTGATACTACTTAGTCAAGTATGCACATTTTTTACATTTAGGAGTTGGAACGAAATAACTTGAGGAATGCATTTTTTAATTCAAACGAAATCAGGGAGCAGAGCATGGAATCGTTTAAGTACAGTGTCAAAATTGAATCAAGTTATTTCGCAGCGGGTACTTAGGAATAGCTAGAAAATAACTTCAAGTTTTCACTTTGGGAATAGCTCTATAATTCCATTTCCCAAATCAAAGTTGCGCTGGCGCACCCCGCTGCAAGCAACGGGGTATGTTCGCGCCACCGCTCCAAATTCCGTAAAAGGAAACAATAACCCTAATACGATTTAATTCGAGCAAAAGTTAACAAACCGAAAACGGAATTGGTAAATCGTATTATTATTAACGGTTCTCGGGGAAGTTTTCCATCCCCGCAGCAAG
>Ga0209540_10003172_pt1 | contig 11351 bp, 8 predicted proteins | sample BarGraIncu01121A_FD_184501 | JGI IMG/M metagenome (GOLD analysis project Ga0209540, IMG submission 184501) | Arctic peat soil microbial communities from Barrow, Alaska - Barrow Graham LP Incubations 011-21A (SPAdes) (version 2) | ecosystem: Environmental > Terrestrial > Soil > Wetlands > Peat... | reverse complement strand
GGGTTCAGTGAGCGACTACGTACTCAACACCAAACACTTAACCAAAAAATTCGCGAACGTAACCATCGTCGACGACCTCTTTGACTTGCTCACGTTGCAAAGCAGCGTCAATTCATCCAGAAAAAAAGGACACAGCGCATTCGAGCAAATCACGATATAGGCCATGAACTCAAACAAATCTAGACTTTTTCAAATAAGCGTTGATTGTGGCTGTGGACTCGGTTACAAGCCGATAGGAGCGACTCAGTGACCACGTTTCTTCAGGGATTATGGTATTCGCACAATAGGGGGACTCATGGCTCGTTCACGTAGCAAAGCACGACTTGCGTGCGCGGCGCTTATTTTCGCGTTGATGATCGCGGCTGGTTTGACGTTTGTGTGCAACAGTTCACTGCACTACAGCGTGCTGAACGTCGCTGCCCAGGCATCACAGGCATCTGGTAGCACGGCAGTGACGAACAACGTAACGATAAGCGCAGATCCGATCTCCCTTGGTAGTACGCTGCGAGCGAATGGGCAAGCGAGCACTGCCAGCGGTCCTTTAGCGAACGCATCAGTGGCGCTCAACATGGGCGACGTAACGCTCGCTGACACCCAAACGGACAGCAAAGGCGGATATGCTTTCGCTGTTCCGGTCGGCGCGTACTACTTTCCTGCGGCGCTCCGTAACGGGGCGACGATTTATACGGTCGTTGAACCACGTGATTCTTCTTTCGCTGAAACGCCGAGTGCTGTGACAAACGTGGCCGTCGATCTGCTTCCACTGTTTGCGGTGATCGTTCTCATCACCGGATTAATCGTGCTTGGGCTCTACGTGTACGCGCGGGGACTTCGCGGAAAAGCCGTGTGGGGTGCTCTGCCCAAGCGACGCGCAAAACAGGTCGCGCAGCAAACGGGCACTAGGGCACCAGAAACTCCGCCAACTGAGGAGGTAGCGTCTAACCAAGAACAAGCAACCACACTCGCTTACGAGACGCCGCAAAGATCGGTCAAAGAGGCAGCAGTGGACGGGAGCGCGCTGAGGGCGGAGCACCTGACGAAGAAATATGGCGACCTCATGGTCGTCGACGACCTTAATTTGGAGATCAAACATGGAGAGGTCTTCGGCTTCCTAGGGCCCAACGGCGCGGGAAAGACCACGTCTATTAAGATGATGACGGGGCTCCTCCAACCGACGAGCGGACGCGTGCTCTTTAATGGAGCAGAGCTACTAACGATGCAAAAGAGAAACATCGGCGTCTGCCCGCAAGAACTCGTGCTCTGGGAAGCGTTAACGTGCCGGGAAAACCTCACATTTATGGGGAACATGTACGGGGTTGAGAAGAGCGCGCTCGAAAACCGTGTGACCGAGTTACTCGACTACCTCTCTCTCACCGACAAGGCCGATCAGCCGGCGTCAAAGCTCTCAGGCGGTATGAAGCGCCGGCTCAACGTCGCTCTCTCAGTGGTCCACCACCCCGAGATTGTCTTTCTCGATGAGCCCTCCGCTGGCCTCGACCCGCAGACACGGCAGCTTTTGTGGGACTTCATCCGCGCGCTCCGCGACAAGGAAGGCAAAACGGTGATCTTAACAACCCACGTTATGGAAGAGGCCGATACGCTGAGCGACCGTGTCGCCATCATTGACCACGGCAAGCTCCTCCTTCTTGACACGCCCGATGCCCTAAAGAAAACAAGGGGAAGAGGGGACGTTGTGGAAATGCAGCTTGACGACATTACCATGAACAATGCAATAGTACAACGTGTAAGCACACTCGATAGCATCGAGGAAGCCTACGTGCTAAAAGATCGAGTGGCCGTACGGGCACTCAACGCGCCGAGCAAGCTCCCCGAGCTCATAGGCCTCATAGAAGGTGCGGGCGGCAGCGTGTGCGATGTCACCATCCGCGGCAACACGCTTGAAGACGTATTCATTTATTTAACGGGGAGAGCCCTGAGGGAGTGACCATGAAGAGCATTGACGTCGCAGTGAAAGGAATAAAAGAAACCACAAGAGATAGGCGGGGATTTCTGTTCATACTTGGTTTTCCCATTCTCCTCGTCGCTCTGTTTGCCTTTTCCTTTGGCAGCGGGTCGTTCCTCACAGGGGGGAGCCTTCCTCATAACGTGGTCGTAGTTAACGAAGATGTCGGACTGAAGGTTGTCACCAACAACACAACGAAGTCCGTAAACTACGGTAACAACTTCATCCAAGTGCTGATGAACGCGACGTCCGAAAACAGCTCGACGCACCTGTTTACGCTCAATAACGCAAGCGCGGAAAAAGCGGACGATATGTTAAAGAGCAGGAATATCGACGCTATGATCACCATCCCGAAAAACTTCTCAGCCGCGTTCGTCACCATGGTAAATAACTCGACACGGATCGCTATCGAGTCAGCTGTTGGTCAGCAGCAGCTTGCGTCCACAAGCAACCTCACCCCAGTATTTGACCCCGTGACTGGGACGTTTGTTACCCCATCTCCCACAGCGGCCGCATCGGTTCTGATACCCGCCAATGTGACGCTGCCGGCAGCGGGGAACACAACCTCGTCGCTTATAATTCAAGGCGACGCTGGGTACATGAACTATGCCACCACTCAAGGCCTTGTCATGGCAATTCTCGGCCAATATAAGGACAGCGTACGATCAAATGCCACGGCGCTTGCCGCCCCAGGAACAGGTAGCGGCTTGTTCACGGATTATATACCGCTCGAGACGGTTCCCATCTCGGGGACGCAGTCGTTCACGCTCTTCGATTACTTGATACCAGGGCTTATCGTCTTCGCCTTGTTGATGCAAACAGGCCTTGTTGCCGGCTCTCTGACGCGAGAAGTTGAAACCGGGGCGCTAAATAGGCTAAAACTCTCTAAAGTGAGGGCGTTTGATCTTTTATTTGGAACATTTACCACATGGACGCTCGTAGGAGTCGTGCAAGTCTTTATTCTCATTGCGATTTCCATAGCGTTCGGGTACCACTATCAAGGTGGCGTTATCGGACTTAGCCTTGCCCTCCTCATCGGTGTGATCGCCGCAATGGCGTCCATCTCTCTGGCACTGCTGGTCGCCGCGTTTACCAAGAATGAGATGCAAGCGATCAGCTTGGGCGTAATGATCGCGTCGCCGCTGGCCTTTCTGGCAGGTGCGTTCATGCCGCTGCCACGACAGGAGCTCGGGACGCTTGGCGATCATGTCTATCAAGTATACGACTTAGTTCCATGGACGCACGCTGTTTCCTCTCTTAGAGCTGTCCTTACCTATGGAACAGGGTTGACTCCAAACGTTCTCTTTGAAATGTCGTGGTTGATCGGTTTGACGGCGGTTCTGTTTGTAGTGGGCGTCGTGACGTACAGGCAGGTGCGATTGACACCTGAGAAGTGAGAGAAAGCGTGCGAAAGGAGTATGACGTCATCGTCGCGGGAGCGGGGTTGCAGCGCGACGGTCATATTATTTATTGTAGGCGTCGTGATGTACTCGCGCGCAATTTTCGCAGGAGATGCAGATCATCATATCAAGAGAAGAGGCTGGTAAGTCCCGACTCTCTTTGAACATGCCGCGTCACGGATCTCAATGAAACGGATGAGCCCCCGCTTGCTAAGGGGCAGCGGGATCAAACGTCTGCAGTTTTTTGTCTGTAACGTTTTTCCCCATAAATTGAGCGTGCTGGCGATGCCATACGTCTTTACGTATTGGATATAAAACTGCAGATGAATGGTCACAGAACCACTTTTGAACGCAAGGGGTATCAAGAGAGCTCGTAAAATACGCTGCGCATTCCGAGAAGGTGACGATGTGGTAAAAACCCAATTGGGCTTGACTGCTAACAAAACGCAATATTTGCAACACTAGACAAATTACTCTATCGCCCTTCATAAATGATACGAAGCTTTATATGTTACACTGAGCACCAAATTTAGTGAGAGCGAATTTTTATGAGTGGGGTGCTCGGTTAAGACCTTGTAAAAAAGTCTCAAAAACAAGGTATACGGTTGAAATAGAATTTTCCGAGAAACAACACACGGCGAATCAAAAAATAAACGTTTAAATTATCAATATTTACTGTTGTGACTGAGCAGAATATCATGCATACTGATGTATCACTATTGGGTGACACTTCAAAAAAACTTGAGGTTGCCATGGACGAAGTTAATTCGAAGGCGGAGCAGCTCAACAGGCGCTTGGCCCGGTACATTCCTCCTCGTGAGACCTGGACTCCTGCCGACGAGGCCCTTTATAAGCCACCAGACCTTTTTCGAGTGCCCGTGGACGAGGCACAGGCGATACAACTGAAGGCGATCAAGTACGCCTTCACCCGCCACTATGACCACAGCGGCTTTTACCGTGAGTACTGCAAGAAGCGGGGCGTCTCACCCAGTGACATCAGGAGCAGCGATGACTTAGAGAAGATCCCCCTCATCCCCGATCAAACCTATAAGCAGTATCCAGAAGGAAAGGACTTTGGGCTCTGGCTCGAAAAGGTGTTTACCGGCAATCTGCCAAAGGTGGTAGTTAAGGAAACACACCCAACGTTTGACCAGGTGATCGACGCATTTAGTGCGAGTAAGTTGGTTGTCACCTACAGCAGCGGCACGAGCGGTCGATTCACCTTTATTCCGAGGGATCAAAAGACGTTTTTGGCAGCAGAATATGCGCTAGTAAAATCAGTTGTGAATATGTGGGAAGGAGACCTCTTTAAGACGGATGGCTACCTCCTTTTTCCAAATCCAGCGAAGACCAACCTATTCATCGGCAAGATTGCTTCGGTTTACTTTGACCTCGTACGCGACCCGCAGATAGCGATAGATCGGAAAATTACGTCGACAGACATAAAAACCGCTATGACTGGCGGCCAGGGGCTTAAAGGAATGATAATCTCTTACGTGCAAAATAGGATGCAGCGGACTATGATCGGCCAGATCATTCGGTGGCTCGAGGCACAAGATAAAGCAGGCGGAAAAATAAGCCTCGTCGGGGCGCCCTACTTACTCTACTTCATTATGCAGCGGCTACAGGCAGATGGAAAAAGCTTTGACTTTGGTGAGTCTAGCTTTGTTTTAACCGGCGGCGGCTGGAAGGTACAGGAGAACGTTAGGATGTCCGTTAAGGATTTCAGAAGACAAGTATACGACGTTTTAGGCATTCCCGAGGCCAGCTGCTTAGATCTTTACGGAATGGTCGAAGGAAGCGGATTTATGGTTCACTGCCCTGAAGGCCATTACCTTCACTCTCCCTATACGTTCTATAAGCCGTTGGTCCTTAACGATGATTTAACGCCTGCGGACTACGGGGAAGTGGGACGGTTTGCCTTCCTTGACGCGCTTGCTGGAAGCTACCCCGGCTTTATCATTACGGGCGATCAAGTACGGATGTACGAACACTGCCCCGTCTGTGACCGGCCTGGTCCTGTCCTCGAACCGGAGGTTTACCGTGCCAAAGGACAAGAATTGCGAGGATGCGCAGAAGAAGTAAGGAGCATCTTTGCACGGGACTTTGATGCCTCTTTAAGAAAAGCAAAGTAACGAGACCGTGAAAAACACGACCTTTACCGCAATTCCGGGCTGTGAATTTTTGCTAAAATTAGCCCTGCAGTTTTGCTTTATAAATAAACTTCCCCTCTAGCTGGTTAGGGATCTCTTAGACGCTTAGCGATAGTTCTTTGCCATCCTGAAACAATTCAATGTTTAGGAAAATCTCCTTGCAAAATAGGGAGGGCGAAGCGTCTGAAAAAAAGGCGGCCACATCAGCGATTATTTGCAACCGCCGCCAGAAATGCGAATCATAATCTGGCGAGTAGGTCTCTTTTCTTTTCTTGAAACTCGGCCTCTGTGATAACGCCCGCACTAGCAAGATCTTTTAACTCTTTGATTATTGTAGGAATGTTGCGGGGGTCAACACGGTCTTTTTGCTCAGTTTCTTGTTTGTAAGCTTTAACTAAAGGTGTACGTTCCAGTTGCCGTTTTTGTGGATTGCTAAACAAACGTGGGGGATGTCGCTGCTCATCTGCTTGATCGTAGAGCTCGTTCTTTCCAAGTCCGAGGATCTCAGCAATCCGTCCAAACATTTCATCTGATGTGCGGTTCACCTCGTTTTCTATTCTATTATACGTCGCTTGCGTGACGCCGAGGAGGCGGGCTATCTCGCTTTGCGAGTAGCCCATTATGAAGCGCATAGCCTTCATTTTGTTCATAGGCCGTAATAAGTATGGCGTGTGGTTGATACTTTATCCATGTTCGTTATTATTTTTACTAATTGATCATAATTTATACGTGTTATACTTAAGCTTTATGTTCTTTATTGTTTACCGGGAGACTTTATTTTTCAAAATTATATCCCTAAATCAAAGCCTTTAATCGTAGGTGACCCGCCGCATTTCAAACAATGACTTGGTTAACCAACATATATTTATACGTTAAGTATAAATTATACATACGTGTAAGCAGCAAACGTCAAAGTTACGTCAAAACGTTTGTAAGAGGTCAATAAAATGTCTATAACTATCTATAGAGAAGCTATTAAAAATACGAGCAAGGACAGAGGCATTAAACTCGAGCCAATGGAAATAGTACTTTTGGCGTTCTTTTTCAATGGGCCTAGCGTGCGTGGGTTTCTGAAAATGGTTAGAGCTATTGCTGCAAGTCGGCAGCGGTCTCTGGTCAGATCATGACCTTAGAAGCTGAGGAGATCATTAAATCAAACCACCTCCTTCAGGACACGGGAGAACATGGTCCGGCATGAATTTCTTCATATCAGACACTGCTTGCAGTGAATCGGCTTCGATAACTGTCTAACGAGGCCCGAGACCAACGCTTAACTGCATGATATCTTCCAGCACCTATCCACACGTCCACTTTAGCGCCCCCAAGATTTCGTGCAGTTAACATGCGGTCCAGGCATATGCCGATCCTTCCTTTCAGTTTAGACTGCGTCTCCACTCCGCCAAAATGTGCCCGCTTACCGCTGGGGCGCAAAAGGCCAATCACCATCTTGATTGAAGTGGCTTTTCTCGCGCCGTTGGGCCCGAGGAAGCCGAAGACTTTGGATCTTTTATTGCCAAGTTAAGGTCGTAGACGAGGGTAAGGCTCTCGATTTTTTTTTGCTTAAGTGTCCCTCCCTTAATATGCACCCATCTATAGAACCGTCCATGTCGACTTAACTAACTACTTCTATTATTATCAGATGTGCGCAGTAACGTCTCCTAAACTTAATCATTGAAATCTAGTGTTTAATTGCGATTTTCCCGTAGTCCGCTATTTGCGACATTGAACCTGCTGTGCTACTGCATGCGCGATCATTGAGATTTGAACATAGAACTTCTAATACCGAAAAAGCAGCACATCCTTATCTTGACACCAACGCATAATGCCGCGGACCTCAAAAATCGCTATTTCTTTTTTCTGAGATATATCTAAAGACATATGTGAGATTTCATGTTAAACGGTTCAGATGTCAGTTCGCCTACCTGAATGCTAACTCTGAGATCGTCCACAAGTTTGAGTGTTATGTGAACTAATGTCTTTTTCAGCAGTGCCCTGCCCAGCGTTGCAGCATGCCAGTCGGCACGCCGGTGCCAGAGCGATTGTGTTTGCTGGACTTTTCTCCATCTGAATAGCAACTACACCCGTGCTGCGCAAGATCTTAGTGTTTATTGTTTGGCGGGTACGAGCATGGAAAATATGAGCGTTAAATTTGTAAAGATTAACGGAGTTGCCTTATTTTCGCGCATAATGATTTGCATCTCGGTGCAGCTGAGGAAGTTGTTTATTTAAATAAACCTAAAAATATAAAAAAAAATTAATAATAGATTACTTTGTTCAACTTGAGATCGGTTAAATAGCGACGACGGCATTGGCAGGAAATAGCACCTGAAAACTCAAATAAGGCTTGAAAAGTGGTGCGGTTTTGGTGCGGTTTTTGTGCAACTTGTTAGCAAAAAAAGCGAGAGTCAGCAGCAGCATTAATTTTAGGCACAAGCTTCTCTCTTGCTTTGCTGGGCTGACACAGTTCTTACACACAGTTCTCAAAAATAATAATGAAACAGAGAATGATCGACGTTTAAACGCTTGTATCCCTGATCAGTGAGTTAATATCCTATCTTCTTCTAAACAAAGGCGAAAAGCTACACAAAAATCAAAACCGATGGACTTGAGAAGATTCGAATCGGAACCTCCGCCGTGTGAATACAGAGGATTCTGCGCACGTAATCGCGTTTTTAATCGTCACGCCGCCGGGGTTGGCCCCACGGTTGGCAGTCGAGGTTGGCGCTGCGGTCTGTGTCGGCGTAGGACCAACAATCGACGCTGTCGCAGATTTCGTCACATTTTGAGTCAACATTCTTAGTCAAGGTAGCCGTCGTATTTACTGTTTAGAAACCTCTTTGGCAGTGCAGGGTGGTGAATCCCGCTATAAAAACCGTGCTAATCACCAACCCAATTACTACAAGACGATTGCCCCAACACAATGCGCTTCATTTTCGTTCTTGTTTCAATAAACAGTTGTGTGTGTACTCTTCTGAGGTTCTATGCTGCTTATTTTAGTCCTCGTTTTTAGTCTTAAAGTGGTGCTGCATTGCGAAGTTTTTTAAGTTCTTTAGAAGCACTACAACAAAAAAAACACGTCTCCACAATGATACCGACGATGATTTTGGCTTATTTGTCTGCTTAAGAATATTCAATTAGTAAACGGACCGCACCCCTAGTCCATCGTTTCATGTCAGAACATAGCCCGTACCTTTTCGAGAAGCAATTGTTTTGGTTAAGCGTCGGGATCTGCACGATCAGTTGTCGAAATAGAATGTCTGAGTGACGGGACGCGTTCTTGTTCTCGTAGCTTTCGAGCAGCGCTTAATCCGTACGATCGCACTCTTTCGTGAATCAAAGCCCTTCAGTCTTCGAACACAAGTGCTGCTTGTTCCTTGGCCTCTATGATCGGGGCGTGGAGCATCCGCTCTCGCGCCTTCTTATCATATGCTTCGCGCCCACCCGCTTCCTCGATGATCTTCCTGCCCATTTGTACGGTATTTTTGATGATAAGATTAGCTCGTTCCATCGCCGCGGGAGCTAACCACATGATGGCGTTCATTCCGGTTCCGAGCCACAAGGGGATGGACTCAAAGCGCTTTACCGTCCCCGGAATCAATTTAAACGTCAAGCCTATCGCGTCTTCCCCGAACTTCGGTATAGGGAGACCTGTACGAGCATAGATCTCAGGCCTCATCGCCACGTGTCCAACTACCCAATTTCCGTCGATGCACACCTCACCTTCTCCTTCGGGTAAGCCCCTGTTGAACATGTCCCCCGTCATCGCTTCTCCCGCAGTCATCTCTTGGTTCATTATCTCATCAGGCAACAGCATATTAAACGTCTTATACCGGGCCTTGATTCCGGCAGCCCGACAGAGAGCGATCCACACGGAAATCAGGTGATAGCATGTCCCCGTGCCTCTCTTCAAGGTCGCGCTCACGCTGTTCATGCTAAGCATCTCAGCTACTAATTTGGTCTTGACAAACCAGAAGGCAGCTTCAGCAAACTCATAATCTGATAGTTCATACGCGCCTAATTCGTTCGCCATCGCGATGACTTCAGGTTCACAGGGATTACACCACCGCGTGGGCCTGAGGTACTTCTCGTTGGAGGTGCAGCATTTCATACTTTCACGAAACGGGGGGATCTCATACTCCCTCGGCGGGCGGACGTACCGCTCTTCGTCGGGGCCCATCACCCTAGACTTTCTGAGGGCGGCAGGGCTCTCGAGCAGCATCCTAGCGAACGTCCTTCCCGTCCCTAAACTCGACGTCTTCGGCAACTCCTGTGAGGTGTGCCCCTGCTCGGTGATTTCACTTACTTGGTCATTGCTGTCACCGGGGTACACCCTACCCCCGTTTGATAGGCCCTCGTTTTCTATGGCTTCGTTAACGTGTGTCATCTGGTGTCATTCCTTAGTTAATCAACTGAAAAGTTACGTGCCAGAGCTCTCCTAACTTCTTCAGCACATCCTCGCACTTCCTCTCCTTTGGCACGGTGAATCTCCGGCTCAAGGACAGGACCTGGTCGGTTACAGACTGGGCAGTGCTCGTACATCCGCACTTGATCGCCGGTAATAATGAAGCCAGGGTAGCTCTCTGCTAGCGCGTCGAGGTAGGCAAAGCGTCCCGATTCGCCGTACCCCGTAGGCATTAAGTCCTCGTCAAGGACGAAAGGCTTGTAGTACGTGTACGGCAAGTGAAGGTAGTGACCTTCAGGACATTGAACCATCCACCCGTTCCCTTCGACCATACCGTAAACATCGAAGCAGCTGGCCTCAGGGATGCCCAACACGTCATCTACTTGTTCTCTGAAATCCTTGACAGGCAACCGAATGTTCTCCCGCACCTTCCAGCCGCCGCCGGTCAAAACTAAGCTATCCTCGCCCAAATCAAAGCTCTTTCCATCTGCCTGCAGTTTTTGCATAACGAAATAGAGTAAGTAGGGCGCGCCGACGAGGCTTACTTTTCCGCCTGCCTTATCGTGCCGCTCGAGCCACTGTATAATCTTGCCGATCGTCTTCTCTTGCATCCTGTTTTGGACATATGAGAATAGTCTTCCTTTTAGCCCCTCACCGCCACTCATAGCCGTTTGTATGTCTTTCGTCGTAAGTTCCCGATCTATCGCCATCTGCACGTCATTTACCATGTCAAAGTAAACCGAAGTAACCTTCCCGACGAACACGTTGGTCTTCGCCGGGTTTGGCAAAAGGAGGTAGCCATCAGTCTTAAAGAGGTCTCCTGCCCACATATTAATAACCGATTTTGCAAGCCCATATTGGCCTGCCGAAAATGTCTTTTGGTCCCTTGGAATGAAGGTAAATCGTCCGCTCGTGCCGCTGCTGTACGTGACCGCCATTCCACTCGCGTTGAAGGCGTTGATCACCTCGTCAAACGTTGGGTTTGATCCCTTAATAACCACTTTTGGCAGATCCCCGGTAAAAACGCTTCCTATCCAGCGCGCAAAGTCCTTGCCCTCTGGATACTGCTTGAAGGTCAGATCAGGGATAAGGGGTATTTTGAACAGGTCGTCGACAGTCTTGATGTCACTGGGTGAGACGCCCCGCGTCGTGCAGTACTCGTGATAAAAGCTGTTGTTATTGTAGTGGCGTGTAAAGGCGTACGTGATCGCCTTCAGCTGCATCGCCCGTGCTTCTTCTAAGGGCGCACGATAGAGGTCGATCGGTCCAAAAAGGGCCTCGTCGACGGGGGTCCACGCCTCGCGTGGGGGAATGTATCGGGCTAAGCGCTCATTTAGTTTCGCTACTCGCAATCCCACTTCCGCCGGAGCGTCAATTCTTAGCGTCTGTTCTTGAGCTTCTATTGCTCCTTCCATGTTCAACTCCCATGCTCG
>Ga0209540_10003170_pt1 | contig 11365 bp, 11 predicted proteins | sample BarGraIncu01121A_FD_184501 | JGI IMG/M metagenome (GOLD analysis project Ga0209540, IMG submission 184501) | Arctic peat soil microbial communities from Barrow, Alaska - Barrow Graham LP Incubations 011-21A (SPAdes) (version 2) | ecosystem: Environmental > Terrestrial > Soil > Wetlands > Peat... | reverse complement strand
AACTGGCCACTACTCCTTAGCCGCCTTCTGACGGGAGGCGCGACCCATGTCGCGGATGTCGTGCTTCTTCAGCTTGCTGTAGAGCGTGGGACGATAGAGGCCCAGGATCGCGGCCGCTTCCTGCTTGTTCCAGTTCGTCCGCTGCAACGTCTGCAGGATCGCCATCTTCTCGATCTCGGCGAGCGTCCAGTGCGGCGGGAAGACGAACTCCGCCGACGCGCTCGTCTCTTCGCGGAGCGATTCGGGGAGATCGCCGGGCACGATCTCGGTGGCCTTCGTGACCAGGACTGCCCGCTCGATCGCGTTCTCGAGCTCGCGGACGTTGCCGGGCCAGCGGTTCCGAATCAGCACGTGGTAGGCCGCCGGCGAGAACCCGCGGACGGCCTTCTGGTAGCGCTGGCAGAACTTGTCCAGGAAATGCTCGCACAACAGCGGGATGTCCTCGGTGCGCTCGCGCAGCGGCGGCACCCGGAGGGTAATCGTGTTGATCCGGAAATACAGGTCCTCGCGCAGCTTCCCCTCGCGGAGCGCCATGTCGAGGTCGATATTCGTCGCGCAGATCAGCCGGAAATCGACGTGCACGATCCGGTCGCTGCCGACCGGCCGGTACTCGCGCTCCTGGAGCACGCGCAACAGCTTGGTCTGCAGGTACGAAGGCATCTCGCCGATCTCATCCAGCAGCAGCGATCCGCCCTCGGCCATCTCGAGCAGGCCTTCCTTGTCCATCGTCGCGCCGGTGAACGACCCCTTCTTGTAGCCGAACAGCTCCGACTCGATCAGGTCCTTGGGGATCGCGGCGCAATTGATCTTGATGAACGGGCCCTTGGCGCGCTTGCTGTTGTAATGGATGGCGTTGGCGATCAGCTCCTTCCCCGTGCCGTTGTCGCCCTGGATCAGGATGTTCGCGTCGCTGCCCGCAACATTCCCGATGAGCTCGAAGAGGTCCTGCATCTTCTTGCTCTTGCCAATCACGTTCGCAAACTTGAACCTGTCCTGCAACTTCGCCTTGAGCTGGATGTTCTCGGTGTGCAAATCCTTCCGCTCGATCGCCTTCCCGAGCAGCGCGAGGATTCCGTCGGCTTCGATCGGCTTCTCCAGGAAAAAGGAGGCCCCCGCCTTGATCGCGTCCACCGCCTTGGAAATCGTCCCGTGACCCGAGATCGCGACCAACTCGGCGTCAGGCTGCGCCTCCTTGAAGCGGCGCAGCAGGTCGGGCCCATCCACGTCGGGCAGCACCATGTCCGTCACCACCACGTCCGGTCGCCAGTTCCTGAAGATCTCATCGCCCCGCGCGCCGCTGAGCGCCGTCCGCACCTCGTAGCCCTGATGCTCGAGCAGGATCTCGAGCCACTCGGTCATGGCCGGTTCGTCGTCGATGACGAGCACCCGCTTCTTTCGCTTGAGAGTCATGATAGGTAGGGAAAGTATACACATTTGCCTCACAACGTCCACTACCTGACAGATTGTCTGGTTTCTTTACGAGAATACGGGTAGGAGATCCTGGAATAATGTCGAGCTGGGCGCCTGGATGCGCACAGGACATTGACTGACATAAGATGAGGCGATGCTCAACATCGACCTTATCCGTGCCCAGTTCCCCGCCCTCTTACAATCCGAGTCCGGACGCCCGGTTGTCTTCTTCGACAACCCCGGCGGCACGCAGTGCCCGCGCGTGGTGATCGAGGCCGTCTCCCACTACCTCTCCGCCGACAACGCCAACCACGGCGGCGCGTTCGCGACGAGCCAGCGAAGTGACGCGATGCTCGCCGATGCCCACGTGGCGATGGCCGACTTCCTGGGCGCCGCGTCTCCCCGCGAGGTCGCGTTCGGCGCGAACATGACGTCCCTGACGTTCAGCGTGAGCCGCGCGCTCGGCCGCTGGCTGTCGCCGGGCGACGAGATTCTGGTCACCAACCTGGATCACGACGCGAACGTGGCCCCGTGGCTGCTGCTCGCCGAGGACCGTGGGGCCGTGGTGCGCCGGGTGGACATTCACCCGGACGACTGCACGCTGGACGTGGAGTCACTCTCATCCCAACTGTCCAGTCGTACCCGGATCGTCGCCGTCGGCTACGCCTCGAACGCGGTCGGCACCGTCAACGACGTGCGGCGAATCGTCGAACTGGCGCGCGAGGCCGGCGCCTTGACCTTCATCGACGCGGTGCAGTACGCGCCGCACGCCGCCATCGATGTGCAGGCACTGGGATGCGACTTCCTCACCTGCTCGGCCTACAAGTTCTTCGGCCCGCACGTGGGCGCGTTGTACGGGCGGCTCGAGCTGCTCGAGCGGCTGACCGCCTACAAGGTGCGGCCGGCGGGCGACCAGCCGCCGGACAAGTTCGAGACAGGAACCCTGAACCACGAGGGCATCGCCGGCACCCGGGCCGCGATCGAGTACCTCGCCGGTCTCGGGGATGAGGTCCCCGATGGCGCCTCCCGCCGCGCACGCATCCTCGCCGGTATGCACGCGCTCGAGGAGCACGAGCGCCGGCTGTGCCAACAACTGCTCGAAGGCCTCGCCCGAATCCCCGGCCTTCGGGTGTGGGGCATTGCCGATCCCGCCCGGTTGGACGAACGTGTCCCGACGGTGTCGTTCACCATGGATCGACACTCGCCAAGGGAGATCGCCGAGCAGTTGGCGCGCGCCGGGATCTTCGTCTGGAGCGGCCACTTCTACGCGCTGTCGCTGATGACGCGGCTCGGTCTGGAGCCGTCGGGCGGGCTGCTGCGCGTCGGCCTGGCGCACTACAACACCACCGACGAAGTCGATCGTCTGCTCTCCGAGCTCGGCCGCCTATAGACATCTTCCAGGGCTGAAGATCAGTCGATCGCCGCGATCGCGTCCATCTCAACCCGGTAGCCGTAGTGCAGCGGCGAGACCGGGACGACCGCGCGCGCCGGCTTGTGATCGCCGAACGCCTCGGCATAGAGCCGGTTGAACTCGGGCCAGTCGGCGACATCCGTGACGTACACGGAGCACTTCAGCACCCTGGACAGGTTCGAACCCGCACCTTCAACCGCGGCGCGCACGTTCGCCAGCACCTGTCGCGCCTGCTGCTCGAAGGTGGCGGATGGCGGCAGCGGGCCTTCCGGACCGATCGGCAACTGGCCAGAGACATAGGCGACGCCGCCGTGCACGACGACGTGGCTGTAATGCCCGCCCGGCTTCGCCATCCCGGACGGATTCGCGCACTCGACCATCATCACCATCCTCCGAACCTTTCCCACCGGGCAATCACGTCCCGGGAGCCATTGACGACGTGGTAATCCGCGTGCTGCGCGGCCGTCGCGCACGCGTGGTTGGGCAGGATTCGCAGCTGGGCACCCACCGGGAACGACGCCCAGTCGATCATCCCGGCGTCGCGGCGAGAGATGACGCCGTGCTCCTGGTTGGCGTCGCTCATCACGAACCCCTCGAGCACGCGGCCGTCCACGTCGAGGACGATGCCGTAGCCCTGGTCCACCCTCTGTCTCGCGGTTCCGCGGTCACGTGAGGTCGCCATCCAGCCGCCGTCGGTGATGACCCAGCCTTTCTCAGGCTGGTGGCCGATGATGCTCACGAGCACCGACAGCGCGATATCATCGACCGCACAGACGCCGAGACCCGCCATCACGAGGTCCTGGAACACGAAGACGCCCGCGCGCACCTCGGTGACGCCAGTGAGGTCGCGCGCGAAGGTCGCCGTCGGGGTGGACCCCACGCTGACGATCGGCGCCTCGAAACCCGCCTCGCGCAACCTTGCGGCCGCTCGCACCACCGCGGCCCGCTCCTGCTCGGCCATGGCCGCGATGGCGTCGGTGGATCGGCACGCGTAGGAACCGCCGGCATGCGTCATCACGCCGCGAATCGTCGCGCCGTCCGTCATCGCCGCCGCAATCGGCACCAGCGCCGGTCCCTCGGGCTTCACCCCGCCGCGGTGGTCGTCCGAATCGATCTCGATGAGCGCGGGAATCTCGCACCGGTGCGCCGCGCAGTAGGTCGAGACAGCCCGCGCCGCGTCCACGCTGTCGAGGATCACCATCAGGTCGCAGCCGCGCGCCCGCAGGTCTGCGACGCGGGTGAGCTTGCCTGGCACGATGCCGACGGCGTACAGAATGTCCGTCACGCCGTGAGCGTAGAACCGCTCCGCTTCCTCGAGCGTGGAGACGGTGATCGGCCCGCGCGCGCTGGCCATCAGCCGGCGCGACACGTCGATGCTCTTGCTGGTCTTGACGTGCGGGCGGAAGCCGACGCGCAGGTCCGAGAGCCGCCGCCGCATTCGGTCGATGTTGCGCATCATCCGCCCCTCGTCAATCACGAGCGCGGGCGTTAGAAGGTCGCTGAGCTGCATGGGACGGCATTGTATCAGGCCCTGAGCCGCCGAGCGGTGAGCCTGCCGAGCCGTGATGCCGCGCCGAGCCTTGAGCCGCGAGCCGACTTGTGCCACACTCTGACACTGGCAGGTGGCCTAGGGGTGGCCGAAACAGACGGCCTGAGATCACACCCTCGAACCTGAACCGGGTAGTACCGGCGTAGGGAAGGCAGCGGGAGCACGGTGCTCCCTGTCGATTCGAGAATTCCCCAAAGCATCCGCGTCGCTCACCGCGTCATGACCATTATGCGGTCGAGAGGAGGCGCGACGATGACACACACTTACGTGGACGTGACCCGCCAGGTTGACGTCCGGACGTCGCCGGTGGCATTGGAGATCGACCGTGCGTGGCGGCCCATCGAGTCGCTGCAGATCCGCCACACCGCGACGTACAGCCGCAACCGTCCCGCATGAGCGCCCTCGAGATCGCAGGCGTGCTGACGGGCGTTCTCGCCGTGTGGCTGACGACGCGCGAGAAGGTCTGGTGCTGGCCAATCGGCATCGTCTCGGTCCTGCTGTTCGTGGCGGTCTTCTACCGGGCTCGCCTCTACGCGGCGATGGGGCTCCAGGTCGTCTACGTGGGCCTGGCGCTCTATGGCTGGTACGCCTGGGTGAAGGGGGCGCAGGGTGTCCCCCTGCGGGTGTCGCGCACGCCGAGGCGCACCCTCGTCGCAGCCGCCGCGGTCGGGGCCGCGGCCACCATCGGCCTCGGGCTCTGGCTGGGGCAGCACACCGACGAATCGATGCCGCTCACCGACGCGGCGACGACGTCATTCAGCCTGGTGGCCCAGTGGATGCAGACGCGCAAACTGCTCGAGAACTGGTGGCTTTGGCTGGTGGTCGATCTGGCCTACGTCGGCATGAACGGGTCGCAGGGCCTGGTGTGGACGGCCGGCCTGTATGCGGTCTACACGGGCCTGGCCATCGCGGGCCTGCACCAGTGGCGACGGTCGATGGAGCGGGCGTGACCATGGCACAGCCTCGTCCCTTCACCGTGGTCGTCACCGGGTCCGAGTGCACCGGCAAGACGACGCTGGCCGCAGAACTCGCCGCGCAGTTCGGCGCCCCGTGGTCGCGCGAGTTCGCCAGGGAGTATGTGGACACCAAGCAGGCGCCGCTTGACGCGTCGGACGTGGAGCCGATCGCGCGCGGTCAGGTGGCGGGAGAACGGGCGGCTGATGATGCGGCCGCGAGCCGGGGCAGTCGGCTGGTCATTCGCGACACGGACCTCCTGAGCACCGCCGTCTACAGCCAGCATTACTACTTCCACTGCCCGGCGTGGGTCGCTGAGAGTGCACGCGAGCAACTGGGCGACCTGTACTTGCTGCTGTGTCCGGATGTGCCGTGGATCGCGGATGGCCTCCAGCGGGATCGTCCGGACGATCAGGCCCGGGCCAGGATGCACGACCTGTTTCGCAGCGCGCTGACAGCGGCTGGCGCCCTCGTGGTGGAGATCCGCGGCAGCTGGGCCGAGCGGAAGTCACAAGCCGCCGCCGCGATCACGGCCGCAATCGACGCTCGCTCCCACCTGTCGTCGCCGGGCAAACCATTCAGCGGGTGTCGTCGTCGCCGTCACCTCTCTCGATGCTCCCCGACATCAACGGAAGACCCCAAGCCGACCTGACCCGGTCGTATTCGGCGCGCGGCAACTGAACGAGCAACGGACTCCGGCCTGGCGTGAGCCACCCGATCGTGAAGGTCAATGCCGACTCCTCCATCGCCGTGCACCCGGCGGTCCCGCGGCCCGGCCCCTTCCAGATGTGAAGAAAAATGCACGACCCGCCTGCCGGCTGCGGCGTGGGCGCGTTGTGTTCGACCACCACGCCCCACTTGTAGAGCGGCTCCTGCCACATCTTCTCCGAGCTCGACCAGTCCGGACTCGCAACAGCAGCCCGGGTCGTCAGCCGGTTGTAAGACGCGGACCGGGCGTCGTCCACGCACTCGACGTTGTCATCGAGAGAGCGATACGGCAACTGCCAGCCCGCCGGTTTCTCCTTCGACTGCCCGAAGACCGTGGAGAGACGAAACACCCCCGCCGGCGCCTTGCCGTCGCCCTCACGCTTGACTGGACCACTGCCCGGAGCGATCAACCCCCTCCCCCAGGCGAGGCCAGTCCTCCCGACAACGACGGCGACGGCAGCACCTGCGATGCGCCATGGCCCGTTTGCGCCGGCGCGCTCGAGACGCTGCATCGTGCCGTTGACGGCGTCCCACCCGTCGGTCAGGACGAGCAGGATCTGCTCCGATCCCTGCAGCGGACTTTCCGCCGCCAGGGGCCCGGAACCAGTCGAGAAAAGCCTCGGTTCCGCGGCATGCGCGCCGGCTGCCATCAGAAGGACCGCCACTGCCGACATCGCACATCCCGCGATCGCGACCGTCCGACATCCGCTCTTCGAGCAGTTCATTTTCGCTCCTTTGGCAAAAAGAATACGACCAGCGGCAGCTCGATGAAGCTGGCCTGGCCGGGAGCATGGTAGATGCGCTGCACCGCCCTGCGGTAGTCCCCCGGCTTTGCCCAGAAGATGTTCGGCACGAAGGTCTGAGGATTGCGGTCGTAGAGCGGGAACCAGCTCGACTGTACCTGCACCATGATCCGGTGTCCCGGGAGAAAAACGTGGTTCGCCGTGGGCAGGTCGAACTTGTAGAGCAGCGGCGCGTCGGGCGTGATGGCCTTCGGCGTTTCCAAGCTTTCACGGTAGCGACCGCGGAAGATATCGGCCGATACCATCAGCTGGTAGCCACCCATCGTCGCCTGCTCCGGGACCTCGTCCGGATACACGTCAATCAGTTTCACCACCCAGTCCGAGTCGGTCCCGGTGGTCGAGGCGACCAGGTTGGCAATCGGCTGGCCGCTGATCTTCACGGGCGCGCGCAGCACATCGGAGACGAACGCGAGGACGTCGGTCCGGCCGGACGCTTCACGCTGGTCGCCTACGAGCCACTGCTCCCAGCCCGGGCCGCCTGCAGACTCATTCGGCCTGGGGCGGTACGGAACCGGTTTTGACGGGTCCGAGACGTATTCGTCGAACGCGGCACCACCAGCCTTCGGAGCATCGAACCCAAGGGTCGGGCCGGCGCCCAGGTACAGCGGCGTCGGCGTGATGCGGCAACCGGTCGCGCATCCCGACGGCCACGCGGTCAGGCGTCGCCAGCTGTTGGATCCCGTTTCGAACGCCGTCACCGGTGCGACATCCGCCTTCGGCGCGCCATCCTTGAGGTACTGCGCCAGGAACGGCCCGAGGATCTCGCGCCGGAACGACAACGCCGTGTCGCTGTTGAACCTGATCGCTCCCAGCGAACTCCCTTCGTGGATCTCCTGCCCGTGGTACCACGGCCCCAGCACCAGGAACACCCTGTCGTTCGCCGTGTCCTTCGGCTCGATCGCCCTGTAGACGGCTAGAGCGCCGTAGATGTCTTCCTGGTCCCACAACCCGTGCACCAGCATCGTCGGCACCCGGAGCGGCTGCGCGGCGAGCAACGTGTCCACCGCCTGGTCGCGCCAGAACGCATCGTAGCTCGGGTGCTCGAGGAGCTTGCGCCAGAAACCCACCTGCTCGAGCCCACGGGAACGCCCCAGTTCGCCGGCCGACCCCGCCTCCAGGTACATGTTGTAATCGTCGAAGTGGTTCGTCCACCACAGCAACTCGGACTCGCGCGTCGCCTGCTGCTTGTAGATGTAGGGCATCATCTGCTGGCGGAACGCCCCGTTGTGGAACCAGTCGTCGCCGCGCCAGCCGTCAACCATCGGGTTCATCGGCACGGCCACCTTCAGCGCGGGATGAGGATTCACGAGCGCCATGAGCGGCAGGAAGCCGTCGTACGAGATGCCGAGGATGCCGACCTTGCCATTGCTCTCCGGGACGTTCTTCACGAGCCAGTCGATCGTGTCGTAGGTGTCGGTCGCGTGATCGACAGGCGTCGGGTTCTGCGGCCCGCGCAGCGGCCGGCTCATCACGTAGTCGCCCTCGGACCCGTACTTGCCTCGCACGTCCTGCACCACCCGGATGTACCCGCCCTCGACGATGACGTCCGTCGCGTTGTCGTAGCCGGCGAGGACCGACCCGAGGTGCCCGCTGTCGGCGTGACTCGTCAGCCCCGTCGCTTTGTACGGCGTCCGCGTCAGCAGGATCGGCGCGCCCTTCGCCCCCCTGGGCACGAGGATGACGGTGTGCAGCTTCACGCCGTCACGCATCGGGATCATCACCTCGCGCCTGACGTGGTCGAAGCGGTCGGTGACCGGGGTGAACTGCGCCGGCGTCTCGCTCGACAGCGCAGGGTAGGTGGCGGGCCGCTGTGGCGGCGCCTGCTGCGCGGCCAGCGATCCGATGAATGAGAGCGCCGCGACGACCGGCGCCAGGATCACGAAGATAACGGTGGACACACTCCGTGCGCTGTTGCTCATCACTCCCCTCCATCGACCGCCGGGCGGCCGATGGAGTCGGACGTTATCACATTATGGCTAGAGGCCTGCCGCCAGCGGCAAAGATGTGAGTTGCGGGGGCGCGGTCCCCGTCATCACGGAAATCCTGCCTGAATTTCCTGCTCAAGAAACTCACCCGGTTGCCGATCTGCTGATCAGGACAAGTTCGCGATGGGCGTCAGCCGGCATTCCGGCCGGCGAACATCGTGCGAAACCTGGTTCCAGAGAGGACCGAATGGACACACCCAGCATCCCGAACAGCCTGCAGAAGGCCGACACTCCCCGAGAGCCCAGCGGGAGGCGAAGAGCCAGCCCGCCGGGGGCCGGCAGGCCGAAGGCGCGGCGGCCAGCCAGTCCCGGACGGACAGCGCCGAATTCACGGCCCGGGCCCACCTGGAAGCGGCCCGCGGCCTGGCCGCGACGATGGCACGGCTCGATGCCCAGGACACCGACAACGAGATCCGCGATCCGACGCCAAGTGTCCAACGTCCGGAGGCCGGGGCGATCACCGATGGCCGGGCGGCCGAGGACGCGGCTCGAGAAGCCAGCGACCGGATTCTCGCACAGCCGTTGCTTGCCGCGGGGGCCCAGGCCCATAGTCGCGGCGCGGCAGTGCTTGCCATGTTGCAGTAAAAGCGGAGGAGGGTTCGTCCATAATCCGGCCGAGCCTCTTTGGTTCCGGCTCGACCGGGTTATGACGAACGTCGCCCGACCGCCACGAGCAACGCGAGCGATGCGAGTGGAAGCACCCCGGCCACGCCGCACACCGGCCCGAACCCGTAGCGGTCAATCATGCGGCCGAACAGCGGCGAGACCACGGTCTGCATGAGGCCGTAGGAGGCGGTCAGCACGGAGACCGCGAACGCCGCGCGGCCGGCGCCGAACAGGTCGAGCGGCATGGCGTAGATGTTGGCGCTCATGGCGACCGCCATGAAGAAGCTGACCGAGATGAGCGCGGTGGCCAGTCCCGCGCCCGGCGCCAGCGGCACGAGTGCGGTCGATGTGAGGAGGACCGCGCTCACCACGCAGACTCGAAGGCGAGCCGCGTACAGCCCGCTCCCCGCCTTCGCCCACCGCATCGAGAGCCAGCCGCCGGACAGCCCGCCGAGCGAGGCGAACACGGGCGGCACCCATGCGAACTGGCGATTTGCCTCAGCGAGCGTGAGACCGTGCGTGGAGACCAGGAACACGGTCGTCCAGTTCATCCAGAGACTGTAGACCGTCATCATCAGGATATTGGCAACGGCCAGCGCCCACAGCCGCCAGTCGCGCGCCGGCATCGTGGCCGGCCCGCTCTCGGCTGGCGGCGCAGGCACGGGCACCCGCCTCGCCGTGACCCACCACAGCGGGATCCAGGCAAAGCCCGCAATACCCGTCGCGACGAACGCCGCGCGCCAGCCATACGTCGTGGCCAGCCAGCCCACGAGCAGCGGCGCCGCCATCATGCCGAGCGTAATGCCCACCTGGTTCAGCGCGGTGCCCATCGCCCGCTCGCGCGGCTGCAAGTAGAGCGCAAACCCCTTGGCCGTCGCGGGAATGCCTCCCGACTCGGCGGCACCGAGCGCAGCACGGCAGGCGAGCAGGCTCGCCAGACCGCCGGTAAGCCCCGTCGCAACACCGGCGACCGACCAGAAGGCGACGACGGCTGTGATCCCGCGGTTCAGGCCGACGCGGTCGATCAACAGGCCCGCGACCGGCGCGAACATGGCGTACGCGAGCGAGAACGCCGAGACGATGTAGCCGTAGCCTTCGTTGGAGAGGTGGAATTCGTCCTTGAGGAGCGGAGCGAGCGCGGCAAGGACCTGCCGGTCGACGAAGCTGAGCGCGGTGGAGAGCACCAGCACGCCGGCGGCCAGCCACCTCAGCGACATTCCCTGTTGTCCGCCCACCGACCGCCGTATCGCCATCGGGTGATTGTACGATCCATGCCCGGCGGTCACTACCGGTTTCGCGCCGGGTTTGTCCGGTAGCACCACCCAACACCCAGTTCACCCTTCAACAGGTCGGTGAGCAGGTACTTGCGAAGGGCCGCCCGAATGAAGGCCCTGGGGTGGTGGGATCTACCGCCGACGCTCGACCGAGACGTCGCGGCAGGCTGTGCAGCGGAGGACGATCGAGTGCCGCGTCTCCCCAAGCAGTTCCAGCGCCGACTCGCCGCAACAGGGGCAGGGATACAGGGACTAACTGGTCTTCGCTGGTCGTCCGGGCTAGAATGTGGTCGGCTTCCCAGGAGGTTCCTTGGTCCCGCACACCCACAGCGATGTCGGTTTTCCGGCGTCAGTGTTCGACGCACTCCCGTTCCCGGCGTTCATCACTGACGAGGATGTCCGGCTGCTCGCAGTCAACCCGGCGGCGGTCAGGTTCCTGCGGCCCGGCTCGGCGACGGTTCTTCGGCAGCGGGGCGGCGAGGTATTCCACTGCATCAACAGCACCGACGGGTGCGGCAAGTCGAAGCAGTGCCCCGACTGCGTCATCAGGAACAGCGTCGGGTTTGCGTTGACCGGGGGGAAACCGGTCCGCCGGCGGGCCCGGCTGGAGTATCTGTCGGACGGGAACGTCCAGGAGATGCAGGCCCTCATCACGGTCTCGCCCA
>Ga0209540_10003169_pt1 | contig 11369 bp, 8 predicted proteins | sample BarGraIncu01121A_FD_184501 | JGI IMG/M metagenome (GOLD analysis project Ga0209540, IMG submission 184501) | Arctic peat soil microbial communities from Barrow, Alaska - Barrow Graham LP Incubations 011-21A (SPAdes) (version 2) | ecosystem: Environmental > Terrestrial > Soil > Wetlands > Peat... | reverse complement strand
CTGCCTGGAGAATACGTTCGACATCGCTTCGCGCTGCAATTTCGAATTCAAGCTGAAAAAATACTTCCTGCCCGCTTTCAAGCCCCCGGGCAAATTGAGCGTCGACGACTTTTTCGAAAAGATCTGTCTCGAGGGCTTCGAGCGCATCCAGCACCAGTACCTGGCCAAGGCCAAGCACTTGAAGCACAGCCACGAGGAATACCAGAAACGGGTGCTGTACGAAATTGAAAAAATCAGGGAAATGGGCTTCCCCGGCTATTTCCTCATCGTCTGGGACATCATCCGCTTCGCCAAGGAAAGCGGCATCCCGGTCGGCCCCGGCCGCGGCTCGGTGGTGGGCAGCCTGGTCGCTTTCGTCATGGGCATCACCAACATCGACCCGCTGGAATACGACCTGATCTTCGAGCGCTTCCTCAACCCCGAGCGCGTCAGCCTGCCCGATATCGACATCGATTTCGACGCCGAACGCCGCGACGAGGTCATCGAATACATCCGCGCCAAGTACGGAGCGGACAACGTGGCCCAGATCATCACCTTCGGGCGCATGAAGGCCAAGATGGCCATCCGCGACATCGGCCGGGTCATGGAAATCAAGCTGACCGACGTCAACCGCCTGGCCAAGATGATCCCCGAAGGCCCCAAAGTGGAGCTGAAGGACGTCCTGGACAAAAACCCGGAACTGCAACGCGAGATCAAGCGCAGCGCCGAGTTCGCCAAGCTGATCCACTACGCCCTGAAACTGGAAAACAACATCCGCCACACCTCCATGCACGCCGCCGGCGTGGTCATCGCCCCCAAGAAGCTGACCGAATACATGCCGCTGTACAAGACCAAGGACGACATCACCACCCATTTCGAAAAGGACGAGGTGGAGGACATCGGCCTGCTGAAAATGGACATCCTGGGCCTGAAAACCCTGACCATCATCAAGAACATCATCCGCGAGGTGCAGGAAAACGAGGGCACGGCCATCGACCTGGAAAACATCAACCTGCTGGACAACAAGACCTTCAAGCTCTTCCAGAAGGGAGACACCGACGGCATCTTCCAGTTCGAAAGCTCGGGCATGCGCGACTACCTGAAAAAGACAAAGCCGGCCCGGATCGAGGACCTGATCGTGCTCAACGCCCTGTACCGCCCCGGGCCGCTGCAGTCGGGCATGGCCGATGTCTACGTCAACCGCAAGCTGGGAAAGGAAAAAGTCAGCTACATCTTCCCCGAGCTCGAGGAGATCCTCAAGGACACCTGCGGCATCATCGTCTTCCAGGAGCAGGTCATGCAGATATCGGTGCGCATCGCCAACTTTTCCATGAGCGAGGCCGACGAGATGCGCAAGATCATGGGCAAGAAGGACGTGAGCAAGATGCCGGCCCAGGAGAAGAAGTTCCTGGAGCGGGCGACGAAGAAAGGCTACGACAAGAAAAAACTCGAGGAACTTTTCGGCCAGATGAAGACCTTCGCCGAGTACGGCTTCAACAAGTCCCACGCCACCGCCTACGCCTACCTGGCCTACCAGACGGCCTACCTCAAGGCCCACTACCCTGTGTACTTCATGGCGGCCCACCTCAGTTCCGAGGCCGACAAGACCAGCACCTCCTCCAAGATCATCCAATACATTTCGGAAAGCAAGAAAATGGGCCTCGACATCCTGCCGCCCGACATCAACAAGAGCCGGGAGAACTTCCACGCCGAAACGGCCGCGGCCATCCGTTTCGGCCTGATCGGACTGAAGAACGTGGGCAGCACCGCCCTGGGCATCATGCTCAAGGCGCGCGAGGAAGGCGGGGAATTCAAGAGCTTCAACGATTTCGTCACCCGCGTCGACCTGAGCAAGGTCAACCGCAGCGTCCTGGAAAGCCTGATCAAGGCCGGGGCCTTCGATCGCTTCGGCTTGAAAAGGCGGACTCTGTTCGAAAGTATCGGCGAAGTGATCAAGCGGGCGGCCATCCTCAGCCGCAACCGCGGTCGCAACCAGAAAGCCCTGTTCGCCGAGGAAATGGAAGACGATTATATTCCCAAGGAATACCTGAAGCTCGAAGAATGGCCGGAAAACGAAATGATCAAGGGTGAAAGGGAGATCGCCGGCATCTACGTCACCCAAAATCCCCTGGAAAAATTCAGCAGCGAGATCAGCAAGATCTCCAACACCACCATCCTGGCCATCCAGAACTATGAGTTCAAGGGGGAGATCATCAAGCTGGGAGGGGTGGTCACCGAATTTACGCGCCGCACCTCGAAAAAAGGCGAAACCTACGGCGAAATTTATTTCGAGGACCTGACCGGGCGCATCAAGGTGCTCTGTTTCAAGGACAGGTGGGCGGCCCTGGAAAAAGAACTGAAGGTCGACGTGCCCTATTTCCTGGAGGCGCGCAGCCATTTCCGCGGAGCCGAATCCGAAAGCGAGGAGACCCTCTACCTGGAGAACCTGCAGGAACTCGAAGCCATGCTCAAGAAAAAAGCCCGCAAGATCGTCATCACCATCAACTACGACCAGATCGATGAGGGTTTCAACGAAAAGCTGAAGCAGAAACTGGAAAAAAACCGCGACTCGGTCCCCTATATCATCGTCATCAACCATGCCGACGACGCGCGCGTGGTGATCAATGCCGAGCCGGGCCAGGGCATCCGCGCCACCGCCTCCATGAAAAAAGACATCGAGAAGCTGACCGGCCCCAACTCCATCGAGATCCTTTTTTAAGGCCATGAAAATGAAAACCGAAAGCGAACAACTGGCCGCGGCGCAAAAACGCATCGGTTTCCTGACCGCGGAACTGGCCAATTTCAGCGAACTGGTTCACAACTTCGACCCCCCGCCCAGCGAGCTGCCCGAAGTGCCCTGGATCGACGTCTACGGCGAAGCGCTGCCGCTCAACGGCCAGGCCGGCGGCGACCACATCATCTATGTCGATTTTAAAAAGCGCTACAAAATGGAGAAGCTCATCCGCAATGCCCCGGAAAAATTGAAAAGCAAATTGCGCGCCACCGCGGCCCGGGCCGGCATCGCCGTGCTCGACGTGGAGGGGCACGACTTCAGCTCGGCCTTCATCGCTTCGGTGTTCCACCAGGCCTTCCTGCTCGGCGTTTCCTACGAACTGAAATTTTTCGGCGAGATCACCACCACCCTGTTCGACAACATCAACACGCGCTTCTTTAATTCGTCGGGAATTTTAAAGACCCTGACCATGGTCTACGGCGAGATCTCGGAAAACGGCACCTTCCGCTTCCTGTCGGCCGCCCATCCGCCGCCCATCATCTTCTCCAACGAATTCGACCGCCTGGTAGCCATCAGCGAAGACCGGCTGGTCTCCTTTCCCCAGATCGGCACCATGCCTTCGCGCGGCAACAGCGAGATCGCCGTGCCGCTGCTCGGCGTCAAGGAAAGATACACGGTGAACGAGATCAATTTGATGGGGCGCGGCGACATCCTGATCCTCTACACCGACGGTTTGTCCGACCACCGCGACGCCAACGGGCATAAATACTTTCCCGGCCGCTTGGAAGAAAAGCTGAAAGGCTGCAAGCACCTCCCGGCCCGGGCCATTTTCACCCAGGTCAAGGAGGACCTGCTGGCCTTCCACAGCAGCCTCGCCGACGACATCACCGTGGTGATCATCAAGAAAACATAGTTTTCAGTTGGCGGAACTCCGCCAAGGAGGAACCATGACCGTTGACACATCATTCGGCAGCGACAACCACGCCGGCGTACATCCGCGCATCCTGGATGCGATCCAGGAAGCCAACAACGGGCCGGCCGTGGCCTACGGACTCGACGCCTGCACCGCGGCGGCCGTTGAAAAATTCCGCGAACATTTCGGCAAGAACGTTGACGTCTACATGGTCTTCAACGGCACCGGGGCCAACGTCGTCAGCCTCTCCACCCTGGCGCGTTCGTTCCAGGCGGTGATCTGCTCCGAGCACGCCCACATCAATGCCGACGAGTGCGGCGCCCCGGAGAGCGCCACCGGCTGCAAGCTGCTGACCGTGCACACGGCGAACGGCAAGATCACGGTCGACGACATCGGCCGCCAGCTGGGAGGCCGCCTGGACCAGCACCGCGTGCAGCCCGCGGTCGTTTCCATCACCCAGGCCAGCGAATTGGGCACGGTGTACAGCGCCGAGGAAGTCAGGGAGATCGCCACGTTCTGCCATGGCCACGGCCTCTACCTGCACATGGACGGCGCCCGCCTGTGCAACGCCGCCGCCAGCATGGGCAAAGGACTCGGCGAGATCACTGGCCATTTGGGAGTGGACATCCTCTCCTTCGGTGGCACCAAGAACGGCCTGCTGCTGGGCGAGGCGGTGGTGTGCTTCCACCCGGAACTGAGCAAGAACACCATTTTCATCCGCAAGCAGGCCATGCAGCTGGCCAGCAAGATGCGCTTCATCGCCGCCCAGTTCACGGCGCTGCTCAGCGACGACCTGTGGTTGAAAAACGCCAGCCACGCCAACCGCATGGCCAAGCTCCTTGAGGAAAAGGTCAAGGGCATCCCCGGCTTGAAGATCGTCCAGCACGTCCAGGCCAACGCCGTGTTCGCCTCTTTCCCGCGCCCGGCCATCGACAAGTTATTGAAAAATTATTTCTTCTATATCTGGGACGAGGACAAGAACGAAGTGCGCTGGATGACCTCGTTCTCCACGACCGAAATGGAGATCGAGAATTTCGCCGACGCCATCCGCGAAAGCTGCAAGTAGATATATTCCCTTAGCAAGCCCGTTTTTTTATTTCAATTCCAGGGCTCTCGCCAATTTCGTGATGGCGGCGTGATGCTCCGTTTTCTCCATCCTTTTGATATTGTCCAATTTCCAACGGATGGCGGGCAAGCGCTCGATTTCGGGAATTCCCAGTAAATCCCACTGGGGGATTCCGGATTTTATGGAAATGAGAAATTGACGCTCGGGCACGGTCAGGGCGCTTCTCAGCGCGGCAATGACTTTTTTTCGCACTTGTACAAGTTCTCTGCAGGTTACTTCCCGTTTGGCCATGCCGCGAAATTGACTTTCGAACTCTGCGGAAAAGTCCGTTTCCTTCGGGGCGAGTATTTCACTCATGGGACGATTGCTGCAGGCCAGATACACCACGAAGGCTTTCCTTATTTCATCGGTCAGGCCTTCATTCTCCAGCAGGATCAACAGATCGAAGAAATCCCGCGGATGCTGGCGATCCAGGGCGGCACAGAGTTTCCCGCCATACAGATCGCCTATGGATAAAATTTGCATGGTTGCCGACATTTCAAAAAATGCCGATGCTTGGGCGGACAAATTTCTTTCCCGGACCGGGAACACGCTGCCGCGGATGATCAGGCTGGGCTCGATGAGTATTTGCGCATCCTCGCACCTTATGGACAATTTGGCCAGCCCTTTCATTCCGGCACCGGGTAAGCGAACCACCCGCATGGCCGGGAATTTCCCGGAGATCTGCCGGGCCATCTCCGACAAGCCTTCCGAAATCGCCTGTTGGCTGGATTGCCTGGAATCCAGGGGCAAGTAGGTCAGGTTGATATCCACCGACAATCTCGGCATTTTGCGGATGAAAAAATTAATGGCGCTCCCCCCCTTGAGGGCGAAGCGGCGATCCTGGGCAATGACCGGGAGGAGCTGCAGGAGCAAGCGGGCCTGCCTGAAAAAGAGGCTATCCCTGGCGATCATGATTCAATAAAAAGCGGGCCGGGACCGTTACCAGGTATTTGTTCTCCAACCGTTCTTGCTTGACGATCACGCGCTTGCCACGGTGCCGACCGGCCACACCCGCAGCAAGTGGTTTGATTTATTTCTATTTTGTCCAGCCAGGCTTGTCATTTAATCATTAAATTAAACCTATTGGCTGCCAAAGTCAAGGATTAACCTGAAAAACCGGGCATAAACAAAGCAAAGTGATCGCAGGGGCGCGGTCATCGCGCCCATTGATCAGATAACCCCGGGGGGCGGGACAACCCCGCCCTACCAAATTTTTTCAATTACTTTTTTCAACGGGGCGATGAGCTTTTTGGGCCGGACGTTTTCCAACACGACCTTTTGACAGCCGTTGAAGCGCGCAAAGTCGCCGAGGGCCCGGCCGAGCTCCGGGAGCAAGCCGTCGGCGGCGTCGACCCCGGGTTCGAGGAACAGTTGGCGCACTATAAATGTCCTGGTTTTGCGGTCGGCCTTGGGGTCGAGCCGGCCCACGATCCTCTCGCCGAACAGGATGGGCAGCACGAAGTAGCCGTGGTTCCGCTTCCCCCTGGGGACGTAGCATTCAAATGTATAGTCGAAATCGAAGCGCTCCTTCAGGCGGGAGCGGAAGATGACCAGGTTGTCGAAGGGCGAGAGCAGGCGGACGCGGGGCGCCGCAGTTCGGAAACGTCTTACCTCTTCCAAAACTTTCGGCAGCGCATAGACCACTCCGCTCTGGCCTTCGACGCTGAGGCGCACGATCTCCGAAGCAGCGAGCATTTCCTTCAGGGCATTGGCGACAATGCTCTTGTCGCCGATGCGGATGTAGTCGCGGATCTCCTTCTCGCTGGCCACTCCCAGGGCGGTCAGCGCGCGGCGCACGATAAAGCGCCCCAGTTCGTCGGCTGTGGGCAGCCGCATATCCGTGCCCTCGGGCAGGACCCGCTCGGTGAGATCGTAGATGCGTTGGAACCCCTGGCGCTCGCGGATCATCAGCTCGCCGCGCCAGAACAGCAGCTCTAGCGCCGCCTTGGCCGGCTTCCAGTCCCACCACGGACCTTTTCTCCTCCCCTCCTCCGGGTTCTCGAAATCCCGCGCCGCTTTGGGCCCTTCCTCGCGGATGCACTTGAGTACAGGTTCGATGTGACTTCCGTATTTTTCCCCCCACCCCCTGTACCAGCCCCCCTTTGGATCGAGGAAACTGCGCATCATGGGGATATAGAACCGGTAGTCGCTCATGGGGAGATACGACGCCGCATGCCCCCAATATTCGAATATGGTTCGGTCCTTTGCCTGGACTTCATGCAACTGGCTCGGGGTATAACCCGGCACCCTTGTCCATAGCGTATGATGATGGGCTCGTTCGATCACCGAGATGGTGTCGATCTGCACATAGCCGAGATGCCCGATCGCTTGCGCAACTCCCTCTTTGCCCTTCTTGATCTTGGTTTTGCCATCAAGCAGCTGGGCATGAAGCGCCAGGCGCCGCGCGATCTTTTGAGAAATGGAGTCGATCATAACGGGGACGGATTATTCGAAATTGCTGCCAGGTCTTTCATTCGTATTTCCTTTCGCAAATCGGCTGAACCGATTGCCCATCTTATCAAATCAAACGTCATAATGAAAGACCTTATCCCGATGGCTTCCCGAAGCCGACGATAAACCCTGTCTGCTAAGAACTAAGGATTTTCTTGATGCGCAATTCTCACGATTTTTTTGGCGATGTCCTCAGGTGAAAGAATAAAATCAATGCACCCGCTTGCAATTGCACTCTCTGGCATATCTGGTTGTGCCGCTGTTTCTGGTTTCTGGGCGATGGTAATGCCCCCGGCTTCTTTTATGCCGCACAGCGCTTCTGCTCCATCTCCGTCATAACCAGAGACAATGACTGCAACGAGTTTTCCTTCCCAGTTCTTTGTTAGCGAACGCAAAAAAACAGTAATCACGTCGGGCCATCCCCTGGGCTTTGATATAGGCTTTAGCCGGAACTCATCATCCTGGACGTGCAAGTCACGCTTTTCAGGGATAATGAACACATGGTTGGGCAGTATATCAAGTCTTTCTTTGATAAGTTCAACCGGCATCTCCGTATATTTGGGAAGAATATTGTGGAGATTGGTGGCAACAGTTCTCAGGTGATTAACGATAACGATAGCGACGCCCATATCTGGCGGCAAATTTTTCAGGAGTCGGATATATGCTTCGAGTCCCCCGGCCGAACCGCCCACACAAACAATAGGAAAATCCTTCACAGCATTTTTAGCTTTCATTATTAATTGTTTTATGGGTTCATTATATAATTCAAAAGCAAGTATGTAAAGAGTATCAGCAAAATAGAATAGCATCGGGGTCAAATCTTTGACCCCGATGCTTCTGAGACATACCGCAACAGATCGAAACAGGTCTTGCATGACTGCCTGCGAAAATTGACAAACCGCTTCGCTGTGCTAAAATAGCCGCACATGGTCCTTGTAAAAAACTAGAAGCTCGCATTGCCCGGCCGCCTCATTGAAGTGAGGACATACCTCCCCCAATGACGGAACTGAGAGTGCGATTTCTCAAATCAAAAACAAATCCTGGCGAATTAAACAAGTGGCCCCATGTCCACGCAAAAAAGGAGATAAGAACAATGGATATGCAAGAACAAATGAATTTCATTCACGAGATATTTTCCGCATCGTTGCCCCACCTGGGGGCCGGGGACGACGCGTCAACGAAAAAAGCGCTGGCCATGCTGCTCGAGGCAGGATCATCGGCCGGCAATGATTTTCGCTCCCGGAAATTGCGGGTGCTGGATATCGGCTGCGGGAACGGAGCGCCGACGATCCAGCTGGCAAAGGACATCGACGGGACGATCCTGGCTGTGGACAACCATCAGCCTTATCTGGATGAGCTCCGTCGCCGGGCCAAGGCCGCCGGCGTTGCCGAAAAAATCCAGACCCGCCTGAAAGACATGCATGACCTGGGACCGGAGGAGGGGGTGTTCGACCTGGTCTGGTCCGAGGGCGCTATTTTCATCACGGGATTCAGCGCCGGCCTCGCCGCCTGGCGCTCCATGCTGGAAGCGGGCGGGCTGCTGGCGGTCAGCGAGATGGCCTGGTTTAGGTCCGACGCGCCGGCGGATTGCCGCCGTTTCTTTGCCGACGCGTATCCCGCCATGACCGACGTGGGCTCCAACCTGGCCATGATCCAGGCTTGCGGCTACAAAGAGATCGGCCACTTCTCATTGCCGGAATCCGCCTGGTGGGATTCGTATTATGATCCGCTCGGCGCTCGCCTGCCCGCGCTGCGGGAGAAGCACGCCGCGGACCCCGGGAAGATGGAGATGCTCGCCGCCATCCAGACGGAGATCGATCTTTACCGCAAGTATTCCGCTTATTACGGGAACGTTTTTTACCTGATGCAGCGTATTTAAAACTAGGTCGGGACCGCCTGCTGGCTGCAGTTCCACCGGCAGGCGGCCCGGCCGTCCTGACCGAAACGTCTTATATCGAGATCCATGTCTTCCATAGACAGGAGACCAATACAGAATTAAAAATGTAATAATGTAAGACCTGACACCAATTCCTCTTGAGTATTCCCCCTCTCCGATTGAACTCCTGGGTGCAGGCGCCAGCGAGTTGACGGGACCTGACCCCGATCTCCTCCCTGGATTATGCCTTGCTGCCGATGCGGAAGCTGCACCTTGAACTGCCGCGCAGGACCGATTCCTCGATCTCCACGGTGACCGGCTTGCCCAGCACGGTGGAGAAGGCGGCCTGCGTCCAGCCGCGGGAGCACTCGCAGAATTCGGCCGGGGTCCGGCCTGCTTTCACCAGCGGGCAGGCGCAGGGAGCGGGCTTGCCGACCACGCGCAGGATGCCGGTTTTTTCATCGTAATCGGTCCGTTCGACCCAGGCGGTCTTGATTTTAGCCAGGAAGCCCTGAAGATCGCCGCGGTACTTGTTGAAAAACGGGCCGTAGTCCTGGGCGCATTCGCGGCCCAGGCCCTGCAGGATCTTGCCGCGGGCGGCATCGTCGAGCTGCGCCCCCAAGACGGCCAGCAGCCTGGCGAAGCGTTCGCGAGCGCCTTCAAGCTGCCCTTTCAGCAGCTCGAGATCTTGCGGGGCAGCCGCCTCCGGCACGGCCGTGTCGTCGGCCCGGGCCGCCAGCGGGGCCATCAATCCCAGAATGCCGCAGCCGCAGATGCCCGCGCCGCACGTTTTAAAGAAGTCATTCCGTTTCATAGCGAACTCCTTATTTATAGTATTTAATAACCCGGTCCAAAATCCTCTGGCTTCGTGAGTAATACGGCGATTTTCAGTGAACGGTTATCGGGAAAGCGCATGATTCACGAAAATCATGCGAATTCCTGATCCCCGGCCGCGGGCTTGCCCGCCGCTCTCGCTTTGACCGAAGTGGACGGATCAAGCCTCTTCTGCATATTGAGGAAAATAGGGCCCGCGGTTTAATTCCCAATTTCCGAATCTCTTCAATGTCTAATATTGAAACCTGACCCCGGAGCCTTCCTTGACATTGCAAATGATGATCCTTAAAATGCTAAGCATGGGGATAGGCATCACGCGATGCCTCGAAAAACTCGGCATGTTGATGCGATGGTTTTTCTATCATCAGGAGGTAGAGAAATGAAAAGGTTTATTTTTTTAACCGCGTTAATGGTTTTTGGATTGGTCTTTTTTTCGAGCTGCGCCACTGTGCAAACATTGCCAGATTACGAAAGAAATGCAGAGAGTAAGATGGTTGTAATCCAGGAAAAGATTGGGGATGGGCTGAAAACCGGCGCGCTTACCCCCGATCAGTCCCAGATGTATCTGACGACACTGAAGGCTATTCGAATGGACTATAAGGAGCTGAGAGAAAAAAAGGTCTCCGAGAAAAAATGGAACAGCCTGCAAGGAAGACTTGATGCGCTTGGAGAGGAGATAGACAAGGCGACAGCCCGGACTACAGGAATTGAGGAACCGGGGAACGGGAAAAAGATTGTCGCACTCCAAAAGAAAATTACTGAGGGAAGAAACAGCGGGCGCTTGCCTAAAAGTGAAGGGAGAGAATTTCAGACCAGGATAGACTCCATTCGCAGTGATTATATGCGGATGACGGAAGAAGGCAGATATGCTACGCCCGAGGAGAGAGCAGACATTTCCCGGCGGCTTGATTCCTTGGAAACGGAGCTAAACAGGTTCCAGTAGAATTCCCGGAAAAATCGGCAGCAAACAACAACATATTTCCTGTTATAAAAGCCGCCTTTTGCGAAATGGAGTCGATCATAACCGGATCATCCTATCAGCTCAAATGTCATAATGTAAGACCTGACACCAATGCTTCTTGAAAATCTGCCGGGAAATGGGTATAGAGCGCTTATGGACAATTTTTATAAGTCGTTGTCTCCAGGCATGGGCAAGAACCTGACAGAGGGAATAAAAAGACCGCTTTTGCTCGCCATCGCGCTTCTAGCCTTTTTGGCCTGTTCACGGGGAAACGCGACATTCGTGATCAGCGGCAACGTATCCGACTTCCAGGGAAATCCGATAGAGGGCGCCACGATCCGCCTGAAAAACAGGGCTTTTGAAAATCTTTACGAAACCGTGTCCGACCAAAGGGGCCACTACTCCATGGCGGTGAAGGAGGGGGACTACTATTGCCTGTACGCGATAAAGCTGTCGGAGTACCGGGTCAACAGGCTCGAGTATTGGGCATGGGATGTCCCGGTTCATTCCGAC
>Ga0209540_10003168_pt1 | contig 11370 bp, 9 predicted proteins | sample BarGraIncu01121A_FD_184501 | JGI IMG/M metagenome (GOLD analysis project Ga0209540, IMG submission 184501) | Arctic peat soil microbial communities from Barrow, Alaska - Barrow Graham LP Incubations 011-21A (SPAdes) (version 2) | ecosystem: Environmental > Terrestrial > Soil > Wetlands > Peat... | reverse complement strand
GATCTAATGATGAAGAACTGGAAGAAAGAGTAAAGGATGTCAGCATCTTCTCACGTGTTCTGCCAGAACACAAGATGAGGATTGTAAAAGCTTTCAAAGAGAATGGCGAAGTTGTTGCAATGACTGGAGATGGTGTTAATGATGCTCCTGCATTGAAATATGCCGACATTGGCATCGCAATGGGCAAACGTGGTTCTGAGGTTTCAAGAGAAGCTGCAGATTTAATACTGCTGGATGATAACTTTTCCACAATTGTAGATACAATAAAGGATGGAAGAAGGATTTATGACAACATAAAAAAAGCGGTAGGTTATGTATTTACTATTCATATTCCCATTGCATTTGCTTCTTTGCTGGCTCCGCTTCTAGGAATAAGCCCTCCAAGCCTTTTGCTTCTGCCTCTCCATGTTGTTTTGCTTGAGCTTGTAATCGACCCTACATGTTCAATCGTGTTGGAACGTCAGCCGGCGGAAAAAGACATAATGCAGAGACCGCCGCGCAACCAAAAAGAAAAGCTTTTAACAGCGGCAATGTTAGCTAAGAGTGTAATGCAAGGGTTAACGATATTTGGCGCATCGTTTGCGATGTACTATATATTTGTAAATAGATACCCGGAGAATGCTGCTCTTGCGAGAACCATGGGGTTAAGTATAATATTACTATCCAATGTTCTGCTCGTGCAGGTAAACAGCTCGAGCACAGAGTTTGCAATTACATCCTTTATGAGGCAGATAAAGGATAGAGTAATGTGGGCAGCCATTATAGGCACCTTAGTACTTCTATTCATTATGATTTACACACCTTTGAGTGGATTTTTAAAATTAGCACCGTTATCGATAGGCCAGCTGTTTCTTTCAGCCGGGCTTTCATGTGCAGCTGTACTGTGGTATGAATTGGTAAAACTAGGAATGTTCGTGATTGCAAAAAAAGCAAATAAGCAATCATAAAGATTAAAAGACAAACTAAAAAAATATAAACGAAAGAGGTATGAAATATGAGCTTTTTTTCAAGATCTTCAAAAAAAAATAATTATAAAAATGAAAATTACGGAAGTGGACATTATCAGAAAAAAGGAATAATGGGCAATTTGCTCAATATATTCGGTTCAAAAAGCGGTTCGGGTGGGAATTATAATAATGACAGAAATCAATACAACAATACACCAATTCAAAATCAGTCATCATCAAACCAGAGTGCAGCAAAGTGCAGTAATTGCGGCTCCCAAATACCAACAGGATCCAAATTTTGCCTGGAGTGTGGTAATAAGGTTCAGGATTCATTGTCTTGCACAGGTTGCGGTGAAAAATTACCGCCTAACTCAAAATTTTGCATTAAATGTGGAACTAAAGTGAACGGGTAATTATATGGGTTTTTTCGGTTCAAGAAAATATCGTGGACAAAGGCTTGAAAGTTACGTCATTGAGGAACTTTTGGGTGAAGGCAGATATGGCCAATGCTTTCTTGCTAAGGCAGATTATGGGCCAAAGGTTATTATTAAGAAATTCAGACCAGGTATTTTTAAAAAGAATGCAGAGAAAAACATGTATGAAGCAGTAACACTTTCAAAGCTCAAGGATACCAGAATCCCTGAGCTTTTGGGTGTTATTAATCAGAAATCCTTCTATGGATTTGTTTTGGAACATAAGCCGGGAAATACAGTAAAAGACATGCTTTTTAAGCGTAACCATATATTTTCGGATGAAGAATTTTACAATATCGGTCTGCGGCTTATCAGTATAATAAAATACCTGCATCAAAACGGCATTGTGCATAGAGATATAAGGATACCCAATGTTCTCGTCGATGATGAGAATGTATACCTTATCGATTTCGGATTAGCAAGATTTGCTGATGGTAATGAATATACGTACGACCTGGACTATTCTTATTTAGGCGATTTTTTCTTATATTTGCTTTATTCCTCTTTTCAGAAAAAAGATGGTCATAAAAATCTACCCTGGCATAAAGAATTACCATTAACAGATAAACAAAAAATATTTCTGAAGCGGTTATTGGGACTTGAGGTAGTATATGAAAGTATTGATGATATGGAGACAGAGTTTATTGATGCTTTTGGCATTGAAGATAGTAGCACTAGCTGAGTTTAACTCAAAGACACATAGTGCTAAAGCTCATCGAAGAAATGGTAGACTGTTTTTTGACGAGCTTTTATGAGCTCTTTTTTATTTCATAAAACATACTAAATCTAGGGCATTTTATATATGTGAAGCTTTCGGTTTTGAAAGCTGGCATAAATAAAAAATTAAAAGAGGCTCCAGAATTTTTTGCACTATTCACGATAATGATTTTTATTGGAATTTTTATCATTTTGATTCAAGGGGCACCTTTGATCCAGATAACATTATGGTCACAGATAATAATTGGTCTGTTATTGCCGGTGGTGTCAGTCTGCATGATGCTTATGGTAAATAATAAAGAAATTATGGGGGAATACACAAACAGCGGCATTAAAAATATAGTCGGTTGGGTGACTGTTGTGGTCTTAATTGTGTTGACAGCTATTTTAACTCTAGAGCCTATAATAACTGCTTTTACAAAAAGATAATAGTAGGCCCCTTATAAGATAAAAACGACGAAAAGTAGAATGTAGTACCTTAATTATATTTTCAGAAAATTAGAAAAATGATATAATGAGGTTTATATAACATCCCATGAGGAGATGATGATGGTTATGAGCAAAAAAGAAAGTTACCTCCGAGTAGATGACGGTGACAGTCCAATGATTGCCGAAAAGCTTTTTGAAGCCTCCAGGCAGGAGGCTGAAGCACTTCTTCACGAAATGGGAGTATCACGGCATGGCCTCAGTAGTTTGGAAGCTGCAAACAGGCTGGAGAGTTTCGGCATGAACATCATTTCCCACGAAAAACCCGATTCACTCCTTAAGCGTTTGCTGAAAGCCTTCGTCAATCCATTTACGGTGGTGCTTTTCATATTAGCTCTGGTTTCTCTATTCACGGATGTTATATTCTCCAATGAGAAAAATCCCAGATCTGTAATACTGATATGTTCCATGGTACTGTTAAGCGGAATGCTGCGCTTCGTTCAGGAAAGCCGGTCAAACAAGGCCGCAGAAAAGCTGAAGGAATTGGTCCACACGACGGCGATGGTGGAACGAGGGGATGAAGGAACGATTGAAATTCCACTTGGAAATATCGTTCCCGGTGACATAGTTAATATTTCGGCTGGCGACTTGATTCCAGCAGACATCAGGCTGGTGGAATCAAAGGACTTGTTTATAAATCAGTCCACCCTGACAGGTGAAAGCGAACCTGTAGAAAAATTTCATGCTGCTTCAAGCCAGCATTATTCAACGCTTACCGATCTGCCAAATATTGCTTTTATGGGCAGCTATGCTGTCAGCGGAACAGCAGTGGCAGTGGTGCTGTCTACCGGCGATATGACTTGTTTCGGATCCATGGCCAGAGCTATCACCGGAAAGCATGTGGTGACCAGTTTCGATAAGGGCATTAATGAAGTGAGCTGGGTTCTGGTGCGGTTTATCATTTTTATGGTGCCTGTGGTTTTCTTTATTAACGGATTCACTAAGGGCAACTGGCTGGAGGCTTTTTTGTTTGCATTGTCTGTGGCAGTGGGCATAACTCCTGAAATGCTGCCAATGATTGTAACCACTAATCTTGCTAAAGGCGCAGTTGCAATGGCTCGTAAGAAAACTGTGGTGAAACACCTTGATGCCATGCAGAATTTCGGAGCCATGGACATCCTCTGCACTGACAAAACCGGTACAATTACCCAGAACAGGGTGGTGCTTGAATATCACTGGAATGTCTATATGGAAGATGACAAGCGCGTTCTGCGTCACGCTTTCTTGAACAGCCATTTCCAGACCGGCTTGAAAAATCTCATGGATGTGGCTATTCTGGCCCACTCAGAAGAAGAGGGGTTTGAAGCTTTGATGCAGAAATTTGTCAAAGTCGATGAAATACCTTTTGATTTTAACAGACGGCGCATGAGCGTGGTCGTCCGTGACAATACCACCGGAAAAACGCAGATGATTACCAAAGGTGCTGTTGAAGAAATGCTGAGTGTGTGCTCCTTTGCTGAATATGAAGGGCAGCATGAGCCTCTGTCAGAGGAACTTATGATTAAAATCCACGATACAGTGGATAAAATGAACAGCCAGGGAATGCGCGTCATAGCAGTAGCGCAGAAGGACGATCCGCCGGCTACGGGTGAATTCTCCGTTAAGGATGAAAATGGGATGGTATTGATGGGGTATCTGGCCTTCCTGGATCCTCCAAAAGACACTGCCGCTTCAGCTATAAAATCCCTGAATGAAGATGGAATTGTGGTGAAGGTCCTGACCGGTGACAATGAAGCCATAGCACGTTGCATCTGCAGACAGGTTGGGATGGAAACTGACAAGATTCTTCTTGGAAGTGATATTGATTCTATGGATGAAGCAACTTTGCAGCAGCAAGCAGCAGAAATAAACATTTATGCAAAACTTACTCCTCAGCAGAAGGCAAGAATTGTTCGGGCTTTGCGCAGCACTGACCATACAGTGGGGTTTATGGGAGATGGAATCAATGATGCTGCCGCAATGCGGGAAGCTGATGTTGCCATTTCAGTGGACTCGGCTGTGGATATCGCAAAAGAGTCCGCGGATATTATTCTGCTGGAAAAGGACCTTAAAGTTCTGGGTGAGGGAGTCATTGAAGGGCGCAAAACTTTTGGCAATATCATTAAATACATTAAAATGACCGCCAGCTCTAATTTCGGGAACATGTTCTCCGTTGTTACAGCCAGCGCCTTCCTGCCGTTTCTGCCTATGCTCCCTATACAGATTCTGGTGCTTAATTTTATTTATGATATTTCCTGCACGGCTATCCCCTGGGATCATATGGATCCTGAATATATAAAGAAACCACGGAAATGGGACGCATCTTCCATAGGCAGGTTTATGGTCTGGATTGGGCCCACCAGTTCTGTGTTTGACGTGACCACTTATATAATCATGTTCTTCATAATCTGTCCCGCTGCATGCGGAGGGCCATTCGGTGCTCCTGGGGTTAACCAGGTACTCTTCATTTCCCTCTTTAATGCAGGATGGTTTGTAGAAAGTCTGTGGTCGCAAACGTTGGTTATCCATATGATCAGAACTCCAAAGATACCATTTCTGCAGAGCAGGGCTGCGGCTCCTCTACTATTCCTGACAACAGTGTCAATAACAGTTGGCACATTGATCCCATACACATCGTTCGGGAAGGCAATAGGAATGTCTGGTATGCCGGCTATGTATTTTCCTTGGCTTATAGGTATGATCCTATGCTATATGGCCCTCGCTACATTCTTGAAAATTATGTATATCAGAAGATACAGCGAATTGCTGTAGACTGGAGGTGTTCACCATGCAAATCGGAGGCAACCTCATCACCGCCTTTGGATTATTCGGTGTTTGCGGACTTATGCTGCTGGCCCTGCTTGCAACTTGGCCTTCAACCAAGGCATACCAGAAAGGACGGAATTTCCGCAAATGGTATATTTTCAGCTTCTTATTATTTCCAGTTGCATTAATCGCATCATTTTTTATTAGTTCAGAGCCTGCGGAATCTGGTGTTAAAAAGTAATTTAAAATAACCAATATATTGAACAAGTGAGGGGAGGGATATTAGTGGGTGTGGCTAGAGCTGAAAGAATATGTCCGATTTGCGGGCAAGACAATAATTGTCAACATGGTCAGGGAGGCTGCTGGTGCGATACGGTTAAAATTCCGAAGCATGTCCTGGATTTGGTTCCTGACGATAAAAAGGGGAAAACCTGCATTTGCAGGTCTTGTCTGGAAAAATATAAAAAACAAGACGAAGAATAATGCAAAGCCCTGCAATCTTAACGGTTGCAGGGCTTTTGTTGTGCGGCCGGAATTAAAGCTTTATCGTTTTATGCCTTCTTTATCTTGATTTTAATCAGGAGGTTTTCCGCTATCGGCTTTATAACGCTGACCAGGTACCTGAATTCCTTCGTTTTCCAGAAAAGGGCGGTGAAGAGGGCGTTAGGCACTATGGCGCAAATGAACATCCTTGCTATGAAGTCCATCACGGAGAAACTCGAGAAAAGACTGCATGCAAGCCACGTAAGCCCTCCTACAGCTGCCATGGCTGCTGTGTAAAGGCCGTATCTAATGAAATAGGACTTAACCGGGGTGTTGAAACCGAACTTGAATACAATAAAAGGCTCAACCCAGAAACAGGTGGTCAGGGTGCTTATGATCGTACCAAGGAAAACTCCAGGCACACCCATTTTCTGTACCAAAAGAATGGAAGCAACAAGGTTGATGCCGGCTTCGAAAAACGGCTTGTAGCGGTCCTGCCAGTAGAGTCCAAGGGCATCTTTAAAGGACAGCACGCTCTCCCTTCTTCCGGTGAGATAGTAGCTTGTCAGGATAAACAGGACAGTGGTTATTGGAAACATGTATTCCTTTCCAACCCACAGGTAGATGAAAGGATTAGCCAGACATACCAGGCATATCGCAGCGAAGGCGTACAGCCAGAATCCGAAAAGGTCGAGAGATCTGAAGATGAACAACTTCTTCTCGGTTGATTCAGACGCGCCTAAATTTCCTATGCTTGCGGATATGGACTGAAAGAATATTGTAAATATTGAATTGACCGCCATGATCAGGAGCATGTAGTTGGAATACATACCAACCTGAATAATGCCGATAAACTTTGAAATAATGATGTTGTCGGTCTGCATGACAACTACGTCGCCAAACCTGTGCACGACCAGCGCCTTAACGTTCTTGAATATGGTGTCCTTCTCGCTCTTGTCCAGAACCGAGTCGTTCTTTTCCTTCAGGAAAGGATAGAGTTTGTCTATCTTCCTGGTGACGATCAAGTTTTCCGTGAATGTGCTCACTATCTGAAGGCCAAGGTACAGCATAAAGTTATGCGTCATCAGAAGAATGATATTCTCAAGTGCTATGAAGATCAGGAATATTATGTTGTGGTAGTAAGCGTCTATATATTTTTTCTGATCAGCTATAAGGAATGACCTTTTGTAGGAGAAGAAATATGACACTCCAGAACTTAGGACGTACATCAGGTAAATGATTTGAAGATGCGGGATGTCCGGCATCTTCTTTATGAAGAAGCTCAAAAACGGAGTAAGAGCGGATCCGGAAATCAGGATCAGCAGCCCTATGGTTATGTAAGCTTTTTTGTAAAGCTTCATCAGAGCCTGCAGTTTAGGCACATCATTTTCGGAAAGTGGCTTGTACATGCTAAAGATTATGGCTGTACCTATTCCAAGCTCTGATAGTGACAGGATCTGAAGTATGTTTGAAAAAAGCCCGTTCAATCCGAGATATTCCGAGCCGAGAGTGCGGACGAAGACCATCCTGGTGACAAAGCCGGCCAACATGATTATCACTTGCCCTATCATTGAATATTTGATGTTCTTGACGGAACTTTCTATTCTAGACATAAAATTTCCTTTCTATCAGTCTGATAACTGCCCTGTCGTTAAAAATCTGAACCTGTAATATAACAGGAGCAGCATAGCTTGCCTTTTATATATGCCCTTGTAAAGCAGCTTTTGCTTAAAGCCCTTCACCGTGAAAGTTTCGAAAGCCTCATGCACGCTTTCATCCTTCACTATCCTCTTTATCTCACCGTACGCTGCGCTGAACCAGTTCTCCCCGTTGTTCATTACGGCGTTGGTTAGAGCACCGACGACGTAATGCTTGTAGGATACGAGAGCCCTTGTCCTGGCAAGATCATAGTTTCCGATTTCCTCTAGCAGGGCTTTAAGGTACATAACCTTCTGCTTTTCCTTCTCGAATTTTCCTGTCTCGTGTTTGCTGAGGGTCATCATTATGGATTCCTCATTTTTTCTGTAGTTGTAAAGTATCTTCTTGCACATGTAGGCCTTCTGGGCGTATTTCAGGTAAGACAGCGTGAAGACAAGGTCTTCGGCGAACCTGATGTCCTCTGGGAACTTTATATTGTCCTCCCTGATTATGTCGCCTCTGTATATGCATCTGACGACGCTTCCCCAGATGGCGTCCTCTTCAGACCAGTCCGTGTCGTTTCCTATCATCTTAGGTATAAGGTCTCTCACTATTCCGTCTCTGTCCAATACGGTCTTGTCCACGTAGGGAAAGCCGATTATCCAGTCGCGGTGCTCGCTGTGTATTTCGCACATGGCAATATCGCTTCCAGAGGATAATATGCTCGCAAGCAGTGTGCCATACATTGTTTTGTCTGGCAGGTCGTCGGAGTCGCAAAAGCAGATGAACTCGCCGGTCGCCTCCGCCAGTCCCCTGTTCCTTGCAGCGCTCGGGCCCGGAGTCAGTTCGCTGAACACCTTGATCCTGGAGTCATTTTCTGCATAGCTTTTGCAGACCTGAAGGGAGTTATCCTTCGAATTGTTGTCGACGAGAATTATCTCAAGGTTCTCATAGGTCTGGCCGGCCAGCAACTCTATAGTTTCCCTCACATACTTTTCGGTATTGTATACGGGAACTATTATGCTTATTTTTTTATCCATGACTCATTACCTCGCAATATTTATTTTACAGGCGTTCATTCCGTTTTAAGTAAAAAATTTGAATCCATAACCTAAGGTCAATAGAGCTGCTCTTCTTTCGTATATCCATTTGTATCGCAATTTTTGTTTAGTGCCTCTGCAGTCAAAGGAAGAGAAAGCTTCGTGCACGGTGTCATCTTCTACAATTGTCTTTATTTCTTTATATACATTTCTAACCCAATGTTTATTATCATACATAGCTACATTTTTCAAGGTACCTATAACGTAGTGCTTGTAGGATACATTTGACCTTGTTTTTGCAAGCTCGTAATTGCCGATATCCTCGAGGAGGGCTTTCAGGTACATGACCTTTTTCTTTTCCTTTTCAAATATGCCTTTTTTGTATTTGCACAGATTCCACATTAAGGATTCCTCATTTCTCCTATAGTGGTAAAGGATCTTTTTGCAGATATATACGCTTTCTGCATATTTCAGGTATGAGAGCGTGAAAATCAGATCCTCTGCGAAACTTATGTCCATAGGGAATTTCAAGTTGTATTGCTCAATGATTTCTTTTTTAAAGATACATCTGACCACGCTGCCCCAGATGGCGTCTTCCGTTGATTCGTCAGTCTCGTTTCCTATCATTTTAGGTATAAGATCTCCTAGAATATCGCTTCTGTCCAATATAGTTTTGTCTTCGTAGGGGAAACCTATTATCCAGTCGCGGTGCTCGCTGCGGATTTCGCACATGGCCATGTCGCTTCCAGAGGATACTATGCTGTCAAGCAGTGTTCCGTAAAGGCTCTTGTCTGGAAGATCGTCGGAATCGCAGAAGCAAATATAGTCACCTGTAGCCTCTTCAAGCCCTTTATTTCTTGCTGAACTCGGACCCTGGGTTGTTTCGCTTAAAACCTTGATTCTAGGATCCTTCTGCGCATAGCTTTTGCATATTTTAAGGGAGTTGTCCTTGGAGTTGTTGTCCACAAGTATGATCTCAATATTTTTATAGGTCTGGCCGAGCAGGAGTTCGATGGTTTCACCAACATATTTTTCAGTGTTGTAGACCGGGACTATTATGCTTATTTTTGCATCCATAATTTCAATACCTCACTTATATTTATCTCTGTTATATATTAAAACAAAATATTTACCACATATCATATTACCATTACTTTGTTAAACCGTAAAGTCTATAATATATTCATTGTTTTGGGACTTTGCGAAAAATTTGCAATAGTTTATTCAGAGTAAGTCTCTTGTAAATTAACTGAATATTGCGTATACTCAATATATATGAATGATATTATAAAGTGGTTACTTTATTTATGATACTCAAAGAGAATGTATCGGGGGGATATTATATGAAACCGACATGTTGCAGGAAAGCGTTTCTGGCGATGGGGCTTGGAGTAGGCCTAATGGCAGCGTTACCCATGACTTCGTGTGCACCTGCTGGGAGCGGGACAGCCAAACCAAGTTTCACGAAGGAGACATATCCAAAGGTTGATGGTTCTACAGCGACAATCCCACTGTCTGAAAGCATCGCTGCCGAACTGCTTTCTCTGACTTCAGAGGAAGCCCACAGCTTTATTAAGCACAACACCACGCACAATGCATATGTCAATCTTATAGACGGTACGGCTGACATAATTTTCGTCACTGAACCCTCTGAAGAGGAGCTGAAGCTGGCAAAGGAAAAGGGTGTCGAGCTGCAGGTAGTACCTGTAGTAAAGGAAGCCTTCGTATTTTTGGTAAATAAGCAGAACCCTGTGGATGTACTGACTGTTAAGCAGATCAGGGATATTTACCAGGGAATTGCAACAAACTGGAATGAGCTGGGAGGGACTGACAAGGAGATTATTGCCTACCAAAGGCCTGAAAACTCTGGCAGCCAGACTATCATGGAAAAACAGGTTATGGAGAACCTTAAAATGGCAGCTGCCCCTACGTCGCTGAAGCCTGGTGTGATGGGAGAGCTCATAGATGCTATAGCATCCTATGACAATTCGGACAAAGCCATAGGATATTCGGTTTACTACTATGCCAATTCCATGTACAGCAAGGATACGATAAAATTTATTAAGGTGAATGGCATAGAACCGAACAACAAAAGCATAAGCAGCGGCGATTACCCGTTCACTAGCGCTTATTATGCGGTGCTGAGGAAAACTGAACCTGCAAATTCTGGATCAAGGAAGCTTCTGGACTGGATACTGAGTACCGACGGCCAGAAGCTTGCAGAAAAAGCCGGCTACGTGCCGCTGAAGTAGGTGAGGAGATGAGGAAAAATATTTTGGCAACCGTCTTACTGCTCATTATACTCGCAGCAACTGCTGCCTGCCAAAAGTCAGGCAGCGGAAATACTGCTGAAACAGGTACGGAAAATCAGAATATCATTCCGTTCAGCGAAAGGCGTTTTGTCTTCACAAACGGCCTCGATTATGCTGAAAAGCAGATTTCGTCACAGGAGGGAAGTACAAAAATCAACAAGAGTTATCTGGTTTTCAGCGGATTTAAAAACAAGGATGTAGAGGAGAAAATAAATCAGGACATCACCACTATAATCGATCAAACTATGGATGAACTGTTGGCCAATTCTGCATCAGAAAACGGGGGGAAAGCGCCTGAGTTCAACTCAAAAGGATCGAGTGCCATTGTTGCATATAACTGCAACAATGTTCTTTTCATAGAGTGTTACGCTAATGCAGAGTTCACCCTGGATTCCGAGTTGGTGTCAAGGCAGAGGCTGAAGGCAGTCGGTTATGACCTGAACACAGGGGTCAAGCTGCAGTTGAAGGATTTGTTCAAAAATGGAAGCGCCTATGAAAAGCTGATCAATGATTACATGCTGATGCACAT
>Ga0209540_10003167_pt1 | contig 11373 bp, 10 predicted proteins | sample BarGraIncu01121A_FD_184501 | JGI IMG/M metagenome (GOLD analysis project Ga0209540, IMG submission 184501) | Arctic peat soil microbial communities from Barrow, Alaska - Barrow Graham LP Incubations 011-21A (SPAdes) (version 2) | ecosystem: Environmental > Terrestrial > Soil > Wetlands > Peat... | reverse complement strand
TGGGGCGGCTTCGTCAATCTGTTCTCTCCTGGTGACTTCACCGGTGACCGCAGGTCGGACGTCCTGGCGGTCAAGAGCAACGGCGACATGTACCTCTACCGCGGCAACGGCCTTGGCGGGTTCGCCCGGTCGGGGACCAAGATCGGCGCCGGATGGAAATGACTTCCGAGCTCGCGTTGTTCGCCACATGCTCGTACTCGGGGTCGCGATCGGGGGAGCTTCTGGGCCGCTGACTACCACATCCTGCTGGGCCGCGGACCCGCTGGAGGAGACAATGACGGTGTCCAGGTCAGCAGAACCCGCTTTATAGGAGGATGATGGGTACATGCCCCCACCCGTGCAACGTCGTCGCCTGCCTGCAAGTCCCTTCAATGCCGCCCGGGATGCGATCCCGCCGGACGAGATATTTATCGTGGGTGACCGCGTCGCCCACGACCGTCACGGCTTGGGCCGCATCGTCTCGGTCTGTGGCACCGTTGCCGTGGATGCGGACTTCGGGACGGGCACGCGACGCGTGTCCACGCCTACCCCCAAGATGCACAAGCTCTGAGCTGAGTTACTGCTGAGTTGAGTTTCACCGTCTGCCTGGTTCGTCCAGCAGCTTGAACGTCCACCCTTCGAATGGTGCCGTGATGACGTCCGGCTCTCACTGTGGTGTTCTGCAGGATCCTGGTGCTTGCAGGATTTGGTGCCAAGACTCACCACGACGGGCCTCCAGCCACCGCACCGCCCAGCGATCAATGATTCTGCCGACCCCGAAGATCTCAGTCGGGGGGAACGCGCTGCGGCTCCGTGTGCGAGCTGCACCCTCCAGGCCGTCAAGGGGGTGGCCAGGCCGTCAAGGGTGGCCAGGCCGTCAAGGGTGGTCGGGTCGTCAAGGGGGTGGCCGGAGCCCCAGCCTGCTGGCTTGATGGACGCGTGCCGCCGGTGCTCCCGACGTATCAGCCCCTTGGCCGCCCACGCGGTTTCCCTCGCAAACCTAGGGACTGTGCGACGGAATCGGTGTCAGACCTAGCTAGATGAGCAGAATGCCGACTCAGAGTCCGTCGTGCTACGTGTTGGATCGTCGATGGGTCTCGGGGGGCACAAGGCCAACACGCGAGAACCTTCAGCAGGGTGTCCCGTCGGGGGTCATGCGCCAGCCGGACTTGCCGATCATCTCCTCGCTGGAATAGCCGTACATCTTTTCGGCGGCCGGGTTCCAGCTCGTGATGATGCCATCGGTCCCGATGCTGATGTTGGCTTCCCCGCTGAACTTGACGATCGCCGTCAGTCGGCTCATCCGGTCGCGCTTGTCGTTTGACGTCTCGCTGTCGGTCAGATCGTGCACCGCCGCTATGACCAGGAGGCCGTCCTCGGTGTTGCTCTGGGACAAGCTGAGGTTCAGGGGGAACTCGGTGCCGTCCCGGTGCCGTCCGCGTAGGCACCGTGGTGACGCTGCAGGCTTCTGTTCGATTGTTCCCTGCCGACCGGGTTCTGGACGCCGAGTCCCAGGGCCCGCGAAGTAGGCGTCTCGGTGCGCCGGGTGGCCCGGCCGAACGGACTCCGGGACGAGAGTCTCGATGGGCCGTCCGACCAGGTCGTCGCGTTCATAGCCAAAAAGGGACTGCGCCCGGCGATTGACATACCGAATCACGCCCAACCGGTCCACCGCCACCAAGGCATCAGGCACGGCCTCAAGGAGGCTCTCGAAGCCCCCCTCGTGCTGCCCGAGCGCCAAGCGTCGGGACGTGGGCTCTCCACTGGTCGAAGGCATCTCTTCTCCCTTCGAACCTAGACAGAAACACGAACATTGTCAGCCCATTATGCGGCCGAACATCTTCCCCAAGACGTGTCCCTGGTGGCGGTGTGGGGAGGATCACGTGAGCGACAACACTCAAGTCAGTTGCTTAGCAGTTCGGGTAAGTCGTTGAAGCACTGTCCGTAGGCCACCGCACCGCCGCCCCAGCCCGGGACCGCAGAAGCTGTCTCCTTCATCGGGACCTTCGCCTCTAGGGGGCCGCGAATGATGGGTCGAGGCTCAGAGCCATGAAGAGCACCGGTGACCCACTGATCGACGCCTTGTACAGCGCGCGAAAGGGGAAGGTCGAATATGTCGATGTCCCTGAGCTGGGGTTTCTCGTCATTGACGGTGTGGGCGACCCTGGCGGGGAGGCGTTCCATGACGCCATTCAGGCCCTGTACTCAGTGAGCTATGGCGCGCACTTTGCCCTGAAGAAGGCCACGGGTGAGGCACCCCGCGTGATGGCGCTCGAGGGGTTGTGGTGGGTGGAGGGAGCCGATGCTCAGGCCACTATGGAACGCATCGCAGCAGGTGAGGCACGCATGCAGGACTCCGATCGCGATCAGTGGCATTGGAGGGCGATGATCATGCAGCTTGCACCGATCGATGCGGCAATGATCGAGCAGGCGGTCACCGAGGCCAAGGCCAAGAAGGACATCGCTTCCCTGTCCGCGCTGCGATATGAGCGATGGGCAGAAGGGCCCAGCGCACAGATCATGCACATCGGCCCTTACGCCACCGAGCCCGTCAGCATCGTTGCCCTTCACAGGGCGATCGCCGAGCACGGGTCCAAGCCTCGAGGCCGGCACCATGAGATCTACCTCGGGGATCCACGCACGTCGGCGCCGGAGAAGCTCCGCACGATCCTGCGCCAGCCGATTGAGCCGGCGTCAGACGCCGCGGTCGCGTACTGACCTCGATTGGCACCTCGATCGTGGCCTCGTCCGCCGCCGCTGACCTCCGCGGTGCAGGAGTACCGTTCGAGGACTTTCCTTGCAGGGGGCGAGGCAGACTCCTCATCAGATTGGCATCGCATGGCTAGTGAGGTCTGCCCGTGCTGACGCCCTACGTCAAGAGACGGTTCGGCGGGTGATCAGCTCGCGCAGCCTCACCCGGTGACCGGTGATGAGCAGTGCGCGGCGGTAGATGGATGAGGCGACCCAGACGAGCAGCACCGCGGCGGCGCCGGTCAGTACCATGGCGAGCACGAGCTGGTAGACGGGGACCTCTCCGGAGGCCCATCTGATCGGCATTGCCAGCGGCGCGGTCAGTGGGAACATTGACGCCGCGATGCTCCAGCCGCCAATCGGGTCCGACATGACGACCGTGACCGCCAGCATGTAGCCGACCACGAGGATCATCGTCACCGGTGTGATCGCTGAGCTGACTTCGGTGATCTTGTCGACCAGGGCCGCGGAGGCCGCGAACAGGAACGCGTAGAGCACAAAACCGAGCACGAACCACGCCACCGCAAGCCCGATGTCGCCGGCCGCGACCGGGGGCAGCCCGATGTTGTCGGTCACCTGCACCGCGACGGCGAGCGGTGCTGCCAGCACCAGCAGCTGCACGAGCGTGACGGCGCCGACGGCCATCACGGTGCCCACGAGCACCTGGCTGGGACGCAGGACGGCAAGCAGCACCTCGGAGATGCGGGTGGACTTCTCTATCGCCACGGTCGTGGCGATCGCGTTCCCGGCAAAGGTGAGCGCCAGGTACAGGACGATGCCGACGGCGAAGCCGACGCCGGCGCGCCCCTCGTCGTTCACCCGCCCGACGATGACCTGCTTGGGCGGCCGGATCGACTGGAGGTCTGCGACCTGCCGTGGACTCAGCCCCGCCTCGGCCAACCGGCGCGAGGTCTCGAGCGAGACCACGGCTTGGGCGACCACAACCGGGAAGGTTCCAGCTGACTTGGCCGAGGTGTAGAGCGTCCCGGCGTCAAGCCCGGCTGTGGCATCATCATCACGCACGGCTCGGCGGACGGCGGCCCCGTCCACGCGGGACACGTACTTGACAGTGAAATCGGCTGACTTGCCGGCCGCGTCCAGTGCCGCCACCACCCCCGCGGGGGCCTTGCCGATGGTGGCGATCGTGTAGGTTGTGCCTCCCCCACCGAGGATCTGCGGGATCGTGACTGCGGCGACGGACATCAGCAGCAGGAGCCCGGTGACCACCTTGAAGGTTCGAGATCTGACGTTCTCGACGAGTCCGCGCTCAGCCACCAGGGCGGTGCCCCGCCACCAGGTGCTCATCAGCGCGCCCCTGCCGGATCGAGTGTCAGGTCGGCGGCAGCCAGGAAGAGCTGCGAGAGGGTGGGCAGGTCGAGCCCGAAGTCGACCACCCGCCCGGTCGCCCTTGCTGCGTCCAGCACCTCGAGTGGTTCGATGCCGGGCGGAATCGCCAGGCGAAGGTCGTCGGCCTCGTCGCTGACCACGGTGATGTCCGGGTAGGCGAGCAGCCAGTCGCGGTTCGGCGCCTCCACGTGCAGTCTCAGCTGCCGCCGGCCTGATGATGCCCGCAGCTTTGCGACGTTGCCCAGGAGCACCGTGCGGCCGTGGTCGACCATGGCGATGTCCTCGCAGAGATCCTGCACGAGGTCCAGCTGGTGGCTGGAGAAGAGCACCGTGCAGCCGTTCCTGGCCCGCTGTCGCAGCGTCTCGGACAGGCTTGCCACAGCGACCGGGTCCAGGCCGGCGAACGGTTCGTCGAGCACGATGACCGCCGGGTCATGGACAAGGGACGTCGCCAGCTGGAGACGCTGCTGCATACCGCCCGAGAGCTTGTCGGTGTGATCGTTCCACCGTTCTTCCAGGTCCAGCTCCGTGAGCAACGCATGCGCCTTGCTCGTCGCGTCCCGACGGGACAGGCCGTGCAACCGCCCGAAGTGGACGACCTGGTCACCGGCCGGCATTCCGGGGTAGAGCCCGCGCTCCTGCGGCATGTAGCCCCATGTGCGGCGGTCATCCTCGCCCACCGGACGTCCGTCGTAGTGCACTTCGCCGCGGTCAGGACTCAACACCCCGAGCATGATCCGCAGCAGCGTCGTCTTGCCGGCGCCGTTCGGCCCGAGCAGCCCGGTGATCACCCCCGGGGCAACGTTGAAGCTCACCCCGCCAAGGGCCACCCTGTCGCCGAAGGAGTGTGCGACGTCGTGAATCTCGAGCCCCATGGGTCCGACCCTATCCATCGCCCGACCACCACCGGTCAGGCGGCGGTCAGGCGGCGGTCACACCGTGGCTGGGTCGACCTTGCCGTTGGTGGGCGCGACGTATGCGGGAACGCCGTCCAGGTCGTCGACAAGCAACCCGGCGTACTTGCCCTCATGCGTCCGCTTGTCGGTCCGGATACTGGTCATCAGCTTCTGTGCCAGGCCGAGACCGGCCCCACCCATGGTCATGGCCTTGGCGAGCATGTCTTCCATGCCCTCCGCGCCGTTGAGGACGACCAGATTGTCAATGTTGCTCAATGAGCCGGCGGCGGCGGCGACGATGGCCGGGTAGTTCTCCGCGAACTGCTGCGCGATGACAGCGTCCTGGTTGGTGGACAGCGCCTTGGCGCGGGCTTCAATGCCGGCAGCTTCAGCCAGGCCCTTCTCCCGGATCGCGGATGCCTGAGCAGCACCGTTGAGCTGGGTGGCGTTCGCCTGGGCCGCACCGGCAAGACGAACCTCCTCGGCCTGAGCTTGGGCTCGCGCAACAAGTGCGGCCCGGCTGGCTTCGGCGAGAGTGACCTGCTCGTACGCTCTCGCGTCGGCCGGCTTGCGAACCGACGACTCGAGGAGCTTCTCCTGGCGTTGGGCGTCGAGCTCGGCGGCGGCGGTCTCGGCCCGGACAACTTCCTGACGCGCCAGCGCTTCGGACAGCGGGCCCGCCTGTTGGGACTCTCGCCTGGTCCATCTGCGCCTGGTACTCGGACTGCTTGATGCTGGCCTCGCGGACGGCGGCTGCCTTCTCCGCGTTGGCGATCTGCTCAGCTTCGGTGGCTTCCTTGTCGCGCTGGGCTGCGGCAATCCGGGCCTTCGACTCGATCGCGGCGGCCTGCGGCTTGGCGAGGTTCTGGATGTACCCCGACTCGTCGTCAATCTCTTGGATCTGAAGGCTGTCGACTCGCAGGCCCAACTTCTGAAGGTCCTCAGCCAGGGAGGCACGGATGTTCGCAGTCAGCTCTTCCCGGTTGTGCAGCATGTCCTCGACGGACATGCCACCGACGATGGCGCGAAGGTGACCGGCGAACAGCTCGTGAATGGTGGACTGCATCACGGTTGCGTCCTGGTCCAGGAACCGGCGAGCGGCGTTGGCGATGCTGGCGAGGTCGTCGCCGACCTTGTAGGCGACGACACCTTTGACGGTCAGCGGGATGGACTGGTTGGACACGGCGTTCACGACCAGGCCGGTGGCGCGCAAGTCCAGGCCGAGGCGACGGACGGTCTGGAATCCGGGGATGACTGCGGTCCCTCGACCGACGACGATCTTGAATCCGAGACTGTCCAGCTGGGTCTCGTTTTCGCCTTTGGCTCCCAGCCCGGAGATGATCAGGGCCTCGTTCGGCTCAGCGACCCGCCATACGAGGCGGAATGCCAAGACCAGAAGGATGACGGCGACGACTGCGGTTCCTGCGATGTAGTACATGAAGTCTGTGTTTCCTTTCGTGCCTCATGGGGGTAGCCGCTGAGACGTGCGGCGAGTGCGGTGGGGTGCGGTGGTGACGGTTTCCAGGGGTGTCCGGTGTCTACGGTGCCGCCCTGTGGGTGGGCGGGCGTGAGTCAGGTGTAGCTGTGATGCGGCGGTCGGGCCGGGATGGTGTCCTGAATCAACGGTCGGGTCGGGATGGTGTCCTGAATCAACGACCGGGCCGGTGGGTCCTGTGGTACCGGCGGGGCGGATTGAACCGGGCTGACGAACACGGTCAGCGGTGGTTGGTGGTCGTCAACTGTGACCTTGACCCCTTTTTCGATGATGACTCCGGGGTCGCTGGCGTAGGCGTAGAAGGCTTCGGACCCGCCGCGAATCTGCAGGGTTACCTCACCGACCGTGCCAGGTGCGACCCGTCCGGTCACCCGCCCTGTCCTGCCGATCATTGGGTCGTCCCTGCTTCGTGGCCGGCCTGGCTCAGGCCTTGTGGGCGTGCGCTGTTCACCTGGGCGGAAGCTCCGATCAGAAGAAGGCCGACAATCATGAAAGCAGTATGACCTAGAGCCTCTGCGACGGTCGGACGGGCGTAGTCACGGATGCCAGCGCCCGAGACTCGAGGAGGTTTCCCACGTCGCTTGCACTGGCCTGGCGACGGGCAGAGAAGGGAACCGACATGACGAATTGTTCGACCCTCTCGCTGCTTCGTGGGTGTGCCGGGTCGGGTGCTCAGGCCTGCCCGGTCTGCTCCTCAGGGGTGGCCCGACGGACGACGATGCACGTCCAGGCGCCGACATAGATGCGGTCGTCCAGGGCAAGCTCTCGACGTTGACCAGGAGGCAGCGCGTCGGTGGGCAGTGTCGCGCTCGCAGCTCCGACGTACGTGCCGTTGGCGCTCTGCAGATCCTCGACCCACCAGCGCTGTCCATCGGTGGTCAGCTGGGCCTGTCGCCTGCTCACGCCGATGTCCGATGAGCACTCGATCTCGGGGTGGATGTTGCGGCTCCGCGAGCTGCGTCCGATCAGCAGGCTCTGGGTCCGCAACGGCACGACGACCGGTAGTCCTGGGGATGGGCACGGCTCGTCGCTGCGCTGCTCGGCGTACCAGTCCGGGTCGACCCAGACCTCGGCCACCCACTCGACCTGGACGGCTGGGGTTGTAGAGCGTGTCTCGGGGGCCGGAGCCGTTGGTCGCGCGGGCGCCGCACCAATATCAAGGGGGTTCGTCGGAACTGCTTGGCGGGGCATGGTCCCGGTCGTGAAGTCGTAGCCGCACCCCTCACAGAACAACGCATCCGCGGTGTTCACCAGCGCGCAGTTCGGGCAGGGCTGGGTTGTCGACGGAGCTCCTGCCCCAGAAGAGGCTGACCCGCCTGGCGCAGAGGATGAGCTGGTCCCTGATGGTGTGGGAGCCGGGCTGGGACCTGACGGGCTGTTCGCATCCGGCGTCGAGGACTGGCCGATCGGCGCGCCGCACGTGTCGCAGTAGTCCGATGACGCGGAGGGGTGGCCGTTGGGACAGGTGGTGGTACTCATTGCCGGTTGCCCATGTGTATCGCTCTCATTTCTTCACGCGTGTCGTCTTGGTCGACGCGGTGTCCAATGCCATCTCGTCCAGTTTGTCGACACTGCGGCGCAAACGCACGGTTCCGGCGTTGGGGTCGTCGATGTCCACGACCTTCTTCAGCTTGGCCGTTGCCTCGTCGTTGCCCGTCTCGGCCGCCAGCTGCACCGCCCGGCCCAGCTTTGCGGTGGCGGTGGCATCGTCACCGCTGGCCTTGGCGGCCAGCCCCTCCTGGATGGCATCGGCGAGCTCGGTCTGTCCGGTGTAGTGCGCGACCTCCGGGTTGATCCGGGTGGTCAGGGTGTCGTCGCTGGACCACATCGCCTTGACCAACCCCTGAGCGACGACCTTCTCGCCGACGGCCAGCTGCACTCGCGCGGCGAGCTGCTCCTGGCCGATTCCCTTTGCTGCCAGCCGGATTGCCACGTGGTAGTCGCGTGACTCATCACCCCACGACCCGGTCGGGAATGCTCCCGTCAACGCGTTGACCTCTTGCCGGCGAGAGGTCAGGTCCTCGACCGTCGGTGCGACCTGGCGAACGAACAACACCTGGGCACCTTGCGGTGCCCAGACCCGCAGCATGGCCGATGCGACTCCTCGACCCATGGACTGGCGCATCAGTGTCTCGAACTCCGCAGCCATCTGTGCCCCTGTCGGGATGATGTCGACGGTGCCCATCAGCGCCTGCGCGATCCGGCGGACTTCTGCCACCTGCCAGGCGGATCCGACACCGCGGCAGTCGCACTGGAACTGGCCACGGGCTGCCTCGATCGCAGCTGTCAGCTGCTTGGGCGTCTCGTGCTGGTTCTCTCCGTCGGTCAGGAGGATGGCGTGCTTCTGTGCCAGGGACGGAACCGTCGCGAAGACCTGCGCCGCCATCGTCAGCCAGGTGCCCATGGCCGTGCCACCGTCAGCGCGGAACGACGAAACGGCCCGCTTTGCGGACTCTCGGGCGGGACTGTCCATCTGAACCATGCCCAGCTCAGCGCGGCCGGCGGGGAACGCCATTCGTGCCACGTGGGTGCCGGCAATGACGGCAAACCAGGTGCCGTCGATGATCTCATCGATCGCGGCAACTGCTGCTTGCTGGGCCGCACGGATGTTGACCTCGCCCATCGACCCGGACGTGTCGACGATGACGATTTCGGCGGCGTCTCCTTCGCCGACCTGCCCCGCCGCACCTGCGCCGGTACAGGTCACCGTGACGATGGCGTGCACGTCCGTGCCACCGTCTGGCAGGAACTCGTTCTGGTAGACCTCGGCGCTGAATTCAGCCATCTCGTGGGGCTTCCTCTCGGGGATAGGAACGGTGGGTGGATGGGTGGGCAGCGTCCGTAGGTCAGTTCCGCCGGCTCAGCCCGGTTGGATGCGGGCCAGGGCGGCGCTGATGTTGTCCTGGCCCCCTTGGGCCTTGGCCCAGCTGACGAGCGCCTCCGCCAGGGCCAGTGGCTCGGCGGCTGCGGGTGAGGTGCTGCTGGTCTGCCGTACCAGGGCGGCCAGGTTCTGCGCCGCCGAGCAGTAGTTCCAGAGTCCATCTGAACACACCAGCAGCCAGCCCGGCTCGGCGAGGGTCATGGTGGCTGTCGTCGGCTTGTGGTCCGGCGCGTCCGCCCCGAGCCATCTCGTGATGGCGTGCGACTGAGGGCCCGACTCGGCCTCCCTGCGGAGGACGCCGGCTGAGACCTGCAGCTGGGCAAACGAGTCATCCAGGGTCAGCGCGGTGGCGGCGCCGGTGTCCGGGAGCCAGTAGGCGCGGCTGTCGCCTACGGACCCGACCACGAGCAGGTCCTGTTCTACCACCGCGGCGACGAACGTGCATGAGGCCGGATTCGGAAGTGCTGGGGGATCCACCGCTGTTCTGCCCATTGCCGCGATGGACTCGGCATTCCGAGTCACCTCGCGTTGGGCATTCCGGGCCACCTCGAGCACGGCTTCGCTGGCGGCGTCCGCGGCCGCCCCGAGACGGGCGATCACCGCGGCGACGAGTGAGGGTCCCTCGCCCATGCCGCGCGAGTGCGAGAAGGCAAGGACGTCACGCGCAGCCCGCGCCGCCGCCAGGCTGGCCAGGTCCGAGTCGACGGAGTTCGACACCCCGTCGCAGACGACGAGCACCGCGCGCGACCCCGGCTCGGTGTCGGCCGCAAGGGCTACGGCGTCCTCGTTGCGGGTATGCCGCAGGCCCCGGTCACATACCGCGGCAACCCACGTCGCGGGTTGCTCACTGAAGTGATCCCGACGTTTTGGCGCGCGCGCACCGCACGTGCCGCAATACCCATCGCCGGCAACCTCACCACCGCAGGCCGGGCAGCTGGACGCGGTCCCAGCCAGGTCGGTGTCCATCGGGAACGTCTCGGCGGCCCCTGCGGCCGGCGGCGGTTCGATCGCTGCCACCGTGGGGCTGAGCTCGGCCCCGCAGGCCTCGCAGTACTCCTCGGAGTCTTCGACGGCGACGTGGCAGCTAGGACATGTGGTCATTGTGCTGTCCAGCTCGTTGCGCTGTTTGGGTCCGCTGAGCCGTTCGACCTCACTGCGTCGTCCTGTCTCATTGGATCGTCCAACTTCGGACCGAGTTGGCCTGGTCGACCAGACGCACCCTGTCCTCGCGGACGTCGGCATACCCGGCCAGCTCGCGGTACCCCGACTCGAGCCCTTGCCTCAGGGACGGCTCCGCCGCCGGCACTCCGGCGATCACAATGTCCGGCCGAGCGCCTTTGGTGCGGACCTCGTCGAGGGCGACATTCAGCACACCGACCAACAGCGTGGCACGGTCCTTGGCATCGATGGTCAGCGACTCGACGCTTCTCATGGCCTCGGACAGGGCCGGCAGCCCGCGCCCTGAGGCGGCCAGCTGCCCGGCGCGCTCGCGACGGGCTTCGGTGTATGCACGGCTGGTCGGCGGGATGAGGTCCAGCGCTGAGATTGCCCCGTCCAGGTCTGCCCGGCCGGAGCGGATCCGGGACAGTCCGAACGCGCACGGGGCGATGTAGTTGGCGTCGGTGCGGGCGCACGTCGTGTAGAGCGACTCGGCCACGTCCAGCTCGTTGCTCTTCTCGCAGGCCAGGGCCAGTGCCAGCTTCGGGGCCAGCTCACCGGGCACCTGTCCGTAGACGGCGTTGAACGCAGACTGGGCGGTGGCGAAGTCACCCCGGGCCAAGGCGGCCAGCGCAGACATCCAGACGGCCCGCCACTCCCACGGGTCGGCGGCGAGCATGTCCGTCACGACGGTGTCGACCACCTCGAGACGGCCACAGTGCAGCGCCGCGTGGGCAGTGGCCAGAAGCACCTCGGGGGACGACTGTGGTGCCGCAGTGAGCGCATCGAGCCTGGCCGTGGGCTCTTCGATGCTGACGGTGTGCAGCCAGCCGGTCATCGGGTCGTTCTCGTCGATGCGTAGCCCG
>Ga0209540_10003164_pt1 | contig 11378 bp, 10 predicted proteins | sample BarGraIncu01121A_FD_184501 | JGI IMG/M metagenome (GOLD analysis project Ga0209540, IMG submission 184501) | Arctic peat soil microbial communities from Barrow, Alaska - Barrow Graham LP Incubations 011-21A (SPAdes) (version 2) | ecosystem: Environmental > Terrestrial > Soil > Wetlands > Peat... | reverse complement strand
CCCCCGGTTCCTGGGGACGGTCCGGGCCGTCGCGCAGGAGCTCCTGCGCGACGGCCTGGTGCTGCGCTACCGCACCGATGCCGGTCTGGACGGCTTGCCCGGTGATGAGCATCCGTTCCTGGCCTGCTCGTTCTGGCTGGTCACTGCCTACGCCATGATCGGACGACTCGAGGAGGGGCACGCCCTTATGCGCAAACTCGTGGTGCTGGCCAATGACGTCGGTCTCATGTCCGAGGAGTACGACCCCATCAATGAGCGCATGGTCGCGAACTTCCCGCAGGCCTTCTCCCACCTGGCCTTGATCGGCGCCGCCAACGCACTGCAGGATGCCGAGAAAGCACTCTCTGAAGCTGCACCCTCCGAAGAAACGGTAAATGGATGACTCGCTCCTCGCATCTGTCCGACAACCTTGGGCTGCTGGCTCACGAGACCGCACTGCTGGTGGCCACGGCAGCGGGTCTGGACGACGAGACGCTCCGGGCGGCCAGCCGCTGCGAGGGGTGGACCCGCGGCCACGTGCTCACACACATCGCCCGAAACGCGGACGGGCTGGGGAACCTGGTCAGCTGGGCCGTCACGGGCGCGCCGGTGGCCATGTACGAGTCGCCGCAGGCTCGTGACCAGGACATCGAGGCCGGCTCGGCCCGTACCGCCAGGGAGATCCTCACCGATCTCAGGGAGTCCGCAGAGCGGTTCGCGGCAGCCGCCCCCGGGCTGTCTGGCCCGCCAGAGCAGACCGAGGTGGAGATGCGAACCGGTCGCAAGGTACTGGGGGGCCAGCTGCCGACGCTGCGGCTGCTGGAGGTGGTGTTCCACCACGTCGACCTGAACGCCGGCTACAGCTTCGCCGATGCTGACCCCGGTTTCGTCCGGCGCTCGATCGCCAACGCGGTCCGGCGGATGAGCGCCGCCGGCCAGCCACCCGGCCTCCTGCTGCGTGGTGACGGCGGCGAGACGTGGTCGCTGGGCGAGGGCACCCACGTAGTCACCGGGACCAACGCCGCCCTGCTCCTCTGGCTTGCCCGGGGCGATGGCGCCGGAGTCTCCAGAAACGACGCCCTGCCGGCACTGCCTGCCTGGGGCTGATCTCGGGAGTCACCGTGGCGAGATTCCGGGAGATAGCGGCGGATCTGGGTTGAGGTCGGCGCGGCCTGACAGGATGTGGCCCATGACCTATACCGGTGACGTGATCTCTGGGGGACCCACCGATCGGCGCGATCTGCCGCGGCTGACGATCCGCAAGGCAAACGTCGGGACGATGGCGAACAACGTCTACCTGCTGACCTGCGCCCGAACCGGCAGGCAGCTGCTCATCGACGCCGCCGACGATCCCGCGCGGATCATGGCCCTGGTGGAGGAGGGCGGCGGCGGCCTCGACGTCATCGTCACGACCCATCAGCACTGGGACCACCACCGTGCCCTCGCCCAGGTGGTCGAGGCGGCCAAGCCGACGACCACGGCAGCAGGGGCTGACGACGCGGACTCACTGCCCGTCATACCCACCCGGCGCCTCTCGCACGGCGACACGCTCGAGTTTGGCGACATCTCCCTGAACGTCATCCATCTGCGCGGGCACACGCCGGGATCGGTCGCACTGGCCTACGACGACCCTCAGGGGCACACCCACCTCTGGACCGGCGACTCCCTCTTTCCGGGCGGCGTGGGCAACGTGCAGAAGGACCCTGAGCGCTTCGCGTCGTTGCTGAGCGATGTCCAGACCCGGATCTTCGACCTCTATGACGATGACACCTGGATCTACCCCGGTCATGGCGCGGACACCACCCTCGGCGCCGAGCGCCCGCATCTGCCGGAGTGGCGCGCGCGAGGCTGGTAGTCGGCTGCGTTCTGTCGCCTAGGTCCACGGGCAGGCCGAACGACGCCGGCCGGGAGGCCCCGTCAGCCTAGTGCCGCCCGGCGACGATGGGCTCGCGCCTTCGCCCGGTTGCCGCACACCTCCATGGAGCACCACTGACGCGAACGGTTCCGGGAGGTGTCGTAGAACGCCCATCGGCAGTCGTCGGCCGGGCAGATCTTCACCCGGTCGATCCTCTGCTCGATGGCCACCTTGGCCGCGGCTGCGGCAAGGAAACCGGCGGCGGTGGGCGCGCTCAGCTCCACCAGGCCGTCAGCCGTCAGAGCGACCTGTATGTCGACCTGCCGCCCCTGAGCATGGTGCTCGCCACCGGCCAGGGCACGCAGATCGCCGCGCAGCTCGCGGGCCCGTTCCAGGGAGGCGAGATCCTGTGCGCCGAAGCAGCCGTCCAGGCCCTGCGCGGAGAGCCACTGCACCCAGCCGTCGAGCGAGTCCAGAGTATCCGTACCGTCCTCGACGTCGAGCGTGTTGAGGAAACGCACGATCAGGTCCGCGGGGTCACCGCAGACGTCGAGGCGGACAAGGTCACTGGTGGTCACTGGCACGTAACCAGTGTAGCAAAATAGACGGTTGCGCACAGCCCAACTAACTGGCATTCTGGTTTAAGTGGTTATCGCCACCCAAGGACGGACCACACGAACACCAAGTCACAGTCCAAGACCAGAGGAGATCACCATGATTCCCTATCAGATCTACCAGGCCCTGATCGATGAGCACGTCAACGAGCTGCAAGCCGCTGCCCGGCTCCACGAGCGGGCGACCGAGGCCCGGCTTGCCGCTGCGAACCGGACCCGGAGGCGCTCGCGTCTCAAGGACGCTGCCCGGCACCTCTTTGCCCTGGCTCACGTCGGCCGCGGGGCTCACGCCCGCCGAGGCGCACCCGCGGTCTCGACATCCACCGGATCCACGGCCGGGCCGATGGGCTGCGTCGCATGACCACCCCGGCGGGCCGCACACCGGTCGGCCGCTTCGACACCGTCGTGCTCGACTGTCCTGACCCGCTGGCTCTCGCCGGGTTCTACGCGGGACTGCTGGGTCAGGAGATCGCGGATGACGGGGACGACTCGTGGCAGAGCCTGCGCGGCGACGGGTCAGGTGTGATGCTGGCCTTCCAGCGGGCCACGAACTATGTGGCGCCGCAATGGCCGGACGGGCCACCGCAGCAACTGCACCTCGACCTGACCGTGGACGACTTCGTCACGGCGCACCGGGGAGCCCTCGCTCTCGGCGCCACCGCCCTCTCTCCGACGAGTGAGCCCGAGCCCGGCACAACCAGCGGATTCAGGGTCTACGCGGACCCGGCTGGTCACCCGTTCTGTCTGTGTCGCTGACCCACGTCACCCGGTTAACGCCCAGACGTGTGACGATGACGAACATGAACACCCAGGTGTACGTCACCGTTCCGGTCACCGCCCTCTGGACCAGCCCGACTGCCCCCCGCAGCATGGACGGGTGGTCTGTCTCACGTGAGCCCGATGTCGTTGCCTGGCTGGCCGATCTCGACGCCGCGGCCGGGCGTCCGGGCCTGCACGGCCGGGTGCTCACCCAGCTCGAGTGTGGCGAGCCGGTCCTGGTCAACGCCGACCTCGGCGCCCGGACGGCGGCCTCGCCCGATCCGGACTGGCTCGAGATCGTGGCGCCCTGGCAGCCGAGCAGCCTGGATGCCCGGGGCTATCCGGGGTGGGTCCTGGCCGCACACCTTGCCGAGCGCCCCCCTGAGTGGGCTCCGCCGGCGCCCGCCTACCCAACGGGACGAGCGGACGCCGGAGCGTTCGTGGCGCGAGCGCGCACCCACCTGGGCGTCCCCTACCTGTGGGGCGGCTTGTGCGACCAGGGTCTTGACTGCTCGGGTCTGGTCCATCTGAGCCTGCGCCGGCTTGGCGTGGTCGTCCTCAGGGACGCCGACGACCAGTACTTCGCCTGCCGGCACCTTCCGGCAGTCGAGGCAGAACCCGGTGACCTCTTCTTCTTCGCCAGCGATGGCAAGCGACCACATCACGTGGGCATCGTCACCGGGCCGGACACGATGATCCATGCCCCCGAGACCGGCTCGGTGATCGTGGAGGAGCTCGTCAGCCCCGAACGCAGGCGCACGGTGGTCGGGGCCGGCCGGCTCTCCCAGCTCCGAACCCACACCGTGAGTGCTGTGTGACTCAGAGGGTTCCCGCACCACTGTTGGTCCTGGCAGCCATCGTCTCCGTCCAGTTCGGCGGGGCGATGGCGGCAACGCTCATCCCGCTGGTCGGTGTCTTCGGTTCGGTGACCTTGCGGCTGGCCATTGCGGCTTTGGTCCTGCTGGTCTTCGCGCGCCCCCGGCTGCGGGGGCGAACCACTCGGGACTGGCTGGTGGTCGGCGCGTTCGGCGTGGTCCTGGCGATGATGAACCTGTTCTTCTACGGCGCGCTGGCCCGGATCCCCATCGGGGTGACGGTCACCGTCGAGTTCATCGGCCCGCTGGTGCTGGCCACCGTCCTGTCCCACCGCCGCAAGGACCTGCTGGCGGTTGCCGGCGCGGCAGTCGGTGTCGTCCTGATCTCCGGGATCACCAGCACGCCGTGGGCAGAGATCGACCTCGCCGGCCTGTGCCTGGCCCTGGCAGCGGGCGCCGCCTGGGCGGGATACATCGTCCTCAGCAGCCGCACGGGGGCGCGCTTCGCCCAGCTGGACGGGCTAGCCATCGCCATGACGATCGCAGCCGTGCTCGTCGTCCCGGTCGGGGTGACCACCGCGGGGCCGGCACTGTGGACCCCAGACGCGTTGTGGCGGGGCGCCGCCATCGCGCTGCTCTCGTCCGTGCTTCCGTACTCGCTGGAGCTGATCGCCCTGCGGCGTCTGGCGGCCCACGTGTTCGGCATCCTGCTGAGCCTTGAACCGGCGGTGGCAGCCCTGGCCGGGCTGTTCGTGCTCGGCCAGACGCTCACTGCACCGCAGCTGCTCGGCATGGCCTGCGTCGTCGCGGCCAGCGGACTGGTGATGGGCAGGAAGTCCGTGCCCTCGACCCCGGAGGCGTTGGCCGAGACCACGAACCAGTGAGATCCCTGCCATAGGCAGGAAGCGGGTAGCGCTCGAACTCGGATTCCATCTTCACCGACTGGGGTCACCTGGTATGCCCCGTTGTCGCTGGCTGCGGCGGGCCGAAGTGGGCTGGCGCTCTCAGGGTCGAACAGCAGTGTCGTCGACGAGCCCCACCACCGCACCGTTGACGCAGGCCACCATCCCCGGCGTGTGGCTCCTGACCTGCACCGAGCTCCCCTTCCCGTGAACGCGGACGTAGACCTGACCCAGGCTGCCCCCGGTGACCGGCACCAGGACCGGTTCGCCGGTCTCCAGCCGTACCTCAAGGCTGCCCGGCACACCCGCGAGGTACCCGAAGTGAACTGTCCAGCCCGACGGGAACAGCGGACCGTCCAGCGGAATCCTCGTGAAGCCAGCGTCGGTCACCCGGTAGCCACATCGGGGAAAAGGCCCGGTGCCTGCGGTCCGGATGGTCCTCATCTGCGCCGGGACCAGATGGCCATTGTCGTCGAGCTGCCGCAGGATCGGCGTCGATGACGCAAAGTCCGCCCTCTCTGGCACAGGCGAGAAGATGCGCGACGTGAGGTTGTAGGGGTTGGCAAGCTTCCACAGGATTCGCTGGCTGATGGGTTGGTCAAGCAGCGGTGCGCCCGTGGGTGCATGCCGGTTGGCGGCGAGAGACGCTCGTACTGTCGCCAGGTAGGTGGCCGTAGGGCTGTACGACCAGGTGCGCGTGAAGCTCACCGTCGAGACCAGGCTGCTGGCAAGGAAGGCGACCGCCACGACCAGGATCGTCACGGAGCGCGCGCTCACCGGCCGGGCCGGCACCTTGCCGGCCCCTGTCCCGCCAGGCCGGTCGGGGGCGCCAATGATGAGCGCCGCCGCAACCGTGACGACCACCGCGCTGTCCGCGACGTACCGAAGGGACTGACCCAACACCGGTGACGTGAAGGGGCCGGATCGACCCAGCACCATCGCTGCCAGGCACACGCCGACATACCCGGCCACCAGCAGCCAGACGCCACCCACGCGCTGCTTGCGGCGGACCGTGAACACGACGACCCCCACCAGTGCGAGCAGGCCAAAAGCAACGAAGAAGTCTGAGGGGGCAGCCCATGGGACGCTGAAGTTGCTCTGGTCCCAGTTCCAGGGACCGCCGAGCAGGGAGGGCACGAAACCATAGCCGAAACCTCGCCACATCAGGACCACCCCCTGACCCACGCTGTACGCAGTAGCTCGTGACGTCACGACTGACGTGTACAGCAGGACCCAGCCCACTGTGACGAACACCGCCCCTTTCCAGAGCGGGGCCCCGCGACGCACGACAGTTCGAATCGCTGCGCTCTGACCCTGGGTGTGAAGCATGAGAGCGGCGACGGCGAAGGCAACCCACGGGACGACGATGGCCTTCTCGAAGAACGCCAGGCTGACGGCGAAGGCGATGGCACCGGTGACGGCATAGCGCCGGTTACCGGTCCGGATGAGCTGGATGGCGTCGCCCGCGACCCAGGCCAGCCCAAACTGGAGCGGCAGGTTGTTGAGCCCGGCAGACCACCACGCGAACGACGGCAACGTCAGGGGCGAGAAGAGATATAGAAGGAAAGGTCCGAGCAAGGCCACCCTGTCCCCCATCAGCAGGCGCAGGAGGCGCAGCATCGACAAGGACGCGAGTGCCTGCAGGACCACGAGGGAGACGACCGGCCCGATCCACTGCAAAGGCGCCAATTTTGTCACCAGTCCCGCGACCAGGAAGGCCGCCGGCATGAAGTGCCCGTCGTGGTCGAAGAGCAGGAAATCCGTCGAGAGCAACGGCATGGAACCGCTGCGTGAGGTGAGGATGAGGTCGTCCCAGTAGAAGTACCCCCGCGCTGCGACCCAGGTCCGGAGCACCAGCTGAACAACGATCAGCAGGCCGGCAACCCCCAGAACGCGCCCTGAGGCAGAGGTCAGCCGCTCGGCGGCCATTCGTGGCCCGCGGTCGACGCGTATCAACCCCACCGTCGCCCCCCTTCCATTTTCCTGTGGCGGCCCGCGACCACGACGAGAGCCGGGCAGCGGCGCGTTCTCGTCGGCATCATGGCACCGCTTCCGGTCGTAGGTCGACGTGGACGACGGCGCAGAGAGCACCAACGCAGTCGACGCAACCGTGCTGAGACCACGCCGGCCAAGACAGGTGATCGGGTGCTCCTCAAGCTGTCCAGGACGAGCAACCTCAGAATAGTCACAGATCGATGTCATCGGCCCCTGACGCCAGATCCCCCGTACAGGAGCCAACCCGTGAACCATCTCTCACAGCCGCACGAGAGTCCCCGCTCACGCGATTCCTCACCAAGCCGCGTTGTATTACGACATAGTTGCCCCGTGACGGCATAGTTGCCCTCATCGCCGGGCAGTACTCCAGAAGTCAGCCATGTTCAGAAACGGCGATCCCGGGGCGCAACTGAGAGCGGGACTGATGGTCGACCGAACAACCGCCGAGCCGAAGGACGGGCAGGGCCCAACGATGTCCAGGACTGAGTCGGGTGACCTGACGGATCCGGCCTCTGGGCCGGCGAGCCCCGCAGACCCACAGCTGTACGTCCCTCTTCGCGGCTGGCTATCCGCAAAGCCCGGCCGACCGCTCCTGGCAGCAGCCGCCGGCCTGATCGCCCTGCAGGCATTCGTGCGCGGCTGGATGGGCCTGCGTGGCTGGTTTCTGATTGACGATCTGGCATTCATCGATCGCGCTTCCACCATGGCGTTCTGGAGTCGGGACTACCTGTTGGAAAGCTGGAACGGGCACTTCATGCCCGGCGCCTTTGCCGTGGTCCGGGTGTTCACCGATCTGTGGCCGATGAACCACACCCCGGTGGTGCTCGCAAGCACTGCGTTGCAGGTCGTCGTAGGGATGGTGGTCTTCCTCCTTCTCCGGGAGCTGTTCGGTCCCCGGCGCGTCATCCTCGTCCCACTGATGATCTACCTCCTTTCTCCCATTACGCTTCCGGCGTTTCTCTGGTGGGCAGCAGCGCTCAACCAGCTACCCCAACAGCTCGCCACCGCAGCTGCGTTGCTCTTGCACCTGCGCTATCTGCGAACTGGACGGATCCGGCTGGGGATCTACGCTGCCGCCACGCTCTTCGGAGGCCTGTTGTTCTCGGAGAAGACGCTGCTGGTCTTCCCTCTCATTCCTGCCATGACGGTCTTCTACTTCACCGGCGGCCCGCCACTGGCACGGGTCAGGAACGCCTGGCTTCGTCACTGGAAGGTCTGGACTGCCTATCTCGTGGTGGGGCTGGGCTACAGCGGCTACTACCTCGGCCAGGTCGCCCTTCCGTCCAACCAGGGGGGGACGTCTGCGGCCGGAACCGTTGCCGTTGCCTTCTCCGCATTCGGTCACGCATTGCTCCCCGGCATGTTCGGCGGGCCCTGGCGGTGGTTCGGCGTAGGCGCCGGAGGAATCGCGGATCCTCCCGATGCGGCAGTCCTCATTGTCGGGCTGTGCACGTGCGCAGTCATCTGGGTGAGCATCTCGTTCCGGCACCGCGCCGTATTCGCCTGGCTCATCATCGCGGGCTATGCGCTGGTCAACGTCGCGCTCCTGGCAGCTACCCGCGCCAGCCTCTTGGGACCGATCATCGGGGCCGAGTACCGCTACAGCACTGATCTCGCCCTTATCCTGGTGATGTTCGCGAGCATGGCCTTTCTCCCGATCTATGGGTCTTTCAAGGATGCGGAGCCACAGCTACTGATGGCCCGGCGCGCGCGCTCGACAACGAGCGGAGCCGATCGACGATCGATCATCACGCGCACCTCGATCGCCAGGACGCAAATCGATGACTCCCGGCTCGTCGGCCTCGTCCTGTGCCTGCTGGGCGCAAGCTTCCTCTACTCGACCGTGGGCTACGACCAGCTCTGGCACAACAATCCTGGCAAGGCCTACTTCGCCAACATACAGCGCGATATCGAACGCACCAGAACACCGATCACCATCGCCAACGAAGCTGTGCCGCAGTCGAAGCTCTTGTTCATGTTGTACCCGCGCAACCTCACCTCGCGTCTCTTCAACGCCTACTCCCCTCGTCCGAAATACCTGAACCCGGGTGCAAGCACTCCAGCTCTGTACGTCCCCGATGACTCCGGGCACTTGCGGCTGTCCCGAATCCTCGGGTTTACCAACCAGCGCAGGCCGGGCATCTGCGGGTGGCGTGTGGATGCCGACCCCGTATCGATACCGCTGGAACGAACCACCCTAGACTGGCTGTGGACCATTCGCGTGGACTACATCGCCACTGCAGACTCAACGACAACGATGACTGCGGGGAAGACCACGACTCCGGTTCACCTACGTGCCGGTCTGAACTCGATCTACGTGATGGGCAATGGACGGATCGCATCCGTCGATTTCTGGGGCCTGTCAGGTGGCGCTTCACTCTGCACAAATGACGTCACGGTCGGCACCCCCGCACCGATAGCGAACACTCACCCATAAACAGGCGGCTACCGATCCCGGCAGAGTCTGATCCGGATCTGGTCAGCGGGTCTGTGGGTCACCTGAGGCGATGCTCAGGCCACTGTCTCGGCCGCGTCATCCCTGTGGCTCTTGAACAAACTCGCGATGGTAGTTATCGCCAGAATAGCGACGATGACAGTCAGTGACTGAGCAATCGAGATCTCCGGAGCACCCAGCACAGGCTTCCCGCCGTTGATGAATGGCAGCTGATTGACGTGCGCCGCATGCAGGATCAGCTTGATGCCGATGAACGAGAGCAGGACCGCCAGACCGATGCCCAGATAGACCAGGCGTTTGAGCAGACCGCCGATAAGGAAGTACAGCTGGCGCAGACCCATCAGGGCGAAGATGTTGGCGGTCAGCACCAGGTAGGCCTCCTGGGTCAGGCCAAAGATCGCCGGAATCGAGTCCAGCGCAAAGAGCAGGTCAGTGGTGCCGAGGGCGAGGATGACGATGAACATCGGCGTGATGATGCGACTTCCGTTCTCCTTGATGAAGAGCTTGGTGCCGTGCCACTGGTTTGTTGCCGGGAACCGGGTCTCAACCCATTTCAGGAGGCGGTTCTCCTCAAACTCGTCATCGTCGCTGTCCCCTTCCTTGGCCAGCTTGAGGGCGGAGAAGACGAGAAAAGCGCCAAAGACGTAGAAGATCCAGGAGAACTCGTTAATGGCTGCGGCCCCGACGGCGATGAAGATGCCGCGCAGGATCAGGGCGATCACGATGCCGACCATCAGGGCAGACTGCTGGAGTTTCTCAGGGACACCGAACTTGGCCATGATGATCAGGAAGACGAAGAGGTTGTCGACGCTCAGGCTGTACTCGGTCAGCCAGCCGGCATAGTACTGGGCCGCGTAGTCGGCCCCCGAGAAGTGCCACACGCCAAGTCCGAACAAGACCGCGAGAATCACATAGATGGCGAGGTAGCGCGCAGCTTCGGTCATTGACGGGACGTGAGGTCTGCGGCCGATGATCACAACATCCACCAGCAGAACCGCCGTGGTCAGGCCGATCGTGAGGATCCAGACCCACAGCGGAACATTCATCGGGCAGCGCCTTCCGGTCACGGTGCATCAGCAAGTGGCCGAAGGTCTCTCCCGCCTTGATGGCAGACCGGCTCCCCGGGAAAAGACAGGCCCAACCGGCCCGCTGATCCGTGTTGACGAGGACACCGCGTGGGGATACTCCCCTCCGTGTACGAACAGTATCCCAGAGTCAGGGGCGCAACCTGTAACGCGTGTTGATCCTCGGCACTATCGCGCCAGCGTGAGCGTGGGCGATGTGGGTTGATATCGGGCTCAACGAGTCGCCTCGTTCATCTGCCGCAGCTCCTTCTTGAGATCGCCCAGCTCATCTCGCAGCCGGGCGGCGAGCTCGAAGTGCAGGTCGGAGGCGGCTTGGTGCATCTGAGCCGTGAGCTCCTGGATGAGATTGGCCAGGTCGGCGGCAGGCATCTCGGCCAGTCGCCCGCTGGAGACTCCGATGTCGGCAGCCAGGGCGCCTCGTCCGCCGGCGCCACCACGGGCTTTGCCGCGCGACTGGGACCGACTGCTGCCCAGCAGAGCCTCGGTGTCGACGTCCTCACGCTCGAGCAGATCGGTGATGTCCGCGATCTTCTTGCGCAGAGGCTGGGGGTCCAGACCCCTTTCCAGGTTGTACGCCACCTGGATGGCTCGCCGCCGGGTTGTCTCGTCGATGGCCTGCTCCATCGAGGGCGTCACCTTGTCGGCATACATGTGGACCTCGCCGGAAACGTTGCGGGCAGCACGACCGATAGTCTGGATCAGGCTTCGCGCCGAGCGCAGGAACCCCTCCTTGTCGGCGTCCAGGATGCTCACCAGTGAGACCTCAGGCAGGTCGAGCCCCTCACGCAACAGGTTGATGCCGACCAGGACGTCGTACTCCCCCATCCGCAGCTCGCGCAACAGCTCAACGCGGCGCAGCGTGTCAACCTCCGAGTGTAGATAGCGAACCCGCACGCCCTTGTCCATCAAGTAGTCGGTC
>Ga0209540_10003159_pt1 | contig 11382 bp, 8 predicted proteins | sample BarGraIncu01121A_FD_184501 | JGI IMG/M metagenome (GOLD analysis project Ga0209540, IMG submission 184501) | Arctic peat soil microbial communities from Barrow, Alaska - Barrow Graham LP Incubations 011-21A (SPAdes) (version 2) | ecosystem: Environmental > Terrestrial > Soil > Wetlands > Peat... | reverse complement strand
CCTGGAATGAGCTTGTTGAATCAGTGAACCTGATCCGCACGAGATAATTATTTATTAACCTTATAAAATCGAAAAAATGGATAAGACAATAAATATAAACCTCGGCGGAACGCTGTTCCAGATCGATGAGAATGCTTACGGGAAACTCAAAGAGTATCTTCAGAGCATAAGTAACAAATTCAAGAATGTGGCTGGAGGAAACGAGACAATTGAAGATATTGAATCGCGCATAGCAGAAATATTCCTGTCACAAAAAGGCACAGCAGGTATCATATCATCAGAGAATGTTGATGATATGATAAAACTGATCGGGAAGCCTGAAGATTTTGACCAGTCAGGAAATGAGAGTGGAGATCATGGAACCTCATTCGGAAATCCGGGTCCAAGAAAAAAAATGTTCAGAAATCCCGAGAATTCAATTATTGGCGGCGTCTGCGGAGGCATAGGCGCTTACCTCAACAGCGACCCCGTATGGATCAGAATTTTGTTTGTGCTTTTCACCTTCTTTTTCGGAATTGGCTTTTTTGTTTATCTCGCTCTGTGGATAGCAATTCCCTCGGCGATTACTGATTCACAAAAGAGAGAGATGTACGGAGGCCAGCATAACTGGGCTATGCCTCAGGAATGGGATCAGCATCCCGGGAACAGGCTGGGTCATGCAATTAACGAGATATTCGGGGCTCTGGGTAAAGTTTTTTACATAATAATCCGTATAATCCTGATCACTATTGGAACCGGACTTGTCCTTGCAGGATTTCTTGCTATGCTTTCGTTCATCATGGTATTCGTGTTTAAATACCCGGGATCTTTCTCTGCCAATGTTCAGGGATTCAATATAGCTTATCTTCCTGATTTCCTTAATTACATAGTATCTCCGGCAGCTGCCCCATGGATAAAAGCATTGATAATTGCAGTTATCACTCTGCCTCTGCTGGCTCTCATTTACGGAGGGATCAGGCTCATATTCTGGTTCAGGGCAAGGGATGGGTTCGTATGGCTTGCCGGGTTTATACTTTGGATATTATTCGCTGCTGCCTTATCAATAGTACTATTTAATGAGGGGGTCAGCTATGGGAAACACGAAAGTTCAGTTTCACTGGAATATTTAAAACTTCCTTCAGATACAATATACATTGAAGCCGGGAGGAGACTCTCTGACATCCGTACCAGCAATGAAATCAGTCTGCCTGACAAGGGTGGAAACGGATACAATATTTTCATTTCCGAGGAGGAAAAAGAAATAAATATTAAAACGCACCTGGAACTTTTATCTGTAAAAGACAATTCGGCCAATATAGAGATAACGAGGTTTTCCTCTGGTAAAAACAGTCTGGCTGCCATTGAAAATTCCAAGAGACTGATATACAATTACAGACTCTCAGCTGATACTTTATATCTCGACGAATTCTTCTCCATTCCTCCTGCTGGCAAATGGTCTCTTGATTTCGTGAGCCTGGATGTCAATATACCAGAAGGTACAATTGTATATATAGATGAGGATATTGCTGAAACCATATTGCGGTCCAGGTACAATGATGAACTTTTGTCAGAATCAAAAAGCAATTTCTGGATCATGACTGAGCATGGGCTCAGCAACCAGGAATCAAAAAGCAAAAAAGGAAAATAGCTTCCTGGTTTTTCATTCCTTATATTTTCATGACGTCCGGCGCCAGGTTTTTGGTGCCGGATTTTTTTGCAAAGGTTAATGATTTGTTAAACCCTGTTTTTTATGTTTGATGCCTTGATTCTTTAATTTAATTTCGTTATCGTTTTAAAATTAACCTTGAAAACCAGCCATGAAAAGAATTCTCTTGTTGCTTGTTCCTGCTTTTTTTGTCCTGAACTCTTATTCCCAGGAATCACCGACACAGGTCGACACCCTTCGTAAAGATGCCCTTAACGTTTTTATGGAATCAACAGATTACATCCGGAAGGAAATTCCCTACGTTAATTACGTAAGGGATATAAAGGATGCAGGTGTATATATTATTTCGACCAGCCAGAGAACAGGCTCGGGAGGAACGGAATATTCATATTTTTTTGTCGGCCAGCATGAAAATGCGGGTATGGCGGATACGCTTAAATTCAATGCCGGACCAGATGAAACTTCAGATGAGATCAGACAAAAATCCGTCAATACACTTAAAATGGGGCTGATGAGATACATTGCAAAGACTCCTCTATCAAAATATATGAAGATAAGTTTCACTGAACCATTGAAATCAACTGTTTCAACCGATAAATGGGACAACTGGGTTATCCGATCTTCAATTTATGGATACCTGCAGGGGGAGCAAACCCGTAAAGAGCAATATCTCTCAGGTAGCCTGAGCGCAAACAGGATTACTGAGGACTGGAAGATAAATTTTAGCTCATCTTACAGCCAGGACGATTCAAAGTATAAAGTCACAGATTCCACTGGTGCTACTCAAACATATAAAGGGGCGAACACTTCAAAATCGTTCAGAACGCTTATAGTCAAAAGTCTTAATGACCATTGGTCTGCCGGAGGAACATTCAGGATAGGTTCTTCCTCTTACAGCAATGAGCAGTTTTACCTTGTCTTTATGCCGGGAATTGAATATGATCTTTTCCCCTATTCGGAATCTACCAGGCGTCAGTTAAGAATCCTATATTCAGCAGGATATGATTATGAAGATTACACTGATACTACTATTTACAATAAAATGAAAGAGGGGCTCTGGATGCATTCAATTACTGCGGCTTATCAGGTTGTTCAGAAATGGGGGAACATTAACCTGACCATGGGATACAGCAATTATCTTCATGACTGGTCAAAGAACAACCTTTCTGCATCTGTAATGCTTGAACTGAGGATTGCAAAAGGATTATCAATATCACTTTATGCCAGTGCGGCGGCTATCCATGACCAGCTTAGCCTTGTAAAAGAGAACATTCCTCTTGACCAGATCCTTCTCCAGAGAAAACAGCTTGCCACACAGTTTCAATATTTCACAAGTTTCGGCCTTACCTACACTTTTGGCTCTATATACAATAATGTGGTTAACCCGAGATTTGGGAACAGCGGAGGCGGAGGCATTTCAATATCGATCTCAGAATAATCGGATCCGATAAATTTTATTTTTACTGATTAAATAACAGAGCTTCTGCTTTTCATCTGTTTTTTGTATTTTGCGGGAAAATTCACCAATGATAGATTTTGAGGCTTTCTATAAGATAACTTATGGATTGTTCATTGTCAGTTCGGGTGACTCTGTCAAGGGCAACGGATTCATTTCCAATACCGTATTCCAGGTAACAGCCGAACCCCCGCAATTTGCGGTAGCCTGCAATAAGAAGAATTTTACAGCTGGTATTATAGCTCAAAAAAAAGCATTCTCTGTTTCGATCCTTGAACAGGGTACTGCCCCCGATATTTTAGGTCGTTTCGGATTCAAGAGCGGCAGGGATTTTGATAAGCTTGAAGGAATGTCGGTGAATTACGGAAAGACCGGGGTGCCAATAATTCTTAATGCAGCAATCGCCTGGCTTGAATGTACATTGGTAAATACAATCGATACCGGTACTCATCTTATATTTATCGGCGAGCTGGTACAGTCAGTCCTGCTCGATAAATCAAAAGATCCGCTTACATACCTTTACTACAGGCAGGTAATGAAGGGGAGTGCTCCTGCCAATGCCCCCACCTATATTGACAAAGCCAAAATCGATGCGGCTAAACCGGCTGGTACCTTTAAAAAATATAAATGTTCTGCGTGCGGACATATTTATGACGAAGAGATTGAAAAAGTTAAATTTTCAGAACTTCCGGATAGTTGGACATGTCCGGTATGCGGTTCTGAAAAATCGGATTTTATACAAGTCTAACCAATAAAAATTAAAACTATGGCTAAATCAGTTAAAGGAACAAAGACAGAGCAGAATCTTCTGAAATCATTTGCCGGCGAATCACAGGCCCGCAACCGCTACGATTATTTTGCCAGCGCAGCCCGCAAGGAGGGATTTGAGCAGATAGCAAATATATTCCAGGAGACAGCACTTAATGAAAAAGAACATGCAAAAAGATTCTTTAAATTCCTCGAAGGAGGAGCTGTTGAAATTACTGCAACCTATCCTGCAGGAAAGATCGGAACAATAAAGGAGAACCTTAAAGCTGCCGCCGAAGGTGAACACGAAGAATGGACCGACCTCTATCCACATTTTGCAGAAGTAGCCCAGCAGGAAGGTTTTCCTGAAATAGCTGCAGCTTACAAAATGATCACAAAAGTAGAAGCTGAACATGAGCGCAGGTACCTGAAGCTCCTTCAGAATGTTTCGGAAGACAAGGTCTTTATGAAAAACGGCAAGGTTTGGTGGAAATGCATCAACTGCGGTTATATATATGAATCGGAGAAGGCTCTCGAAATTTGCCCGGCATGCCTCCATCCAAAATCATTCATGCAGTTAAAGGAAGAAAATTATTAATAATATTCTTCCCTTTGTGTTCCTTAGTGTGATATCCTTTGTGTTCTTTGTGGTTAATTTTTAATCCATTTAACCACAAAGGTCCATGAAGGTTAGCACGAAGGACACGAAGGTCTTTTTAGACAGTTCCATTTTTTTATCTCATTTCTAAAGGTATATATTCCTGCGGGCCGTATACATTCTTGAATGCAGGCCTGATGATCCTTTTTGCCGAAAAGGTAAGCTCTTCAATCCGGTGAGCGCACCATCCTGAAATCCTTGCCATCGCAAACAATGGCGTATATAGTTCTTTAGGTATACCAATGCAGGAATAAACAAAGCCTGAATAGAAGTCAACATTAATGCAGACTACCTTCGTTGTCTGCTCTCCCTTGAATTTTTTGAAAACATCCGGTGTTATTCTTTCAACCATGGAATAAAGCTCGAACTCGTCTGTTCTTCCTGATTCTGCAGCAAGCTCCCTTGCTTTTTCCTTTAGAAGGATTGCCCGCGGATCGGATATAGTGTATACTGCATGACCGATACCGTAAATTATACCGGTCTTGTCATAGGTTTCCTTCTTAAGGATTTTTAAAAGGTATTCCTCTACTTCAGTCTCATCTTTCCAGTTCCTGACATTTTTCTTTATATCTTCCATCATATCAAGCACTTTAAGGTTAGCTCCGCCATGCAGAGGTCCCTTTAATGATCCGATAGCCGAGGTAACAGCCGAATATATATCAGTTTCGGTGGAGCTTGTCACACGCATTGTAAATGTCGAGTTGTTACCCCCGCCATGTTCTGCATGAAGTACCAGAGATAAATCGATAAGATCAGCCTGAAGCCTTGAATAGAAGCCTTCTCCTTTTATAAGATGCAGAAAATTCTCGGCAGTGGTAAGCTGGGCCTGCGGGTGCCTGATCGATAATGTCTTTCCCTGGTAAGCATGTCTGAGTGCCTGGTATGAATATGCAATAATTGATGGGAATTTGGCGATCAGGTTCAATGACTGCCTGATCATATTATGAATAGATATATCATCTGCGTTCTCATCAAGAGTATAAAGTCCGAGCACCGACCTGGCGAGCATATTCAGAACATCTTTGCCCTTCATTGACAGGATCATGTCCTTTACAAAATGATCAGGCAATCCTCTCAGTGATGCCAGGTAAGAGGAAAAATCATTAAGCTCTGAATTATCCGGAAGATTGCCGGTAAGCAGAAGGAATACTGTCTCATCAAATCCATGCCTTCTCTCTTTCTCGAATCCATGGGCTATCTTCTCAATATCAATCCCTCGGTAAAGCAATCTTCCCGGGACAGCTATGACCTTTCCATTCTCCTTCTCATAACCTACAACATCCCCGATATTGGTAAGGCCGACAAGGACGCCCGTACGATCGCTGTTCCTGAGACCTTTCTTTACATCGAATTTCTCAAATAGTTCGCTGTCGATCCTGCAAGATTCCCGTACCGACGCTTCAAGCCTTGAAAAAAATTCATTCTCATTCATTTTGTACTCTTATTTTAATTTCTCACATGTTCCTGATTATTTCATCGGCAAATTCCGATGTTTTAAGCAGAGTTGCATCGTCCATCAGGCGATGAAAATCATAAGTCACCTTCTTTTTAAGTATCGTTTGCCCCAGCGCCGTGTAAATAAGCTCTGCAACTTCACCCCAGCCCAGGTATTCAAACATAAGCGCACCCGAAAGGACCAATGATCCGGGATTCACTTTATCCAGCCCGGCATATTTAGGTGCTGTTCCGTGTGTGGCTTCAAATACTGCGTGCCCGGTGTCAAAATTTATATTTGCACCGGGAGCAATTCCTACTCCGCCCACAATTGCTGCCAGTGCGTCAGAGATATAATCGCCATTGAGGTTAAGAGTGGCTATAACGGAATAATCGGCAGGCCGGAGGAGTATCTGCTGAAGAAAAGCGTCGGCGATTACATCCTTAATTATCACTTTGCCATCTTTCATTGCGTTTGAAAGAAGATCGTCTGCCATCTCCTCTCCCATTTCTCCAGCTATCCTGCGATACTGCTGCCATGTGAACACCTGATCGGCAAATTCTCTTTCGGCAAGCGCATATCCCCATTTCATAAATGCTCCTTCCGTGAATTTCATTATGTTCCCTTTATGGACAAGAGTTACCGATGGAAGCTTTTTCTCTATTGCAAACCTGATCGCCTGCCTGACAAGCCTTTCCGTTCCCTCAACCGAAACAGGCTTTATCCCGATTGATGAGGTTTTGGGGAAACGTATTTTCCTGACATTCATCTTGTCAATAAGAAAACTTATAAGCTTTTCGGTATCAGGGTTTCCGTTCATATATTCTATTCCCGCATAAATGTCTTCAGTATTCTCCCTGAAAATATGCATATTGACCATCTCTGGTTTTTTTACCGGACTGGGGACGCCGGTGAAATACCTTACCGGCCTGTAGCAAGCGTAAAGGTCGAGTTCCTGCCTCAGGGCAACGTTCAGAGATCTCATACCTTCACCGACAGGGGTTGTCAGGGGTCCCTTGATGCCAACCATATATTCCCTGAAGGCTGACAGCGTCTCATCCGGCAGCCAGCTTCCCGTGGTTTTATATGCTTTTTCTCCTGCCAGCACTTCCATCCATTCAATTTTCCTTGTCCCTGCGAATGCCTTTTCAAGGGCTGCATTAAAAATCCTGACAGATGCCCTCCAGATATCCGGGCCGGTCCCGTCACCTTCAATGAATGGAATAACCGGATTAAAAGGGACATCCAGTTTGCCATGAATAAATTTAATCCTGTCGGACATAATGTTCTTTTTTTGTTTATTTCAATGCCCTCTTTTACGAATCATATTCAATGCACTTCCTGCCTTAAACCATTCTATCTGAACCACATTGTACGAATGGTCCACAGGAAATTTTTCACTGCTCCCGTCGGAATGATTCAGGATTATCGTGAGTTGTTTCCCGGGAGAAAATTCTTTCAGCCCCGTAATATTAAGCTTATCATCCTCTCTTATCCTGTCATAATCCTTTTTGTCGGCAAATGTCAGGGTAAGAAGGCCCTGCTTTTTAAGATTCGTTTCATGTATTCTTGCAAACGATTTTGCAATAATTGCACGCACATTAAAGTACCTCGGTTCCATTGCCGCATGCTCGCGTGATGATCCTTCACCAAAGTTTTCCTCTCCGGCCACGATTGATCCGCAGCCTCTTCTTTTATATGCTGCCGCTACTGAAGATACTGTTCCATATCTGCCTGTGATCTGGTCCAGAACATTATCTGTTTCCCCGTTAAAGGTATTTACAGCTCCGGTCATATAGTTTTTAGAAATATTCTCAAGATGTCCCCGGTATTTTAACCATTTCCCGGCCATTGAAATATGATCGGTCGTGCATTTTCCCCTGGCTTTAATAAGTAAAGGCACTCCTATGAAATCCTTGCCGTTCCATTCTTCAAAAGGCTTGAGAAGCTGGATCCTTTCTGAAGAAGGATTAACTGAAATTTTTTGCTTCTCTTTACTTCCGTCTTTTTTTGCCGGTCTTGCTTTAAGATTGAATTCACCCGGAGGGAGATCAGACCCTCTCGGCACTGCCAGTTTTATCTTCCTGCCATTAGAATTGACCAGTGCATCTGTCAGCGGATTAAATGTCAATTTACCTGAAAGAGTTATTGCAGTCACTATTTCAGGTGAAGCAATAAATGAGTACGTATTTGGATTCCCGTCAGTTCGTTTCGAAAAATTACGGTTAAACGAATGAATGACTGTATTTATCTCCTTTTTTTCGGCGTCTTTCCTGTCCCACTGTCCTATGCATGGGCCACATGCATTTGCATAAACCTCACCTCCTATATCCCTGAAGAGATCAAGCAAACCATTTTTTTTTGCGATTCTTCTGATCTCCTCTGATCCCGGCATGATCTTGAATTCCGATTTAGCAACTACTTTTGCTTCAAGGGCACTTCTTACCACGGAAGCTGCCCTTGAGAGATCTTCATAGGATGAGTTTGTGCAGGAGCCAATAAGTCCGGTCGATACTTCAACCGGCCATCCGTTTTTAACAACCTCCTCTTTCATTTTGGAGATCGGAGTGGCAAGGTCGGGGGTGAATGGCCCGTTAATATATGGTTCTATTTCCGAGAGATTGATTTCGAGATAATTATCAAAATATTTCCCGGGGTCTGACAAGACTTCCGGATCAGCAACAAGATGTTCGTGCACTGCATTTGCAGCCGATGCAATCTCTTTTCTTCCAGTGGCAGCCAGGTATTCGTACATCTTATTGTCAAAACCAAAGAGTGAGCAGGTGGCTCCAGTCTCCGCTCCCATATTGCAGATAGTTGCCTTCCCGGTGGCAGAAAGTGACTCTGCCCCTTCTCCGAAATACTCAATCACTGATCCTGTGCCTCCCTTTACAGAAAGCATGCCGCTGATTTTCAGAATGACGTCCTTAGCCGAGGTCCATCCGTTCAGCCTGCCGGTAAGCTTTATCCCTATGATCCTTGGAAACTTCAGTTCCCACCTGATTCCTGCCATCACGTCAACGGCATCTGCTCCGCCGACTCCTATTGCAATCATCCCAAGCCCGCCGGCAGTCGGAGTATGAGAATCAGTTCCAATCAGCATTCCTCCCGGAAAAGCATAATTCTCCATTACTACCTGGTGTATGATTCCTTCGCCCGGCTCCCAGAAATCAATATTAAATTTTGCCGACACAGAGCGTAAAAAGTCATAGACTTCATTATTTTCAGATATTGCTCTCTTCAGGTCGGCCGAGGCGCCCTTCCTGGCTGTTATAAGGTGATCGCAATGAATTGAAGCCGGGACAACCGATGTCTCCTTCCCTGCCAGCATAAACTGAAGCATGGCCATTTGAGCTGTTGCGTCCTGCATGGCGACCCTGTCGGGTGCAAAAAGAGCATAATCAATTCCTCTTAAATGCATCTTCAGTTCAGGTATGCTTATACAATGGATGTAAAGAATCTTTTCACTCAGGGTAAGCGGCTGGCTTAATACCTTTCTGATCCTGGTCATCGCGCCTGAAAGGTCATTATAAAACTGTATTATTCTGTCTTCTTCCGGATTCATATTCAATCTTTTTTACACTCAGGGTCTTATCTGACCGTCACCCCTGATGATCCATTTATATGTAGTCAGTTCTTCAAGAGCCATTGGACCTCTGGCATGAAGCTTTTGTGTTGAAATTCCTATCTCGGCGCCAAGTCCGAATTCTGCTCCGTCGGTAAATGCTGTCGATGCATTTGAATATACAGCTGAAGCATCCACCATCTTCAGGAAAGTATCTATCATGCCGGCATTTTCTGAAATGATGGCTTCGCTGTGACCAGAGCCAAATTCAGAAATATGATCAAGGGCTTCCTGAAGAGATGCTACCGTTTTCAATGCCATCTTTTTTGAAAGGAATTCCGTGCCGAAAGATTCCTTTGCAGCTCTTTTCAAAAGTGAAGCCGGGTATTTATTATTCAGTGCCCCAAAGGTGTCATTGTCGGCAAAAACTTCCACTTCCGATTCTGCGCAAAGCTGCAGAAGGTCAGGAAGATCATTCAGCCTGCTTTTGTGAACAATTAAACAGTCGAGCGCATTACAAACGCTTACCCTTCTGGTTTTTGCATTATTGATAATGTTTCGCCCCTTTTCAATATCTCCGTATTCATCAAAGTAGGTATGGCAAATCCCTGCTCCGGTCTCAATGACCGGTACTGAAGAATTTTCCCTTACATAATCTATCAGTCCCTTGCTTCCCCGTGGTACCAGAAGGTCGACAAATCCGCGGGCATTGAGAAGCTGGATTGTTTCCTCCCTGCCTGGAGGAAGAAGTGTTATGACATTTTCATCAAGCCCGCATTCATTAAGGACTCTCTTTATAATGCTGACAATAGCGATATTGGTGTTACGGGCGTCGCTTCCTCCTTTAAGTATGCAGGCATTCCCCGACTTTATGCAGAGTGAAAAAACATCAAAGGTCACATTCGGGCGGGATTCGTATATTGCCCCTACGACACCAAAAGGAACTGTAACGCGGGTTATCAGCAGCCCGTTGCTTTTCTTATATTCTGAGATAACTTTCCCGAGAGGCGAGGGCAACCCTGAGATCCTGCGGATATCAGAAGCAATGCTTTTGATCCGGTCTCCGGTAAGCTGAAGCCGGTCGTACCTTGGATCATCCTTATCTGCAAGCGACAGATCCTTCTCGTTTTCGGAAAGAAGAAAGGGGATCTCGTTTTCAGTCATCTCTGCGAGTAGCATAAGCACCCGGTCAATCACTGTCTTTTCAAGGACAACAAGTCCCCGGCTTGCCTGCAGCGTATTTATGAATAAAGGTGTACAGTCCATTTAAAAAGTAAAAAAATCAGAGCTTATCATTTATCAGCAAATAATCATAAAGGATGAGTGGCTTTTTTCTTTTTTCTCCAATATATTGCTCAGCCTTTTTTGAATCGTACTGGGATTTCCCCAGACCTATCTGCCTGCCTTTTTCATCAAGAATCCTGATTATATCGCCCTTCTTGAAGGATCCTTCAATTTTGCTTACTCCTATCATAAGAAGGCTGACAGCTTTATCGTCGAGCAAAGCCTCCTGAGCGCCTTTATTTATATATGCTCCACCCTTTGCGAACTCTCTTGAATGGGAAAGCCATTTTTTTACTCCGCTTTTCTTTACTGTTGAAACTGCAAAATGGGTATAAGGCACCTCTTTACCTCTCACTATATCGGTAATAATTGAATCACGCGTACCGTTGGCAATATATACATGGATACCCTCGGAAGCCATTTCGCGGGCTATTGAATATTTTGTCAGCATCCCTCCGCGTCCGAACCCTGATCTGGAAGGCGATATATACTTCATGGCCTCCTGAGATTCTCCAACTATTTCCCTGATCAGTTCTGAGCTGTCATTTTCCGGTACCCCTTTATAGATACCGTCAACATTTGATAAAATTAT
>Ga0209540_10003158_pt1 | contig 11382 bp, 12 predicted proteins | sample BarGraIncu01121A_FD_184501 | JGI IMG/M metagenome (GOLD analysis project Ga0209540, IMG submission 184501) | Arctic peat soil microbial communities from Barrow, Alaska - Barrow Graham LP Incubations 011-21A (SPAdes) (version 2) | ecosystem: Environmental > Terrestrial > Soil > Wetlands > Peat... | reverse complement strand
GCTCCGGGGCGCCGTAGATGTCGCGGACGCGGGCGGCGGCGAACTCGCGCTCGGTGCGGGTGGTGGGGTAGGGCAGCTCGGCGCGGATGCTGCCGCGACGGACCAGGTAGAGGCGGTCGTCGCCGCAGTGACCGGGCACGTGGTAGGCAAAGGACAGCGTCTCGATGGTGCCGCGCAGCGCCACCAGCTCCTCCTGCACGGCCAGCAGCCGCTCGGCCCGGTCGCGCAGCTCGGCGGCGTACTCGAACTGGAGGCGGCCGGAGGCGGCGTCCATGCGCTGGCGCAGGATGGCCAGCGGGCGCTCGGCGTCGCCCTCGAGGAAGCGGCGGGCCAGCAGGGCGCGCTCGGCGTACTCGCCCTGGGTGCACAGGCCGGAGCAGGGCGCGAGGCAGGTCTTCAGCTCGCCGCGGTAGCAGAGGGGGGCGCGGTCCACGCCGAAAAGCTCGCCCTGGTCGCCGAAGCGCATGGGCAGAGCAGCGCCGCAGTCCCGAAGCTGCAGCAGGTCGCCGAGCTGCCGGAGCGCGTCCCGCAGGCGGGCGCGGCCGGTGAAGGGCCCGTAGTAGCGGGCCCGGTCGGCGCTGGCCTGCTCCACGACCAGCAGGCGGGGCGCGGCCTCGCGCGTCAGCTTGATGAAGCAATAGGCGGCGTCGGCCTTGTGCTGCACGTTGAAGGGCGGGCGCCAGTGCTTGATCAGCTCCATCTCGCGCAGCAGCGCCGCGAACTCGCTAGGCAGGTGCTCCCAGTCGATGCGGTGCGCGTGGCCCACGATCTCCGCCGCCTTCTCGCCCCGGTCGGCGCGGAAATAGGAGAGCAGCCGGGTGCGCACGCGCACCGACTTGCCGACGTAGAGCACCTCGCCCGCCGGCCCGTACATACGGTAGATGCCGGGGCAGTTGTGGGCTCCGGCACGGACGTGCGCGCGCAGCGCCTCCACCGTGGGACGCGGCGGGTGCGGCAGCGCGACGAAGGCGCCGGGCGAGCTGGGCGGATGCGGCATCGCGAGCGGTCCCGGACGGCGAAACGACGTTCAGCGGGTGAGCGTGGGGCTCACCGCTGACAGCTTCCACAGAAGAATATCGAGCGGTTGGTCAGCACCGCACGCTCGATGGGGTGTTCACAGACGATGCAGGGCTGGCCGGCGCGGCCGTACACCTGCAGCCGGGAAGCGAAACGGCCGACCTCACCCTGCTCGTCGCGATAGTCGGAGAGGGTGGTGCCCCGGGCGACGATGGCCTCGGCCAGCACGTCGCGCAGCGCGTCCCGCAGCCCGGAAGACTCCGCGATCGTGAGCGAGCTGGCCGGCCGCGCCGGGTCGATGCCGGCGCGGAACAGGGCCTCGTTCGCGTAGATGTTGCCGATCCCGGCCACGCGACGCTGGTCCAGCAGCCAGTTGCGGATGGGTGTGCGCGACCGCTGCGCCAGCTCGTGCAGGTGCGCGGCCGTGAAGGCGTCGCTCAGTGGTTCCGTGCCCAGGGCCGCGTCCCGCTCGTTCCAGCTGCCCGCGTCGTGCAGCTCGATGCGGCCGAAGCGGCGGACGTCGTCGAAGAGCAGCGCCTGGCCGTCGTCCAGCTGGAAGCGGACGGCCACGTGGGACAGCTCCCGGGCGCGGGGCGAGCCGCTCAGCACGAGACGGCCGGTCATGCCCAGGTTGACGACGATGCGGCCGCCGCCCTTCGTCGCCAGGACGACCTTCTTGGCGCGACGCTCGACCGCCTCGATGGCAATGCCGCGCAGGCGCTTGCGCAGCGTCGCGGCCGTGAGAGGCGGCGCCAGCACATCCGCATGCGTCACGACCACTCTCACGATCGTGCGTCCGGGGAGGCGGTCCGCGAGACCGCGCACGATGGTTTCCGCCTCAGGCAGCTCCGGCACTCCTCGCAGCCTCCCTCCAGCCGATGTCGCGCCGGTACTGTCTACCCTCGAACTCGATGGCGGCCGCCGCCTGGCGGCTACGGGCCGCGGCGGCGTGGATGGTGGCACCCAGCGCCGTCACCGCCAGCACGCGCCCGCCCGCCGTGAGCAGCCGCCCATCCTGCATGCGGGTGCCCATGTGGAAGACGAACAGGTCGTCGGCCGCGTCGATCCAGGAAGGGACCAGAACGGGCTTGCCCCGCTCGTATGGCCCGGGATAGCCGGCCGAGGCCAGCACCGTGGTCAGGGCACTGCCGGCCAGCCAGTCGAGCGACGTCGTCCCCAGCCGGCCGCCGCGGGCGATCTCCAGCACCGGGTCCAGCAGGCTGCTCCGCAGCAGGGGCAGGATCGCCTCGGTCTCGGGATCGCCGAAGCGGGCATTGAACTCCACCACCTTCGGTCCCGAGTCCATGACCATGACGCCGGCGTAGAGCAGGCCGCGGAAGGGCCGGCCATCCTCACGCAGGGCCCGCACGGTGGGCTCCAGGATCTCGTCGCGGATGCGCGCCAGCAACGCGTCCGTGCCCAGGGCGACGGGCGCGTACGCGCCCATGCCGCCGGTGTTGGGCCCCGTGTCACCCTCGCCGATGCGCTTGTGGTCCTGCGCCGGGAGCATGGGCAGCACGCGCTCGCCGTCGGAAAGCGCGAAGACCGACAGCTCCTCGCCCCGCATGAACTCCTCGACCACCACCTCGCGACCCGCGTCGCCGAAGCTGCCGGCGCCCAGCATGGAGCGCAGCGCCTCCAGCGCCTCGTCCACGCTCGGGCACACCACCGCGCCCTTGCCGGCGGCCAGCCCCGAGGCCTTCACCACGATGGGCGCGCCGCGCTCGCGGACGTACGCCTCCGCCGCGGGCAGCTCCGTGAAGGTGGCGAAGGCCGCCGTGGGAATGCCGGCCCGGGCCATGAGCGCCTTGGCGTACGCCTTGGACGACTCGATGGCCGTGGCCGCGGCCGATGGCCCGAAGATGGGTTGGCCCCGGCGCTCGAAGGCGTCCACGACGCCCGCGGCCAGCGGTGCCTCCGGGCCCACGAGCGTGAGGTCCACGGCGTTGGCCTCGGCCCACGCCGGCAGCGCCGGGTCGTCCGCATCCAGAGGCAGCGACGTCGCCTGGCCGGCCGTGCCGCCGCTGCCGCGGGTGATGAAGAACTCGGCGTCCGGGGCGTCGCGCCGCAGCTTCCACAGCAGGGCGTGCTCCCTGCCTCCGTTGCCGATCAAGAGGATACGCATCCGGCGCCCTGGTGAGGGGAGAGTGGTCGCGGATCAACCACGATATGCGCGGAACGGCCTTTCGGCAAATCTACGGGGGCGACGAGTACGGGCACGAGTACGGGCAACCTCGTTGCCGCGGCTGGGGCGCACTCGTATCCTCCGGGCGTCCCCTTCCGGCGAGCAACCCATTCCGGGATTAGCCATGTCGCTCCGTCCGCCGCTGTGGGCCGGCCTGCTGGCCGGCGCGGTGTTCGCGCTTGCTTCCTGCCGGTCCAGCGCGCCGGCGTACGACGTGATCGTCCGCAACGGCACGATCTACGACGGCAGCGGCGGCGCGCCGGTGCGCGCGGACGTGGCGATCGCCGGGGACACCATCGCGGCGGTGGGGCGGCTGGGAAGCGGGCGGGCGAAGGTGGTCGTGGACGCGGCGGGGATGGCGGTCATGCCGGGGTTCATCAACATGCTCAGCTGGGCGAACCAGTCGCTGATCGCCGACCCCCGGTCGCAGAGCGACCTGCGGCAGGGGGTGACGCTGGAGGTCATGGGCGAGGGCGATTCCATGGGGCCCTGGTCCGACACCATGAAGGCGGTCTTCCGGGCGCAGCAGACGGACATCCGCTACCCGATCGAGTGGACGACGCTGGCGCAGTATCTCGAGTGGCTGCAGCGCAGGGGAATCTCGACCAACGTGGCGTCCTTCGTGGGCGCGACCACAGTGCGCGAGCACGAGCTGGGGTGGGCGAACCGCGCGCCCACGGCGGTGGAGCTGGAGCGCATGCGCGCCCTGGTCGCGCAGGCGATGCGCGAGGGCGCGCTCGGCGTGGCATCGGCGCTGATCTACGCTCCGGGCACCTACGCCAGCACGGACGAGATGGTGGCGCTGTCGCAGGAGGCCGGGAAGTACGGCGGCATGTACATCTCGCACATGCGCAGCGAAGGTGACCGGCTGCTGGAGGCCGTGGACGAGGTGATCGCGATCTCCCGGCGCGCGGGCGTGCCCGCGGAGATCTATCACCTGAAGGCTGCCGGGGCGGCGAACTGGCCGAAGATGGAGCAGGTGATCGCCAGGGTGGACTCGGCCCGGAGGGCCGGACTGCACGTCAGCGCCGACATGTACACGTACACGGCGGGCGCGACCGGGCTGAGCGCGGGCATGCCCACGTGGGTGCAGGAGGGCGGGCTGGAGGCGTGGCGCGCGCGGCTGCGCGACCCGGCAACGCGAACGCGCGTGCTCGGGGAAATGCGCCAGGCGCATCCGGTGGGCTGGGAGAGCCTGTACCAGCTGGCCGGCTCGCCCGAGCGGGTGCTGCTGGTGGCGTTCAAGCAGGACTCGCTCAAGAAGCTGACGGGAAAGACGCTGGCGCAGGTGGCGACGCTCTGGCACGAGTCGCCGGAGGATGCGGCGATCGACCTCGTCCTGCGCGACGACAACGACGTGAGCGCCGTCTATTTCCTGATGTCGGAGGACAACGTCGGCAAGCAGGTCGCGCTGCCGTGGGTCAGCTTCGGGTCGGACGAGGCGTCGCTCGCGCCGGAGGGCATCTTCCTGAAGTCGAACCCGCACCCCCGCGCCTACGGCAACTTCGCGCGCGTGCTCGGTCACTACGTGCGCGACCAGAAGGTGATCACGCTGCAGGACGCCGTCCGGAAGCTCGCGGCGCTGCCCGCACAGAACCTGAAGCTGCGTGGGCGTGGCCTGCTTCGCCCCGGCTACTTCGCGGACGTGGTGGTACTGGACCCGCGCACGGTGCAGGACCACGCCACATACGGGCGGCCGCACCAGTACGCGACCGGGGTCCGCGACGTCTTCGTCAACGGGGTGGCGGTGCTGCGCAACGGCCAGCACACGGGCGCGACGCCCGGGCGCGTGCTGCGCGGCCCGGGCTGGACGGGGTGGAAGAAAGACTGACGGGCTACTCGTACTCCTGCGCGTAGTCGCCGGCGTTCTCGACCGGCGGCGTGTCGCGGGGCGTCCGGCCCTCGACGCGGAGCGCGGGTCGGCTGGGGACGGGGAGTCGCGCAGCCGGCGGCTGCCCGGGCTCGCCGGCGCGCAGGCGCGTGTGGAAGTCGACGGCGTCGCGGAGCTCGCGCACCTCGCCGCGGAGCTCGTGCATCTCGTCCTCGACGGCGGCGATGCGCTGGACCTCGGCCGGCGGCAGGGCGGGGCGCACGTCCATGCCCTCCCGTAGCCGCAGCACCGCATCGACGATCGGCTTCAAGGCGAAGCGGGAGGTGAGGATGATCGTCGCCGCCAGCACCGGCAGGACGAAGACGGCCAGGAATACGATCAGCTTTGCCCAATCACCCGGATCCATTTTCGGCTTCCTTTCTTCGTGGGCGTCAGCTGCGTGCCGCTGTCGGCGCGGTGTCGGGGGGCTGCGGCTCGTCGGCGACCCGGGCGCCGGGCAGCACCCCGGCGGCAACGGGGGCGCGCAGCCGGGCATCGAACTCGGCGACGGCGGCGATCCGCTCCACGGCATTTTCGACGCCCGCCAGCCGCGCTTCGATGGCTGCCAGGCGCGAGTCCTCCGCGGATGGCCGCTGCCGGTCGAGGGCTTCACGAATCTTCAGCATGCTCTCGATGATGGGCTTGAGCGCGAAGCGGGCGGTCAGGCCGATTGACGGGATCAGAATGAGGCCGACGACGGCGATCAGCTCGGCGATGGAGTCGGGATTCATCGGTCCCTCCTAGGCGCTGGGCAGCTGCGGTGGCGGCGTGGCGCCGGCGCGGAGCTGGGCGTCGAACTCGGCCGCGGCCGCCACGCGCTCGAGCGAATCGCCCAGGCGCCGGACCTCCTCCTCCAGCGCGTCCATGCGCCCATCGAGGCGGGCGGTGTCGGACGACTGTGACTGTGCCTGCGCCGCGGCGGTTGCGAGCTTCGCCCTGGCGACGGGCACGATCACGACCCGCACGACCAGGCCGGCCACACCGATCAGCCCCGCCACACACACCGTGCTGACGCCGATGAGCTGGACCAGGTCACTCGGGTTCATGTCGTGCCCTAGGCCCGGGGCAGCTGGGGGGCGGCGGCGCCGACCCGGAGCTGGGCATCGAACTCGGCCGCGGCGGCGAGACGGTCCACGGTCTCACGCAGCTCCAGGACTTCCTGCTGCAGCGAGGCGACGCGGGGATCCTCGACCATCGGCCTCTGCCGGTCCAGTCCGTCCCGGATGCGCAGAATCGATTCCACGATCGGCTTGAGGGCGAAGCGGGCGGTCAGCCCCAGAGACGGTACCACGAGGACGGCAAAGACGGCCATCGCTCCAATGATCTCACCACCGTCCACGATTCCTCCTCAGGATGCGGCGCCGGACAGGCGCGGGGGTTCGGACTGGGCGGCCGCGTGCAGCTGGGCATCGAAACGGGCGGCGACGCGCACGTGGTCGAGCTCCTCGCGGAGCTGCTGCATTTCTTCCTCCAGGAGCGCGATGCGCGCGTCCTCGGGGGCGGGCGCCGGCGGATTGCCGGCGCTTCGCAGGCGGATCACGGCGTCGGTAATGGGCCGGATGAGCAGGCGCGTGGCGATGGTGACCGAAGGCACCACGATGACGCCGAAGATCGCGAGCATCCCCTGGGGATCGAGGTGGCCGAACGCCATGGCGGCTCCTCCGCGCTACTGCGGCTTCTTAAAGCCGTCGGTGAAGCTGGTGCGCATGCGGCGAGCGGCGTCGCCCAGCTGGTCCAGCATGTCCTTGGCACCCTGCCGGTAGGCCCGGCCGGCGGCGGCGACATCCTCGGTGTAGGGCGTCGAGTCGTCGGTGCGGTGCCGGTACTCCCCACGCAGCACGCGGTCGTACTCGCCCTTCTCCACCCAGTCGCGCAGCTCGGCGGCGCGCAGCACGTGGAACGGGTGGGTCGCGCCCAGCAGGTTCAGCACCTTGAAGACGGCGTCCAGGGCGTCGCCCTCGTTGCGGTACTCGTCGGCCTGCTTCAGGAACTCGTTCAGGCTCGTGTCCGCGGCGTCGCCCCCGCCCGCGAGCTTGAGCATGGCGCCCAGGGCGGCCTCGGGGTTCTGGGTGGCCAGCAGCCCGGCACGGTCGGAGGACAGCTCGGCCTTGCGCGACCACTCGAGCAGCCCGAGCAGCACCGCGCGGGCGGCCAGCCCGATGACCGGGAAGCCCAGCTCGGCCAGCTTGAGCAGCAGCACCGTCATGGTGCGGTAGAGAACGTGGCCGGACATGATGTGGCCGAGCTCGTGGCCGAGAATGAACGTCGTCTCCTCGTCGTTCAGCAGTCCCAGCGTGCCGGAGTTCAAGACGACGAAGGGGCGGTCCATGCCGTAGGCGCCGGCGTTCACGATGGGTGTCTGGGAAACGAACAGCTCGTAGGGCTTGGGGGCGTCCATCGTTTCCTGGACTTCGAGCCAGCGGCGGTGCAGGGCGGGGAACTGCTTGTCGGAGACGCGGACCGCATTGGCCTGGAAGGCCAGCCGGACCGGCTTCTCGCCGAAGGCGCCGAACAACTTCTTGAGCACCGTATCGAAGCCGGGCACCCGTCTCAGGGCCTGCAAGGCCGCACGATCCGCCGGATGCTCCCAGGTCGCCGGGGCGATGGCTTTCAGGATGCGGCGCGCGCGGATCGATTCGGAGGTCTGCATTGGACTCCTTGCACGTCATCTGGGGCGTTGTTCCAACCACGCCTACGACCGGGACGACGAACTGGTTTCAGTGGCGTATCCGGGTACCGGGTCCGGCCAGCATCCCGGCTTCGGTCAGGCGCCGATACGGCCGAGAGCGAGCGCGAGCGCGAGCGCGAAACCCTATGCCTCCTTCAGCGCCTGGTCGAGGTCCTCCATGAGGTCCTCGGGGTCCTCGATGCCGACGCTCAGGCGCACGAGGCGGTCGGTGATGCCGAGCCGCTCGCGCATCTCGGCCGGGACCGACGCGTGCGTCATGAGGATCGGGTAGCTGATCAGGCTCTCCACGCCGCCCAGCGACTCGGCCAGGGCGAAGAGCCGCGTGCCCTGGAGCAGCGACCTGGCGGCGGCCTCGCTGCCCACCTCCACCGAGATCATCCCGGTGAAGCCGCGCATCTGCCGCCGCGCCAGCTCGTGCTGCGGGTGCGACGGCAGCCCGGGATAGTGCACGGCCTGCACGCGCGGGTGCTCCAGCAGGAACTCGGCAATTCGCTGGCCGTTGCGGTTGTGTGCCTCCATGCGCACCTGCAGCGTCTTGGTACCCCGGAGCACGAGCCAGCAGTCCATGGGGCCGGGGACGCCCCCTGTCGCCTTCTGCATGAAGCGGAGCTCGTCGGCCATGGCGTCGTCGCTGGTGACGACGATGCCGCCGATGACGTCCGAGTGGCCGTTCAGGTACTTGGTGGAGGAGTGCACTACGGCCGTCGCGCCAAGTGCAAGTGGTTGTTGGTTATAAGGTGAGGCGAAGGTATTGTCCACCACCACGGGAATGCCGCGCTCCCGGCCGATCGCGGCCACGGCCCGCAGGTCCGTCACCCGCATCATGGGGTTGGTGGGCGTCTCCAGGTGGATCAGCTTCGTGTTCGGCCGGAGCGCCCTGCGCACGTCGTCGGGGTCGCGGGTGTCCACGGGGGTGAACTCCAGCCCGAGGCGCGCCAGCACCAGCTGGAACATGCGGTGGGTGCCGCCGTAGACGTTCTCTTCGTAGACCACGTGGTCGCCGGCCGAGAGGCGCTTGACCAGCGCCTCGATGGCGGCCAGCCCGCTGGCGAAGGCCATGCCGTGGGTGCCGCCCTCCAGCGCGGCCACGTTCTGCTCCAGCGCCGTGCGGGTGGGATTGGTGACGCGGGCGTACTCGTGGCCGCCGCGGGGGCTGCCCACCGCGTCCTGCACGTAGGTCGAGGTCTGGTAGATGGGCGTCATGATGGCGCCGGACTCCGCGTCGGGATGCTGGCCGGCGTGGATGGCGCGGGTGGCGAAGCGGTAACGCGGGTCGCTCATGGAGGCGGCCTCGTTGCGGGGAAGCGCCGCGCCGGGACGTCCGGGGCGACGTGCGCCCCGAACAATAGGGCGTCCGGAGCCGCTGGAGCAACGCGGGCGTGCGGCGGCGACACGCCGCCACTAGCTTGCGGCCCGGCGTGGCCACGCCGCCGCGTCGCCCCGTCGCCCCGTCGCCCCGTCGCCCGGTCGCCACGTCGTACGACGGGAAGCGCGGCCCGGCTGCAAACCCGCGCGACCGGAACCGGGAAGCACCCTTGAGCGCACCGATCCTGCACCACGACCGCGTCACGGCCTCGCCCGGGGCGGAGCCCGGGCGCTGGCTCTACGTGCTGCACGGCATCTACGGCGCCGGGCGGAACTGGGCGTCCATCGCGCGGCGCGTAGTCCGCCGGCGGCCCGAGTGGGGCGCGCTGCTGGTGGACCTGCGGGAGCACGGCCGGTCGGGCGCATTCCCGCCGCCCCACACCATCGCCGCCGCGGCGCAGGACGTGGACACGCTGGTCCGGGCGACGGGGCTGCCGGCGACGGCGATGCTGGGCCACTCCTTCGGCGGCAAGGTGGCGCTCATGTTCGCCCGGGAGCACGGCGTCGAGGCGGGGCTGGAGCAGCTCTGGATCATCGACTCGCTGCCGGACCCGGTGCCCACGCCCCGCGGCAGCGCCTGGCGCATGCTGGCGCTGCTGCGGCGCCACCCCGGCCCGTTCGCCGACCGGGGCGAGGCGCTGGCGGCGCTGGAGGCGGAGGGGCTACCCAAGGGCGTGGCACAGTGGGTGTCCACCAACCTGGAGCCGTCGCCGGGGGGCGGGCTGCGCTGGCGCCTGGACCTGGACGCCATGGAGGCGCTGCTGCTGGACTTCTTCCGCGCGGACCTGCGCGACGTGGTGGCGGACCCGCCCGCGGGCCTGCGCATCCACTTCGTGCGGGCCGCGTCCTCCGACGTCGTGCCGCCGGAAGTGGCGGCGCGCATGCGGGAGCTGGGGCGCGAGAATGGCCGCGTCACCGTGCAGGACGTGCCCGGGGGCCACTGGCTCAACGCGGACAACCCCGACGCCATGGAGGCTCTGCTGGTGGAGGGACTGTGAGCGTATCGGGCGACGACGCCCCTCCGGCGCCGGGCGAGGCGCTGGAGGGGCTGACGCCCGCCGCCCGGCGTGCGCTGACCGACCGCTTCCTGGCCGAGGCGCCCGGGCTGGTGCGGGACGCCCTGGCGGCCGCGGCGGCGGCGGACCACGCAGACGTGGCGCGCCTGGGCGATGCCCTGGCCGCGGATGCGGCCACACTGGGGCTGGGCGAGCTGGTCGCCGCCGCCGCCGCCCTTTCGCTGGCGGCGCGGGCCGGCGGCGACGATGTGCCCCCTCGGCTCGTGGGTCTGGTGTTGGCCTGGGATGCGGCCGGCGCCGCCCTGGGACGCGCCCGCCCGTAGCTTGACACTCGCCCCGGGCGAGATATCATGTTGGCGCTGAAGGCCGCCCGGGAGGCGGCCTTTTCCACGAACCGGTCCCACGGGGATGCAATGGCGTTCGAGATCCCGAAAGACCTGATGGTCAGCGTCTCCGGCGTACGCGGGCGCGTGGGCGAGTCGCTCAATACCGAAGTGATCGCCCACTTCGCGGCCGCCTACGGCTCGTGGGTGCGACAATTCGTCACCGGGCGCCGTCCGAAGATCGTGCTCGGCCGCGACTCGCGGACGTCGGGGCCGATGTTCGCCCGGGCGGCCGGTGCGGCGCTGCAATCCGTGGGTTGCGACGTCATCGACATCGGACTCGCGCCCACGCCCACCACGCTCTTCGCGATCCGCGGCGAGCACGCCGATGGCGCCATCGTGGTTACGGCGAGCCACAACCCCGTGCAATGGAACGCACTGAAGCTCGCCTCCTCGGATGGCATGTTCCTGGACGGCGACCAGGCGGCCGAGATGCGGCAGTTCCTGAACGACCGGCCCATTGCCTATGCCGCCTGGGATGTGCTGGGGCGCGTCTCGCCGCGGGAAGATGCCGTCAAGCGCCACATCGAGGCCGTCCTCGCCATTCCCTACATTGACGTCGAGGCCATCCGGGCACGTCACTTCAACGTGGCGCTCGACTGCATCAGCGGGGCGGGCGTGGTGCTGCTGCCCCGCATCCTCAAGGCCCTGGGCTGCGAGGTCCACGGCATCAACCTGGAGCCGAGCGGTCGCTTCCACCGCCCGCCCGAGCCGGTGGCGGAGAACCTGGCCGAGTTGGAGGAGCACGTCCGCTTCACCCACGCCGACATCGGCATGGCCACGGACCCGGATGCCGACCGCCTCTCCCTGGTGGACGAGAGCGGCCACGCCATAGGCGAGGACTTCACCCTGGCGCT
>Ga0209540_10003156_pt1 | contig 11384 bp, 15 predicted proteins | sample BarGraIncu01121A_FD_184501 | JGI IMG/M metagenome (GOLD analysis project Ga0209540, IMG submission 184501) | Arctic peat soil microbial communities from Barrow, Alaska - Barrow Graham LP Incubations 011-21A (SPAdes) (version 2) | ecosystem: Environmental > Terrestrial > Soil > Wetlands > Peat... | reverse complement strand
ACCCCTGGCTGAAATGAACAAAAACAGGAAGCAATAAATTATAGCCAACTCACCACCGTTTAGGAAGGGAAGTAGCACATGGGTACCGTGGACTGTCCAATAAGCGTAAGCCATCTCTCCGCTACAAATGATTGCTACCCAGTGGGTCCAAAGACCAATCATTACCAAAAGGCCGCCGAAGAACTCTATCGGACCTGCAATAAACGTTATGTATGGAGGTATAACTTGTCCAGCTGGTGGAAAATTAAAAAGCTTTTGTGAACCATGCCACAGAAAAAGAAAACCTATTACAAACCGAAGGATAGAATAAGCCTGTATCTCGTACCTTGAAATAAACATTTTTGTACTCATCTTATTTGCTTTATATTAGTTATATCTTATTAACCAAAACTCATTTAATTAATGAGGTAGAACTTGATTCAACCAAAGTTATGAAAATCTATAATACAAGTCAATTTAAAATTCATCCACCTAAGACTCAAACGTATCCGCTTTCAATATTTGCCCATACATAACTGTCCCACAATAAAAAAACCCCTTTGATAATCAAGGGGGTTTTAATGCGGTTGAGGTCGGTGGCGGATTCGAACCGCCGTAAACGGTTTTGCAGACCGCTACCTAGCCACTCGGTTAACCGACCGTAAGTTTGGAGTGCAAAAATAATAAATTTTGTGTTATTTGATGCCTTTGATTAAATTCATCCCCTTTATTTTCTAAACCCTTCCCCCTGATGGCTGTTGAAAAAGTTGAAATCCATTAACCACAAAGATCTCAAAGGACAAACACTAAGAACACAAAGTTCCGATAGCTATCGGAATGAATTATAGGGTTTTAACTTTGTTCTCTTTGTGCCTCCTTGGTGTACTTTGTGGTTAAAAAGGACTTTTTATCAACTTATTTAAAAGAATTTATTAAATAAAAACTCTAATTTTGAACAAACCGAATTACATGAAAACCTACATCATAATTTATCGCCTTGCTGATTGAATGAAGATATATAATTGCAAAATAATCTCCGTATCTATAATACTGTTATTCTTTTCAAAGTTCATTTCGGGCCAAACCGGAGAAACCGCTCCCAATGACAGCGCCATCATTCAGCAAAAAGATGTTGTTGATATTTTCCAGGAACTTCTATCCCGGGAATTACGTAAAGACAGCATGTCAATGAAAGACAACGGCCCGTTCTTTTCACTCATTCCCGTTGTTGGCTATTCACTGCACACCGGACTTACCGGAGTAATTGCCACCAGCACCACTTTCTATTCGGATAATGAACGGAAAAAAAATTCACGCATTTTAATAAATGGTAATTACTCGGTTTATAACCAATACTGGTTTACTGTCATCAGCAATATCTTTTTTGAGAAGCTCAAGCTTCATCTTACGGGCGACACGCGATACTATAAATTCCCAACCATAACCTACGGATTGGGGCCAAAAAGCACTTTTTCTAACCCTCTTCATATCGATTATTCATATTTACGATTCTACCAGGTTGCCTTTCGCGAAATAGCTTCAAACCTGTTTGTCGGAATGGGTTACAACCTCGACTTACACTGGAATATTGAAGCAGACAGTGTGCCAGGTACAGACCTGGATCAATTTATGAGGTACCAAAAAGGCAATCAGTCAATCTCATCCGGTATATCTTTAAATATTCAGTATGATAACCGGAAAAATTCAGTGAACCCCCAAAAGGGTATTTATGCAAATATACAGGTCAGGCCAAAACTCACTTTTCTTGGAAGCAACAAAAACTGGCAGTCATTATTGATAGATATAAGACGTTACCTAAAATTACCGGTTTCTTCAAACAATATTCTTGCTTTCTGGAGTTATAATGTAATTACATTATCAGGAACTCCCCCCTATTTGGATCTGCCAAGTATCGGCTGGGATAATTATTCCACTACAGGTCGCGGATACGCTCCGGGAAGATATACAGGAAGAAATTTGATTTACTTTGAATCGGAATACAGGTTTTCATTAACCGGTAATGGCCTTTTGGGAGGCGTTATATTTGGAAATGCACAATCAATACCCAATAGTATTTCAGATAATATTCGCCCAATAATTCCGGGAGCAGGTTTCGGCCTGAGAATTAAGATAAACAAATACTCGGGTACCAATCTGGCAATCGATTATGGATTTGGAATCAGGGGTTCGCATGGCTTTTTCTTTAACATGGGTGAAGTTTTCTGATTCTTAGTGTGTTGTAATGTAATTGCTCTCTATGATATTTAATTACAGCGTTTGTAAAATCAATTACCGTAAGTGCATTATATGTTGATCAGGAATATTTTTATATTCCTTAAGCTAATTTTTTCGTTTTAGAACTTAATAAAAAGTCTTATATTTGCATATTACAGGATTATAGATCCGAAGAGAAGAAAAATTGAAACTGTACATAAAAAATATGGTCTGTATCCGATGCCAGATGGTTGTTAAATCGGAGCTTGATAAACTTGGAATTCCTTACTCAGCCGTTGAATTGGGGGAAGTTGAAATAACGGAAAAAATTTCAAAAGAAAAATTAGACAACCTGAGCGTTGCCCTGAAATTGACAGGACTCGAATTGATGGAGGATAATAAAAAAATACTGGTAGAAAAAATTAAAACTATCATTATTGAACTAATCCATTATAATGATGAACAAATTAAAATAAATCTGTCGGATTATCTGAGTGAAAAACTCAATCATAATTACACATATCTTTCCAATCTTTTTTCCGAAGTTAAAGGGACTACCATTGAACAGTTTTACCTTGCCAATAAAATAGAAAAGGTAAAAGAGCTCCTTGTTTACGATGAGCTAAATCTTACCGAAATTGCCTGGAAGCTTCATTACAGCAGTGTGTCCCATCTGTCAAACCAGTTTAAGAAAATGACCGGGCTTACACCTTCTCATTTTAAAAACCTGAAGCATAAAAAGAGATTTACACTCGGGAGCCTGTAATCGACTTTAACCCCTTTCAAAAAACTATATTACTGTTCCTTATCAGGCGGAGCAGTTTTATCTTCTTTTTATCCAATCTGAATATGTGAATGATGTAACTTATTCCAAAAATTATATAACGGTTACTGGAATAGTGAGCCCTAACTTTGTCAAGTTCTTTTGAGATATAAATTCAACATTATTAAAAATGAACTTAAATTCCAAACATATAAACACTAATCAATTAAACTTTTAATCATGGGAAACTTACTTTATGTCATAGCGGTAATTTTAATAATTGCCTGGGCAATAGGATTTATCGGTTACAGTATGGGTGGTGCCATTCACATACTTCTTGTCATTGCAGTAATTGCAATAATATTTCGAGTTATCCAGGGCAGACGGGTACTTTAAATTTTCTATTAATAAAATCATATTATCATGAAAAAACTCGCTATCTGTTTAATGATGACATGTTTGTCATTTGCATTACTTCCTCTTCAGTCAAATGCAGCAACCACTGATAAACCAGCCTCCCCGGTTGTGACAAAACCTCCGGTGCCTGTCGAATCAACAGAAATAAATGCATTACTGAAAAGGGCTGACCTGTTTAGTTCAACAAATACTTCAAAATTGATTCCCAAGGAAAAGAAAAATTCACCAGTTGAACTGCGCTCAAATGAACGTCATAACAGAAATGGAGGCGTAATTTATGTTTCAGCCGGTGCAATAATTCTTATTGTAATATTAGTATTGGTTCTTTTATAAACAATTAAAAATAAATATCATGGGAAATTTACTTTATATAGTAGCAGTAATTTTGATCATCGCCTGGGCAATAGGATTTATCGGTTACAGCATGGGTGGTGTCATACACATACTCCTTGTTATTGCTGTAATTGCAATAATACTTCGGGTTATTCAAGGCAGAAGGGTGCTTTAAATCAACAACTAATTAAATTAAATCAAATTATATTATCATGAAAAAACTCGCTATTTGTTTAATGATGACATGCTTATCATTCACACTAATACCTCTTCAATTAAATGCAGCAAATCGGACTGAGCCTACAACGCTGCCAGCTCCAAAACCTGCAGAATCAGTAGAGGCCAAGAACCTTGAACTAAGGTTAAATGAGATAAACTCAATGGACAAGACGAATATGAAATCGGCAGAAAAGAAAAGCCTGCGCAAAGAAGTAAAATCTATCAACCACAGACTTCACGATATCAGCGGAGGCGTTTATCTTTCAGTTGGTGCTATTGTACTTATTGTCATATTGCTTATTGTATTATTATAATCAATTAATTAAAAGATCATGAATTCAGGAAAAGTATTACTTGGTATATTGGCTGGTGCTGCTGCCGGCGCATTGCTGGGGATTTTATTTGCTCCCGACAAAGGGGAAAAAACCCGTAAAAAAATCGCTAAGAAAGGAGAAGACTATGTGGATTCTTTAAAAGAAAAATTCGATGATTTTATCGATAACATATCAGTCAAGATGGATGAGGTTAAGGAGGAAGTTTCTGATTTTGCCGAACAAACCAAGACCAAAGTTTCAGAAGTTAAAAAAGCGACAAAAACCGCTAACGGATGATTAGATTGAAGTTCTTCGCAGCAAGCTACAAAGAATCTTCGGTCCCCTAAGGTAAATTCTTAATGCTCGCTGACTTCGCAGCAAGTAATGGAGAACCGATCCACCATTTGGCGGAGAGCTCGGCGAAGCCAATGCGCTCGCGGGGATTCAAATCTGGTTTAATTGTTTTAAACTGAATAAAAAATTAATCCATGGAAATAGAAACACTAAAAAGAAATATTCCTCATATAAAGAATTACAAGTCCTCTGCCTGTACGTTACTGGCTTTTGATTTACCCCATTTAATTGCAACAATGAAACAAAGTTATACCTGGGCAAACGGGGAACTCAATGCACTGATTCTTTTAAAAAGCCCTGAAAAGCAGATTATTCTGACTGCAATGCATGAAGGAACGGAAATAAAGTCATTTCAGTCAAATGATTCTGTTACGGTTCAGATAATTGAGGGCAGATTAAGATTTCATGTCAGGAAGGATATTGTTACCCTTAATGAAGGTCAGCTGATGACACTTGACGAAAACATAAAATACAGTCTCACAACCCAGGAAGAAACTGTATTCCTTTTGACAATCTCAAACAACACTTCAAAAAATGCAGGTAACTGATAATGATTGTGTTTGCAGAACTTTATCATGACGGAAGACATGGAAGACAATACTAAGTTGCTGGAATCGCTGTTTGAAAAGGCTACCGATTATGGTAAAACGAGTCTTGAGTTAGCTAAACTCAAAACACTTGAAAAGACAACGGATATTGTATCTTCTCTGGTGCCACAATCTGTTGTCTTTGTGCTTATTGTTACTTTCATGTTGTTCTTAAATCTTGGAATAGCTTTTTGGCTGGGTGATATCCTGGGAAAACCATTTTGGGGTTTCTTTGTGGTAGCTGCGTTTTATATTCTGGTCGGAATTGTCATTCATTTCTTTATGCATAATTGGATCAAGAGGCTCGTAGGAAATTATTTCATCAAACGTGTGCTTAAATAAAAACATATGCAAAACATAACTTCTGCAGCAGATCTTAAAGATGCAATTCAATTTCTGGAAGCTGAACAAAGCATAAAAGGGCAACTTCTGAGGGAACAATTATTTCTTACTTACGAAAGTTTAAAACCTGCCAATCTTCTGAGAAATGCATTGAAGGAGATTTCCTCAACACCTCATCTGATTGATAATATTTCAGGTACTGCAATGGGTTTGCTTGGTGGCTTCCTTTCAAAAAAGATATTTGTGGGGGCATCAGGTAACCTGATAAGAAAACTTTTTGGTTCTGTTCTTCAGATTGGCGTAACAAACCTGGTTACTCAAAATTCCGAAATAATCAAATCAGTCGGGCAGGCTCTGATCCAGCATTTTTTCCAAAAAAAGAAATAAATTACATAAGCCGTGTCCGGTGAAGACTCAAAATTGCCATTTTACGCAAAAGTGTCCATTTTTCTTGTGGGCTTAATTGCTTTATTGGCAATAATGTATATTGCAAAAAGTATCCTTATTCCCTTAGTTTTCGCTGTAATCATTGCTATTGTACTACATCCTGTAGTAAATTTTATGGTCAGGATAAAAATAAACAGGATACTGGCCATAATTCTCACAATGTTTCTCACCTTTTTAGCATTGGCAGCTTTTGGAACTGTTCTAATTTCTCAGGCAAGCCGTTTCGGTGAATCATGGCCATTACTTGCAGATAAATTAACTGCTCTGCTTAATCAGAACATCACAGACGCCTCCGAATATTTCAACATAGATCCTCAGAAAATCCACGACTGGATTACAAAAACCCAGAGTGAAATAGTAAATGTCAGTACTGCTGCAATCGGACAATCCATCGTCATTCTCGGTAATGGATTGGTAGTATTACTGTTAATTCCCTTTTATATTTTTATGATACTATTCTATCAACCTTTGTTAATGGAGTTTGTCAGAAGGCTCTCGGGATTGAACTACGAAAGCCATGTGAAGGAAATGGTATCGCAGATCAAAACTGTAATTCAACGCTATCTTGTGGGGTTGTTTATCGAAGCTGTTTTAATGGCTGCTATGAATACAGCAGCGCTTTTGATTCTTGGAATTGAATATGCTTTTATACTTGGTATTCTGGCAGCATTGCTCAACGTTATTCCGTACATCGGAGGAATCATCGCAGTTGCAATGCCTATGATGGTAGCCCTGGTCACCAAAGCATCTCCCTGGTACGCTTTTTACGTTCTGGCAGCATATTATTTCATCCAGCTGGTAGATAATCATTACATCGTCCCTTATATAGTTGCCTCAAAAATAAAAATTAATGCATTATTCTGCGTAATAGTGGTTCTTGTCGGAAATGCTATATGGGGTATACCCGGAATGTTTCTTTCTATGCCATTGCTTGCAATAATAAAACTCATTTGCGACCATATAGAGCCCTTGAAACCATGGGGATTTTTATTAGGCGATACCATGCCTCCATTGTTAAAAATCAAAACGATATTTAAGAAAAATAAAACTGAATAAGGAGCTTTAAATGAGGTTACTTTAAAATTCTCTTTTCCGCTTTCATTGTATTCCTGAATTAGTCTTTGTTTCAATAAGTAACCAACTTCAGAAACCACATGTGAATTATGTAACTATTAAAAATAATTGTGTAACAATTTGATAATTAATACCAATACTTTCCAACTTTTAAAATATGAAAAAACAGATAAAAATAGCTCATTTATCTAGCTGTGATTGAGATTGTTGTAACAGACAGTGAAGGAGTAGTTTATCTCAATACTATTTATGGCAGTAGACTATATGAAGCTCATTATCAAATAAGTGGTCAGCAATGGAAAGAACGAAGTTACATGAATCTCAATATGCCAGCAGTTTAATAGAAGCCAGTCTTGACCCATTAATTGCTTTCAATACTGAAGGTATAATCACTGATATGAATCAGGCAAAGGTGAACATAACCGGTATTGAACGTGAAAAACTTATTGGCACAAACTTCTCTGATTATTTTACGGAACCACAAAAAGCGGTTGAGGTTTATCAGGAAGTATTCGCAAAGGGATTTGTTACCGATTCTCCTCTTACATTTCGCCATAAAAATGGCAGGCTTACAGATGTATTATTCAATGGATCTGTTTATAAAGATGCAAGAGGGAAGGTGCTTGGTGCAGTAGTGGTGGCAAGAGATATTGCAGAGCAAAAATGGGCGACAGAATTAAGAGCTGCCAACAAAGAACTTGCTTTTCAAAACGATGAAAAAGAAAAACGTGCAGCAGAATTAATACTTGCTAATAAAGAACTTGTCTTTCAAAACAAAGAGAAGGAAAAAAGGGCGGCAGAGCTAATACTTGCTAACAAAGAACTTGTCTATCAAAACGAAGAAAAAGAAAAGCGGGCGGCGGAGTTAATAATTGCTGACAAAGAACTTGTCTTTCAAAACGAAGAAAAAGAAAAACGGGCGGCGGAGTTAATAATTGCTGACAAAGAACTTGTCTTTCAAAACGAAGAAAAAGAAAAACGCGCATCAGAGTTAATAATTGCAGCCAAGGAACTTATATTTCAAAACGAAGAAAAAGAAAAACGGGAAATTGCAAATAAGGAACTTGAAAAATTCAGCTATTCATTAAAATTAGCTTCCCAATACTCTCTTAGCCTTATTGAAGCCAGTCTTGACCCATTAATTACTATAAACCCAAAAGGTAAGATCACCGACATGAATCAGGCAACCGTGAATATTACGGGGATAACCCGCGAAAAATTGACCGGTACCGACTTCTTTGATTATTTCACCGAACCGCAAAAGGCCAGTGAGGTTTATCAGCAAGTTTTTGCAAATGGTTCTGTTGCGGATTATCCTCTTACACTTCGTCATAAGGATGGCAAGCTTACCGATGTGTTATTCAATGGATCGGTTTACAAGGATGATAGAGAAAATGTTCTTGGTGTAGTTGTTGTAGCCAGAGATATTACCGACCAAAAAAGAATAGCTACAGAATTGACAGAAGCGATTGTATTTGCCGAGATGGCAACCCAATTAGCTCAGGAGGCAAAAATTAAAGCCGAAAATGCCACCCTGATTGCAGAAAATGCAGTGAAGACAAAACAACAGTTTTTGTCTAATATGAGCCATGAAATCCGCACTCCGATGAATGCGATTATTGGATTTACAAAGGTGTTGTTGAAAACAGAATTGTCAGCAAAACAAAAAGAATATCTGACATCCATAAAAATGAGTGGTGATGCTTTAATCGTGCTCATTAACGATATACTTGATCTGGCAAAGGTAGATGCCGGGAAAATGACTTTTGAACAAATACCCTTCAAAATGTCGCTATCCATAGCCGCCATGCTTCATTTGTTTGAGACAAAAATTCAGGAGAAGAATTTAATACTGATCAAAGAATATGATGACAGGATTCCTGAGGTATTGCTTGGCGATCCTGTTCGTTTGCACCAGATCATTTTAAATCTCGTAAGTAATGCAGTCAAATTTACATCAAAAGGCAAGATTTCAGTGAGTATTCAACTGCTGAGTCAGGATGATGAGAAAGTAACAATACAATTTTCCGTTTCAGATACAGGAATCGGAATTGCAAAAGATAAAATAGATAAGATTTTTGACAACTTTCAGCAGGCTTCCAGCAATACTGCCAGGCTATACGGCGGAACAGGATTAGGACTTGCCATTGTCAAACAATTGGTGGAACCGCAGAATGGAAGCATTTCTGTAAAAAGTAAAATTGATGAGGGTTCAACTTTTAGTTTTATTTTGCCTTTTCAGAAAACAAAAGCGGACGTCGAGATAGAACCTGAATTAGTTGAATTGGATCCTGAAATCACAGACATAAAAGTATTGGTTGTCGAAGATATTGCGCTCAACCAATTATTAATGAGAACACTTTTGGATGATTTCGGATTCGAATGCGATATTGCCACCAATGGGAAAATAGCCATCGAAAAGCTTCAGGTTAAAACTTACGATATTATTTTGATGGACTTGCAGATGCCTGAAATGAATGGATTTGAAACAACAGAATATATAAGGCATACCATGAATTCTCTTATTCCCATCATTGCCTTGACAGCTGATGTGACCACAGCTGATTTAGCGAAATGCAAGGCTGTTGGTATGAACGATTACATCGCAAAACCTGTTGACGATAAATTATTGTATAGTAAAATAATCGCGTTTGTTAAAAAAAACATGCGGTTAAACGAACATACTGATCTCCTAAAGGATGAAAACATAAGGATAAAATGCACAAACATGGATTTTTTAAAACTACATACGAAGTCCAATAAAGCATTAATGATGGAGATGATTTCACTTTATCTGGAACAAACCCCGCCATTAATCAGTACTATGAAACAAAGCTCATATTCTAAGGAATGGAATTTATTATCCACAACAATACATAAATTAATCCCCTCATTTTCAATTGTGGGAATAAATGCTGATTTCGAAAACATGGCAAAAAAAGTTCAGGAATATGCCGGCACCCGGCAACAGACAGAAAGAATACACGACCTGGTCACACGGCTTGAAGACGTTTGTAATCAGGCATGTATAGAATTGGAAGAAGAGATTAATATGATTAAAAACACTTTGTGATGAATAGTAAAAATAAAATAAAACTTTTTGTGGTAGACGACGATGCAATCTATTTAAAATTAATCGAAATTGAATTTCTCCAATATCCCGATTTTAAACTTGAAACATATACGACAGGAGAAATTTGTGTAGAAAATTTGTCACACGCTCCGGATCTGATCATCCTGGATTATCGCCTTGATAGCATTGATAAAAATGCAATGAATGGCATACAAACTCTGGAAGCAATAAAAGCAATCAATCCCGGTATTCCTGTAGTTATGTTATCCGCACAGGATAAAATTGAGGTGGCTATAAACTGCATGCATCATAAGGCTTTTGATTATATAGTAAAGAACGAAACCGCATTTTTAAGGTTACATAAGGTCATTGCCACCATTTTGGATGCTCAGAAATTAGAAAAATCATTAGAATGGTATATGGAGAGGATGTCATCCCGTTTTAAATAATCATTTCGATAAGGAATTTTTTGGTTTAGCTAAAAACTGGTCTAAAATCTGTTAGCTTTTTTCATTCTGGAATTTAATAAAATAGATGTTGGATCGCTGGTATGTTTCCTAATTATCGCTGAACTTATATGTGTGAATAATGTAACTTTTTGTCAAAGTTCTGTAACAGTTCCTCGGCTTTAGTTACTCACCTTTGCTTAGTGAATTTTAATTCATTTAGCAAAAAGATTTATGAAGAACATGACAGAATTTGATGGTAACTGGAACGCGATAAAAGGGAGGCTTAAACAAAAATTTTCTGTATTCACCGATGACGATCTATTGCTGATTGATGGCAAAAAGGATGAGATAATTGAACGACTCCAGATTAAGCTTGGTAAAACAAAAAAAGAGATTCATAAGCTTATTTCTGCATTATAGATCCTTCATTAAAAACTCCATTATTAATTACATTTATTATATTAATAATCAGGGGTTTTCACGGCAGAACAGATTAAATCTAAATTTTTCTCCATGAGATCAGGAAAGCGATTGTCGGGTATATTGGCTGGTATTGTAAGTGGTGCACTGTTTGTTCTATTGTTTATGCGCATTAAGGCCTGGAAGTCCCGCAATAGATTATCAAAAAAGATTGACGCTTTTGCAGAGCCGTTTGAAGAAAGATTTAATGAATTGATTGACAGTATCACTGTAAAATTTGATGATTTAAAAGAAGCCCTTTCCGGCTTTTTTGAAAAAAAGAAGGTCACATCAGTTGAAATAGACAGAACAATTAGAATGGGATCTAAGTGATATGTCCAGGCGTAATTTTTAAGATAA
>Ga0209540_10003153_pt1 | contig 11390 bp, 13 predicted proteins | sample BarGraIncu01121A_FD_184501 | JGI IMG/M metagenome (GOLD analysis project Ga0209540, IMG submission 184501) | Arctic peat soil microbial communities from Barrow, Alaska - Barrow Graham LP Incubations 011-21A (SPAdes) (version 2) | ecosystem: Environmental > Terrestrial > Soil > Wetlands > Peat... | reverse complement strand
AGTCCGTCCCCGGGCGCGTCGGTTCTTACCTCGTGGACAGCGAGCAGTCGCACCGCACGCTTGTGCTCACGGTGGCGTTCGTCGGCTCCTCGACCGAGGACTCGCAGGCGCGTCTTCACGCGCTCGCGTCGTGGCTCGTCACGTCGTCTCCGCGCCAGCTCGTGCTCTCTGACGATCCGGGCGTGGCGTACAACGCGAAGTACGACGGCGCGATGGTGCCCGCCAACATCGTGAGTTATCGCAAAGGCGACCTCACGTTCATCATCCCCGACCCCTACGCCTACGCGCCCACCGAGACCGAGACATCGCTCGTCGTCGGACTCAACACCGTCACCAACAGCGGTGGCGTGGATGCGTTCCCGCGCTACACCGTCGAACTTGCGGGCGCCACGAACGCGATCCGGCTCACGTCCGGCGCGTCCTACATCCAGATCGGCACGCCGGCCGACGAGACGCAGACGGGCACCGACCCGGCTCCCGTCTCCTTCCTTGACGACTGCGGCGACATGTCCGGGTGGACGGCCGGCACCATGGCCGAGTTCGGCACCGCGGCGGGCACCATGGAATCGGACGGCTCGACGATGTCGCCGAAGCATGCGGGCGGTTCGTTCGGTACCGCGACGCTGGACTGGCACGGGCCCCCCGTGGGCATCGACCTCGCAACGCACCTGACCGACTTCGAGGTCAAGGCGTGGGTCGGCATGGCGAACGTCAACGACTCGCAGTGCCGCATCGAGGCGTACCTGCTCGACGCATCCGGCAACGTGCTCGGCAAGATGGACATCCACGACTCGTGGGACTCCATGGCCAAGGTCGAAGCGTACTTCCGCTGCGGGGTTTCCGGCACCGGGCATTCGCTTCTCACCACCACGGGCAACACCGCGACCGCGCTCAACAACTTCTACGGCCACATCCGGCTCTCGCGCCAAGGCGACCTGTGGACCGCGGGCGTCGCCAAGTGCTACACCACCTCACGTGTGCGCGTGTGGAGCAAGAAGGCGACCTGGCTCGACACCGCCGGAACCTACGGCGCGGACCTGGCGCGCGTCGAGATCCGCATCGCGCAATACCACGACCACACCGTGCCCACGACCTGCTACTTCGACGAGGTCGGCGTCACGGGCCTTTCCGCCGCCATCCCCGCGGGCGACCCGGTCGTCATCGGGCAGGCGGGCGACGTCTTCGAGATCGACTCCTACGCCGCGGTCGTGCGTCGCAACGGCGAGCCCTACATGGGCGAAACCGACTTCGGCTCCACGTTCTTCCCGGTGGCGAGCGGTGCCGCGTCCGTGTCTCTCGACGTCGACGGCTCCATCACTTCCGCGTCCGCGTTTGTCCGAGAGCGTTGGCTGTAGGGGGGCGTCATGACCGAAGAGATGCGCGCCTACATCGACGCCACTGCCGGGACCACGGACGGCACGCTCGTCTCGGTCGAGGGCGCGAACACGCTGCCCATCCCGTTCGCCGCGCTCAATGCGTCCGTCCCCGTCGCGCTCCGCTGCACGACGGGCTACGAAGCGCCCGGTAGCGTCGTCATCACCGCGCCGGAACTGTTCGAAGTGTCGCTCACGGGAACGTCATCGTGGGGTTCTACCGTCACGCTCTCATACGTGGGCGACGATAACGTGCGGCTATGGGTGCGTCAGGTCAACGCCATCCCGCGCGACTCGTCTCCGTATGTGCTGCTCGGAGTTGATTACGGGACCGCGCTCGTTGACAACGCACCCTCGCAGGTCACGGGCCTTGCCGCCACCAACGGGAACGCTCAGAGCGTCCTGACGTGGGACGCAGCGACTGACAACGTGGGCGCCACGGGTTACAAGGTCTACAAGGACGGCACGCTGCTCCACACGCTCGGGAACGTGTTGACCTACACCGCGACGGGGCTCACAAACGGCACGACCTACGCCTTCACGGTGCGGGCGTTCGACGCGGAGGGGAACCTCGGAGCTGCGAGCGCGGCTGCGAACGCGACGCCTACCGCGGTTCTGTTCTTCGACGACTTCAACCGCGCGGACGGTGCGCTCGGGGCGAACTGGAGTGACCCGGCGGGTTACGCCTCTGTGTATCAGAACAAGTTGACTCTGAGTATCGAAGGCTACTCGGTTATCGCCTCCGCCGCTGGTTGGATTGAAGATGTGAAAGTCACCGTCATCGCGGTTAGCGGCGGCTATTTGGGCATGATCCTTTGCCGGAGCCAAGGTCTAGGCAATGCCTCGCAGTACGCAGAGAGCGGTGCCTACTTCTTGCAGTTCGATTCCTCCTTCGGTTCGATTCGACTCGGGCGCGTATCGGCTGGCTACAACACTTTCCTCGGAGATATCTGGTACAAGGGAAGCGCGTTCGCGGCAGGAGATACCGTGTCCATCAGCACGGTCGGCACGGCCATCAAGGGATATCACAACGGTGTCCTGCGATGCAGCGCCACGGACTCAACGTACTCCGGGGGATACTGCGGCATTCATGGTCGGTCTGTGACCGGCAGCGATGACTTCACGGTAGAGGCGGCATCATGACCGCCTACAACTTCAACGCCGACATGCTCGGCATCCTCGCCGCGCCCGACCCGATAGCCGACGTGCCCAAGACCGTCCTGCACACCGCGTGGGTGCTCGACGAGGACGACCGTATCGCGTGCGCGCTCTCGAACAAGAACCCCGGCGCGCTGCCGCTCCTGAACGACCTCATGGTCGAGACACTTGACGGCATCTCCACCTACGGCTTCGACACTCCCGGCAACCACGAGCGGTCGGGCGAGGTCGTCAACAAGCGTCGCGTGATGTTTCGCGACAACGACGTCACACGGCTGTTCGTCATCGAGACCATTGACGAGAGCTGCGACGAGAAGGGCAACCAGATCAAGAGCGTGCATTGCGAGTCCGCGACGCAGGAGCTGCTCGGGTACCCGTGGGCGCCCGTCCTCTACACGACCGAGACGCCCGAGACGATCCTCACCGCCCTGCTCGCCGGAACGCGCTACCAGGTAGGCAACGTCGAGGACGCCGCTGCGATAACCATCGAGTGGACGTCGAACACGAATCGGCTGCAAGCACTCCGCGACCTACAGGCCGCCACGACACTCGAGTCGTCATCCCGCATCGAAGTGAGCGGCGGCAGGATCACAGGTCGCTACGTCGATATGGTCACGCGCATCGGCGTCGACAACGGCAAGGTCATCGCGGCGGGTAAGGACATCCGCGGCATCACGCGCACGACCGATACCACCGGCCTCTACACAGCGATGAAGGGCGTAGGCGCGGACGGACTCACGTTCGCGGGCGTGGTGTGGACGTACCCCGCCGACCCCGCCGACAAGCCGGCCGGACAGACGTGGGTGGGCGACCCCGACGCTCTGCGGCTCTACGGACTGCCGCCCGAACCCAGGACGCACATCACGGGCACGTTCGAGGACAGCGAGGAAGCGTCCGCGACCGACCTGCTCACGAAGACGTGGAACGCGTTGCAGGACGCCAAGGAACCCGCCTACACCTACGACATCACACCCGTGTGGTTGCAGAGCATGGGGCCGCAGGTGTGGTGGCAGGACAAGGACTCCTACGCGCACGAGGTGTTCGAACTCGGCGACACGATCTACGTCAAGCACAACGACTTCACGCCCGAGATACGCATCGAGACGCGGGTGCGCGAGTTGCACCGAAGCTTCTCCAGCGCGGCCACGACGTCGCGCGTTGTGCTCGGAACGCGGCGCGTGCTCATCACCGACGTCTAGGGAGGCGAGAGAATGTCCTGCTACACCTTTCCGCGCCCCACGCCGGGAGTTACCGGCCCCGCTGGCCCTCCGGGTCCGAAGGGCGACATGGGTGCGCAAGGGATACCAGGAAGCGCGGGTTCGCCCGGAGCCAAGGGCGACACTGGGTCGCCGGGAGCCAAGGGTGATACGGGCCTCACGGGGCCGCAGGGGGACGCTGGCGCCCAGGGATTGAAGGGCGACCAGGGCATACAGGGCGTCAAGGGGGACACGGGCAACACCGGAGCCCCCGGCACGACCGACTACACCGCGCTCTCCAACAAACCCACGCTCGGCAGCGCGGCCGCCACCGCATCCACCGACTACGCCACGGCCGCGCACACGCACAACCCCGCGGTGACATATCAGACGCTCGCTACGGCCATGGCGTCGCACATCGCCGCCAAGGTCGCGGGGACATACCTGCTCGGCTGTGGCGACCCCGCCGCCGTAGCAGGCACGGGCACGCTCTACCCGCTCATGCTCATCCCGATCTACGCGGCCGACTACCCGACGATCAACTCGCTTGCCACGAAGCTGCGTATCCGCGCGACCGTCACGGCCAACGCCGTTGCCCCCACCGGAAACTTCACGGTCGGCCTGTACCCCGTGACCTCGGGCGCGGGCGGTACGGGACTCAAGATATTCACGGTCGGAACGCTTGTGACGGGCAGCGCGGCAAGTACCGTAACCGCCCCTGCAGCATCGAGCATCGCCAACGTCGCGGGTTCGGACTTCGCGCTCCCCGCCGATGGAATGTACGTCCTCGCGATGGTCACAACTGCCACTGTCGCAACGTACTCGCTCGTACACATCATCGCCCGTCTACAGGCCCACAACGCCTAGCCCGTCCCACCCCCGACCAGTGAGGATACACGACCATGACACTAGACACCGTGGCGTCGGCCATCGTCGCTGATGGGTGGACAATCGCAACGCTGGCGGCACACACGGCGGAGATGCGCGCCGCTGACCTCCGATTCGCAGAGGAGCGCGAGGCGCGGCGTCAGGAGGTCGCGGCAGAACGCGACCGGCGCTACGCCGAGGTCAACGTCGAGAAGGAGAAGGCGCTCAAGATCAAGGAGACCGCCGACCTCGCGGCCCTCACGCTGGCCCGCGAGATTCAGTCGTACAAGGACCAGGCGACGGAGAAATCGCGGGAGCAGAGCCTCCGCGAGACTGGCGCTTACGTCACGCACGAGGACCTCACGAGGCTTGAAGGCAAGCTCGTAAAGATCATCGAGCCGCTGGTGGATTACGTCTCATCCCAGCGCGGCGTCGTGACCGGCTCGTCTCTCACGACGGGGCGGCTGACCGCCATCATCGGCGGCGGTGCTGCAATCATGGGCATCGTGTTCGGAATCGTGGCCGTGTTCGCCAAGTAGACCATCGGAAAGCAGGCACGGTATGTGCGAAGTGTGCGGGACCGTCCACCCGGCAGGAACGCCCTGCCCGAACTGCGGGTCATGCTCGGATTGAGGCTAGGTAACATAGCCGCTATTTAGCGGCCCGAAATAGCGACTACTCTATCTAACTGGATACTTATGTATCCGACCACAGGGCATAGGGTTCAACATGCGCGCCAGTTGTTGAACGTTTTGTCCCGCAATCACGTTAGTGATTCGTGGCAGCAACATGACACATACGTCAAGTTGGCGCTTCGCAAGCATCAGCGCGGTTTTGTTCAACTCACCGCGCTGAGTTAAAGCAGACTTCACGCCCGACGTAGTACGCACAACAGGACCGCGCTAGACACGACGCGTGTAGATATCGACACGATGCGCGAACACCACCACGGGGCCGCCACGCGCGGCCTTTGTCATGTCCGGCGAACGGGGAGGTTCGTGTGACTGATTCAATGCCGTACTACCGTTCTACCTGCGGAAACGCTATAATGATGGGGCATAGAGTGCCACCGCGACGTGTGACCGTCCGGTGGCGTGGCCGATCCTGTTGAGAGGATGCGACATGACGAAGCGTACCACGGGCGAAGGCCCAAATCCTAGCGGACTCTGCATGTGCGGTTGCGGCGGCGCAACGCCCATCGCGCGAAGTTCTGACGTTCGCTATGGGTACGTCGCGGGCACCCCCATGCGCTACATGAACGGTCACGGGAACCGAGGAGTTGGCCCCGAGTACCTCGTCGATCCGGATACCGAATGCTGGGTCTGGCAGCGGTACATCGGCGAATGCGGATACGGTATCTCATCCACATGCGGCCGACCTCGCCTCGCGCACCGTCTCTACTGGGAGCGGGCGCATGGCACCGTGCCCAAGGGATTAGAACTTGACCATCTCTGCCGGAACCGCGCCTGCGTGAATCCGGACCACATGGAACCAGTCAGTCATACCGAGAATATGCGGCGCGGTTCCTCGACAAAACTCACTATCGACCAAGTAGACGAGATACGGGCCAGAACGCGTACAGAGGGCATTCCACGGACGCTGCTCGCTAGTGCATACGGGGTCACTCCAGAGAACATCGGCCGGATAGTGCTCGGCAAGTCTTGGAGGTCCGATGGATAGCGACACGCGTCCTTATTGGTTGCAGGAAGCGTTCGTTCGCGAGCACGGACGCAAGGGCCCGTCGCAGCTTCTGCGAGAGTTCCCTGACACGCACTCATGGAGTCAACGCCGCGCCGCGATGAAGGGCCAGTATCCCGACCTCGTACCTTCGCTCACGCGGCAGGGGCAGGTGATCGGCGCGTCCGTGGCACCCGCCGCCGTAGAAGGTGGAGCGGGGCGTGACGAGGCCGAACGTATGACGACCGAACAGCGCGTCGAGGCCGACCGCCAAGCCATCGCGGATGCGGAGAAGTCCCGTCGCGAGAACGCGGAGTATGCGAGGGCGCTGAAAGCCCACAGCGCGTACCTGACGCTCGTGGAGCATGGGCGTGAGGTTCTAGAGCCCATCGCGCCGCTGTGCCCCGCTCCGCAAGCCACGCGGGCATCCTCGCTCATCCATGAGGGGCTTGTGCTCAATCTCGCCGACTGGCACCTGGACGAGATCGTCGACGAGGGCATCATGGAGGGGCTGAACGTCTACAACCCCGCCGTGGCGGTTCGTCGTGTCGCGTGTGCGGTCGACAAGACGCTCATGCTCAGTGGACTATCTGAACGCATAGTGTTCGATACCTTGTACGTACATTGCTTCGGCGACTTCCTCACGAACGTTCTGCGTGCGGGGTTCGATCATCCCGACGCGCTGGCGACGGCGGCCATGATGCCGATGAAGGGCGCACGATTCGCCGCGACGCTCCTGTCCTACGCGTTGCGCGACCTCGCCGCGAAGTTCCCCGCCGTGAAGGTCCGATGCGTGATCGGCAACCACGGGCGCAACACGAAATCGATGCCGTACCAGCTCCCCACTGAGAACCTCGACTGGCTCATCTACCGCTGGGCCGCCACGATGTGCGGCGACATGTCGAACGTGACATGGGAGATCCCCGAGGCGTGGAGTCTGACCTGCGACGTGGAGGGCTGGGGCTTCTTCCTCAACCACGGCTACACGGACGCGAAGGGCGGCTTCGGCGGCATCTCGTGGTACTCGCTCGTCAAGAGCGACACGAAGCGCACGGCGCTCGACACGAAGATCGGGCGCAAGGTGCTTGTCCGTCAGTACGGCCATATGCACCAGCAGGCGGACGTGGGCAGGGCTGGCGGCAACGGGCGGATACGCATCGAGCCCTCGCTGATGGGCGGCAACGCCTACGCGAAAGAGGGCATGGCGGGCACCTACGACGAGCCCGCGCAAAGTCTGCTCGAAGTTCATACGCAGGAGGGGCTCGTGGCCGAACGCACGATCAACATCCGTCAGTACGACGACGCTGCGACATGTCGGTTCGACCCGCTGCTCGAGCTCATCTAACCCTCACCATGCACGTTCGCTAGTAAGGGAGGCCACCATGAACGACGACCTCGACCAGATGCGCATCCTGCACGCGCGTCTGTCCGCGCATCAACTGCTCGCGCTCGAGGTGATCGCCGCCGCCGACGCGTTCATGGCAGAACTGCGCCGAACGCCGTGTGTCGACTTCCTTGCGCTCGAGCACGACTACGCGGTCAAGCGTGCGAACTTCGAGCGCGTGATGAGCCAACACGAGAACGGCTGAGGAGGACGATATGAAGGTCATCGATTGCGCGGCCAACGCGGCGACCGCGATTCCTGCGCTAAAGCGAGCGGGCGTCGATGTCGTGGTGCGCTACTTCGGCGCGGCATCATGGAAGAACGCCACCAAGGGCGAGTGCGTGGCGCTGCGCAAGGCTGGAATCGACCTCGCAGCCGTCTACGAGACGACCGCCACGATGATGTTGGGCGGACACGACGCGGGAGTACATGGCGCGAAGATCGCCAAGCTGTCCATCATCGCCGCGGGCGGCCCGGCCGATGCGTTCATCTACTTCGCGTGCGACACCGACACGCAGAACCACGCGGCGGTCGAAGCGTACCTGGCGGGAGCTGCGGAGGTCATCGGCAAGGGTCGCGTCGGCGTCTACGGATCCTATGACGTGTGCAACCACGCGCTGCTCAACCACGCGGCTGCGAAGGCATGGCAGACGCTCGCGTGGTCGGACGGGAAGCGGCTCGCAACCGCCGCGCTCTACCAGCAGAACGGGGCCAAGCCGTACAACCTCGGCATCTCCTACGACTGGAACCTCGTACAGGCTGCCGACGTGGGCCAGTGGGGCTACAAGCCGCCCGTTACACCCCCGCCGATGGAACCTGCGTACAACCGCGTCGTGACGTGGGTGAGCGCGTATCTGCGCCTGAACCCGAACGTCCACTCGAAGGTGCTCGCGACCGTGCACAAGGGTGACAAGCTTCGCGCCATCCCCGGCGGTACGGTGCTGTGGGCCAAGACGACCCGCGGCTACATCCTGCGCACGCGGATCCGGACGATCTAGGCACTCGCGCGACTCTCGCGCTGCCCGACCGCTCGCATCGGTCCCCCTCCCCATCGGAGCGGGCGGTCCGCCCCTCCCGTTCACGCGGGAGGGGCGTTTTGTCGTCCCCGCGTGCTATAATGCGGAGCGTACAGAGTGGCCCCGCGAGGCGCGAACCCCCGGGACCGTGGCCGAACCTCTCAGAGAGGACCGACATGACAGAGCGTATCACGGATCGCCCACTCAGGTTCAAGCCCGGTACTGGCCCCGGCCCGAATCCCAGCGGCCTGTGTATGTGCGGTTGCGGCGAGCATACCCCGATCGCCAATCGCAGTCGCGCGTGCAGAGGAGATGTCGCGGGAAGGCCCGTACGGTACATCAGCGGTCACTACTGCAACACGCTTCGCCGGCCGCCCCACGCCATCATCTTGACCGTCGATATTGATGCCTCCACTGGCTGCTGGATATGGACCGGGCGCATCAACGAGGGAGGATATGGAGCTGTCTCCGTCGGGAAATCCGGGAAGAAGGCTCATCGAGTCTCCTACGAACGCGCCAAGGGTCCCATCCCCGAGGGCATGCACATCCACCATCTCTGCCACAACAAGGCGTGCATCAACCCCGACCACCTAGAAGCGGTATCACCGCGAGATCACCTGGCGGCCGACGGGAAGCTGGTTCTCTCTCTGGAGAAGGCCGCCGACATCCGCACTAGGTTCTCTGCGGGCGGAATATCGAAGCATGCCCTAGCCGCCGAGTTCGGGACAGATCGCAAGACCATCCGGCAGATTCTACGCAATACCACATGGGTCGCATAAGCCCCCTCCCCCGCGCCAAGCGGTCCGCCCCTATCCCACATCTGGGATAGGGGCGTTTTGTCGTCCCTAGCGGTAGTACGAGTCGATCTTCGCGCCGTCGCCGTCGTACACGATGACCTTGTTGACGGCGGGCCACGTCATCAACACGTAGTTGCCCAGCGTGGGGCCATACTGGCGGCTGTCGCCCGACAGAAACGTGTAGACCAGTACCGTGTCGCCCACGACCGCCACGCGCTTTATAGAGCCTTGTACGCTCTGTGACGCGAACCCGGCCTGGATGGTCGATGCCGCGACGACGGCGGGCTGGTCAAGACCCGATGCCGGAGCCGCCACTTGTTTGCTCTGTGAGTTCACATCCATCGCGATTATGATAATGAGCCCCAACAGACACAGCCACACTATCCGCGTGTTTCTCCGCGAGCACTGCATAACGCGCCTCCCCTGCTGGTATGCCGGGTGCCCGGCGCCGCCACATTAGCAGGTTGACACATCGAATACAAGCGCATAGTATCGTGGTCGTCCGTTGATACCCGAGGAGGGACACATATGCCGCTACAGATAGACGGCCCCACACTCCGGCGCATTCGCGAGGAGGGGTTCTTCACGCCCGAACAGCTTGCGAAGAAGGCGCACGTGAGCGCCGTGACAATCCGCCTGCGAGAGCAGTCCGGGTGGAGCTTCGCCAACATGCTCACGATTCAGAAGCTCGCGAAGGCGCTAGGCGTTCCCGCTGGGGACTTCACTCGCTGGGTCGAGTAGCTATGAAGTACCGAGTGATTGTGTGCGCCGACACGGGCGAGATCGTACCATCGTATGAGTTCTATCTACAGACTGAACACTGGCGGCACCTTCGGAACGTCAAGCGGCTCCTCGGCAACTGTGAGCACTGCGGACATCCGATCATCCACGAGTTCGACGTTCACCACCTGCACTACAAGACCATCGGCGCTGAGGCAGTGACCGACCTGATGCTGCTTCACCCAGCGTGCCATAGCATCATGCACGGGCTGCCTATCGCCAGGAGGACTCGCGGCGCGGGGTTCACACCCGTGTCCGTCTTCGCGGAGGCCATAGGTATAAGGGTCGGTGCATGGTGAGTCGCCTCCGCAACCGCATGGTCAAGGGCGACTTCTGGACCGACCCGACCATGAAGCGATGGCCCATCCTCAAGCGAATCTTCTACCAGTCGCTCTGGGCCATGGCCGAGGACTCGTGCTGCGTCGAGGACGATCCGCTCGGGTGGAAGATCACCGCATGGTCGGGACCGATGGACGACGACATGAGCCTCGAGACGATGGCAGAGTGGCGCAAGGAGCTTGTCCGACAGCACAAACTGGTGCCGTACAAGGGCTCCGGGACGCGTTGCTTGTACATCCCGACGATGAGCGAGCATGAACGGCCGCGAAACCCGCAACCGCCGACGCTTCCCCTGCCGTCTTGGCTCGTCTGGGTTGACGACAAAAGCGGTGCTCAGAGGGGTCGTTATGTCGATGCGTTCACTGAGTGTACACCGAGTGAACACAGGGCTTCAGGTGTTCCCCTGTCTAGGTCTGTCCTGTCTAGTTCTGACCTGTCCAGTTCAGGACAGGTCAGGTCAGAACTAGATCAAGATCTCTCGGGTGGTGATGATCGCGAGCCGGACCGACCGGCTGAAGTGGCCGGTCCGGCAGTACCACCAGAAGTGAGAGAGCACATGAAGAAGACGCTCGCGCACATGACTGCGACAGCGAAGGGGGAGAAGTCGTGACAACCAAGCGGCACCTCATTGAGTGGTCGGTCTGGCAAGCCCTCGCGTTCGTGCTCGCGCCCTTGGAGCCCTACGGCGTGACGTTCGCGCGCGATGGTGATCGCGTCGTGGCGTGGGCGGGCTCACACGCGCGGTACTTCACGGTGGACGAACTCATCAGCGACGGGGATCCGTGCGCTGTCGTCGCGACGGC
>Ga0209540_10003151_pt1 | contig 11395 bp, 10 predicted proteins | sample BarGraIncu01121A_FD_184501 | JGI IMG/M metagenome (GOLD analysis project Ga0209540, IMG submission 184501) | Arctic peat soil microbial communities from Barrow, Alaska - Barrow Graham LP Incubations 011-21A (SPAdes) (version 2) | ecosystem: Environmental > Terrestrial > Soil > Wetlands > Peat... | reverse complement strand
TGATATCGATTTTCATCCCACCGATAAATCCCGTGTTGGTTTTACCAGCTTCAATGGTCATTAATGCTGAAAGGGCGCCGGCTAAATAGCCACCCTCATTTTGTTTAAATAGGATTGAGCGAACCGCTGGGTATTCCGCGGCGGAATTGTCTTCAATTTCCGTATCAAAAATCACGAAACGTTTATTGGCATACTTGCTGTTTTTGGCAAGCCGTTGAAGGGGTTCGCGCATATCCGTCGTCCCGACGATGATGAGATCATAATCCTCATTCGCGGTGAGACGTAAGGTCGGTTCCCAACTGGTTGAATCGCTTCCCATTTCGACGATCGAAACGACTGCGTCCGGAAAATCTTCCGCAAATTTTCGCATCCCAGTGGCGGCGGAGTCAAAGAATGACATGTCGCCGAGGTTGCCGTTAATCAGCAAAGCGATTTTTGTGATTCCGTCATCAAGCGACGTGGTCGCGGACGAGAGACTGGAACCCGAAGAAGTACCACCGCAGCCGGTAATAACGAAGCTGGCCGCAATCAATCCGGGTAACGCGATTTTCCAATATTTATTCATAATTTTTGCTCCTTGCTTGCCGTGCGACAAATCCCTCCGCCCAAATCGGGCGGAGGAATAATCGCATGATTGTCTCGTAATTTAGAAAGTAACGACGCCGTAGGTCCAGAGCATATAGTCACCGGTGCGAAGTTGATAACCATTGCACCCAAACGATGGCGATACGCCGTTAATCGTATACAACCAGTACATGCTTTCTTCAGCGTTATTGGCATAGTCGCCCATCGTGGTGACAAAACCAATATCGATGCCCTCTTGGGCAATGCCTTTATCGGTGACGGCAGCTTTTAAGAATTCGCTGGCCATCATCGTATCGGATTTGAAAGTGACGGTGCCGTTGAAGAGTTCATCGGAAGCGCCACCGACAATCTTAAGGTTGATGGTAAAGGTGGGCGACCATTCGGTCGTACCGGCGCCTTCGCCTGTGACGGTGTCAGAGCCAACGGTGAAAGCCCAATCTCCGGTCGGACGTTCCGGAACCACTGGTGTGGCGGTCCAGTCAACGACAGCATACGTCCAGAGCATAAAGTCTCCATCACGGAGTTGATATTGGTTGCAGCCGAAGGATGGCGATGCGCCATTGATCGTGTACATCCAATACATGCTTTCTTCAGCATTGTTGGCGTAGTCACCGAGGGTGGTAACGAAACCGACGTCGATACCGTCTTGAGCAATACCTTTATCGGTCACTGCCGCTTTTAAGAACTCACTCGCCCACATCGTGTCGGATTTAAGCGTCACGGTCCCACTAAACAGATCTTCCTGTGCCCCACCAACCACTTTGAGATTGATGGTGAACGATGGAGACCACTCAGTGGTTCCAGCGCCTTCGGCCGTGACTGCGTCGGTCCCGACCGCAAATTGCCAATCAAAGGTTTCTTCAGAGCTTGCGCTGCTGCTACTAGTGGTTCCGCATCCCACCAAAGCAACGGCTGACATCACTATTCCAAGTAATGTCCATGTCAACGTCTTCTTCATTGTCTTCCTCCTACTATATTAAGCAGTAAACACTGCCTATAGCCTCATTAAACCGGAATCGAGATAAAGATTGGGTTGGTAATCGCGTATTGAACGCCGTTACCGAGCCCTTCAAGGACAATCCAGTCGCCGTCGACCAGACCGTTCAGTTCAATATTGATGTCAATCGATGAAGTATCAAGATTCTCGATTGTCTGGAGGGCAACGCCGTTTTTAATGACGCGTACGCCTTCCCAGCCATCGCGGGCAAAACCAGTTAAAGCAATCGTGGCGGTTGTTCCACTTAAGGAAGCCGTTTCGCCATAGGTGGCACCGTCGATGTTTGCATACATAATCGGGCCATTTGTGATGAAACTATGGCCTTCACGTAACGCGGACAGGACTTTTTCTTGGGTAACTTCCCCGTCGATATGCGTATAGGTTGTCGGTACGCCGCTATAGCGTCCCTTTTGTTGGTACCATTCGAAATAATCGTTCTTATCAACCACTTCGGTAAAATCAGGATTAAAGGTATAGGCTCCGGAAACATCGTGGTTGTCAGTGCCACCGGTAGCGGCTAAATACTTCCCGCCATTTTTGACTTCGTTCAATAGATCAAACCATTTTGTTTTGCACCGATAATTTTGGCTTTGCATGCTTTCAGATTCCGGTTCATAACGGCCATCGCCTGGGGCATAGACGCCATTCCAGATTTCGAGCGTGTCAAACGAATCGGCGATTTCCCAGTAGTTGAATCCCATGGTGCTCGTGGAATAGGGATGATTGATTTGAGCCACGCCACCGGAACGTTTGATGGTATCGGCGATATATTGAATCCGCTCTTTGATAAGCGCGTCTTTTTGTGCTTGCGGTAAGACTCTTTCGATATCTCGTAATATGACTTCATACATATCAAAAGTAAGGCCGATGCCAAGGGATTGATAGTGGCCGTATTCGGTCGTGACTTCCACCGCGTCGAAAGCCGAGAACATCCGTTGATTGCCTTCATTATCGATATAGGCAGTCGTACGGTTGCCCTGCGTCCATTCCGCTAAGCCACGGGCGGAGTTGTGGTCGGAAAGAAAGCCATAATACAGGCCGTTAGTGATGTTGCTGAGTAAAACGTCATCGACGCTATTCATGCCGTCGGAATAAAAAGTATGTTGGTGCAAATCACCGCCGACCCAGCCCTTGGCAAAAGTGTCTTCTAAATGAATCAGACGGACATCTTGAAGATAATAGGTTTTATATTCTTCGACGGTGATGGTTTTGCTGACAATCGAGTATTCGATCCCGCGCGTAAAATAAAGTGTATAGGAACCGGCCGGTAAACGAAGGTTATAGGCAGAAAGAATATTGGTTAAAGCCCGATAGGAGTTTCCAACCTCATCGACGACGACAATACCCGCGGTCACCATCTCGCCATTATCGAGCAAGATTTTTCCGCGAACCGTCGCATATTGCGCAACATCAACGGTCTCGCTAATAGAAGATACCTCACTGCTCGAGGAACTATTTTGCGTGGTGTTGCACCCCACAAGTAAAAAAGCCGTCAAGGCCACCCATATGAACGAAGTATTTCTTCGATTGTTATTAATCATTTAGTATTTTCCTCCGTTTTGCCAATCATTTTGGTAAATCGTTTTATCAAATATATAATATAAGCGCTTTCACTGTTTGTCAATCCTGTTTGCAACCGAATGAGATTATTCTGTTATTGCTCTAAAAGAAAAAACCGCCTTACCCACGAAACGGAGTGAGAAGGACGGTTATTATTTTAAAAATGGATTCAATGACTATTTATTCTTTAAGAACGCGTTAACCACGGCTTTATAGATTTCCGGCTGCTCGATATGGTGTAAATGCGCAGCATGTGGAATGACCGCGAGTTGTCCTTTGCCTAAACGCATTTGGAAATCCTTGACAGTTTTGACGCCGGCTTCATCATGGTCGCCACAGGTGAGAAGCACGGGAACGATAATTTGGGGAAGACGCGGGAATAAATCAAAGGCTTTGAGCTTTCCGGTGATGGTAAACTCGCTGGGCCCCCACATCATGTTATAAACATCGTTATTCAAACGGCCAAAGCCCTCGGTTAAAGAGGCTGGCCACGGATCCATCAAGCATAAATGCCGTTTATAATACTCCATCATCGCTGCGTTATATGCATCGTCATAAACGCCGGTCTTTTCACCGTGTTCGATGGCGAGTCTCGACTCCAAAGGCAGCAAAGCGATATTTTCTCTTTGGTCAGCGTCCCATCTTGGGGATGACAGTAACGGACCCGATAAGATAAGGGCTTTAACTCCTCTAGGGTGCTTTTCAAGCATTGTGGCGGCAATTAAGGCACAGCCCCAGGAAAATCCCATGAGGATGCAGTTCGTCAGTTTAAGGCTCGTTATGACGGCTTCCAGTTCGTCGATAAAGTAGTTCAAAGAATATTCGTCTTTGCTGTCCGCTTTGTCGCTGCGGTAGCTTCCGAGTTGATCATAGAAGTAAACGGGACGGTCGCTGCTGAAGTCGCTGACCACGTCGGTCATCGAGCAAAAACCAGGCCCTCCGTGGACCACCAGTAACGGCATCTTGGTCTTTTCCTTACCGAAAACGCAGTACCAGAGCCGTTTATTCCGAAATTGGACGAAGCCTTCTTCCATAACGTATTCCTCCTTGGGCAAAGTGATTTATTTTTGTTCAAGTGGTAAAAAGTGGCGGGTAAAGTATTTCTGGTCTTCCAGTAACGCTTCAATCGTATGGATGCCTAAACGATGGAGAAGTTCCACCACATAAGGATTGTCGATTGGGGTTTTATATAAAGACTTCTTTGCGTAAGCGCGAACGTGTTCCGCGGCCACTTCTTTATCAATTAATGCGCGTGGACCGCCGACGCAACCGCCGACACAGCCCATGCCTTCGATGAAGTTGGCTTTGACGACGCCATTTTCAAGGTCGTTCAGCAAAGCTTTACACGCAGGCGTTCCGTCCGCTTGCATGGCTTTGACTTTGATTTCTTTGTCTGGGCGAACGCGGTTCAAGGTTAAGCGAACGGACTCAGAAACGCCTTTGGTGACAGCGTAAATCCGTCCGGCATAGGACGAGTGTTCACGTAAATCCGGTTCTAATGTTTCCGGATTAATACGGGCGACGTCGAATAACGTCTTGGTTTCTCTAAACGTCAGGACGTGGTCGATCGCGTCGGCAATATCCGGTTCTTTGGCTTCGTTCTTTTTGGCTAAGCATGGTCCAACGAAAACGACTGCCGCTCCGGGTATGAGATGTTTAATGACACGGCCGGAGGCAATCATTGGTGAAACGGAGGCCGGGATCTTTTCTAGAAGATGCGGGTGCATATGACGGATCATCGAGATCCAAGTTGGGCAGCAGCAGGAAGTCAGCATGTAGTCGCCTTCATGGTGAATCTTGGCGTCGAACTCCAAAGCTTCTTTTAAAGTCAATATATCTGCGAATAGGGAGACTTCGATCATGCCGGCAAAGCCTAAACGCTTAAAAGCGGCGCGGATTTTTCCGTCATCGAGGCCTTCAAACTGCGATAGGAACGCCGGGGCAATCGCGGCGTACACCGGACGGTCCCCTTTTTTTAAGGTAAGCAAAGTGGCAATCAAGTCCTTGGATGCAAGGAGGTCAGGGATTTTCGTGACGTCAATCCGTTCTTGGCAAAGCGTGCTCTTTAGTGCAAACTGCCACTTACCGGTTTCGTCTTGTTTAAGGCTATCAAATAAGCAATCTAAAAAGTTCTTGCCGGGACAGTGGCCTTTTTCAGGGGCGCAACTGACCGCCGCTCCAGGAAGCGTTGGTCTAAGGATACATTCCAAATGATGCGGATCATATTTGAGTTTTCTTAAAGAAGCATCGACTTGCCGCGTCTCCGTGGCAATGACGATTTTGGCATATAATTCTTCAAAGGTTAGGTTTTTAGGGTTCGGCATAAGACGTCCTCTTTTCATTCACACTAATTACATTTTATCATCATACTCGTTTTTATGGGTTTTACACCAAAATAAAAAGACGGCAACTGTCCATAAAAATAATGACCTCAAAATAGAGAGGTCGTTTCTAACCATTACAAAGCATTCACCTAGGGATTTGTGCTTCGAATCGTTCTTTGTACTTGAGATGACAACCCAATCACCGTTTTCATCATAGACTCGAATATTCCTTGAATTCTCGATGGAAAGATTGGAATTACTTTGCCACCTGATGAAATTTGTTTTTGGGGAGCAAAGCAAAGATGTCGTTGATTGTCTTATCGTCAACTTTATCCAATAAGACGGCAATTGAATCTGGTTTGAAACTTCTTTGAAGTAGCAATACCTTTTCTCTTTTAAAATATATGATAGTTTTAAATTGGATATAGTTCATTGTTGCTTGGATTATTTTCTTATCCGCATCAAAGTCAGGGAATGTGATGGAAACGCTGTCAAAAGTAAACTGGGCTTCGCTTTTTTGGCCAGAAACCAATTGTTGTTTAAGAAAATAAATCCATTTTTTCTTGGTAATCAACGGTACAACAAACAATTGATAAATAATTAAAACCGCTCCAGCGATATCCATTGAATAAAAAAATATAACATCGTTTGTGTCGTTTTCAAAAAATGCAAAATCCACTACAGAAGAGACTGCCAATATAGTAAATAACATGGAACTCATAATGATTCCGAACTTATTCCATTGTTTCAATATTAACTTTATTTTTATCAAATTATCACCATAGTTACTTATATTGGTTATTTTAATCATGCAAAATCATCCTCCACTTGTGAACTGTTTGCGGCAGCACCAGAGACTATTGTGAGTATGGCTGTATATGCCAATGCAACAGTTGGTGCAGCAGCTGTACCTCCTGAGTAAACAATAAAAGCGCCCGCAACAATAACTATGAGCGTGCCTCCCACGAAGATCCAGGCACGTTGCTCCATCGAATCCCAATCAACATCTCTTTCCCTGCCGACCGTAGTGGTAAATGAATTTCCTGCTTCATCAAATGATCCCGTTGTTGAGTGTTCTCCAAAGACGTTACCATCTGCATTTATTCCCCCTGTAAAAGTAATATTGTCCCAAACGACAAAACCGCTTGCTCCACAAACTAGTCAAGAGATTCAAATAACTCGCATTCTATTCGATTATAGACTTAGCTTGTTTATCCCCTTTATTGGTTTGTGTTTAGAAAGCAATCCCATGATTTGTTCTTTTTTAATTACGTCGACATCGCTTAAGTCGATGACCGTTGTTTCGAGTTTCAAGCTTCTTTGAACAATTAAAGAATTATATTTCAAATTATAATAAATCCTGTAGATATTTTTATACAACGTTTTGATTTCTCCACTTTTCTTGTCATCTTTCACACTGTAAATTGTGCATGAATTTTCGTCAAATACGTAAAAAGACTCTGATTTTTGATATTTTACACATTCTGATTTCGATATGTCGATCATCTTGCGATACATAATTAGAGGACTTGCGAACATGATATAAAGACCATATAAAATGAGCAAAGTGAATACCGTGATTAACAGGTAAGAACTGAACACATCAAAATCATCAATAAAAACCCAAGCCAAACCTCCGGTAGAAATTAGAAATGGAATCAATCCAACCGCAATTCTAAATCGGGCCCAAAGCAGCACAATCAGCTTAATTTTTATTTTCGTACTTTTTAAATTTTGTTTATTCGTTACCGTAATCATGCAGAATCGTCCTCCTCCAAACTCGAATTTGTCGCCACTGCCGCTACAAATAATACGACGGCATATTCTCCCGGGTTAAACGGTAAAGTCTCGATGGAGTCTAAAAAATACTGTTTGCCGCAACTACTTTGCAACTTGGTGAAATTTATTTTTTGGTAGCAAAGCAAAGATGTCGTTGATTGTCTTATCGTCAACTTTATCCAATAAGACGGGAATCGAATTTGGTTTGTAACTTCTTTGAAACAACAATACCTTTTCTCTTTTAAAATATATGATAGTTTTAAACTGGATATAGTTCATTGTCGCTTGGATTATTTTCTTATCCGCATCAAAGTCAGGGAATGTGATGCAACCGTCGTCAAAAGTAAACAGGGCTTCGCTTTTTACACTGCCAGAAGAGAATCGTTTTTTGAGAAAATCGATAAATTTTTTCCTTATAATCAATGGTACAACAAACAATTGATAAAGAAGGAAGATCGCTACGACGATGCATATCGGAGAAAAAATTTTAGCAAAGGTTGTGCCATCCGTTAAAGAATCAAAATCTGCCACAAAAAAAGCCACCAATGCCGTCAAATCCAGGGAAAACGTGATTATTCTAAACTTGTTCCATTGTTTCAATACACACTTAATTTTTATTAAACTATCATCATAATTACTTATATTGGTTACTATAATCATGCGAAACTGTCCTCCTCTTGTGAACTGTTTGGGGCAACACCGGAGACGATCGCGAGTATGGCTGTATATGCCAATGCAGTAACTGGTCCGGCGACTGTACCTGCCTAGAAAATAATTGAAACTATCGCGGAACCAACTACGACAACTTGTCTATCTAACAACTATATATTGGTCTCGGATGCTAATGTCGCGTGATTCGTAAGGAAGTCGAGGCGAATTACTCTGATCTATTTATTAATATAGTTTGAAGAATTATAATGGTCGCCCTCCAAAACAAATGCGTTCGTCATATAGATTAATAAATAGAAAGTTTTTCCGTGCTATCGATTCTTTTTATCTATGCTCAAACTCCCTTTTAAAGCAAAGAATAGATTGCACAATGAATGCGCCTCCATTATATGATTAAAGTCATCGTTAAGTATAGTTATTATTTTATTAGGTACACGAGTAATTAACAACCGTTAAGCGACAAAGTTAAAGCACCTGCGACTATTTTTTCGTCCTTGTCGTTACACAACTGCCACAATATTGCGCTAACATCCTTAAAAGGTTCTCTGCAAACATCTTTCCTTCTGATAAGCACACGTATGCCTGTGATTTTTATCGCCTTTTGGGATGCGATAAAAAAAGGAGCCAGCATGCAACTGGCTCTACAAGTAGGTATTAGATGACGAAGGTAGTCTGAGAGACATTCACGAATCCTAGCACCAAAGCGGTAAAGAGTAAGGGTTTCTCATACATCGAAGCATGCCCAGTTCCGGGGATGATGACGTAATCGGAATTGGGGATATGTTCGTGGATGTAGACTTGCTCGGCCATCGGGGTCAAGTAGTCGCAGTCGCTGCTGACGATGAGCGTCGGGGCGGTAATACTCGATAACTTGGCACGGACGTCGTGCGTTTCCGCACTGTTGGTGAGACGGACCATCGCGCCGGTGAAGGCCGGGTTCGCGAAGATGGGGATTAAGGTCTTCTCGCGGGCTTTCATCCAGTCGAGTTTTTTGGCGTAATAGGCTGGGGAATATATGCTGGGGATAGAGGTGTAGTAATAGGCCGCTCCGTCTCCGCTTTCGGCGGCTTTGTTCCAGGCTTTGCCGATGTCGCTGAGCCAAGGGGTCGTATACGCCGTGGCGTTAAATAAGACCAGTCGGGCTAAACGTTCCGGATGGGCGACGGCGAACTGCATGGCGACAGAACCGCCATAGGAGATGCCGACGACGCTGACTTTTTCCAGTTTCAAGTGGTCAAGCAAAGCAACGAGTAAGTCCACTTGTATTTCCTGCGTATAGATTTCGCCAACCATTTTCTCGGATTGGCCTTGATCGAGGAAATCGACCAGGACAAGCTGGTTATTCGCTGACAGCGAGGGAATAAACGCTTTCCAAGATAAGGTCGACATCATGATGCCGTTGAGTAAAAGAATCGGGTTACCGCTACCATAGGTCGCGTAATAGATGGATTTGCCTTTAAAAGTGAAGTCCATAAACGCCTACTTCTCGACTGGGTATAAACCCAGGGTTTGCGCGTCTTTCAATAGTTGTTCACGGAACATCGGATGCGCAATCGCAATCAAGCGTTTGACGCGTTCTTTGATGTTCGTGCCATGTAAATTGGCAATGCCGTATTCGGTGACGACATTATCGACGTCATTACGCGATAAGGAGACAACGGCGCCTAACTTCAGTTGGGCAACGATTTTGGAGACTTCTTCTTTTTCGCCGGTCGCGGGATTCTTGACCATGGCGGTCGAATAAAGGGCGATGAAGGAACGGCCACCTTTCGAAATCTGGGCGCCGATGGCCGTATCGGCTTGTCCGCCCGTACCGCTGAATTGGCGTGAGCCAATCGATTCGGAGCAGCATTGGCCGGTCAAATCGACTTCGATGGTCGAGTTAATCGAGACTTGGTTATCGTTTTGTCCGATGACGTAAGGATCATTGACATAGTTACCGTCTAAAATCTGGACAGACGGGTTGTTATCGATGAAATCATAAAGGGCACGGGTGCCGAGGGCAAAGCAAGCGACCATTTTGCCTTTGTGCGTTTTCTTGTATTTATTGGTGATGGCGCCGGCTTGATACAGTTTCATGAAGCCGGTGGTCAGCATTTCGGTATGGACGCCTAAATCTTTTTTGTGGACCAAGGCATTGGCGACCGCGTTCGGGATACCGCCGATACCGAGTTGGAGGCAGTCTCCGTCATGGATTTTACTGGCAATCAAATTGCCGATTTTTAAGTCTTTTTCGGTAATCTCGCCGTCCGGGAGTTCCGGTACCGGGTAGTTCACCGGGATAATGTAGTCAATCGCGGAAATATGTAATTCGACATCCCCAAACGTACGCGGGAGATTCGGATTGATTTCAATGATAACGATTTTCGCTTCTTCGATCATCCGTTTTTCATAGACGTTCGACAGCGAAAGCGAGACAAAGCCATGCGCGTCAGGCATCGTGGCGTTGCCGACATAAATATCGGGTTTGACATAATCGAGACGTCGAACGGCGGCTAAGTGCAAGTGATTTGGGATAAAACTGACGTTCCCATTGGCCATCCCGCGGCGTAAAGCGCCGGAGAGAAACCAGGAATCACAGTTAAAACGGGAGGCATACTTCGGGTTGGTGAAATACTCAGCGTCGAGCATCGGCAGGCAGTTCGTGACTGTCACGTTCTCGATGCTTTCATCGATTTCATGTAAATGGGATAAGAACTCGCGGCCTTCGGCGGCCACCATGCCGGAAACGATGATGTCATTGCTCTTCACCATTTTAATGGCCTGTTGGACCGTGATGATTTTATTTTGGTAATCCATAATGAGTCTCCTTGTTTCTTATTCTAAGAGTCAACCAGCCAAAACGAAAGAGGGAGAGAGGATTTCGCCTCTCTCCCAAGAAGTGAGAACTAATTAGGCAAGGATTTCGGAAAGCGTTTCGATTGGACGTGAGACTTCGAGCAAGCTGGTTTCCTTATTGTATTTCAGTAAGGAGAGCGAGTCGACGCCCCAGCGTTTGCCATCGGTAAAGTCAATGACGCCACCGAGTGGGAAGTCAATTGGCGCGGATTCCATAGCAGCAATGTAGTTAGCCCATGTGAGGACTTTGCCTTCTTCTTCAACGCGTTCGACGCCCGCGATGAAGATTTTGGCAGCGATGTATCCGGCAATGGCGAAGGAGTTGGCGGCATAAGCCGCTTTCGTGACTTCGTCTAAAGCGGAGTAAGCGTTGATGCAGGTAGCGAAAGCAGTGACTTCATCAGCAACATCTGGCGAAGAGACATCAACCCAAGCGTTGGTGTAAACCGGACGGGTGGCGGTGACGTTCGCGTTGGCAATGTAATAGGGGTTGGCGCTGACGTAGGAAGTCAAAACTGGGACTTCTAACGCACCGGCGGCCATCGCGGTGAGAGCGACTGGGAAGTAGGCTTGGTTTGTGGCAACGATGACGACATCAACAGCGGCGGTCGCTAAAGCAAGAACGGCAGCGGAGAAGTCTCCG
>Ga0209540_10003150_pt1 | contig 11396 bp, 12 predicted proteins | sample BarGraIncu01121A_FD_184501 | JGI IMG/M metagenome (GOLD analysis project Ga0209540, IMG submission 184501) | Arctic peat soil microbial communities from Barrow, Alaska - Barrow Graham LP Incubations 011-21A (SPAdes) (version 2) | ecosystem: Environmental > Terrestrial > Soil > Wetlands > Peat... | reverse complement strand
GCGTTGCTGTACAGAGGGATGCCCACCAGCACGGCGATCGGAACGGCGAACGGGTTGCCCGAGCCCGCGTAGCGAGCGAGGAAGTCGTTCGGGACGTAGCCGTGCATGACGGCGCCGACGGCGATGCCTCCCACCACGTAGGGCCAGACCTTGCCGACGATCTCCCCCACATAGCCGCGCGCGTAGGCGAAGCGGTCGGGCCAGCTGGGCTCGACGATCTCGGCCTCGCCGACCTTGATCGTGTAGACGTACTCCTCGACGAGGTGCTCGAGCCCGAGCTTGCCGATCACGATGCCGCCGATGATGGCGACGACCAGGCCCGCAGCCAGGTAGAGCGCAGCGATCTTCCAGCCGAACATCCCGAACAGCAGGATGAGTGCGACCTCGTTGACCATCGGGCTGGCGATCAGAAACGAGAACGTCACTCCGAGCGGCACCCCGCTCTCGACGAAGCCGATGAAGAGCGGGACCGCGGAGCATGAGCAGAAGGGGGTGACCGTGCCCAGCGCCGCCGCGAGGACGTTGCCGGCGTAGAGCTTGGAGTGGGAGAGGAACTTCCGCGTCTTCTCAGGCGGGAAGAACGAGCGGATCACGGCGACCGCGAACACGATGACGGCGAGCATCAGCAGGATCTTCGGCACGTCGTAGAGGAAGAAGTCCACGGACGAACCGAGCTTGCTCGCGGGCGCCAGTCCGATCAGGTCGTAGGTGACCCGGTCGGCGAGCCATTGCAGGGGGTAGAAGAGGTCCATCCCGACGTCAGGCCCCCGCTCGCTCGAGCACTGTCACGACCTCGTCGAGGGAAGGGACCCGGCCCGCGAGCTTGAGGCCCTCATCCACGACCAGCGCGGGCGTGGACATCACGCCGTAGGCCATGATCTCCGCGAGATCGGTGACGTTGACGACCTCCGCGTCGATCCCGAGCCGTTCGATCGCCTGATGGACGAGGGCCTCGAGCTTGTGACAGTTGGCGCAACCCGAGCCCAGTACTTTGATGATCATGGTCTTCCCCTCACATCGATATCTGTCGAACTGACATGGCGCGCAGCGATGACTCAGGCGTACGGAACGGTGGCTAGATCCGGGCGATCGACCCGGCGGTCTCGAGCAGGACGTCACGCCGAAGCGAGTAGTAGACCCACTTGCCGTCGGGGCGGGCGTCGACCAGGCCCGCCTCCACGAGTACCGACATGTGGTGGGAGATCGTGGAGGGCGCGAGACCCACACGCTCGGCGAGCTTGCAGGCGCAGACCTCGTCGGGCGCGCAGCAGGTCTTGCCCGGCTCGTGTGCCGGATCCCCGAGGATGTGCAGGATCTCCCGCCGCGGCTCGGAGGCGAGCGCTTTGAGGACCTCGTCGAGCCTGGTCTTGGTGAGCGACGAATCCACGGTCACGACCTCTGTCACTTCGAAGGTGTTCGAACTATACTGTGCACAGTACCCGACCATCGCTCAGGTTTCAAGCGAATACCCTGTGGGGTATAATCGTCGAGCAACCGTCCGGGTCGTGAGGAGCACCGATGGCGCATCAGAAGTTCGACGTCTCCAAGATCGAACGCCTCGAGGACGTGGCGCGGTTCGAGTCTCTGGACCCCGACGTGATGTGGGCGGCCCTCGGTTCGCCGTCGCCACGAGTCGTCGTGGATATCGGGGCCGGCACCGGATTGTTCGCGCGCCGCTTCGCCGCCATGGCGCCCGACGCGACGGTCTTCGCGGCGGACACCGCGCCTGTGATGCTCCGTTGGATCGACGAGCACCCCGACCCTGTGGTCGGAGACCGGATCAAGCCGCTCCTTGCGAAGGAATCGAAGGTCCCGCTCGCGGACGACAGCGCCGACCTCGCCATCATGATCAACCTGCACCACGAGCTGATCGATCCCGCCGCGAGCTATCTGGAGGCGCTCCGGCTCCTGCGCCCGGGTGGGCAGCTCCTGGTCGTGGACTGGGCTCCCGGCAACACGGAGGGCGGCCCGCCGCAGCACATCCGCGCGACCCCCGAGAAGATCATCGGTCTGCTGGACCACGCAGGATTCGTCGAGGCGGCCGCGCACGCGGGTCTGCCGAAGCACTCCATCGTCACAGCGAGGAAGAACGTGCAGTAGCGCGACAGGATCCGAACAGGAGTGATCGGCCATGAAGATGAACGAGGGCACCATCGACCGCGTCGTCCGCATCGTGCTGGGAGTGGTGCTGCTCTACATCGGCATCATGGTCGTCGGCGGTGTCTGGGGAATCGTGCTGGACGTGATCGGTGCGGTCGCGCTGATCACGGGCGCCACCGGCTTCTGCCTGCTCTACAGGCTCTTCGGAGACTTCACGACGGCGAAGAAGTAGATACGATCCCGACGAACGAGAGGTGTCCCGAATGACAGAACGCATCAGGATCGCTGTGCCCACCGAAGGCGCCGGCGGGATCGACGCTCCGCGGTCGGCCCACTTCGGCCACGCCGACTCCTTCACCATCGTCGACGTCGAAGGAGGCGTCATCGCCTCGGACGGCGCGATCACCAACCCTCCGCATTCGAGCGGGGGATGCGGCTCGGTCGTCGCCACCCTCGCGGGCAACGGTGTCGGGGTCGCCATCGTCGTCGGCATGGGCGGCGGACCGCGCGCTGCGATGGCCTCCCACGGCATGCAGGCGCTGTTCGACGACCGGTCCGCAACGCCTCGCGAGGCGGTCGCGGCGTACCTGGCCGGCGGTTTGGCGGCCTTCGGCGCCGATCACCAGTGCGCGGGCCACTGACAGGTCCGACCGGGATTCGAGCGAGATCGAGTGAAGGGCGGAGTATCGATGCCCCGCCCTTCGTCATGTCTACCGTCTGTCCCGGACTAGTTGTTCGACACACATAGATGGACTAGACATGGAGAGAGGGCAGGACACGTTCGTCTGGAGGGGGACGCATGGTCGACGATCCAGAGCGCGCCGCTGAGCGCGACGGTGGGCGGATCTCCGCGGCCGAACGGGCCGCATCGTATCCCGGCGGGCGCATGTCCTTCATCGAGCCGAACCTGCTGAGTGCCTTGGCGATGCGTCCGGGGCATGGCTACGACCTCAAGCGGATCGTCGAGGAGATGACCGAAGGCCTGGTGCCCGTCGACCTTCCCGGGACCTACCGGCTCCTCCGCCGCTTGGAGGGGCAAGGCCTCGTCGAATCCGCTTGGGGCCCCGGAGACTCCGGTCCGCAGCGCCGTGAGTACTCGCTGACGTCTACAGGATGGGCCCTGCTCGCCGACTGGCGACAGTTCCTGTCCAGGCAGCGCTACGTGTGCGAACTCACCACCGGCGCCATCGACGCTGCCTTGAGTCTCATCGACGACCCCGACGCTACTGACGCTGTTGAAGCGGCAGGACGCCTTGCTCAGGAGGTGGTGCCTGAGTAGCAGACTGCCGGCACGCGCCTCTCGAGCGCCCGAGCAGCACCGAGGGCACGCAACGCTCCGATCGATGTCAGTAGCACATCAGGCAATGTGAAGGAGAGAGAGAAGTATGTCCGAAGAGATGATGTCACGACGCAACTTCCTCGGCGGCGTCGGCGCCGTCCTGGGTCTGGCTGCGGTTCCCGCCCTGGCGCTCGCCCCCGACGTCGCGTCAGCCGCGACGGTCACCGACGCACCGTGGACCTACACCCCGCAAGACGCCGAGGCGATCGCTCGTCGCGCGTTCGATGTCTACTACCAGAAGGGCTGCGCCGAGGCGACCTGGTGGCCGCTCGTAGAGGCGCTCGCGGCCGACACGACCAACCCGGATGCCGCTCTCTGGGCCACCCTGCCCAAGGGGCTCTTCACCTTCGGCGGCGGCGGCGTGAACGCCTGGGGCACGCTGTGCGGCACCTGCAACGGCTCGGCCGCGATCATCAAGATGATGAAGAAGGCCAGCGGGCCGGTCGACGGTTCTCTCATCGACGCCGCTCTCGAGTACTACGCCAACACCCCTCTGCCGACCAACGGTGCGGAGGTCTCCTCGCGCAAGGGCGGCTGGACGCCGTCGAAGCCCATCCTCCGCAACGTGCCCACCTCCACGGCGCATTCGCAGCTGTGCCACGCCTCGCTCTCCGAGTGGATGATGACCAGCGGCAAGCAGGACGGATCCGTCGACCAGAAGGACCGCTGCGCCAAAGCCTGCTACGACATGGCCTTCAAGACCGTCACGATGCTCAACGCCTGGGTGGCCGACGGCACCAAGCCGGCGACCGCATGGGCCGCTGGTATCGCCGGGTGCACCAGCGCCCCGTGCCACGTCCCCACGGCTGCCACTGCTGAGGCGTCTTCGACACCTGCGGTTGCTCCCATGAAGACCAAGATGGCCTGCGACTCGTGTCACGAAGAGACCCCCACACACGCGGCACAGTAGCCACGCCGTCGACCTCAGGAGAGATGAATGCGAAGGTCGCAGACCCTCGCATCCGAACACACATGGAGGTGTGCAGATAGTGAAGAGAGCAACTCTTGTCGCTCTGCTGACCGTGGCCACGATCGGTCTGGCCGGCATCTTTGCGACGAACGTGTACGCGCATCCCGGCTATGGAGCCCCGTGCGTGGCAAGCGGTTGCCACGTTGCCGGCGATCCGCGCCTGAACCCCACATCGCCCCCCGAGGGCCTCATCCCGACCACCACCGTCGACGCAACGTGCGCCGTGACCGTCTCGAACATCGTGCCGTCATATAGCGGCGACGCCATGCTCCACCTGAGCGCGACCGACAACGTCGGGGGCTGGGGCGTCGGATACATCTACTACACGCTGGACGGCTCGCCGGTACGTCTCATCCGGGTCCCGGTCGATTGGACCAATTGCATGGGCTCGATGAGTTGCGAGGCGTCGATCCCCGTGTCGGCCCCGAAGACCGGTCAGGTCGCGCACACGATCTCGTTCTGGTCTCAGGACAACTACGGCAACGTGGAGAAGTCCACGACCAAGGTCTTCACCGTGGCAGCTCCGCCGGTGTCCGTGGTGAGCACCTCCCTCAGCATGAACGTGAACTCCACGAGCCTGTCTCTCGGGCACTCGGCGCACTTCTTCGGCGTCATCTCGCCGAGCATGCCGGACGGCACGCCCATCCGACTCCTCGTGCGGAAGGCCGGACAGACCGAGTGGACCCGGGTCGGCTCGTATGTGCGCACCTACAGCGCCCACCACTGGTCTCGCTACTACCATCCCACCACGCGCGGCACCTACTACTTCAAGGTGCAGTTCTCCGCGACCGCCGCGTTCGCGGGATCCACCTCGAGGACCGTCAAGGTGGTCTGGAAGTAGCTCCCGCAGTCGCCGCGTCTCGCACGACCGGAGACCGGGTGTGAACGAGGAGCCCGGAGGCGAAAGCCTCCGGGCTCCTCGTTCATGTCACAGGGGCCGTTCCCCGGTTCGACGCGCGTCCCGCAGGGGCCGCAAGACGACGAGCGCCCCCGCCAGGCCGGGGCGGGCCGTGGCGGGGGCGCAGTGCGCGGGAGAGTGCGCGTCAGAGGGCGGGTTGCGGGTGACTCGAGTCCATGGCGGCGGCCTCATCGATGATCCGGACGATCACCGCTTCGACCTCTGCCGCGACGTCGTCGATACCGGCCTCGGGGAAGAAGCCGCCGATGAGCGACGGGCGCATGGTCGAGATGAAGACCCGACCGTCCTCCTCGTAGACCATGACCGGGCACGGAAGCATGAGGCCGATCTTCACGTCGCGCGCGAGCACCTGGCTGGCGTACTTGGCGTTGCACATCTCGATGATGGTGACGGGCTCGCGGACGAAGCCCTTCTCCGCCAGCGTCGCCGCCACGTCGTGCACGAACTGCACCTTGAAGCCATGTGCCGCAGTGCGCGCGGTCACCGCGCTGACGGCTTCATCGAAGGTCTTGTCCGTCGATACCGTGTAGTCGAGTTCCATGATCGGATCACAGCTCCGTTCGGATGTAGTCGATCATCTTCGGCGTGATGTGCGGGACGAGCAGCGGGAGCATGTTCGGCATCAACGCTTCCATGGTCTGGGGCAGCAGGCCGGGCATGAGAGCTTCCATGTCCTCGGGCAGCGGCCCGACGCGGCGGAAGACCTCGGCCAGCATGGCGGGCATGACCTTGGGCATGAGGGCCGGCATGAGCATCGGCATCATCGCGGGCATCATCTTCTCCATGAGAGAGAGGCCACCGGGGACGGCGCGCGCGGCCTTCATCATCGGCACCATGCCGACCGGCATCGCGGCCATCATCTGCGGCAAGAGCGCGGCCATCAGGTCGGCCATCGCCTCCGGCTTCATGAGGTAGATGAACTTCTCGAAGTATCCCCACATCTCGAGCGACGCAGGCGAACTGCTCTCGATGTGCAGTCCCAACCCTTCCATGAGGATGCGGGCGAGGTCGTCGACGGGCAGGTCGATGCCGTTCTTCTCGGCAGAGTCGCGCAGCTGGACCTGGCAGCAGGGGCACAGCGCGACCATCGCGTCGGCACCGGCGTCCACGGCCTCATCGAGCCGCATCTTGCCGAGGATCGGCGCGACCGGCGTATCGCCGATCAGGGTCAGAACGGAGCCGCAACACAGCCCCTCCTCGCGGTTGTGCTCCATCTCGACGAGCGTGACGCCCGGGATCGCCTTGAGCAGGTCGCGCGGGGGCTCGTAGTTGCCTTGGGCACGGCCCATGTGGCAGCTGTCGTGGAATGTGAGCGTCTTGTTGACCTCGTGGTCGAAGACGAGCGTGCCGTCGGCGACCTTCTCCGCGACCAGCTCCGAGTAGTTCTTCACCTCGAAGTCGTAGTCGTCGCCACGCTCCGCTGCGAGGTTCGCGTAGAGCTCCTTCCACACCAGACCGCACGCCGGACAGGAGGTGACGATGGTCTTCACGCCGCGCTTCCGCATCTCGGAGGTGTTGTGCAGGTAGATCTCCTCGAAGACGTCCCACTTGCCGGAGACCTTCATGGGAATGCCGCAGCAGGCCTCGTCGGTGCCGAGCATGGTGAACTCGATGCCGGCTCTGTCGAGCAGGCGCACCGTCGCTTCCGCGACGTCGGTGTTCACGTAGCTGGCCGTGCAGCCTGCGAAGTAGGCCACGGGCGCGCTCTCGAGGATCTTCGGGGCGATGTCTTCGGGCATCCAGTCCATGCGCTTCTCGCGCTTGCCGGCCCAGATGTTGTTCTCGCCGCGCAACGAGGCGGCGATCATCTCGAACGGCGGGAAGGTCATGCGGCCCTCGTCGTGGATGAGCTTGCCGCGCATCGTCATCCACGAGTGTTCGACCGGCAGTTGCAGCTGGCAGCGCGTGTTGCAGACCTCGCAGGTCGTGCAGACCAGGAACTTGTCGACCATCTCCTGGTCGAACTTCTCGCGGCCCTCCATCACATCGCGCAGGTAGAGGTACTTACCGCGCGGCGAGTGGCTCATCCAGCCGCGGCCCGAGTACTCCTCGCACGTGTGGACGCAGTAACCGCACTGGGCGCAGGCGTACGCGTAGTAGGCGACGTGCTCGGGGATGCCCTTGCGCTCTTTGAGCGTGACGCTCGCCGGCGGCTTCATGAGGTTGGCCACGGGACGGATGAGCGGCTCGAACGCCGCGGCGAAGCCCATCACCAGGTCGATGACGCTGCGACCCAGGACCTTGTTCGGGTTCATGAGGCCGGTCGGGTCCACGGTCTGCTTGAAGTGCTCCAGACGGCGCACGCGGTCCTCGCCGAGCACCGTAGCCGCCTCGCGGCGGAAGTAGAGGCCGGTGGAATAGGCTGCCCCTCCGTGTCGCTTGGCGATGGCGATGACGGAGAGGGAGAGCGCGAACGCGGCGTTGAAGGCGAAGGTGCGAGCGTCGTGCGGGATGAAGCCCAGCAGCACGACGCGGTCGCCCTTGCCGAGCATGCCCTCGAGCACGAACGGCTGACCGATCTTGGCGTCGATCTCCCCAAGCACCGCGGACAGCGACGTCAGCGGGACGACGACCTCGGTCGGGATGATCGAGGGCCCGACGCGCTTCAGGCGCATGGGGGCGAAGCGCTGCTCCCATTCGTGTTCGGCAGCCTCGGCGGGCAGTTCGGTGCCGCCGTGGGCCAGGACGATCGCGTCGAGCTTCGGGCCGATCGCATCCTCCCGCGACGTCGGGTAGGCGATGACGGCAAGGAAGGCCTCGGGAAGCTTCGGCTCGTAGTGGTCGTGGGCCTCCTCGTAGGGGTGGCCGTGGCGGTGGGGGAGCGTCTTCTTGAGTCGGGTCGATTCCGGGTTGAGGAACGTGATCGACCAGATGGGCAGCTTGCCGGCTGAGATGCCCGCGAGCGCCGCGCTCAGCGCGGAGGCGCTGTCGAAGGCCACCAGGCGGTGTGTCTCGAGCTCGAGGTCACGCAGTTCCACGGTGACCTCGGTGATGATCCCGGTGATGCCTTCGGCGTCGGCGATGAGGTTGGCGAGGTCGTCACCGGTGAACTCGCGGACCTCACCCGTCGGCAGGACGACTCGAGCGGAGGCGACGTTGTCCTTGAACATGCCGCACTCGTAGGAGCCGAAGCCCGCGCCGCCCTGGGCGAGCCAGCCGGCGACCGAGGACGATGGGGTCGAAGAGGGATAGAGGCGAAGCGCCAGTCCGAGGGGAGTCAGCTTGCGCTCGAACTCCTCCCAGATGAGCCCGGGCTGAACGCGGGCCGTGCGCGCCGCGGAGTCGATGTCGAGGATGGCGTGCATGCCCGACAGGTCGACGACGACCGCGCCCTCGACGGGCAGGACGCCGCCATAGCCGGAGGTCGACGCCCCGCGCGGGACGAGCTTGAGTCCCTCCTTGGCGGCGAGGCCGATGATCGCGACGACCTCTGCCTCGGTCAGGGGACGGACGACCGCGCCCGCGAGCCCTGCGGGCACGAACGGCTTCACCAGCTTGGGCATCTCGCCGATGTCCGCGGAGTACATGCGCCGCTCGACCCGGTCGGTCCTAATCCGGTCGCCGACGATGCGGCGCAAGCCGGTCTCGACGCGTTCGTTCACTACAACCATGTTCAGGGAATCCTCTCGTAGCGCGGTCGCCCCATACCGACGCACGCAGATGTAGACGCAAATACCTGTAGGGGTATATTGCAAAGATACCGGCATGGGTATAGCCCGTCAACGCGGAACCGGCCGAACGGTCGGGTCCTCGGAGGACTGTGTTCGGGCCCGAGCAGATGCGCGACCGAAAGAGGAGACGATGGCTGACAAGAAGATCGGACTGGTGATAACCCACGCCGCGGACGATCCGGAGATGGCGACGCTGCCATTCATCCTGGCCAACGGTGCGATGGTCATGAACGTCGAACCCATGGTCTTCCTTCAGGGGGAGGCTGTCCGTCTGGCCGTCCCCGGCGGTGCCGACGAGGTGATCGCGGAAGGGCTGGCGCCGCTCGCCGACCTGATGGCCGCCGTGCTCGATTCCGGGCTAAAGATCATGGTGTGCTCGCCGTGCCTAGCGACGCGCGGCATCGGCGAGGACCAACTGCGCGAGGGCTGCTACGTCGGCGGCGCCGGGGTCATCGTGCAGGCGATGCTCGACTGCGAGAACTTCCTGCGGTACTGACGCGGCCCCACCACGAACCGACAAGGCCCGCCCCGCGCGATGCGGGACGGGCCTTGTCGTGTGCGGCAGCGCTACTGCGCCGCGGGGTGCGTCCCCTTCGGGACCATGGCTTCGACGACGAGCTCCATGACCGGAACGATGCGCAGACCCAGATCGTGCACCTGGTTCAGCTCGTTGATCTGGAGACGGCAGTTCTCGCACGGGCAGGCGAGCACGGTCGCACCGGTCGCGCGGATCTGTGCGACCTTCGGGTCACCGCTCTTGATGCGGACCTTGTCGAACTCATCCATCGCGACGATCCCGCCGCCGCCTCCGCAGCACCACTGCTTCTCGCGGTTCGGCGTCATGTCGACGAAGTCGGTGGCCAGCGCCTTCACGATGTTGCGCGGCTGCTCGAAGATGCCGCCGTTGCGACCGATCTGGCAGGGGTCGTGGTAGGTGACCCGCTCCTTGATCGCCTTCGGGTCCACCTTGATGCGGCCGTCGGCGATGTAGTCGTCAATGACCTCGAGGATGTGACGGACCTTGAAGGGCATCTTCTCCTTCGCCCAGGCCTCGTAGAACATCTCGGCGACCCGGTAGGCGTGGCCGCACTCCGTGATCACGACCTCCTTGACGCCCAGGCGCTTCGCTTCGTGCATGTAGCGGTCGGCGATGAGCTTGGCCTTCGCGGGGTCGCCATAGAAGAAGCCGTAGTTGGCGGCTTCGAACATCGAGATGGTCCAGTTCGCACCGGCCTCGTCGAAGATCACCGCCGCCGGCTTGATCGAGTGCGCGCCGGCGAGCGCGACATACAGGATGTCGGCGCCCTGCTTGTTCACGGGGATCGGGATGTCGCGGCCGTACTCCTCGCGCAACTCCTTCTCCTGGTCTCTGAAGCCGTCGGCGATGATCGGGCCGAACATCTCCATGTTGTCGCCCTTGAAGAGCGCGGCGTCCGTCAACTCGCCGAGGATCTCGTTGCCCCGGCCGGCGGCGATGAGCAGTCCCTTGGCGGTGGCCGTGACCCAGGCGTTGTCGATCGAGAACGGGCAATAGAACGTGCAGCGACGGCATCCGGTGCAGGCGTACGTGGAGTCGTAGAGCTCGTCCATCATGTTGTCGTCGGGGTCGCGCGCCTCGAACAGGGCGGGCAGGAACTCCCCGGTCTTCGTGAAGTACTTGCGGTAGATCTCGCGGATGAGCTCCGCGCGTCGCGCCGGCAGGTACTTGATGTCCTGCGTGGCGACGTACTGGTGGCACGCATCCTTGCAGATCGCGCAGCGCGCACAGATATCCATGTACTGCTTGAGCTGGCGGTTCATGCGCTTGTCGAGCACACCCACGAGGGTGTCTATCATCTGCTTTTCCATGTCAGTCAGAGCTCCGCACGAGGTTGGTCGCGAACGCGCCGACGGCGTGCGTCAGCTTGCTGAACGGGAAGTAGATCAGGAACGCGTCGACGAAGAGCATGTGCCAATCAAGGGCCAGGCGCGTTGTCGAGGAGGCGAGCTCGGCCGGGAACGCAGGCTTGAAAGCCATCAGCGACTGGAACCAGGCGCGGTAGGTGTCCGCGTGCAGCGTGCCGACGAAACGCATGTGGTCGCCCATGATCACGATGCCCAGCAGCAGCGCCAGCAGGAGGTAGTCCTCCGGGGAGGAGAGCTTGCGATAGGCGCCGAAGGTGCGGCGGCCGATCCAGTACAGGACGGCTGCCAACATGATGATGCCGGCCGCGCCGCCCGACCATCCGGCGAAGGCGTTCATGCCGTCGACTCCGAGGAGTGCCACCAGAGGCGAGAACTCGTGGATGAGGCGCAGGTGGCCGACGAAGGCCGCGAGTGCCGCGAGGTGGAACGCCATGGCGAAGGCCATGAGCGTGGCGGCCGCCTCAAAGGACTGGGGAGCGACGAACGTGTCCT
>Ga0209540_10003149_pt1 | contig 11398 bp, 4 predicted proteins | sample BarGraIncu01121A_FD_184501 | JGI IMG/M metagenome (GOLD analysis project Ga0209540, IMG submission 184501) | Arctic peat soil microbial communities from Barrow, Alaska - Barrow Graham LP Incubations 011-21A (SPAdes) (version 2) | ecosystem: Environmental > Terrestrial > Soil > Wetlands > Peat... | reverse complement strand
TGCTGTCCCACATTGCAAAGCCATCAGCGTGCTCAGTTACAGGACCTGCAAAACGGGCCCCGGCCCTGGCAAAGAGCTTTGCCCAGGCGTCCGCATCAAATTTCTCACCGGTGAACTGTGGAATGAAATCCTTGTAGCCAAACTTCGACAAGGATCCGTATTTCTCAAGATGATGCTTGTTCTCCTTCGATCCTGCCGTGTACATATCATGTGGATACCACTCAGATCCAAAAGCCGGCACAGAATAAATGCCCCAGTGACAATATATACCAAACTTGGCATCCAAAAACCATTCAGGTGTTTTATGCTTTTGCAATGATTCCCAGTCAGTTGTGTAAGGTTTTGCCTGTTCTGTCTTTTTTACCTGACCATTTAATAACATTGTAGTCCCAAGCAGTGCGATAAAAATTATTTTTTTCATAGAAATTTTTGTTTGCTAAATTCTAAACGATTTTATAAAATAAGTCGGAATTTTAACAGGATTTCTCTAGTTCAAGAGGATTGTTAGTGAAAAGATTACATTTGATAATCCCATCATAAGAATCAGTAGCTGATAGATTTTTTGTTTCACATCAGTCAGTATTAATTATAGAATATGACGAATAGAATAAATACAATTATTTCCCTGAGATTTTTAAAGTGAAAGCATATTTACACGGAGGTGCATCTGGAAGTTGAACGGTTAAACCATACTCATTCTGTGTCCATTTCAATGGTTTTGGATCTCCAAGTAATGTGATCTTTCTGATATTTCCTAACCATAGCTTTTTACCTTTTGGCAATGACTTTACTGTGATTTCCTTTCCAGGCCAACCCAGGAAGATCGCATAGAGCTTATCTCCTTTCTTTGTGAAGCGGATATCTTCAGTTTTGAATTCCGTGTTTTTCGACTCTGAGAAATGGCCCTCATTCACTACTGTCGGACCCTCTCCGAACACTTCGAAGGGTCGTGTTTCATAAATTGCCTCTCCATTTAGTTTAAGCCAGTCACCCATTTCCAGAAGACGTTCCTGGACTTCTTCGGGGATGGTGCCATCAGGCCGGGGACCGATATTCAACAGAAGGCAGCCGTTCTTGCTTACAATGTCCACCAGCTCATGAACTAATCGTTCAGCTGTTTTATAATCGGCGCTTGTAACGTAACCCCATGAATTCCAATCCATTGAATCGTCGTTGAGCCATGGATATGGTGTGATTTTCGCCATACGGCCTCGCTCGAGATCCACAACTCCGGAACCTGTAGCAAAATCTTTGCCTTTGTAGGTCATGACGACCTCACGACCCCAGGTGCGTGCCTGATTGTAATAATAGGATAGAAATTCTTTTCGGCACTGTTCATTGATAGTTCCGGTACGACTATCAAACCATATCAAATCGGGCTGATAGTTGTCAATTACCTCTTTGACCTTGGCCATCCAATACTGGCTGAATTCCATGGTTGGCTCTGGTTTAGCAAAAGCATTTGCCGAAGGCAACACAGGTCCGTATATGCCATCCAACCCGTTATATGCGGGATTAGAAGCGTCGGTGTTCTTGTCCCAGGTCGGGTACCAGCCCCAGAGCCACTGGTGATGAAAAGTTGTAATGAACTTGAGATTTTGTTTACGTATAGCTTTCGCCAATTCACCCACAATATCACGTTTGGGTCCCATTTTTGCAGCATTCCATTTTGTCAGTTTACTGTCCCACATGGCAAAACCGTCAGCGTGCTCAGCTACCGGACCTGCAAAACGAGCCCCAGCCCTGGCAAAAAGATCTGCCCATGCGTCCGGATCGAATTTCTCCGCAGTGAACTGAGGAATAAAATCCTTATATCCAAAGCCCGATACGTCTCCATATGTTGTTTTATGATGTTTGTAATAGGGTAATCCCCATACAAGACTACTATCAATATACATCCAATGAGGATACCATTCTGTACCGTATGCTGGTACAGAATATACGCCCCAATGGAAATAGATGCCAAACTTTGCATCCCGAAACCATTCCGGGCATTTGTGTTGGATAAGAGATTCCCAGGTTGGCTCATATACAATATTCTGTTTCTCTCTTTTTTTATCAGCATTTTGAGCCTGTAAACTTAAAAAGGAAACAAAAAGAAACACTACAAACAAATACTTACTCCTTTTCATTTTTAATTTTGTTTTAAAAAGTACATTTTGAATTACTGCCAACATATTCCCTTCTTCTTGCATTGGGACAAGCAGCTCAAAATATAAAATTTCTTTGGGGGATTAAAACTCCTCGCAGTCGCTTGCGAGGAGTTTAGAAATTGATTCTCATATTTGCCCCTGTTCCTTTTTATTCTGCTTCGATGAGTTTTTTAAGCTATTACCATCCCGATTTGGTATAATCAATTTACCATCCCGGATTTTGCACAAGATTAGTGTTTATAAACAGTTCGCTCTGCATTATCGGGTACAAATACATTTTGTCCTCCCATACACGTGTCTCAACTACTTTTGGCGTATAGGTAATAACCATAGTGGCTTGATTCATTGTTAAATCAACACCCCTGATAGTTGTGGTTGAAGGGCCTATTTTCCACCTTCTGATATCCCAGAAACGATGGTCTTCAAAAGCAAGTTCAACCATGCGTTCTCTTTGGAGTTTAGTCCTGAAATCAGATTGCGTCATCCCGGTTGGGAAGTCTGGCATCTCTACACCGGGTCTTGATCGGATGTAATCTACCGCATCCCTTGCAGTAAGATTACTAAGCGGACCGGTACCATTAACTTCGGGTCCATAAGCCTCATTCATAGCTTCAGCATAGTTTAATAGTATTTCACCGTAACGGAATATAATCCAATAATGATTGGCTGATCCCGGATTCACAGGATCCAGACTAATACCCTCATTCAGAAATTTTTTAAGATAATAACCCGTTTTAGTAGCATTAGGTACAGGCGGAGCATTTAAGCCACCATGCCAGATCTCAAGAGCCTGCGATTTCCAAACAGACCCGTTATACAGAATTGTCATTGCAAGCCTTGGATCCCTTGCAGAAGACCCCTCCGTTGAATAGGGATTTGCCGGATCATATCCTGAACCAGCTTCATTGATCGCTAAACCCGTTGCTTTCATCTCGTAGGAATCAACGAGGTTCTGAGTAGGACACGTTCCCGTTCTTCCTCCGATAAAACCAACTGCAGTATTTGCTAACTCAAAATCCCTGGTTGCATCTGCTCTCTTTTCAAAGATCATTTCTCTTGAATCAGTAATTGTGTTAACTGCATTTGAATAATCAGGAAGTGGAATATAGGTCCCATTCCCTAAATGTCCAAGTGTATCAATAAGCATTTTTGCAGCTGTCGCAGCAGCGATCCATTTTGACTTATCGTTTGTGGTGTTATGTAACGGACTTGCAGCATACAATAAAGCACGGGCTTTTAATGCCATGGCAGCTCCTTTTGTGGCACGTCCTGTTTCTCCGCCTGGAAGAACATCATAACTAACTGGAAGATGAGCGATTGCTTCATCACATTCTGTAGAAATAAAGCTTACTATAGCATCAAATGATGAAGGGCTTACCATATTAGATTCCTCCTGAGTAAGAATTGTTGTTATAAGCGGTACATTACCATACCTTTTAGCCAATTCCAAGTAATAAAACGCGCGTAAGAACCTTACTTCATAGGGATATAAAACATATTGTTTCATTACTTCCGCGTAATTCAAATTGTATTTTGTATCATCAAAAGTTAGTAATGCGCCGTCCTTAAGAAATCTATTGCAACTCCTTATACCGCTGTACATATTACTCCACTGGTCATCAATAGTTAACAGCTGACTCCAGCTTCCATCATTAAACTTGTTAATATCAGAAACATCCCAAACATCCTTCGCCTCATCTGAGGCTGATGATCTCATCGCTCCACTAATCCTGTTAAAATCATCCGGCAGATAACTATAAGCGTCTGTTACAAGGCTTTTGACACGATCAAAATCAGAGAAGAACAGATCATGTTGAAATTGATCTTGTTCATTATACTTCAAATAATTGCAGCTCCAAAGCATTGGAATCATAAACACGGTGATAACAAAAAGTTTTATAGATTTCATATGTAAAATATTTGATTTGTTAAACCCAAATTGACACGGGAATGATTGAAATCTTATAAACTTATTATTATCCCTGCCTGTTTTATCAAAATATATTTGTTTCATAATAATACGTTTGAATAGTTTAAAATCTAATTTGAATTCCCACATTATATGAAGACACAGTGGGATAAACAATTCCGATAGCTTCAGGATCGACATACTTGATTTTGTCAATCGAAAATAAATTCATCCCCCTCAAATATACCATAACCGCTTGAAGTTTCATTTTTGAGACAAGTTTACCGGGAAGATTATAGTAGAGTTCCACTGATCTTAATTTCAAATATGAACCATCAACAAGCCAGATTGAGTTAGGCTGGTAATTATTTGCATTTGAAGACATCGTAAGCCTTGGCAGTGTTGCTGTAGCGGCAGTTGCAGGAGTCCATGCATTGTCAGAGTAGGTGGAAATGTTGGTGTTGCTTACCAGTGGCCAGAAAATGCCTGGTGTGTTAAGATAGGTTGTCTTATTTGAAATGCCCTGGAATACGGCATCTATTCCCACACCCTTGAACTCAGCACCTATTGAACCCGAATAATATATTTCAGGACATTGAGTACTATGACCTATTGGTACCTGATCGAAAGCATTGATGATACCATCGCCATTCTGATCCTTATATTTTACGTCACCCGGCCTGACAGGCGAGAAAGTTTGTTTAGGACTGGCTGCTATGTCAGCATCATTGGCAAAAAACCCGATTGCTTCCAATCCGAATGCCTGGTTAATAGATTGGCCTGTTCGTTTCAAATAGTCATATGGCTGGTAGCTTTCTTCCATATTCAAAATTTTGTTATGTGCATAGGAAAACTGTCCACCTAAATGATAAAGGAGATCACCTGTACTTTTATGTAAATTTAAACCAAGTTCGATACCTTTATTACTTACGATGCCTGTGCTGCTGTATGGCGTAAGAACACCAAGGACTACAGATTCTAACCCGGCGGTCTGGACAAGAATACCTTTTCTCTTATCGTAAAAACCATCGATGGTCAGATCTAACATTTTAAACAAACTTGCGTCAATTCCAATATTCGTTTTATATGATGTCTCATACGTCAAAGGGGATGAAGCCAGCCTTCCCTCTCTCATACCCCAATTAGTTGTATTATTTGTTGAAAAATAATAATTCGACGAACCTACATATGGACTTACAGCAATATTTTGTATTACCTGATCATTCCCTGTCATCCCCCACGAAGCCCTAAGCTTCAAATCATCAAAAATGGTGTTTCCTTTAAGAAAGTCTTCATTTGACAGTTTCCAGGCGAACGATAAGGCAGGAAAGAATCCATAACGGCTGTTCTTTGGAAGAATATTAGTTCCGCTATACGACAAAGATAAATCTGCAAAATATTTATCGGATTTTCCATAATGCACATTGGCCGCGGTGAGCAAATGTCTGTATGTATTATTTTGACCAGTCATTGCCAGTTCCTCCGATTGAAATAAAAGTATGGATTTTAATTCATTATCGCCCCATTCTTTTGAATACTTCAAGTTGCCAACTAATGTTATTCGTCTCCTGAAAGTTGGAACGCTTGTATTGAAAGATAAAGCAGTATTACTCCCGTATATCTGACTTGTTGAATCAACTATGTCATGTGTTGTCGGATCTAGTACAGGACTAAGCGTTTCATACAGAACAGTCTTGGATTTTGAATCCTGGTAAATAAATGACCTGTCAAAAGAGACTCCCGCTTCTATCGTCAAACCGCTCAATAATTTATCCAGCTGCTGCTCCAACAAAAAATCTGTCATTACTTCCCTTTTCCCTTCAAGTGTAAATCCGTTAGCGGATATTAATGCCACCGGGTTATTCGGCCAGGTAGAGGTTCCTCCAAAATTTTTCGTTAGCCTGTTTTCCGGATTGTGTGTCCATACCGGGAAAGCTGAAGATGGAGTGTTATAGATGGCAGATATGATATCGTTTTCACTGCTGTACGATGATCCGGGTCTTTGGGCTTCTCCTAAACTTCCTGCTACATTAGCTGTAACTTTGGTTGTATTTGTAATATCAAACTCCAGATTTGTCCGAAAACTGAAATTGTGACTTTTAACCTGTGTGTCATAACCCTGGTTTAATTTTACCGGACCCAACAAACCCTGTTCATTATCAAAATTAAGTAATGTGTAATATCTTACTGAGCTCGTCTGTTGCTGAAAAGAAACGTTAAATTTATCAGTAAAGCCATAATCCCTTAAACCCTGGTCAATCCAATTTACATTTGGATATAAGAAAGGTGAATTGCCTGACTGAAATCTATTCAGTTCAGGTTGTGAATATCGTGCATCTAATCCATCATTGAGTCTTGCCTGGTTAACAGCAGTTGCATAATTGTATGAATTCAGAAAATTCGGCAACCGAAATGCCTTGGTTACTCCGCGTTCATAATTTACATCTACTGAAAGTCCGGTTCCTGTTCCTCTTTTGGTTGTAACCAATAATACACCGTTAGCTCCGCGCATACCATACATGGCTAGAGCAGCTGCATCTTTAAGAACTGCAACACTTTCGATCTCAGCCATTGATAACGAAGAAATTGGTCGTTCAAAACCGTCAACCATCACTAGTATATTTGTATTCACAATCGCTCCGCTACCAAATGTCTCCACACCTCTGATAAACATTGTGGGATCATTATTCCAATTTGTACCCCCATTCTGAAGAATGGTCAAACCGGGAATCTTTCCATAAAGAGCATTAGCAGGATTCATGACTGAACTTTTTGAAAGTTCATCAGCTTTTGTAAAACCAATTGCTGACGTTATTTCTCCCTTACGCAGTTCCATCCTGTTTCCTATCGATATCAACTCATCATTATCGCCTATTGTCACAGCAATCTGATCGCCAGTAATTCTGAGTGATTTATAGCGATTATCTCTTGTTTTAACTTCAAGAATCTGATCTGTCTCGCCGGTAATACTGAATTTTCCTTCATTATCGGTAAAAACGATTGTCCCTGATAGTTCTTTAATTGTTACAAGTGCATTTGCGATGGGTCTGCCATTATTATCATTTACCGACCCTGTAAATACCTTTTGCTGTGCTAAACCGGGAAGGCTTAGCATCAACAATAAAAACCACAGGTATATATATTTTTTTGAATATTTGTTTCGCATTTTTTTAGTTTTTAAATTATTATAACTTGTACAGTTAATTTTTACCATCCCGGGTTTTGTACCAATCCATAATTTTTATTCATCTCATCCTGAGGGAAACATGACAGGTACCATTTTGGCGACCAGTTTGTCGCCCAATAACGGGGGTTAACCAAAGATGTCACATAAGTAAACTTAGTGGGGTCAGTTTCTGACTGGTAAATATTCATTCCATGCAAAGGTTTAGTTAAATCGTTCTCTCTTTTCCATCTGGTAAGATCGTTCCATCTGACTTCTTCCTGATAAAATTCAACTGCCCGTTCTAATAATATTGCTTCGCGGAACTCAATCTGGGTTAATCCTGCAGGTACAGGAGGCATTCCGACTCTGGCTCGTACAAGATTAATACATCTGTAGTCTTCAGCGCTGGGCCCGCCATTGAATTCGTTATCTGCTTCTGCATAAGTAAGGTATACTTCCTCCAACCTTATTAACGGAAATTGAACAATTCGATCCATCATTGTCGCCCAATCAGCATCATTAATGAACTTTCTCAACTGATAGCCCTCTTTGTTCTGATCTTGTCCATCTGTTAAACGTTCCCGTCCGCCGATATATAGCTCTGCTGTTCTGCCCTGGTAAGCATCGCCATTAACAAGTACCGATTCATATAACCTTGGATCCCTGTTTATATAAGGATTGGTTGGATCATATCCTGATGCAGGATCGGTTATGGATTTACCGTTAGTCATCTGGAACATTTTGACATAATCGTCGGTTGGATTATTTGCACCGAAAATAGCAGCCATCAAATCAAACTGATAACCGGCCCAAGCCCAAGTAGCCCGGAAATATTCTGTCCTGGTTGAAATAAGAATTTCACTACTACCTCTTTGACTGTAACCCTGCTGAAAATCCTGCCTGTAGGTGTTTCCGGCTTTGTGGTAAAAGTGATAATCATTGGTAGCTTCAACCTTGACAATCAAGTCATGGGCTGCATCAGCAGCTCTCTTCCAGAGATTTTTATCATATCCGCCATGCCATACAAGTTTTTGCTGTGATGCATCTCCATCTAGGTAAGGTGCAGCGTCATTGAATAACGGACTGGCATTGAACAGAAGAAGGCGCGCTTTAATTGCCAGCATACCTGCCTGTGTAAGACGGCCTTCCTCAGAAGGTGAAACGGTCCATGGTAAATCTCCTGCATATTTGTCAATAACTGCAACAATAGAGTCGCAATACGCCTGTGCCGTAAGCCTTGGGAATTTACTCAAATCTTCGCTGGGTTTAAATGCATGATTTATCCAGGGCAACCCTCCAAAATGACGAAACATGTCATAATGTTCGATAGCAATTATGCTCCAGGCTTCAGCTTTGATCCGTTTCAAATAGGCAGGATCCACATTTGGCACCTTGTTTATATTTTCAAGAAAGATAAAACAATTCCTTATCCCCATCCAGGTTCCTTCGTCGGTAAAACCATATGGTATACCTGAATAACCGTTTATATAATTAGCGGCTGTGGGACTTACCTGCCCCTGATAAGTATAGGTTTGCAGTCCTGCCCAACCTAAATCACATTGAGATAAATCTGTCATAGCTTCAATGACATCCATTCCAATCTTTGAACGATAAACAGGCCCACCTCCATCCGTGGTAGGGAATGCATAAGGTAAAAAATAGTAGCATGAATTTAGAAAGCGTGTCGCATATTCAAGATTACTGAAGATAGTATCTTTAGTCACATCAACTCCCGGAGCTTTTGAAATGAAATCATTACCTAACTTCAATTTCTCGCATCCGAGGGTTAAAAACGATATTATAATAAGAAAAGTAATTAAAATCCGTTTCATAGTTAAAGTTATTTGTGTTTATTAAATTAAAAGGTCACATTTAGTCCTAAATTCCAAACTTCGACATTAGGGTAGCGTATAACGTTGTTATAGTCCGATTCCATTTCAGGATCGAAGTATTTTTTCCATTTACTGAAAGTAAGCACGTCGTAAGCTGACAGGGATACTCTCATCTGGGATATTCCTAAACGTTTTAAAGCGGCATCGCCAAAACCATAACTAATTTCCACACTCTTTAACCGGATATATGATGCATCCTTGACCATAAAAAAACTCGTCCTACTTATATTATTTGACTTTCCGGCAAATGAAAGACGTGGTAATGTTGCTGTAGTTGCAGTTTCAGGTGTCCACGATTGATCATGAACAAGTACAGATTCTGATCCGTCCTGTGTTGATTGAAAAGCATCTACTGAAGTCCAGATGTTTCTGGAGACATTAGCTGCTCCTGTCCATAGCATACTGAAAGAGAATCCTTTATAATCAATCCCTCCTGAGAGACTTGCAATATATTCAGGATAGTTTGGATAACCGATCACTGCTTGGTCCTGCCCATCAATAACACCGTCTTTATTCAAGTCTTTCCATCTTGCATCACCCGGTTTTGGATTATAATTTGCATTCGGGTAACTGCTAAGGTGAGTTATTTGATCTGCAGTCCAGAAACCATCAAAAACATATCCGAATACTGCATTAACGCTTTTTCCTGTTTGGTTACGATAATCCCATGGTGTAAGTACTTCATCCATGTAAAGTATCTTGTTGTGAGCATACGTTATGTTTGCTGTAATATTGTAATTAAATGCACCGGCTTTGCTCCTCCATTTTATCTCAGCTTCATAACCTGAGTTTTGGACCTTTCCAATATTCAATGCCGGTAAAGATATTGACAGAAAACTGGGTACAGTTTGTTTTGAAGCAAGAATGTTATCTCTGTATTCGTAAAAATAATCTGCAGTTAATCCCAGTTTTCCCCCAAAAAATGTCATATCAATCCCATAGTCCTGTTTTTTGGCCTTTTCCCAGGTTACGTCAGGATTCCCGATTCTTCCTTCTGAGGCCATAAGTGCATCTTGTGGAATGTCGATGCCAAAACTATACCCGGGACCGGAATTTGAATTATATGAATCAGCGAGATAGAGAAATCTGTTGTTGCCAAATCTGTCGTTACCGACAATGCCATAAGAAGCCCTTAACTTAATATATTCCATAAAAGGTACATTGTCTTTCAAAAATTTTTCGTCAGTTATTACCCATCCGGCTGAAACTGCCGGGAAAAATCCGAAACGTTTCCCTGGTGCAAAGTTTTCTGAACCATTATATCCCATGCTTAATTCCAGAAGGTATTTTGACTTATAGTCATAAGTACCCCTTGCTGCCAGTCCTACATAACTGGAAGGGATATCGGTAAAGGCTGATGGATAAAAGATCTGACTTTCATTATAGAGGATGAGTCCGGTTATATTATGAGGTCCGAATTTCCGCTCATAATTCAGCGCAGTCTCCGCATACCAGTCTCTTGATTTTGAAACTGCTTCACTGTAATTCAGGATTCCATCGGATCCTGCTTTCCTGAATACTACTGAGCTATCGCCCACTGCAGAGGGCTCAACATCGCACTTAAATAAAGGCGCATAGGTAGGGCCCTGGTAACTTTGTTGTTTTGTGGTGGTAAAAGTATTGTTATTGGATACTTTAAGCCTCCAGGAAAGGCCCTGTGTAACAAAATCCAGTTTTTGTGTAACTCCAATGTCCAAGTTCATAATGTTGGCTATTATTCTTTTGTAGCCGCTATTGTAACCCATTGAATTAATTGCAAGCTGGCTCCAGGTAACGGGCATATAAGTATTATCTACCAGAATAGTTTTGCCCTGGTAGATTTGTCCATGGAAGGGTACGTCCGTTGTCATAGCCATAAAATCTGTAGACGCGCCGCCAGGCATCTGCTGCTGTTGACTTCTGTAACCAGCAGTCAAAGAGATTCTTGTAGTTTTGGTCAAATCTAAATCTATGTTTCCACGATAGTTAAATCGTTGATATCCATAATTATAAGAATGTGGTGAATCGTACGTTTTACCCAGTCCGTCCTGATTTAAATATCCTACTGAAAAGAAATATTTTAAAAGCTTCGTACCCCCGGTAATGTTTAAATTATGTTGTGTCTGAAGTGCAGCTTTTTTCACCCAAAAATCAAACCAGTCAACATTTGAGAAAACTAAAGGATATCTATTTGTTTTAAATGCATTTATAACAAATGGAGAGAATTTTGGTACTGCATTCGGATCATCATTCAACTGGGCCGTATTATGATCTATGGCATAAGTATAACTATCAGTTG
>Ga0209540_10003147_pt1 | contig 11401 bp, 10 predicted proteins | sample BarGraIncu01121A_FD_184501 | JGI IMG/M metagenome (GOLD analysis project Ga0209540, IMG submission 184501) | Arctic peat soil microbial communities from Barrow, Alaska - Barrow Graham LP Incubations 011-21A (SPAdes) (version 2) | ecosystem: Environmental > Terrestrial > Soil > Wetlands > Peat... | reverse complement strand
ATAATAGCAGATAAAGAAAAACGCGGGTTTTGGGGAGGTTACTTATGTCAGGTCATTCCAAATGGAGCACAATAAAGAGAAAAAAGGGTGAGACTGATTCTGCCAGAGGGGCCGTTTTTACAAAAGTGGCCAAAGATATTATGCAGGCTGTTAAGCAGGGCGGAGCAGATCCTGAGAGTAATTCGCGGCTTAGAGATGTTATTTCCAAAGCAAAATCAAGCAATATGCCTAATGATAATATTAATCGTGCCATCAAGAAAGCCGCAGGAGCCGGTGAAGGCGACGATTACGAAGAAATAATCTATGAAGGATATGGAGCAGGCGGTGTTGCTGTCCTGGTACGTACGCTGACAAACAACCGCAACCGTACAGCGGGAGATGTTCGCCATCTGTTTGATAAACACGGTGGGAATATGGGTGTTGCCGGGAGCGTTTCCTTCCTGTTCCAGCAGAAGGGAACCATAGTCATCGACTCAGAGGAATTTGCAGAAGAAGAAACGGTAATGATGGATGCACTTGATGCCGGAGCTGAAGATTTTACTTCTGAAGAAGGTTACTACGAAATAGTGACATCTCCGCAGGATTATTACACAGTTAAGGATGCCCTCGAAGCAAAAGGATATACGTTTGTTGATTCAAATCTGGGACCTGTACCGATTACCTGGACCGAAGTGACGGATCCTGCTGCGACGGAGAGCCTAGAAAAAATGCTTGAAAAAATGGAAGAAAATGATGACATTCAGGAAGTATACAACAACTGGAACAATTGATCCGATTGGAATAAGTGTTTCATTGTGCCGGCGACATCAGTGTGGACAAATTTGAGGATACAAGACGTGGAGCAGCCCAAAATACAGCCATCCAAAGATAAAGCACAGGAGCAAAGCGGTGCACCGGCACCTTCTGTTCCTGCACGCCGCGGTGTTGGAAGTCCCGAACTGATGGCCACACTCAAGCGCTTTGAACGAATCGGCGACGGCATCACCCATGCACGTGTCGAACGTCAGATTGAAGAGGTCGCTAACAATGAGAAAATCATGCGCGAAATTCTGTCACAGATTACCGTGGTTGCCTTTATCGGATCATCGGGGACAGGCAAAAGTACCCGCGCTATCCAGGTTGCCAAGAAGAACGCCATTTACTATATTATCGATGATGGCCTTCTGATTAACGGAAGCCGGATTGTAGCAGGGACTTCTGCCAAAAGAGCACCTACTAAGCTCGAATCCGTCAGACAGGCCCTGTTTGCCGACCCGAGCCGTTCCAGTGTGATGAGAAGAGCTCTCGCCGAGCATCTCCCGACTACACTAATGATACTTGGCACGTCGAATGCGATGCTCGAAAAGATCTGTAATAACCTTTGGCTCAATCATCCGGCGATGCTGATCAAAATCGAAGATATCAGTTCGGAAGAAGAGATGCAGCAGGCCAAACATACGCGTATGACAGAGGGTATGCATACGATTCCGGTGCCGAGCATGGAAATCAAGCATGAATTCTCAGGGAAGTTCTCGGACCCGCTCAATCGCCTTCGACGCCGTCTGGATAAAGAGCGCGGCGTTCAGACGATCGCCCCGGATACAGAGCGCACAGTCGTTCGTCCGACATTTTCAAGTCTTGGCTCCTATTCCATATCGGACGAGGCACTTCATGATCTGGTACGTATCATTCTGCGTAAGGTTCCGGGCGTGTATGATGTCATCAAATTCGAGGCTGAAAAACGCGTATACGGCGTTGTTCTGAGCGTGGATCTTGCTTTGATATACGGATATAATGCACAGGAGGTCCTTCGTGCCTCTCAGGAGAGAATCGGAAGATATGTTGAAGAATATTCTTCTATAAACATGGTAGCTGTCGATGTTCGTGCGAAACGCCTTGTTCATGTATGTACACAGAATCCCTGTATCGGAGAAGCTATAACATGAAAGAAAAGATATATACGATTCCCGTTAACGATGCCTACCGGTCCGTGTCTGCCTGTCCGCTGTGCGATCTGGCTGCAAACATCGAAAAAAGTTCGCTCGACTATTACCTCGGAGCATCACTGATGGAGCCCGACGTCCGTCAGTCCACCAATTCAACGGGTTTCTGCGGACAGCATCTGTCCCGAATGTACGCTGCAGAAATAAATCGCCTTGGACTTGGCCTTATGCTTCATACACATCTGCTGGACTTGAAAAAAGATGTGGGTGAGGATCTGGCTAACGCCGCACCTGCTCCGGGGTCTTTCTTCAAGGGCCGTGACCGGGACTATAAGAAGAACCTGGAAAGTCTGGCTGACCGCATCGAAGGACGTGCCGATTCCTGCATCATCTGCGACAAAATCAGCAGCACAATGGACCGGTATCTGGATGTCCTTCTATGGATGTTTTTTGAAGATTCCGCCTTTCGGGCAATGTTTGAATCCAAAAACAATCACTGTCTTCATCACACGGCGTTTCTTCTCCGGGGTGCGGCCAGACACCTGTCCCAGACACAGGCCAACGAATTTGTACGCGTTCTTGCCCGGCAGCAGAATATGGGACTCGATGAAATGATAGCAGATATAGAATGGTTCACACTGAAATTTGATTACAGAAACAAGGATAAGCCCTGGGGGAATAGTAAAAACGCAATTCCCAGGGCTATTTCACTCCTGTCGGATGAGGGCGGTACTAACGATGGTAAATAGACAAAATAACGGCCATGCACCTGCGGCAGCAACACTTACAGAACGGCAGAAAGCACGTTGCATAAACAAGGAGACAAAAATTGACCCCGCATTTTCGCTCCTGACTTCTTCGGGAAATCCCGGGAACGTTATTGTGGCGATATCAGATGATCAGTTAGGTGTAGAGGACAAGGAGCATGGGACACAGCTTCTTCTGACTTTCCTCAGAGGCTTGTGTGAACGTGCGACACAACCCGACGAAGTTGTCTTTTACCACCGCGGCGTGCTCGTCCTGGAGAAGGGACACCCGGCCGAGACAATACTGCTCAAATTATGTGCTCAGGACGTCCAGATAAAAGCATGCCGGGAGAGTCTTGATTTCTACAAAAAAGAACCGGCTGTACTTAAAATACAACCGGTTCCAATGAGCGAAATCACTAGCGACTTACTCAAGGCCGACAGGATTATTCATCCGTAAGCCACATATGAATAAGGAAAAGGGATTACTTCAGGATCTTGATCTTTCCGATAAGAGGAAGCTCTTTCTGCTCGCCCTTGGAAGCGTTGATGATTCCAATGATGGCGAAAACACAAAGTACGACGCCGGCGATGAAGCAAAGAATTGGTACAATAACAGTAAATGCCAGAATAGTTGAAAGAATAACAAGTGCAAATTCACCAATGCTAAGCACGATTCCCTGATTGACGTGGAATCTTACATCCTGCTCCTGCGGGGCAACCAGCAGACCGATCAGCCAAAGGTTTAAATAGCTGAGGACATTATAAAGCTTGTTATTGTTATCCATGAAATATACCCTCCTTATGTGAGTTTAATGATAATCACATTTTAGCATAAGTACTTGCTTGTGAATACGAAATTATAAGTAATTTTTGAAAAAATAACGGAAGAATTTATATTTTTTTCGCATGGTGTATTGTATATAGACGAATGCGGATACCGGCACATCAAGTTGTTCGGCCGGAGAAAGTAGGAATATGTTCTTTAAGACAAATAGATCCGGTGAACATGACAGCTCCAACAGTGCTACTTGTCCTGAAATGCAGGAGTTGGATCCTCACGGTGCAAAGGCACATGACAGGGAGAAAGTTCTCTCAGAGAAGAAGATCCCGTCTCTTGTTCTGTCTTTTGCCATTCCAACGATGATCGGGATGATGGTTAATGCGATATATAATATCGTTGACCGTTTTTGGATAGGCAAGATGGACAATGGAGCGATTGCGATGGCCGGTGTCGGCCTGACACTGCCACTGACAACTATAGCTTTCTCTTTTATGGCTTTGATCGGTATAGGATCGACAGCTCTTATTTCGATACGACTCGGAGAAAAAAAGAGGGAGGAAGCAGAATTAGTACTCGGGAATTGTGCTTCTTTCTCTTTTATATTGGGAACGATCATAACGATTCTCGGTCTTGTGTTCGCAGAACCGCTTCTCCGGCTTTTCGGAGCGAGTGACAAGACGCTTTCATTCGGCCTTGAATATGTGAATGTACTTCTTGTAGTGAACACATTCAATACCCTGCAGTTTGCTATGTCGAGCGTTATGCGAGGCGTGGGACATCCAACCTGGGCAGTCATGACACAGGTTATCGGCGCTGTTGCCAATATGGTGCTTGATCCGTTCTTTATTTTCAAAAAAGGGAACATCAATTTTGCGGGAATGCAGATCTACCTGCCGTTCGGACTTGATATGGGTGTGCAGGGGGCGGCCGTCGCAACGGCAATCGCTCAACTGATTTCATTCGGAATTGTTCTTTTCTATTATACGCAGGGGAAATCTCCCGTCAGGCTTCATATCAGGAATCTGCGCCCCCGGTTACATGTTCTTGGAAAGATCGCAGCCATCGGAAGTTCGTCTTTTGCCCTGCAGTGCGCAGCCTCTGTGGTACAGATCATTGCGAATCTGCAGCTCGCCAGGCTTGGCGGGGACCTGGCTATCTCCGCGATGACGCTTGTTAACTCGATAGCAATGTTCTGCATTTTTCCGCTTATCGGAATCAATCAGGGAATTCAGCCAATCGTCGGATATAATTACGGGGCCAGAAATTACCGGCGTGTTATGGAGACGTACTTTTTTGCTGTCCTTTTGACATCTGTTCTTACGATAACAGCAGCCGTTGTGCTTCAGAGCTTTCCCCGGCAGATCGTGTCGCTCTTTAACGATGATCCGGAGCTTGTGACCCTGACAGCCAAAGCGCTGAGAATCGTTATATTCGCACTTCCGCTTATGGGGTTTCAGATCGTATCCGCCAATTTTTTCCAGTTTATCGGCAAATCAGTGGTGTCGCTTGTTATGACTCTGCTGCGCCAGATCATACTTCTGATCCCCCTGTATTTCATACTTCCTCACTTTCTGGGCATTCAGGGAATCTGGCTCGCAAGTCCTATCTCTGATTGCGCCTCCATTTTGATCACAATCGCAGTCATTTCGCGTGAACTGCTATGGCTGAACCAGAAAATAAAGGAACAGAAAATTCATTATGTGAATGAAGGATAGGCTTTGTCCTATTGCACAACCGGACGAATCATGGTAGAATCTTTTGGTGTCTAAATCGATCAATCAGATGGAGGTGAAGTAAATGCCGAATATTAAATCCGCAATTAAGCGTGTGAAGGTAACAGAGAAGAAGACTGCTGCGAACAAGATGAAGAAGAGCGAGATTCGCACGGTGGTAAAGAAGGCGAAGGCCTCCATCGCACTTGCTGATGCAGACGTATCTGTATCTGTAAAGGAAGCTCAAATTACTCTTGATAAGGCTGCTGCCAAGGGATATATTCACAAAAACACAGCCGCAAGAAAGAAATCCCGTATTGCCAAAGCTGTTAACGCAGAAGCATAATTGGATTATTTCCCAATCGCTTGCAAACAAAGTCCCGATTGATCGTACATGATCAGTCGGGACTTTTTTGCGTATTCGGATTATAGACAGGGGGTACTACATCTTTTGGTATAAAGTAATATATGATAAACCACTGTCAAAATAGGGCTCCCCAATTAGTCTGTCAAACACACCGATTTGACAATATTCACTGTTCAGTTTTGCTATTCCGAAATCAGCATCCTTAATGCCTGAAATACAAATTATATAGTCGGGAAGACCTTCTGTCACGTATGAATTTTGTGCATTCACATAGTCGGGCAATAAACTGGTATCCATACCGGGAGAATAAAAATATCTATGTATTGGAGCGGTACCAAGCTGCGTATAGAATCCGGTTTCCAGACTGTTATACAAAAGAATGTCTGGTTCGCATGTGGTTTCACTTTCTTTCCATGTAGTTAATATCGTGTCACATGCTGCTTCAACACCTGACTTCTCTGGCGAAAAAGGTATGGACAGCCGCCAAAAACCATTGCCCAGAATGATGGTGATCAGAAATAATACAATGAGGAGAACTTTTGCAGCCGGCAATATAACGGGGTGTGGGTGTCTATCGAAATGCAAGCGTAGTTTTTCTGCTATCTCCCGAAAAAACACAGCGATTCCTATTTCGCCAAGACCGGCAAAGCACACAAATGGAATGCAATAGTACCAGTAAGCGTAGCCTGCGCCAAATGTTATTATGAGCAAAGAGAGGAACATAAGAAATAATGTCAGAGTTAAGTAGGTGTTCAGTAATTTTTTAAGCTGTAGGATGATTAGTCCCACAACAACGATAAGTATCGCTCCGAAATTTCTGGTAAATATGATCGCCAGCGTTCGCGCTGCAGAGAAAAGAGGCGTTACAGATGTTTTTGACGAAATATATGCCATGTTGAAAAGGATATATGTATCATAACAGTCCCTGAGACTTCGTGTTGCTGTCCAGTAAATCACACATGGAAGAAATGCTGTCAGTATTCCGCCAAAGAACCTTAAAAGTGCTCCGGCAAAATTCTTCGTGTCCTTCTTCAAGAGAAATTGAAGAAGAAGCATTCCTGAGCCTGCAGCGATAAAGACGGACAGATTGATTTTGGTTAGCAGAGTAATTCCGAAAAAGAGCCCGAGAAACCAAAACCTCCGCAGTTGAGAATGTTTAGAGGCTGAATCTTTAGGGATGAAAAAACTCTCAATAATAAAGTAAAGACTTCCCATAAAAAATGGAAGCAGTATTTCCTCCGGTGACCCCCCGCCATTACAGTAGACTGGTTGCGACAATAAAAAAAACGGAAATCCAATACAAATTAATAGACTGGCAGTGTGAGATACAAACAAGCGGGATGTTTTGAATAAAAAAACAAGACTTGTGCCAAGACAAGCGATTTGCAGTAAATAGAGACCCAGAAGCGAATGCCTTGAAATGGGCGCTAAAACGGCAAATGCCATCAGAAAGAGCGGTCCCTTATGATCGAAGACATCACGATACAGGACGCGTCCCTCGCTCATTGCGCGTCCAACATCCATATATACATTAGGATCAACCCATGACTGCATCGAAAACAGAGGTGAATTTGGGGTGCAAAACAACAGAAGAAGTGCTGAATACACATACAGGAAGAGTAAATAGTTCAGACCTTTTGGCTTTGAAAAGACCAGTTTGCGGGAGGAAGACTCTACTGAAAGCATTCCAAACTCCTCTGCTATTCCACTCGGACTTGGGCTCCGCAATCACTTACCAGAAAATCAGACGATCTGGATCCGGTGATATATCTTTTTACCCTTGCGGATAATGGCTTCACCGGACGTGAAGTCTTTTTCAGTAAGAGAGTAAAAGGGATCTTCAACAACGACATCATTCAGATAAACGCCTTTCTGCGCTATGAGACGTTTGGCCTCGCCCTTTGAAGCCGTTAGCCCGGCCCCGCAGAGAAGATCCAACAGTGAAATCCCTGCAGTCAGGTCATCGGCTTGAACATTCGTTGTCACCATATCGTCGGAACGGCCGCCTTTTTCGAAAAGATCTTCCGTCTGTTTTCTGACAGCATCAGCAAGATCTTCGCCATGAACAATTCGGGTGATCTCAAAAGCAAGGCGTTTTTTAGCTTCATTGATAGCTGCGTCGGAAAGCTTGGCATATTCTGCAATTTCTTCAAGAGGTACAAAAGTAAGCAGCTTAAGGCACTTGACGACATCGGAGTCCTCGACATTTCTCCAATACTGGTAGAACTCGAACGGTGTTGTTTTGTTGGGATCGAGCCAGACCGCGCCTTTGGCGGTTTTGCCCATCTTTTTGCCTTCGCTGTTGGTGAGAAGGGTAAAGGTAAGTCCGAAAGCCTCGCCTTGTTCTTTTTTTCTGATCAGCTCAACGCCGCCCAAGATATTCGACCATTGATCGTCTCCGCCGAGTTCAAGGGTACAGTCGTAATTTTTGAAAAGATACAGGAAATCATAGCTTTGCATCAGCATATAATTGAATTCCAGAAAAGAAAGGCCTTTCTCAAGCCGCTGCTTGTAACAATCAAAGGTCAGCATGCGGTTGACGGAAAAATGCGGACCGATATCACGGATAAAATCAACGTAATTAAGCTTTAAAAGCCAGTCGGCATTGTTGACGATCGTCGCGCGGTTGTTTGTAAAATCTACTACTGTACCCATCTGGCTTATAAAGCGGGAGACATTATATTGAATCGTCTCTACAGTCATGATCTGCCGCATATCGGTACGTCCGGTCGGGTCACCGATCATACCGGTCCCGCCGCCCATCAGAGCAATAGGATGATGTCCGGCCTGCTGCATGTGGCTCATAACCATCATCTGAACGAAGTGGCCTACATGAAGACTATCTGCTGTGGGATCAAAACCTATATAGAATGTCACACCCGGCTTGGACAGCTTCTCGTAGATTTCATCCCGGTGAGTAGCCTGGGAAATATATCCGCGGGCCTCCAAAACATCAAAAACATTGCTGGGCATAAATTGATCCCCCATTTTCTGGAAATAATGTCGAGAATTCTCGACGCATCGAATTATTTTACCTCATAAGTGGGAGAAAAGTCAAAGAAGTAGTAGCGAAGCTGTAGTGGCGAAGCTGTAGTGGCGAAGAGACGCAATTACTTAATCTTCTTAGGCCTTCATAGAAAATCATCAGGAATTATGTATTTGATGACTTTTTGCTTTTGTGAAAGTTAATTTCCCCCTATCGTAAATATATTTTCACAACACAACATCCCGCTCATGATCGGAAAAAATGATACACAGTCAGATATCCGAGGTAATTCTTTACAACAAATGAATCAGCAATCGAATATCCCCTGGTCTTGATAGCTGAACAATACGCGTTTCCATCTTCCCGGGCAGGAAGAATCAGATAAAAATCATCAACCAGGTCAAGCACCTTGTCAGATAGAATATCCGAACTTGAATACGAAGAAGTCTTTGGGAGAAAAACATCATCACCTTTATAGTCGTATGTTCTTTTCTGGTGAACCGGATCCCAAAAGATAAGAGTATCGGAAAGTCTTGAGTCACCGATAAGATTCAATTCAGACCAGTTGTCGTCAGTTGTTAAAAAATTATCATATTTATCTGGATTTATTTTCTCCATCATCTGGTCCAATAAATCTTCTGAATAGGCATATGTAAGATTGTATACATACATTTCACCTACATATGACTCAGTGTTATATTTGGTCGGAGAATAGATATATTGATATCCTAAATTGATTTTTTCATGGCCGACCATAAGAGAAGGGTCCAGATTAAAGTAGTTCTGAAACAAAAACAACAGAATCAGTCCTCCCATAATGATTTTAACGATCAGTTCATGCCTCCAAATATATGATATAGTCCATACGCTTACAATACTCAGAAGAAGTACAAAGCACACATTATAACGTGGGCACATAACCGTTATAAAAAGGCAGGAGAAAATCAGATAAACGAATGAACTCAGGATAATCCCGATAAGAATTGAGAAATCCGTTGATTTTTCAATAAAATCACCAGCTGTACCTTTCGTTTTTCTGAAAAAATAAACAAAAACAGCTATAACGAATAAAAGAGTTATTATCCACAGAAAATTCCAGAATAAACCCTGTCCAAGCCGTGCCGAAATATAATTGAAATTAATTCCAAAACAATGCTCACCGCCATTATCCCACCGGAAAGGAGATTTATTTGTAAATGATTCGCCAAATGTCAACCGTTTTGATATAAGGGCATAGTAAGCAAACAAAAGTGGCGCCAAACTATAAAGCAACAAACGTTTGGGAAAAAGATAGCTCTTCAGTTTTGCAAAATAATTTGAGCCCTCTACCCTGACTGCGCGAACAAGAATTGCGGACACAAGGAACGAGCCTGCAAAAAGAATGCCTGTCTCTTTTGAGAATACAAGAAGGATAGAGAAGAAAGCAGCCAAATAATCTAGTTCCCGTGCGAAGGCATATATAAGGATTACAAAAAACAATGTAGTAAAGTAATCGGGATTAATATGAGAAAACAGTCCCAGAACATATGGGCAGAAAGCAAAAACAGCGGTTCCCGCCGCTTTAAGCCATGGAGCTTTACCAGGGAAAATTAGCCCCATAATTCCGTATAGACAGAAAATCGCTGCCAGGGAAAGAACCAGGGTAACACCGTATACACCTACAATCTGCTTTGGGAATAGCATTTCACCCGTGCCTATGAATAAAGTGGTTCCCTGCATTGGATGTAAACATAAAGCGAAATTTGATAATAAAGAATCAATTGTGTATGAAAAGTTTTCTGTAGCGTCAATTAGTGCACTGTAATATGTTCCGGCATCATAACGCGGTATGAGAGAAAATTGGAAGCTGGCAAGGACAGTAAAAACAACTGAAACCACGGCAATAGGTGCATATGATAAGAACTTCTTTGTCAGATGCTTTGTGTCTTCCAGTGGTGTGTTCTTCCTGCTCAAGCGGTATGAACGTACCTGTGAACAGGCCATTATAACAGTGAAAAGCAATCCGCCATTCAAAAGAATCAGCAAAATCACAACACACAAAACAGATAGATTTATCTTGCCGCGGAATAAAATAGCAGCATCAAAAAAACCCGCAAAAGGAGCAAGGATAATTGCGGATTGAATCCAACAAAGAAATAGGCTATATTTGCCTTTGGTGGTTTCTATATTCATTTGATACCAGCCTTCCCCTTAATGCGAATTACAGATCTTATATATTCTTCACCGTATATATAACCGGCCTTGAGACCCCAAATATCACTGCTAATGAGATCAAGCTCTGCCATACGTGTGAGTTTTTCATTTTGCCCGTACTCGAGAAAATCAGAAGCTTTATCAATTTGAGGAAGGCTGGCTGTTTTTCGCATAATACGAAGAAGGTATCTTCCTTTCTCGGAAAATCCCAGTATTCGGAGATATTCCGGTGTGGTGAGTGCAGCAAGATCGGCTGCTGTCTGCCCGCACAGAAGTGAAACCAGTGCACGGTTGATGCGGGTCCCGGCATACCGCTTTGTGCCGGATAAGGAGCGGAATAATTCCGGCAAATCTTCTTTTGGGCAGTTTCGTAGACCGGCAACGGCATTTTTGAGGCGGTGTGAGACCTGGTCACCCATATATGCGATAGTATCGAGATGAGACATCGTATTTGTCCTGAGCGCCAGGATTGCTTCCGGAATAAAATCAGAAGTAAGAACCGGCCGAATGCCGTTTGACCACTCGGACAATAGCGCGGCAAGTGACTCGTCCGGCATATAGCCGGAGAGTTGTCCGGCTATAGAAGAAACGCCGGGAATTCCTGAAATGATGGTGTTTGTAACAGTGTTACGGATTGAGGAGGCGCTTGCATTTTCGCTTGAAATACAGCTGTCGTGAAATCCGGCTCCTG
>Ga0209540_10003143_pt1 | contig 11410 bp, 14 predicted proteins | sample BarGraIncu01121A_FD_184501 | JGI IMG/M metagenome (GOLD analysis project Ga0209540, IMG submission 184501) | Arctic peat soil microbial communities from Barrow, Alaska - Barrow Graham LP Incubations 011-21A (SPAdes) (version 2) | ecosystem: Environmental > Terrestrial > Soil > Wetlands > Peat... | reverse complement strand
GATATCCTTGAGAAACTGGGCGTCGGCTCCGTATTCCTTGACGAAATATCCCTGCATGTACTTGATGCCCTTGCCCGCGATGAGGCCGAACTTTTCGCCGCGCGCCATCTGGTGCATCAGCTCCAGCGCCGCCCGCCAGTTGCCCCAGGTCATCTCCAGGCCGCCGCAGCGCTCCTGGTTGAGGATGCCGTTCTCGTAGCAGTCCATGACGAAAGCGGTCAGGGTGCCAAAGGAGATGGTGTCGATGCCGTAGGTATCGCAGTAGAAGTTGATCTCGATCACGGCGTCGGGGTCGAAGATGGCGGGGTTGGAGCCGCAGCCGCCCACTGTTTCGTATTCCGGGCCATCAACCAGGACCTTTTGGCCTTTGTAGGGCCCGGTCTTCAACTCGAAATTGTCCACGCCGTGGGCGCAGGACATGGTGCAGCCGAACCAGCAGCCATCGGGAACATTCTGCGTAAAGCGCTCTTTCCAAATCCAGGAGGCCAGCTTGACCGCCTCGGGGTGGCTGCCGAAACGGAAGTTCTTCGTGGGCAGCAGGTCGTAGTCGTTCATGATCTCGACCAGGTGGGCGGTGCCGATGGTGCGCATCTTGCACTGCTTGTCGTCGAGGTTGATGACCTCCTTGTGCAGCTTCAGGCCGGTCTTCTGCAGGGTTTCCATGTCGACCGGGTTGTTCGATTTGCCGGTGAGTCCGGAGTATTTGACCACCAGGGCCTTGATCTTTTTGTTGCGGAACACGGTGCCGGTGCCGCCGCGGCCGGCCTGCTTCAGGCGCGGCAATTTGCGGCGCTTGTCCCAGTAGGAAAAGTTCAGGCAGCCGATCCAGGTATGCTCGGCGCCGGCGCCGGCAGACACCACCGACACGTGCTGCTTTTCGCGCTCGTTGGCCGCGAACATTTCGTGGAGTTGCTCCGCGATCACGTGGGAATTCACGGCTTCGAGCGGCGCCTCCATGATCTGGACATTGCCCAGGTTGCCGTCGATGAAAATGATGACCTCGCGGTCCGACTTGCCCTGGATCTCCATGGCGTCGAAACCGGAAAATTTCAAATAAGGCCCGAAGTGGCCGCCGACGTTGCAGTCGATGGGGATGCCGGTCTCGGGCGAGATGGTGGTGACGATGGATTTGCCCGAACCCGGGTAGTTGGTGTTGCCGGCGATGGGGCCGGTGGCGATGCAGATCTCGTTCTCGGGGCTGTCCCAGCGCGTGCTGCCGCTGACGGCGTCCCAGAGCAGCTTCAGGTCGAAGCCCTTGCCGCCGATGAACTTTTTCTTCATCTCGGCCGGGACCGGCTTGATCTTGATCTCCCGGGTGGCGAGGTCGATGTGCAGGGTGCGGTCGTTGTAGCCCCTGACCACCGGTTTCAACTCGTAGGTGAATTCCTTCAGCACCTTGTGGGCCTTCCTGATCTTTTCAATGTCGTATTTTTTTTCGTTGGCACTCATGGCTCAATTCTCCTTGATTTCGATCTTCAGGGCGCCGGTCGGGCATTGCTTGGCGCAGGCGTCGCAGGCGATGCACTTGAACGGCACCAAACCGTCCCGGTAGGTCATCATGGTCGAGGTCGGGCAGGCGGCCACGCAGGCCAGGCAGTTGATGCACTGGTTCCTGTTGAGCAGGACCACGCCCATTTTGTTGACAGTAAGGGCCTGGGTCGGGCATTCGGCCACGCATCTCTGGCACTGGTCGCAGACGTTTAATGTGAAGGTGTCCTTCCCGGCCGGGAATACGCGGATGGCCGATTTTTCCGGGTTATCTTCCTTGAAGTAAAGCTGCGAACACACGCTCATGCAGGTGTTGCAGCCGTTGCATTTTTCGCCATATGTTTTCAGGTATTTCATGGGCTTTGGCGACCTCCCTATTTTTTTTCCGCTTGCAGCGTGATCGCTATCTTTTCCCAGGGCTGAGGGATCTTGTCCAGGGCCTGCACCGCCCCCAGCACCACGCCGCCGAGGATCTTTTTCACGAAAGGATTCAAGGCAATGACCCGGTCATTGACCTTGAGCTCAATATTATTTTCCATGGTATGCCTCCATAAAAGCGCTGATGGCCTCTATATTATCGGGAAGGAAACACAGTTGCTGGCAGGAATCGCCGGCGCGGCTGATCACGGCCGCCAATTTTTCCGGCGGGAATTTCATGGCTTTTTCCCGCCGCGGATCTTCCACTTCGATGACCGGGATCCCCGGTGCGTTGAATCCCTCCAGCAGGACGATGTCGTCTGGCCCGAGCTGTGCTTTCAGCTCCGCCAGCAGGTCCTGGGCAGAGCCGAGGCGGGTCATACGCAGCAACTCGCCCTCGGCCACCAGGTAGGCTTCGTCCGCTCCGGCCTGCAGGAAACGGGCGGTATCTTTGGCCTCAGGCTGCAGGGAGTAACCGGCGTGGGTGCTTTTGACAGCGACCACCCGCCTGCGTTTGGCCTTGAAATTTTCGATCAGACGGGTGATAAGCGTGGTTTTGCCGCTGCCAGACCAGCCGACGATTGAAAAAATCTTCATGGGCCCTAATCTTAGTATAGATAAGCGGATTAGTCAATAAAACCCGGACTGAAAACCAGCCGCGCTATTTACTAAGGGGGAGAGTTCCATTATAATTGCGCTGATGAGAATCTTTACCGGCATAAAACTGGCTGATGAGGCGAGGGAGAAAATCCTCGAGCAAGTGCAACCCTTCAAAAAAGCCGGCGCTTCCCTGCGCTGGGCCGAAAGCGGCAATATCCATCTGACGTTGAAATTCATCGGCGAAGCGGATGAGGCGATGGTGACGCGGGTCGCCGGGACCCTGGCAGCGGCAAAGATCGCTGTCGCCCCCTTCCGCCTGCGCTTCACCGGCTTTGGCAAATTCCCCGCCGGTGAAGAGCTGCATATTTTCTGGGCCGGGGTGGAAGACAATCCGCATCTACTGGCCTTGTTCACCGGCATCGAAGAAGCGCTCTTGCCTTTGGGCATCGCCCGGGATGCGCGTCCTTTCCATCCGCACCTGACCCTGGGGCGCAACAAGGCCCGCAGCAATTTTCAGGAACTGTTCGCCTTGCTGGCTGAAAAACGGGATCTCGCACTTGGTGAATCCCCGGTTTCCGGCTTCCAGCTTTTCTCCAGCCGCCTGACCCCGGCCGGTCCCGTTTATACCGAACTAAAGGAGATGGCCCTTGTCCAGTCATGAAATTTTATTCATCGCCTGTTCCTACCTTTTGGGCTCCATTCCTTTCGGCTACCTGATTTTTTATTTCAGCGAAGGCAGGGACATCCGCTCCCTGGGCAGCGGCAATATCGGGGCCACCAATGTGCTGCGCAGCAAGGGCAAACTGGCCGGCCTGGCGACTCTGGCGCTGGATATAGCAAAAGGCGCGCTGCCGATCGTCTACGGCCGCATCCATTTCGACCTGCCCTGGATCGTGCTTCTGGGCGGCTTGGCCGTGCTGCTGGGCCACGTCTTCCCGGTTTTCCTGAAATTCCGCGGCGGCAAGGGTGTGGGTTCTCTGGTCGGCGTTTTCCTGGTTTTTTACTATCCCGCCCTGCTGATATTCCTGGCTATTTTTTTCCTGAGCCTCTGGCTCACGCGCTATGTGTCCCTCGGTTCGCTGCTGGGCACCGTGGCCCTGTTCTTTTGCATCCTGTTCACCCAGGTGGTGGAAGCAACGATTGTGGTGTTTTGCATGCTCCTGCTGATCGTCTTCCGCCACCGCGCCAATATCCTGCGCCTGCTGGCGGGCAACGAAAATAAATTCAGTTTCCGAAAAAATGGATAACGTACTGGTCATTGGCGGCGGTTCGTGGGGCACGGCCTTCGCCGACTACCTGGCGCATCGGGAAACCAAAGTCAAGATCTGGGTCAGGGAAAAAGAGGTCAGCGCCTCCATCAATTCCACCCGGGAGAACAAGGTTTTTCTGCCCGGTGTCGAACTGGCGAAAAACCTGGAAGCATGCTCCGACCTGGAAATGGAAGCCGGCCGTGCCGATGTCTGGGTCCTGGCCGTGCCTTCAAAATTCATCCGCGCGGTGATGCAAGACCTGAAACCCGCCCTGCGCCAGGGGCATGTCCTGGTCAATCTTTCCAAAGGCTTTGAATCCGATTCCCTGAAAACCATTTCCCAGGTGGCGGCTGAGGTTTTCGCTCCGGAGATCTCGCGGCAGTGGCTCACCATTTCCGGGCCCTCTTTCGCCCGCGAACTGGCCAAGGGGCATCCCACCGCCGTGGTGGCCGCTTCGGAAAACGCGGGGCTGCTGGAACGGCTGCAAAACCGTTTTTCATCTTCGACCCTGCGCATCTACCGCTCCGGCGACCTGCGCGGCCTGGAAGTCGCCGGGGCGCTGAAAAACGTGATGGCCATCGCTTCGGGCATGATCAACGGCCTGGGGTACGGTTTCAACACCACCGCGTCGCTGGTTACCAGGGCCAACATGGAAATATCCCGCCTGGGTATCCGCCTGGGGGCCAGAGCGGAAACGTTCTGGGGTCTGGCTGGCATCGGGGACCTGATGCTGACCTGTTTCGGCAGCCTGTCCCGCAATTTCCAATTGGGCCGGAAGATCGCGCTGGGCGAGTCGCTGGCCATGGCTGAAGAATCAACTCCCATGGTAGCCGAGGGTGTCGAGACCGCCAAGGCGATCCATCTGCTTGCCGACAAGCTGGCCATTGACATGCCCATTTCCCGTGAAGTCCACCAGGTGCTTTTTGCCGGCAAGGATGTACGTCAGGCCATCACCGACCTGATGAAAAGGAGCCTGAAGAACGAATGGAATTTAAATTAGAATACATGGTCGATGAGGTACGCAAGGTCTTTTACCTGACCAAGGACCTGGTGGTCATCGGCAAACTTCCTGAAAACGACATCGAGCTGAAGGACAATACGGTGTCCCGCCAGCACTGCCGGTTGCAGCGTTCGGGCAAAAGCTACAAGCTGGCCGACATGAACAGCACCAACGGCTGCTACATCAACGGTCGTCGCGTCCAATCCAAGTCCCTGGATGTCGGCGACAAGATCACCATCGGCCGGACAACGCTCCATTTCCAGGCGATCGCCAAAGGGGAGAGTTACCGGGATTCCGACGACCAGAAGATCTCCCTGGTGCTTCCCCTGGACGAGCTGGTCAAGGCCGAAAAAAAACCGCAGCTGAAAAGCGAGGAGCCGAATTTTCTGGCTTCCCTGACCGCTCTGGGCAAGAGCCTGATCGCTTCGCAGGATATCGAGGAGAGTTTTCAAAAGCTCGGTGAACTGATATTCAAATTCGTCCACCCTGAAAAAATCTTCATTTTTTATTATGACGAAAAACAAAACGATATCCATCTCAAGTACACGTATTTCATGCAGGCGCAAAAAGACGATATCGCCAATATTTCCAAGACCATTGCCCTGAAGGCCATCCATGAGAAAGTGGCCATCCTGTCGTCCAATACGCGCAACGACTCCCGTTTCGATAGCTCCAACAGCGTCATCATGTATGGCATCACCTCGGCCATTTCCGTGCCCATCTGGACAAAGGATTGCATCTATGGCTTGATCTACGTCGATACCTCGAGCATTTCCCAGGTGTTCGGGGAGAAGGATCTCGAGATCATGTCCATCGTCGCCAACTTCGCTGGCTTTGCCATCGAGGGCGCCAACAGCCTGGAAAAGCTGAACCGCGAGCGGCGCAAGCGCGCGCGCCTGGAAAGGTACCACTCGCCGGCCGTGATCGCCCGGCTGATGGAGTTCCAGGACAACAACAGCAGCGAACTCATGCCCTACGGCGAGTTGGAGGCCACGGTCCTGTTCATGGACATCGTCCAGTTCACCTCGCGGGCCGAGAAGATGACCCCCATCGAAGTGGGAATATTCCTGAACAACTTCTTCAGCGAGATGACCGAGATCATCTTCAAGCACAACGGTACGCTGGACAAGTTCATCGGCGACGGGATCATGGCCGTGTTCGGCGCCCCGCTGGAATGCGCCGACCACGCCGAGCGGGCCATCGTCGCCGCCTTGGAGATGATGGAGAGGCTGCGCAGCCTCAACAGCCAGGCCGAGGCCGAAAACCGCATCAGCGTCCGCATCGGCATCCATTCCGGCAAGCTGATCTCCGGGGACTTCGGCTCGCCCCAACGCCTGGAATTCACTGTCCTGGGCAACACGGTCAATATCGCCTCGCGCCTGGAATCGGCGGTGGCCGGTGCCGATGAGATCGCCGTGTCCGAACAAACCTGTCAGGCGGCCCGCGAGCTTTTTGAGTTTGAACTCCTGGGAGAAAAAAAATTATCGGGCATATCCAAACCGGTGAAAGTGTACCGGGTAAACGGCCTTAAGGGGGCAATATGAAAAAGAAGTATTTTTGTCTGCTGGTCATAGTCGCATTCCTGGCCTGCGGCGGCGGCAAGCCGCGCACGGCCCCGGGCCAGATGCAGCCGGGGTCCGCCGAGTACCTGGCCAATCAGGGGGTGCAGCACCTCAATGACGGCAGGCTGGATTTGGCTGAAAAATCGCTGCTGGAAGCGTTGCGAAAAAATCCGCGTTATGTCCCGGCCTTGAACGCCCTGGGGCTGGTGTATGTCTATCGGCGTGATTTTGCCAAAGCCATCGATACGTTGAGCCGCTTGATCCAGATCAGCCCGCAGTTCTATGACGCCTACAATCTGTTGGGCACGGTGTATACCGAGCAGGGCAATTACCAGCTGGCCAAGGAGAAATTGCTGGTGGCGGCCAACGCCGATGAGTACCTGACCCCGGAGAACGCCTTTGCCAACCTGGCGGTACTGGAGATCAAATTCGAAAAGTTCGACGCGGCCCTGCGTTACGCGGAAAAAGGGCTGTTGTTCAACCGGCGCTTCGCCCCGCTCTTTAACCTGAAAGGCGTGGCTTTGGAAAACCTGAACAAGCCCAACGAAGCCTTGGAAAATTATGAAAAAGCTCTCAGCCTGACCGTCATTCCAGACCCCGCTTATCTGGTCAACAGCGCCCGGGTCCTGACCAAGCTGGGCGACAAGAAAAAAGCCCTGGACAACCTGGAACTGGCGCTGGGCAGAGCCCGGGACGCGGCCCAGAAAGAGGAGATCATCAAGATGATCAAGATTCTGGAAGGTGGCTGAAGCGGAGGCGTTGACATTTGGTGTTTTTGTTTTTATAATTTGGGGAACGAAAAACGGGGCGGTTGTAATTTTGGTTTTGAAAATATAAGGAGGCCGATATGAAGAAATTTGTTTGCAGCGTTTGCGGATACGTGTACAACCCTGCGGATGGTGATCTCGATTCGGGCATCAAGCCCGGAACCGCTTTTGAAGATATTCCCGAAGACTGGGTCTGCCCTGTCTGCGGCGCCGGCAAGGATGCCTTTGAAGTCATGAATTGACCCGGGCGTCATTCGCGGTACGGTCGCTACTGAATTGAAAATGAGGATCGGCCGGAGCATCGGTTGTATCTGGAGGAAACATGGCGGCTATTGAAATAGCGAAAAACATCACCTGGGTGGGAGCCCTGGATTGGGACCGGCGTCTTTTCGATGAGCTGATCCCTCTGCCCGACGGCACCACCTACAATGCCTACCTGGTCCGGGGCAGCGAAAAGATCGCCCTGATCGACACGGTCGATCCCGGCAAAACCGGGGAGCTGCTCGAAAACCTGCAGGAAGCCGGGGTGACCCGGATCGACTACCTCGTCAGCCAGCATGCCGAGCAGGACCATTCCGGCTCCATCGGAACTATCCTGGAGATCTATCCCCAGGCCGTTGTGGTGACCAACGAAAAGTGCAAGTCCATGCTCATTGACCTGCTCCAGCTTCCCGAAAACAAATTCCGGACCGTGACCGACGGCGAGAAGCTGGATCTGGGCGGCAAGACCCTGGAATTCATATTCGCTCCCTGGGTGCACTGGCCGGAAACCATGCTCACCTACCTGCGGGAAGACAAGGTGCTTTTCAGTTGCGACTTCCTGGGCGCCCACCTGACGCAAAGCCATCCCCTGCTCAACGATGAGAACCGCGGTTACAATGCCGCCAAACGCTACTTTGCCGAGATCATGATGCCCTTCCGCATCCAGATCCGCAAGCACTTGGAAAGGCTGCAGGGCCTGCAGGTAGAGATGATCGCTCCCAGCCACGGCGCGGTTTACCCGCGGCCGGCTTTCATCCTTGACGCCTATCGGGATTGGGTCTCTGAGCGGACGCGAAACCTGGTGCTGATCCCCTTCGTATCCATGCACGGCAGCACCCGGGAAATGGTGGAGTACTTGACCGGGGCGCTGGTCCGACGGAACATTACCGTCATGCCCTTCAACCTGATCCAGACCGATATCGGTGAACTGGCCAAGGAGCTGGTGGATGCCAGCACCGTGGTCCTGGCTTCTCCCACGGTCCTGGCCGGGGCGCACCCGGCCGTTGCCCACGCGGCCTTTCTGGTCAACGCCCTGCGGCCGAAACTAAAATTCGCCTCGATCATCGGCTCTTACGGCTGGGGCGGACGCATGGTGGAAAACCTTGTGGCCTCTCTAAGCAACCTCAAGGTGGAGTTGTTGGAACCGGTCCTGGCCAAGGGCTTCCCCTTGGAAAAAGATTACCAGGCCCTGGACAACCTGGCCGCGGCCATTGAGGCCAAGCACCGGGGGCTCGGCGTTCTTTCCTGATCCGCCACGGCGTTTTTATTGCATTGGCCGGGCGATTTGTTTACAATAATCAAGTTCATGAACATGTGATTCTATAAATCATGCAAAGGGAGGAAAAGAACATGTCAAAAAAAATGATAGGGCTTGGCTGCCTGGGGATCGTGGTACTGCTGGTCCTGGTCCTGGTGGTCAGCGTCATCGGTTCCTACAACAGCCTGGTGAGCCTGGACCAGAAGGTTCTTTCCCAGTGGGCCCAGGTGGAAAATGTCTATCAACGCCGGGCCGACCTGGTCCCCAACCTGGTGGAAACCGTCAAAGGTGCGGCCGCGTTTGAAAAAGATACCTTCATTGCCGTGACCGAGGCCCGGGCCAAGGTGGGCCAGGTCTCTCTGGGCGGCGGGCAGAACCCGGCCGCCAACCCCGAAGCTTTCGCCAAGTTCCAACAGGCCCAGGACGGCTTGTCTTCGGCCTTGTCCCGCTTGCTGGTGGTGGTGGAAAAATATCCCGAACTCAAAGCCACCCAGAATTTCCGCGACCTGCAGGTCCAGCTGGAAAGCACGGAAAACCGCATCACCGTCGAGCGTATGCGCTTCAATGAGGCGGCCCAGGCTTTCAACACCAAAAGGATGCGCTTCCCCACCGTGATCATCGCCAATTTCTTCGGCGAGCGCTTCCGGGAAAAAGCGTATTTCAAAGCCCAGGCCGGGGCCGAAACCGCTCCCAAGGTTAAATTTTAGTCAGTGAAACCGCGGCATTCCTTCCCGCTGGCGCTGGCCGGGGCGCTGCTCGCCCTGGCTTTCGCGGTCGGTGCGGCAGCCGACAGCGGCACGCCCATCCCTGCCCCTCCGCAGCGCTGGCTTACCGATGCGGCCGGGATGCTTTCGCCGCAGGTAGCGGAGAAACTGGACGCCCGGCTGCAGGCGTATGAGCAGTCCAGCGGCCACCAGATCCTCGTTTACATCGACAAAACCACTGGCGGCATCCCCATCGAAGATTGGGCGGTGAAAGCTTTCGAGTCCTGGCGGGTGGGACGCAAAGGATTGGATGACGGCCTGGCCCTTTTCATCATGGCCGAGGACCACCGCGTCCGCATCGAAGTCGGTTATGGCTTGGAAGGCCAGGTCCCTGATATCATCGCCTCGCGCATCATCAATGATGAGATGGCGCCCAGATTGCAGCAGGGGGATAGCGATGGAGCCGTGACGGTTGCGATCGACCGCCTGTTTGCGGTGATCTCCGGAGACGCCGCAGCCGGCGGCGGAGCGGCTCAACCCCAGGCGCTGCCCAAAGTGACCTGGTTCCAGAAGATCCTGATCGGCCTTGCCATATTGGGCTTTTTGCTGCTGTTGATCACCAATCCGTCGCTGGCCATATATTTGTTGTTTTCCATCCTTTCCGGCGGCCGCGGTGGCGACGGCGGGGGCCGGGGCGGATTTTCGGGCGGCGGCGGCAGATCGGGCGGCGGCGGCGCCTCCGGGTCCTGGTAGCCGGGGAGGACATCATGCTGGGTATGAGCCGACGTAAATTGCAACGCCTGATCGATGCGGGAAAAATCAAGGCGGCCATAGGCGCCGCCGAGCAGCAAACCTCAGGCGAGATCCGCGTGTCGGTTTCCGCTTTTTTCTGGGGCAATGTCCGGAAAGTAGCGGAAAAGGCCTTTGTGCGCCTGGGCATGAGCGCCACCCGCGACCGGAACGGCATCCTGTTTTTCATCGTCCCGTCGCGGCGGCGGTTTGCCGTGATTGGCGACCAAGGCATCCACCAGAAAGTCGGCCAGGACTTCTGGGACAAGCTGGTCGCCGCCATGGCCGGCGACTTCAAGGCAGGGAAATTCAACGAGGGCCTGATCCGCGGCATCGAAGAAGCCGGCCGCCTGCTCGGCGTCCATTTCCCTTATGAAGGCGAAAAGGATGTCAATGAACTTCCCGACGACATTGACTTCGGCGGCAAGTAATAAAAGCCGGTCAAAGAACCGCGATTGCCGCGGGTTTTCCATTCAGGAGTCGTTTATGGCCTTGTTCAGGAATGCATTCGTACGATTGCCCTGCCGCAATATGATCCACGGCCTCTCCACGGCCGGCCTCGGCCGGCCCGATTTCCCGAAATCACTGGAGCAGCATACCGCTTATGCCGATGCATTGCGGGCCTGCGGGCTGGCTGTCACCATTTTGGCCGCTGATGACGCATTCCCCGATTCGGTTTTCATCGAGGACACGGCGGTGTTGAGCGAAAAAGTTGCGGTCATCACCCGTCCCGGCGCCAGCAGCCGCCGGGGCGAGGAACGCTCGGTGGCGGAAGCTCTGCGCTCCCATTATCCCGGACTGGAGGCTATATGCGTCCCGGGGACCTTGGAGGGCGGGGATGTATTCAAGGCCGGAGACCATTTCTTTATCGGTATTTCAGCGCGGACCAACAAGGCCGGTGCCCGGCAGCTGGCCGCGATTCTGCAGGCACACGGTTATGCGGCGACGGCCGTGCCCCTGCGCGCCGTCCTGCACCTGAAAACCGGCGTGGCCTACCTGGAAAACAACCGCCTGCTGGCTTGCGGCGAATTCCTCGATCACCCCTTGCTGTCCGCTTTCGAGATCATCCCGGTGCCCAAAGCCGAGACCTATGCCGCCAATTCCGTCTGGATCAACGGCCGCGTTTTGGTCCCGGCCGGTTTCCCGCAGACAAAGAAAAAACTGGAAGCGTTCGGCTATGAAGTCATTCCCGTGGATGTCTCGGAATTCCGCAAGCTGGACGGCGGCTTGAGCTGCCTGTCTCTGCGTTTTTAACTCCCACCCGCCAGGGGGCAAGTATACAAGCGCCGGGAATATTGTTATAATCCAAAATTG
>Ga0209540_10003141_pt1 | contig 11410 bp, 6 predicted proteins | sample BarGraIncu01121A_FD_184501 | JGI IMG/M metagenome (GOLD analysis project Ga0209540, IMG submission 184501) | Arctic peat soil microbial communities from Barrow, Alaska - Barrow Graham LP Incubations 011-21A (SPAdes) (version 2) | ecosystem: Environmental > Terrestrial > Soil > Wetlands > Peat... | reverse complement strand
TACTGTGAAGTTGCACGTAGCCTGGTTGCCTGCTCCGTCTTTTACTACATAGGTAACCGTCGTGACGCCGGTGTTGAACGTATATGTACCTACCTGGTTAATACCCAGAGCAGCCGACGTGGCCGACGTGGCTCCTGTCATTGTCCAGGTTAGTGATGTTACTGAACAGTTATCTCCTATTATTGCATTGGGGACTATCACTGATGCATTGCATGCGCCTGCATCAACATTCTGTGATATTACTCCCGGACAGGTGATTGTCGGAACTACTGTTTCCAATAACACCCCAACGATATTGCTTTCAATCGGAGTTGTACATCCGACACCTGTGCTTGAAATAATAACCTTATAATAATTGTTTACTACCACAGCAGGCGTTGTATAGTTCGGACTATTAGCCCCAACATTTGTCCAGCCGCTGACACCATTTGGAGAAACCTGCCATTGATAACTTAAAAGTATCCCTCCATTGACAGTAACAGACATTGAGTGCGTAGCATTGTAACAAAGTATCGCTCCAACTGGTTGTATAGAGATATTTGGTTGTATAAGAACATTCCATGTCGCTACATTATTTGCACTTGTTATACAGCCAGTTCCAGCCGAAGAACGTCTTGTCCTTATCTGCAACTGATTTACTCCTGCAACTGCACTGCTTATTGATGATCCTGGTGTATATGCCTGCCATGTATTTCCACCATCCACACTCGATTCATATATGTCTGTCGGAGAAACACCCCCGCTCCCTCCGATGAATGTAGCTGACACTGTTCCGGTAACACAAACATCTGAAACATTCGGTGCCTTAGTGATCGTTGGCGCAACAGGCTGATCTATAGTGTTCCATGTTACAATGTTATAAACACTATTGTTACATCCTGTTCCGGAAGATGTGCGTCTTGTCCTGACCTGTAATCTGTTTGTTCCAGCTACTGCACTGCTTATTGGTGTCCCGGAGGAATATGACTGCCATGTGGCGCCACCATCGATACTCGACTCATATTCATCAATCGGACCTATTCCTCCACTGCCTCCGCTGAATGTCGCAGATACTGTTCCTGTTACACACACATCTGAAACATTAGGTAATTTTGTTATTGTCTGCGCAACCGGTTGTGCTATTGTATTCCAATAAACATATGTATATGCACTGGCAATACATCCTGTTCCGGCTGAAGCACGACTTGTCCTTACCTGTAGCTGATTTACTCCTGCAACTGCAGTGCTTATTGATGATCCAGACGTATATGCCTGCCATGTGGAACCACCATCTATACTTGATTCGTATACGTCTATTGGACTCACTCCTCCACTTCCTCCGCTAAAAGAAGCTGACACACTTCCTGTAACACATACATCTGAGACGTTTGGTAGTTTTGTTATTGTCTGGCCAACAGGCTGTGCGATTGTATTCCAGTAAACATAAGCATATGCGCTGGAGACGCAACCTGTTCCTGCTGACGTACGCCTTGTCCTGATCTGTAATCTGTTGACTCCTGCTATAGCACTGCTTATAAGGGACCCGGATGTATATACCTGCCAGGTGGAACCTCCATCAATACTCGATTCATAAACATCAGCCGGAGTAATTCCTCCGCTCCCTCCGCTGAAAGTAGCTGATACTGTTCCTGTAACACATACGTCTGAAACATTTGGTGATTTTGTAATCGTCTGTGCAACAGGCTGATCTATAGTATTCCATGTTACAATATTATATGCACTATTACTGCAACCAGTTCCGGCCGATGTACGCCGTGTTCTGATCTGTAACTGGTTTGTTCCTGCAATTCCACTACTTATTTGCGTCCCCGGGGTATATGCCTGCCATGTTGAACCACCATTTATACTCGATTCGTATACGTCTACCGGACTCACCCCACCGCTACCTCCGCTAAAAGTTGCAGATACTGTGCCTGTAACACATACATCATTAACATTTGGAAGTTTAGTAAAGCTTTGAGCAACAGGCTGGGAAGCGACAACTAAACTGTAAGGAATTGAACTTCCATTGCAACTTCCATCCACTTCTGTAAGTTGAATAGAATAGGGACCCGATATATTCCAGGTTACAGTAATACTGTTTCCAGTAGTTGAAGATGGGGTCCCTCCGGTAACAGTCCAGGAATAGGTATGCCCTGCAGTATTAGGGACACTGTAAGTTATTGGAGAACTTGAACAAAGTCCGCTAAATGTGAAAACTGAGCACGTGGTTTCCCCTCCTATACTATAGAATGAAGATGGAGAATTCTGATTATTATATTCTGTCTGAATCCAGCTAGCTGAACGTACAATTTTCGATACTCTTACTTCATCTATAATTCCATCCCAAGCTTCATTATTATTCGATGCATCTCCATCATTCCCAATATCTGCAAAGGAATTGATAGATCCAAGTCCAGAGTATGGATCTGTTACAATGGAAAGGCCATTAACATAAACACTGCAATTTGTTCCGTTCCATACTAGCACAACATGATACCAGGTATTGTTTGCAAAGGTCGCAATACCTGAATGTATATAATGATCATCTCCTATACCTAGTGCTAGACTACTTGTGTTTTCTTGAACATATAGTTGCAATCGATTATTAAACGCAGGAACCGTAGTATGTCCAAATATATACCTTGGTTTTATTCCAGCAGCTGAATTTGAATTTATCCAAGTCTCAACAGTTCCTGAAGCGGATGACCAATTTGTTGTTCCTATTGTAATAAAGTCGGTAACTGCATTAAAGTTTCTTCCATTTGATATTATGCTTGGAATATTTGTTGTCCCGTTATTAATCCCATTATTTGCATTTGAAGTAGCATCAAGAAAATTATTATTCAAATGCCATATTCCGGAATAACTGTCATCCCACGTTCCTGTTGAAGATTGATTTGTTGTTATTTGTGGATTTCCATATATAATTCTGATTTGTGTGTTAATCCCATTTGAAAGAGAAGGAATTCTTACCCACGCAAATAACTCACCAGTTATAGGGTTATAACTTTCAAGGTCATGATCCAGCTTCTTGTAATTTAAATCAGTGAAAATAATATCATAACCGTTGGGATTCAGCACATGATTCATTAAATCAACATCAGTAATATGAATTAATACTGGAAAGTTATTGATTGATCCCAGAACTTTAGTCCCATCAATTGTTATTGATTTTTGAAATCCGTAGCCTAATGCAGCAGCTGGCCGGGAAATGTTCATAATTGCTGTTTGTGAAGACTGCGAACTACAAATGTCTGTAACTAAACAATAATATGAAGCTTCATCTGAAGAGGTCAGATTTGAGATGGAAAGATTATTTGTAGTTGCACCGGAAATATTTCCCCCGTTCGATATTATTCCTCCATTTTTATACCATTGATAAGTTATGGCTCCAAGACCACCTGATATAGAAACTGAAAAGGAAACACTGCCTCCGATACAACGGGTAACTGAACCCGGCTGGCCGGTAAAAATAAAACAATTGCCTGTTCCTGCTCCAAATTGTGTTCCTGATGTATTATCAATACCATTACAACCTAATCTGTCTAAAACGGTTCCAACAACTGTTCCATGAGTACCGTCAATTGTCCATGCTCCCGATCCTGTCCGTTTGATTACCCTTGTTGAGGAATTAATATTATCAGGATTATTAAATCCGACTGCATCCAGTGTCAAAGAATAGTTATTACTTACAAGACTATTTTGAGCCAAAGCTGTCCAGTACCCATTGGTAAATTCATATTTTATTATTTGATTATCTGTATCATAAATGGGCAATCCGCTTCCTCCCGGGTCTGATGCCTGGAAACTTACTCTAAGAGATCCACTATTAAGATTCGTAAAATTGAATTTTGCCATTTGACGTTGTGTTACGCCAACAGGAAAATAGTAATCGGTTGAAGCAGAATTAATAGCACGTTCTACATTCCCATAGACAAAAGCCGATGCTCCATAGGTAAGCGAACCAGGCGTGCCATTTGATAAATAGAGAATATTGCCTCCCGTAGTTACTTTGCCCTGGGAGAGAATAAGTGAGCCGGCTACAGTGACTCCATTTGTAAGCGTCAACCCGTTTGAATTATTGATCGTAAGATTATGTGCCGTCGTCAGAGCATTTCCTGTAACCTGGGCAAGCGTGCCATTATAAGTGTAATCAGCTCCGGCATTGAAAGATTTTACACCTGTGACCTGAATACTTCCTGTTCCAGCAATTGTCGAAAGCCCCTGTGAATGAGCGGTAATAATTCCTGCATTTGAATTGAGTGTAAATGTACCATCACTGCCATCAATAATGCTTGTGCCTACATTCAATATAGAACCGCTGTTAACTCCGAAGTTTATAGAATTTAGAATTGTCCCGCCTGTCTTAGAGTATGTTTGTATACCACTTCCATTAAAATTGATGACCCCTAATCCGCTAGCAGTTTCCTGAATTATGCCGCTACCTCCAATAGTAAAGTTGCCTCCAACATTTAAAGTCCCGGTCATGGAACTTTCTTCTTGCATGTCAAATGTCCCTAATATATTGACATTTCCAGCTACAGATAAAATAGAACTGGCATTCCCAGTAACTACGGTAAAATAAGAACCATTATTTATGGTGAAATTACCCCCAACATTCAATAAACAGGCACCATTACTATTATTCATTTTGAAGGTAGAGTTGTTGTCTACAACAAAATTGCCTGCAACTGATATTGTGTAACCAGTACCGGAAGTGGACATCCGGAGTGAATGATTAAGATGATCGAAAGCACCCGTTCCCAAAACTGAAAAATTCCCGGTCACAGTGAAACTTGATGCCATATAAAAATTTGTGGTCTGTCCCGGACAATTCCATATAAAATTTCCAAATGTCTGTCCTCCCAGTCCTCCGGTGAATCCGGTACTTGTTGTAATTCCTGTAATATTACAATTTGAACCTGCGTTCCATATTGCAGTTGGGATAGTACCTCCATCAACAGCATGTTCATATGTTCCCCCACTGTGCACAATCAAGGTGCCAGAATACGGTGTAACAGCAGTACTTGTGATTTTTAATGTCCCATTATTTGAGACCTCGCAGCTTGCTGTAAATATTAGTGTACCTGGAATTGTAAAGACACAAGAAGCGGTTCCATCTCCTAAAATAACCTTCGAACCTGCTCCGGAGACTGTCCAGTTTGCTCCGACTGTTGGAGTTACATCATTCCTTATGTTAAAGATCTGGTTTGCTGTTGTAAAATTTGCAGGAACTGTTCCAGATCCATCAGGATTTGTACCCCAACTTGAAAGTAAATCCAGATTCCCAGCTGATTTGGAATAATAATTTGTTTGCCCAAGTGATATGTTACCAGCAATCAACAGCCAGCAACCAGCAACCAGTCCCAATCTGGTTATAACATGACCCTTCAGTCTCCGTAAAGCTGAATTAATGACAGAAACAATATTTACGATTGCAGAAATCAATCTATCAGGTTCAGTATAATACAAATAAATTATTGTCCGACTTTAAACTCTTTTTTTTTTAAAGCCGATCAATATTTAATCCTATATTATGTTCCGTTCTACAAAATATAAACGGAGTCAACTATTCACTAAATTCAAGACTACAAATTATTAACCATGGTTGCATTACTCTAACCATTTAATAATAAGTTAAAGATAAAAATTATTTCAAAAGTTTTCGGTTTTTTTTGACTAACTGAAATAAATCTTTGACATTAGGTTTTACAAATAAAAAGAGGCCGTCTCATAACATAATTGAGATGGCTTTTTTATTACGTTGTTTCTGCTGATTTATTAAAAAATGTGATTTCGATGCTAACATTTTCGATTCGCAGATAAAAACCCGGATTTTTTGTTAGTTCCTTGTAGCAATTTTGTTAAGATTGTGAGATAGAGCAAGTAATCCAACTTCTATTTCTACTTTTTCAAGACCTCTGAGCAAAAATTTCCTATAATTTCTATTTCCTTTTATAATTCCAAAAACAGCTTCCTCATCAACAGGACGCTGACTTCGGTATTTTTTCCCACGTTCACTGGTAAGCCTATCTCTTATTATTGATTTATAGTGATTTAACCTTTCATTTATCTCTATAATCCTGTTTCCTTTGCTCTTGTTACAAGCATCTCTCACTGGACACCCATTACAGTTTTTTGCCTGGTACAATCGTTTTATCTGCCTGAACCCATTATCTGTAATCTTTATCTTCTCTTTGATATAGTTCATCTGCTGGCCCATTGGGCATGTATAACTATCAGTCTTCTTATCATATGGTAAGTTCTCGGTTCTGTAAGGATCTGTTCTCCACTTTTTACTCTGTTCTTTATGGAAGTATTGGTACTTTACATAAGCCTCTATATTATTTTTTTCCAGGTATTCATAGTTTTCTTCTGAACCATATCCCGCATCTGCAACCAAAGTTTCAGGCATCTTTCCAAGGTTGTCTTTTAAAGATTCCATATGGGATTGAAGTGTAGTCGTGTCATTAGTAGTCTGATGGATGGTGTATCCTAAAATGTACTGATTCTCTGTACTTATCTGCCAGTTATATCCAGGTTTTAACTACCCGTTGAGCATGTGATCCTCTTTCATCCTCATGAACGTGGCATCGTGATCTGTCTTTGAATAACTGTTACGATTTCCAAGTGTCTTTTCCTGTTGGTCATATCTTTTAAGGTTCTCAGGCCAGTTCTTCCTGGCATAGTTAAGCTTCTGCTTTACTTCCTTATTTACTGGTTTCCCCTTGAGCGCTTTATCGATACTCTTTATTGTTCGCTGAATGGACTCCGGGTCTACCTTCTCAAAATCATATGGTTCATTAGTCTCAAGTTCTTCCCTTGCTACTGATTCTGCATATGCCCATAACTCCTTAAGTTGTTTTTGTATTCTCTCCTTACTTTTAACTATACTGCGACCCCATACAAAAGTGTAACGGTTGGCATTAGCTTCGATCTTGGTCCCATCCAGGTAAGCCTCTTTAAGAGTTATTATCCCTTTCCCGACAAGTAATAAAACCACCTGACTAAAGACCTCTTTCAGCACCCCTTTCAACCTATCGCTACGGAAGCGATTGATCGTGTTATGATCAGGATAGCTCATCCTGCTTAGCCACATGAAGTGGATGTTCTGAGTCACAGCCTGCTCTATCTTACGGCTTGAATACAGGTTTGTCAGATATCCATAAACCAATATTTTTAACATAAGCCGTGGATGATAGCTCGAACAACCACCTCCGTGATATTTCTTTATCAAAGGATCTATATCAAGGTTATCTATAACCTGATTTACAACTCTAACCGGATGGTTGGGATTGATCATTTCTTCCAGAGAAGGAGGAAGAAGTAAAATCTGGTTGGGACTATAGTCTTTAAAGACTATCTTTGATTTGTTATTTTGCATACCTCAAGTTACATAACCTGAGGTTTTTTGAAGGGGGAGGCATCCCCCTTCTTTTCACTAGTTATCAACAATTTATATCTTTAGAAGGCGCGATGGCAAACCGGAAAAGGTGCGAACCACACACTGTTTGGTGGCGCCAATAAGGCGTGTGTTGCGGGCGGACAAACATGGTGTGGTTGGCTTTTCCGGACTCCTTTTCTTTGGTTCATTTCTTTTGGAGGAGCAAAAGAAATGAACATAATCCAAATAAATGAAAAAGGGTGCCCTTTTGAGACACCCTCATTTGGTTCAGATAAGAATATTGATTCAATGTCTTTACGGCCGGAGTCTATCCAGCAAAGCGTGGGTCTGTCTTCCTCCCCGCCAACTGGCGGGTCTCTTATCTTTTAGTCTGAATTGGAGAAAGTATCGAGTAAAAACAGCTCAGAGTATAAAGAATAACCCTCAGATAATTAGCATTGCGTCCCCATAAGTACCAAACCGATATTTCTCTTTAACGGCTGTTTTATATGCATCAAAGAGAAGATCATAACCGGCAAACGCTGATACCATCATTAAAAGGGTGGAATATGGCAGATGAAAATTACTAATCATCATATCAGGTACTTTAAACTCGTAGGGAGGGAAAATAAATTTATTTGTCCAGCCATCAAAAGGCTTAAGATAACCATCTGTTGAAACTGAACTCTCAAGTGTTCTTACAACAGTAGTGCCAACAGCACAAATTTTGTACTTATTATCTTTTGCTTTGTTTACAATTCCTGCAGATTCCTCGTTGATAAGTATCCTCTCTGAGTCAACTTTGTGTTTAGTAAGATCTTCCACATCAACACTCCTGAAATTACCCAACCCTACATGCAAGGTTATTTCAGCAAATTCAACTCCGATTATTTCAAGTTTCTTCAGTAATTCCCTGCTGAAATGCAGCCCGGCTGTAGGAGCTGCAACGGCACCTTCATGCTTAGCAAAGATGGTCTGGTATCTCTCACTATCCTCAGGTTCTACTTTCCTGTTGATAAATTTTGGAAGAGGCGTTTCTCCAAGACTGTACAATGTTTTTTTAAATTCTTCATAGGTGCCATCAAACAAAAACCTTAATGTTCTTCCCCTGGAAGTTGTATTATCAATAACTTCAGCAACCAACAGGTCGTCTTCCCCAAAATATAATTTATTCCCTATTCTGATCTTTCTGGCAGGGTCAACCAATACATCCCAAAGACGTTGCTCCCTGTTTAACTCCCTCAACAGGAAAACTTCAATTTCAGCACCAGTCTTCTCCTTATTGCCATATAGCCTTGCAGGAAAAACCTTTGTATTATTGAAAACCAAAACATCATTCTCATTAAAATATTCAGTAATATCTTTAAATATCCTGTGCTGAAGCTCTCCGCTTTTTCTATTAACAACCAACAATCTCGATTCATCCCTGTTCTCAGTAGGATAAAGCGCAATGAGCTCCTGTGGCAAATTATACCTGAATTGCGATAGTTTCATAATAAATATATAATCATTGTAAATTAAAGAAGTCCTTTTTACGTAAAAATTTTAAATTTGTTTCACCGGGAGGTATATTTTTTAAAAAATTCTTAAAGCCGCTAAAAACCTGAGAATTTATAAGTCCATGTTGGTCTCAGAACAAGATGTAAACTTCATTTGTTCAATATATTCCTTAAATTTTTCAAGACTGTAAGAATCATTGACCCTATATAGCCCGATTGCCATCCTTCTTAAAGAAGATAAATAACTTCCGCTTCCTAAGGCTTGTCCAAAATCCCTGGCAAATGATCTTATGTATGTTCCCTTGCTGCATACCAGTCTGATTTCTATTTCGGGAATTTTAAAAGAGAGTAATTCAATTTCCCTGAAAAAGACAGTAACCGGTTCAAGTTTTTTGTCAATTCCTTTCCTGGCAAATTCATATGCCCTTTTACCATCAATAAGCTTGGCTGAGTATATTGGGGGAAGTTGTTTCTGTTCACCTAAAAAACCGGTCAGAACATCTTTCACCAGTTCTTCTGAAATATGATCTGTTGGATAATGATTATCAGTTTCTGTTTCCAGATCGAAAGAGGGGGTAGTTTCTCCAAGATGAAATGTTGCTATATATTCTTTATCAAGATCGCGGAATGTATCAATTTTTTTAGTTGCCTTCCCCGTACATATTATCATTAAACCGCTTGCAAGCGGATCGAGTGTTCCGGCATGACCAACCTTGATTTTTTTTATACCGAAAGTGGATTTAATTAATATCCTGATTTTATTAACAAGGTCAAAGGAAGTCCAATATAACGGCTTGTTAAATAATAATACTTCTCCTTCTTGAAAATTCATCTTGCTAAATTTAAGTCACTCCCAGTGGCCAGAAGTATCAATAGAATTGCGCCGACAATTATCCTGTAATAACCAAAAACTTTAAATCCATGTTTAGTGAGAAAAGAAATAAACCCTTTTATTGCCAACATAGCTACCAAAAAGGCAACAACATTTCCAACTATTAATATATTGATATGCTGGGGTTGTATCGATTTATAAGATTTTAGCATTTCATATGCCGATGCTGCAAACATTGTTGGTACAGCCAGAAAAAATGAAAATTCAGTTGCATTTTTGCGACTTAATTTTTGTGTTAATCCTCCTACAATTGTTGCAGCAGACCGGGAAACACCCGGAATCATAGCTATTGTTTGAAACAAACCAATTATAAGGGCTTTCGGGAAGGATATTTTTTGATTTTCTGAAGGTTTATTAAACCACGAATCGATAAAGAGCAGAATAATACCCCCGAGAACAAGTGAGATAGCTACGACCAGAACGCTCTCTAACATCTTGTCAATATATCCGCTAAGCAGGAAACCCAGAATTGCAGCGGGTAAAAAAGCTATAAACAACTTTACATAAAAATCAAAAGTTTGAAAAAATCTTTTCCAATATAAAATGATAACTGATAATATAGCACCAAATTGGATATTTACGGTGAAAAGTTTAACGAAACTGTCGGGTTCGATACCAAGAAGTTTTTGGGTTATGATCATATGGCCGGTTGAAGAAATAGGTAAAAACTCAGTTATTCCTTCAACGATGGCTAAAACAATTGCTTGAAAAATGTGCATAAATTAGATATTATTTGACATGATAATATTATTCCTGAAGTTGATTCAGTATCAAATAGAAAGGCCTATTTGAAAATTGTATTAATTTTCTTTGGGTTTTTTCATAATTGCCCAGATTTCAAATATAAAGCCTGCCAGAACAACAATCGGAGCAAGTGTAATTCTACGAAAGCTGAAAATGTTGTCACTGAATTTATCAGGACTTGGAGATTTACCTCCGAGCATCAGAAGAAATCCGATTACAATTATAGCAAAACCAATAGCCAGTAATTTGTAATTCTCACGGCCAAGGGCAAAATTCAACTTCTCTTTATTTTCGTTTTTTGTGCTCATAATAAATCAATAATAAAGTTTGTCTTCAGAAATACTCAGATACCTGTTAACTGAAAAAAATGTGGAGATGATATTTATTAAAACTCCTGTTATTATAATTGACGCTCCAAGAAGTAATAAGAGATATGTACTCTCAAAGCTAAACATCAGTAAAAATTCCTTTTCAATCAGATAAAGCAGTCCAATTAATAAACTCATGGCAATAAGAGCAGCCAATAATCCATGAATAGCACTCTGAATAAGAAACGGTTTCCGGATGAATGACCGTGTTGCACCCACAAGCTGCATTGTACGTATCAAAAACCTTCGTGAGTAGATTGATAACCTGATAGTATTGTTAATTATTGTGAGTGCTATGAGAAACAGGAATGTGCTAATCACAAGAAGAAATAAACTGATCTTTCTAACATTCTCATTGATCAGAAAAAGTAAAGATTCCTGATAGTAAACCTCTTTCACAAAAGGATATTCCCGAACATATTTTTCAATTTTTACCACGCTGTCGGGACTTGTGAATCCTGCATGAAGATATACATCTATTGTAGGAGGCAGTGGATTATCTCCAAGAAAACTTATAAAGTCTTCCCCCAGATCTTTTTTC